>Ga0137340_1000332_pt1 | contig 10818 bp, 5 predicted proteins | sample EasRivERMLT400_2_FD_102295 | JGI IMG/M metagenome (GOLD analysis project Ga0137340, IMG submission 102295) | Soil microbial communities from meander-bound floodplain in the East River, Colorado, USA - East River MetaG ERMLT400_2 | ecosystem: Environmental > Terrestrial > Soil > Floodplain ...
GGATCGCCGGCGGCGTCACCCTCAGCCTGATGAACGGCGAGCAATCACCGGTTCAATTCTATCTCGCCGGCACGGTATCCATCCTCTTCGGCGCCTTCTCGCTGGCCCTGCCGCACACGCCGCCAAAAAAGGTCGGTCAGAACATCAGCCTCGGGGAAGTGCTCGGCCTCGATGCGCTCGCGCTGATGAAGAAACCTTCCTTCGCGATTTTCATCGCTTGCCTGTTCCTCATTTGCATCCCGCTCTATTTCTATTTCGTGATGATGTCGATCTACCTCACGGAACTGCGATGGACCGGACTGGCCGGCAAGATGACCCTCGCCCAAATCTCCGATGTCATTTTCCTCTTTCTCCTGCCGCTCATGCTCAGGAACTTCGGCTACAAAAAGACGATCTTCATCGGCATCCTGGCGTGGGCCGCACGCTATTTCCTGCTCAGCGCCAGCGTGAACGCGCTCACGTTACAGACGCCCCTCATTTTTGCCGCCATCCTCCTCCACGGTGTCTGCTACGATTTTCTTTTCATTGCCGGCCAGCTTTATGTGGACGACGAAGCGAACGAACGCATCCGTGGCGCCTGCCAGGGTTTCATTGCCTTTATCCTGTGGGGCATCGGCGCGTTTGTCGGCACCATGCTCGCCGGCCGGGTCCTCGCCCTGCACACCCTCGCGAATGCGACCGGCCCGATTCAGCACGACTGGCGCGCAATCTGGATGACACCCGCTCTGGGCGCGTGCGCTGTGCTCATCATCTTCCTGATATTCTTCCGCCACCCGCCTCGCAAATCTCCGCCCGGCATCGTCGAAGGCCCAAAAGCCCAGGCCGCGGAAATTCCCTGATTGAGCGCGCCAGCGGTTTAGGTTAAAAGGATTTACAGACAACACCCACGTGAATCGCTTCATCACCGCCGCCCTCGCGATGCTCAGCACAGTCGCATTCGCGGCGTCGCCCCCTTATCAACGCATGGACTTTGGTCCCGCGTTGTTTTGGACTTATCAAATCGCGCCGGGCAACATCGCGCAGAAAGGAATCGCCATTCGTCTTGATGACGGCTCAGGCGGCGTCAGCAAGGGCCGCGCATGGATGGTCTATGATCACGACACGGTGCGCGTCGCCGCGGCGATGACCGGCAGTTTCGTCGATTGGAAAGGCATCGCCTTCGACGGCAGCCACGCCACACATACCAGCCTCACTGGCGATCGCCTTTTCGTAAATCCACCCGGCCCGGGTTGGGCCTCTCCCGACGGAAAATTCGACGACACGCGTCTCATCGGTCGCGACCAAAAGCGCTACGGTCCCCTGCCCCGCCAACGGGCGCACTACGAGGGACTCTACCTTCACGGCGCCAGGGCGGTCATCGCCGCGCACATCAATGGCACACGTGTCCTCGAATCTCCCGGCTGGATTGAGCACGGCGCAGCGCCCGTCTTTATTCGCACGTTGAATACCGCCGCGTCGAACAAGCCGCTCCTGGTTCGCGTTGCGCCCGACTCCATCAACGTCGTCCTCTCCGGCGACGGCTCGCTGCGCAAACAGGATGGCTTTTGGATCGCCGAACTTCCCGGCGCATCAAAGACCCGCCTCTTCATTTCGCGTCTGGGTTCAGCATCGCTGAGCGCGATGGCCAAAGCCGTCACCGCAAATAGTGAGACCGCTCCGCGGTTGGATTTGGAACCGCTCACTCACGGCGGCCCGTCGCGCTGGCCGGAACACGTCACCACCACATCGACGCCCGGAAAACCGGACGGCCCTTTTATCGCCGACACGTTCCCGCTGCCGGTTGAAAATCCGTGGCAAAGCTGGATGCGTCCCGGCGGGTTTGATTTCACGCCCGATGGCCAGGCCGCCATCGTCGCCACCTGGAACGGCGATGTCTGGCGCGTGGACGGCCTCATGAGCCCTGCTCCGGCCACCTTGCGCTGGCGTCGCATCGCGAGCGGACTCTTCCAACCGCTCGGCGTGAAATTTCGCGGCGACGACTTGTTCATTACTTGCCGCGACCAACTCGTGCGCCTGCGCGATCTCAATGGCGATGGCGAGACGGACTTCATCGAAAGTTTCAACAACGACCACCAGGTCACCGAACACTTCCACGAATTTGCGATGGGTCTGCAGACCGATTCCGCCGGCAACTTTTACTACGCCAAGTCGGCGCGCCATGCTCTCGACTCCGTCGTGCCCCATCACGGCACCCTCCTGCGCGTGAGCGCCGACGGTTCGCGCACCGACATCCTCGCCACCGGCTTCCGCGCTGCCAACGGCGTCTGCCTCAATGACGACGGCACCTTCTTCGTCACCGACCAGGAAGGCCACTGGATGCCCAAGAACCGCATCAACCGCGTCAGGCCCGGCGGCTTTTACGGTAACATGTTCGGCTACACCGCCGTCACCAACACATCGGACGATGCGATGGAACAGCCGATGGTTTGGATCACGAACGCGAAGGACCGCAGCCCCGCCGAACTGCTCTGGGTGCCGAAGAACGCCTGGGGTTCCCTTGGCGGTGCGCTTCTCAATCTAAGCTACGGCACCGGTCGCGCGTTCGTTGTCGCCAGCGAGGAAGTCGGCGGCCAATGGCAGGGCGCGGTGTGCGAATTGCCGATGCCCGCCTTCCCCACGGGCATCATGCGCGGACGCTTCGCTCCATCCCCTCTCCCTCGGGCTACGGAGACGCAGTCTCTCGACGATGCTCAATTTCAGAATCGTGCTCGCAAGCTGTCCCCTCTCCCTCGGGGAGAGGGTCAGGGTGAGGGACAGACCGGTTCTCCTTCCCCGGTTGATTTCGATGGCGCTCTTTACACCTGCGGCATGTTCGCGTGGGCTGGCAACGCCATTGGGCCAGGTGGATTCTACCGCATCCGCCGCAACGAAAAGAAACCCGCCCACCTCCCGCTCGCTATCCACGCCATGAAAGGTTCGCTCACCGTCACCTTCAGCGACCCGCTCGACCCGCGAAGTGTGAAACCCGACGCGTTCGCTTTCAAAGTCTGGTCACTCAAACGCACCGCCGACTACGGCTCAAAACATTACGACGAACACTCCCTCGAAATCGCCGCTGCGCGTCTCGGCGCCGACGCCCGCACCGTGACACTCGATATCCCAACACTCGCTCCAACTCAGTGCTATGAATTGAAAATGCGCCTTATTGGTGCAAACGGCGAAAACATCGACCGCTCCCTGCACGGTACGATTCATCGGCTTTCGGAAAAATGAGCATGGCGACTAAGCTATGAAACTTATGCGTCCCTTATCGCCGTTCGCTATCACAGCAATCCCCAAACTCTATTTCCGTTACTGTGAGCCGCCGATAGTTTCCAGCCCCAGGGCACATGAATAATCTTCACCTGGCCATTACGTAAACGATTCGCGACACAAGAAGCGGCCTTTCCAAAACCTCAGAACACAACTCCAAGATGAAATCGAAGACATCCCGTAGATGCGCGCGGCCCGCGATTGGCGGTATTCTTGCGCTCACAATCCTTTCCACCGCGCCGGCGCAGGAAAAGCCTTACACCCAACCCGGAACGGGAACTCCGGTTGCGCCCCCAGCGCCCAAGCCGGCTCCAGCGGCACCGGCTGCCGATGCCAAACCCGATGCCCCGGACGCAGCTCCTGAACAGGATGCGTTTACAAAGTTTTTCAATGGAAAAATTCCGGAAGCCATCGCGAAAGGAAAGTTCAACCTGAACGCCCGGTTGCGTTATGAGTGGGTAGAGCAGAGCAATTTCGAGAAGGAATCCCACGCTCCCACCATTCGCACACGGTTCGGTTACACGACGGCGCCGCTCTACGGCTTCCAGGGAATGATTGAGGGTGAAGACGTCACGGTGATCGGCTCGGAGAAGAATTACAATGCCGCGGGTTCCAACAACACGCCTGACAAGCCTGTCGTGGCGGATCCGCCCACCACAGAGTTGAACCAGGCGTGGCTGAGTTACAGCTACACCAATTTGGTCGCAGCCAAAGGCGGACGCCAGCGCCTTGTGCTCGACAACCACCGGTTCATCGGTGATTCGGCATGGCGACAAAATCAGCAGACCTTTGACGCGATCACGATCGGGAGCATGCCGCTGCCTGACGTCTCGCTGTTTTATGGCTACATCTGGGAAGCCCATCGCGTCTTCGGCGATGTGGACGGATTGCCCCCGGCCAATCGCGACTTCGATTCCGATTCCCACCTCGTGAATGTTTCGTGGTCCGGATGGAAATATGCGCGCATCGTGGGCTACACCTATTTGCTCGACCTGGAGAACGCGGCCGGCACGGCAGATTCATGCGCGACTTACGGCGGTTTCATCGCCGGAAGTGCGCCAGTCGGGGAGAAAATTTCAATCGGTTATCGCGGGGAGTTCGCTTACCAGACCGATTACGCGGAGAGCCCGCTCAACTACGGCGCCGAGTATTATAATGTGGAGGCCGGCGCCACGATCCTCCCCGTCTCCTTCGGCGCTGGATACGAGGTGCTCGGCTCGGACAACGACGACAATGCGGTTGTTACCACAAGCCGCGTTTCCTTCCGCACTCCGCTGGCGACACTACACCCATTTAATGGCTGGGCGAACGTCTTCACCACCATTCCCCCACAGGGCTTGCGTGACGTCTACGGATACATCCAGGTCACGCTGCCGTACGACGTCCCCGTGCGGGCCGTCTATCACAGTTTCGAAGCGGACAGCGGCGGCGCGGACTTCGGACACGAGATCGACTTCAGCGCGTCGAAAAAGTTTGGCAAATACTGGGCCGTCACCGCGAAGTACGCGCACTACGACGGCAAGGATGCCCCCGTTGCCTTCGACGTGGATAAAGTCTGGGCGCAAGTGGAATTCAATTTCTAAGTGCTGAACGACCATGAGTTGACCGTGAAGTAGCCCGCACCTGGGCCGACGGCGCAGAGATCGAACGCTCTGTTTATGGAACGATTCATTGGCTTTCGGAAAGGGGACAGCGCTTCTGATTTCCAAAGTTATTCATGGCCGAACGAGGCGAGCCGTCCGGAAGCTTCTGTAAAGAATTCAGACCTCCCACCCATCCTCAAGGGGTCTGCGCTTTCCTCGCGAATAAAAGCACTTTTCTCACATTGACCCTTTACCCGAAACACTAAGATTCGTCACAAGCCAAGCTTAAAGCCGGTAGGACCGAGAAAAACCGGGTAGTAGCCTTGTTTTGACCCGATGCATGCTGATCTCAGTTTCTTGTACGGCGTCGTTGCCCTTCAGGCAGGCCTGATCGATTCGCAGCAGTTCACACAATTTATCGACGCTTGTGCCGCGTGGGAAGAGCGCCGCGACGGATCCTTTTTGGACCTGTTGGTGGCGCGAGCCTGGATTAAAGCCAGTGACCGCGCACACCTCGACTATTTGGTACAACGCAAACTCGAACAGCATGCGGGCAGTGCCAGGGCCAGCCTGGCCACAGTTGCTCATGAGGTTGAACATTCAGTGACGTTGTTGCGCCATGACACGATCCGGCGCTCGCTCGCTGTGCCACCCAAAGCGGAGAGTTCCGCACTTTCAGTCACGGGAGTTCCGCCTGTCTTCAAAAGTAAGGACCGCTACGTGATGGATTCCTTGCACGCGACCGGCGGGATTGGCCAGGTTTGGCTGGCCCACGACGGCCAGATGGGCCGCAATGTGGCATTGAAGGAACTGCGGCCTGAGCAGGCGGACAACGCCGTGCTCTGCGCTCGCTTTCTTCGGGAAGCACACATCACCGGCCAGTTGGAGCACCCGGGTATCGTGCCGGTGTACGAGCTGGCGCGGCGGCCAGAAACAGGGCAGCCATTCTATACTATGCGCTTTGTCAGGGGGCGCACCTTGAGTGACGCCGCCACAGCGTACCACGAAAAACGGCAAACCGGACAGGCCAACTCGCTTGAATTCTCGACCCTGTTAAATGCTTTCGCCGTTGTTTGCAAGACCCTTGCCTATGCGCACTCGCGCGGCGTGATTCACCGCGATCTTAAAGGCGAGAACGTGATTGTGGGCGATTTTGGTGAGGTCGTAGTGCTGGATTGGGGTCTGGCGAAACTCGTCGGCCAGGTCGATGAGGAGATCGAAACACCAGTAAGAATGGATTACCATCCGTTGGGCCACGCCGCGCTCACTATGCAAGGAGACACACTCGGCACGCCCGCTTACATGGCGCCCGAACAGGCAGCCGGGAGGTTGGGCTCAATCGACCAACGCACCGACGTGTACGGCCTCGGTGCGATGCTCTACCAGGTTCTCACAGGACGGTCCCCGTTTGGCGGTGCCACTGTCGAGGAGGTGCTGGGGAAAGTGGCATCAGAAGAGCCGATCGCTCCTCAGCAATTTTGGACCGAAGTGCCACTTACCTTGCAAGCTGCTTGCCTTCGGGCAATGGCGAAGAAGCCGACCGAGCGCTTCGCGTCTGCCAATGATCTGGCGCGGGAAGTGGAACAGTGGCAGGAAGTGCAACGTAAGAAAGCCGAAGATGCCCTCCGCGTTTCCCAAGCTCTTTATCACTCGCTCGTTGAAAGCATTCCGCTTTGGGTTTGGCGGAAGGACTTAGACAGCCGATTTACTTTTGTGAGCAAAGGGCTTTCCGAGGGCGTCGGCCTCCGGCCCGAGGACATGATCGGGAAAACCGACCACGACTTTTTTCCATCGCTAGCCGACAAAATCAGGCGCGACGACATTCACGTCATCAAGACCGGAGAAACCTTGCGTCTTACGGAAGAAAGGATGGCTGACGAGAAAGTGCCCCGATTTGTGGAAGTGATCAAAATCCCAGTTCGTGATTCGAATGACGAGATTGTGGGCACGCAAGGAGTTCTGTGGGACGTGACAGCCTGGAAACGGACCGAAGAGGCGCTACGGGAGTCGGAGGGGCTTTATCATTCGCTCGTCGAGACCATCCCCATCTACGTGTGGCGGAAAGACGCGCAAGGCCGGTTTACTTTTGCTAACGGATGGTTTTGCAAAGCTTTGCGAAAAACACGCGAGGAACTGATGAGCAAAACCGACTTTGATCTGTTTTCTGCTGAGCTGGCAGAGAAATATCGACGCGATGATGCCTATGTTCTCAAAACTGGCGAGACGCTGCGAGTCACGGAAACGCATCCTACGGGCCACTTGGTACAGGTTATCAAAATTGCCATATACGACGCCCGACGGCACATCGTCGGTACGCAGGGGATCTACTGGGACTTAACGTCATGGAATTCAACCCAAGAGGAATCACACGTAAACCAGGAGCAGCCTTAATTCAACTTACAATCCCGCAAGCTGTTCGGAAAGAGTGTTCAAACACGTAGCAATCGCAGTGATCGCGCAGGCGGCGCACCAAGGGCGGCCGAAATTCTCCGAGAAAAACCGGGCAGCTCTGAGTGATACTTGGGACCGCTCCCCCGTCCCGACCTCTTCTACGAGACCATGGCTTTCGCGGCAGCAAATCCTTTTCAGTGTAGAAGAACTGCCCGGTAGAAGCGCTTTTGGAGGTTGGTGGATTGCGGGTCGGTCCAATAAACAGGGTTCGTCGTGACTGGCAACGAGATTAGCGGTTGCCATGATCCGTGGAGTTGAGGTCCCGCCTCGATTTGGTATGACCGTCCCACATCGCCAGTGAGTTTAAGCTGCGCAGGAGAATTGAAGCCGAAACTGAAAGTCGCTTCCAGACGCGGAGCGTCCGGCCAGGGATCCGACTGCCGAATTCCATTAGCAACTGCTATGAACGAGTTGCTCCCGTAAGCAATGGTTGTGAAGAACGCCGAAGTTCCTGAATTGATTCGAGTCCACGACTCCGCGTTGGTCGACGTGAGGATGACTCCGCCATCGCCCCCCACCACAAAAGTTCCCCACGCGAATGTTACGCATGCGAGCCAATTGGAGTTGTTGCCCAGATCAACATCGATCCAGTGAATGCCATCCTGAGAATGCATAATGCCGCGCAAACCGCAAACGGCCACAAAACGCCCGTTGCCGTAGGCCAGGTCTTTGTTGTCCCCGGCCAGACCAGTGTCGACTTCGGTCCAATTAGTTCCATTGGTTGATGTGAGCGCCCCGCCCACATTTCCGCCGCCGGCCACAAACAGGCCATTCCCGAACGTCACGGAATTGACATTGATGTCTCCTGGAATGTCGAAGTTGATCCAATTCGTGCCATCGAAAGAAGTGCGACCGACCTCGCCCAGGGCAACATAGGTTCCACCTCCATAAGCGACCGACATGAGTTCTCCCCAGGGTTGTTCGAAATGGCTGGTCCATTGCTTGCCATCAACGGACGTAAACAATGAATCCTCTCCCACAGCCACAAACCGGCCACCTCCAAAGGTGACGTCGAACAGCAAATCGCTTGAAACAGGATTTTCAAACCAGTGGACACCGTTCGTAGAGATGTGCAAAGGGCTGTCCTTCCCAACGGCTACAAACAAACCATTGCCATAGGCCACGGCATTTACTTCGGTGACCGGGGCGGAATTGATCTTCTCCCACTGAAAACCATCCCTGGAATAAAGAGTCGTTCCATCGGAACCAACAGCAACAAATCCGTTCGTCCCGTGAGCGACCGCATGGAGATCATAGCGGATCGGAAGAGAAACGTCATACCAATCGTTTCCGTTGGTTGAGCTTAGGACAGAGCCAGTATCACCGACGCAGACAAACGTACCCTCGCCAAAGGCGATGCTCAAAAGTCCGTCCCGCCCAGGATGAGTTATGGAGCGCCAATTTCTTCCGTTGACCGAGGTCCAAATCTGGTTGGCATAGCTGCCAGACTCTCCTGCAACCACGAACATTCCGCTGCCAAAGGCCAGCCCAAGCAAACGGGACGCAGTTGGAACGCCGTGAGCGGACCAATTGGTGCCATTGGTGGAGACGAGCACGGCTCCGGATGGTCCTGTGCCCACAAACGTTCCGTTTCCAAAACAAATGCTTCCAAGTGAATTGCCGGCCCCGGGATCCTGCGAGGTCCAGTTGATGCCATCGGATGACGTCGCGACACCTCCTTCCCAATTTATGGTGACAAAAAGCCCATTGCCGTAGGCGATTCCTCCAGTCGGAACAGGGGCGTCTGGTTGCGTCCATTGTGTGCCATCCGGGGAGGTCCAGCCCGCGATGATGAACTGATCTCGAAAATAGATGATCGAACGATAATAATTGATGATGTCGAGGCTTCGGTCAGTCCAGATGAGTCCATCGGGCGAAGTTGCGATGCCTTGCCCAACCGCGACGTAAGCACCGCCGCCATACGTCACGGCGTAAAGATCACCACCGGGCGGTACGTGAGAGCGTTTGTGCCAATGCTCCAGAGCACTACCCTCGAGCGTTGAAACAACACATCCGCAAAGGAAGAAAATGAGCAATCGTCCAAAGAAAGTGCGCACGGCGCGAACGCCCGGGAATGGCTGTTGAACTCGCGTGGTGCTATGACACATGAGGAGCCTTGAGCGGTATTAAACCTCAAAGTGCAGTTCTTTTCAAGCTTTTGAGGAAAAGCGCCAGCGCCCGTAAATCAGCTCCCGGCATTTAGATCACTTGCCCTGCTCAAAGAAGAAGCAATCGCAGTGATCGCGCAGGCGGCGCACTAGCGGCGGCCCGAAGTTATCCGAGATGCGCCGATTGGCAAACACGACGGCACGCCGCCATTCGCCGCGGCGCGGGGTTAGGCGGCGTCACGGGCTCTTCGCCTCCACTCGATAAAAGCGCGAACTCGATGACAAGACGTTTGTGTCCACGTATCTGGCGATCGGAACTGGAAGCGTGTTCGTGGCTACCGTGACCCAATTCGCGAGATTGCTTGACGCCTGGAACAGGAACACGGTGTTGGGCCGATTCGTGATAGCGATTCTGATGCTACTCGCTGACAGTCGCTCCAGAGGACTCAAACGCAACGGACTCGGCACCGGCTCTTTTAAGATGATTGTGCCCGAAAAGCGAGTTCCATCAATCTGATCATTCGCTGCAGGGCCAGGAGTAATGATGAATTCCACCACTGAACCAACGTTGACTGCGGTTTCGACTGAATACCTAATGCCGACTCCATCAGTCCCACCGATCTGCCTTGTGAAGACCGACGTGCCATCAACGAGAATGTTCCCCACAATCCCATCTCCACCAGCAGTGTTGAACTTGGCAAGCAGCCCTGTGACGATAATACCACCTGCAACTGGACTCACCCATCTCCGGATGGCCCACTGCTCAACGGGAGACCGGCCTCCAGACGTGACCACGCCGTTTGGATGCCCGCCATTGGCAGTAAGACCCGTCCAGTAATTGCCGCTGATATCCCATGCGAGACTCCCTTGAAACTGAATCGCACCGTATCTTGGCATCGGCACGAACTCTCTCTCGGCGTCGTAAACGCCATCAGCATCTCCTGTCTTCTGCCAGTATCCGTAGTACCAATTGTTGCTGCCTTGCATACCAGCATATTCGGTCGTTGAATCTGCGACGATGATATCCCCGTGCGTCTGGACCGCCCAAAACAGCAGTGAGAGCGAGGTAATTATCTTAAAAGCCTGTAGTGTCGTATTGCTCATGTGCTTGTTGCCGCCTAACAGATAGTCTGCTTCATGATTTGACGCATAGTACGGCTTCGCCGTGACGCGTCAATCTGCGGCCCGACGCGGGGCACCGTCTAAATTCACTTTCCCTGCTCAAAGACGAAGCAATCGCAGTGATCGCGCAGGCGGCGCACTAACGGCGGCCCGAGGTTATCCGAGAAGCGTTTCTCCAGCACTGCGCCCCCTTCTCGAACCCGATTTAGTTGGCGGCCCAGGAGGGCCGCAGCCGGTAAAAGCGCGAGGGAAAATTCCGCAAATCGGGATCGTTGAATTGAGAGGCGCCGCCGCTAAGACTA
>Ga0137340_1000333_pt1 | contig 10795 bp, 6 predicted proteins | sample EasRivERMLT400_2_FD_102295 | JGI IMG/M metagenome (GOLD analysis project Ga0137340, IMG submission 102295) | Soil microbial communities from meander-bound floodplain in the East River, Colorado, USA - East River MetaG ERMLT400_2 | ecosystem: Environmental > Terrestrial > Soil > Floodplain ...
AAACGCTGATATGAAATGCATCATTCGTTTCCTGTTGATCGCGCTGACTTTGATCGGTCACGCTGCGCCGACACTCGCGCAGGAAGTCGCCATTCCCGATCCCGGCCTGAACGCAGCGATTCGCGAGGCATTGCAAAAGCCCATCGGGCCATTGACCGAGGAGGACCTGCTCGGCCTGACAATCCTGGACGCCAGCAGCCGGAATATAAGCAGCGTGGAAGGACTGGAGGTTGCGCGCAACTTGGTTTCGCTGGATCTTTTTCAGAACCAGCTCACCAACTTCACGCTTCCAAACGGTTTCGGAAATCTGGTCCTGCTGGACCTGGGTTTTAATTCACTTTCCCAGTGCTCCATTCCAGATGGGCTGACAAATCTGGACACGCTCTTTCTCGAAGGCAATCTGCTGACCAGTTTCATTTTGCCTGCGGGCTTGAACGCGTTGACCACGCTGGACCTCTCGGCCAATCAACTTACCAGTTTCGTCTTGCCCGCGGACATGACGAACCTGATCACCGCCCTCATCTTCGCCAATCAACTGACGAATCTGACACTGCCGGCGAATCTCAGTCGCCTGGTCAATCTTGATCTCGATTTCAATCATCTCCGGAGCCTCAACCTGCCCGCGGGTCTGACGAATCTCGGCTCGTTCGTTGCCCGCGACAATCAATTGACAAACCTCACGTTGCCTTCGGACCTTGGGAATTTGACTTTTATCGACCTTGGCGGCAATCAACTTCCGAATCTCACGCTGCCGTCGGGCCTGACTCGTTTGAGTTTTCTCCGTCTCACCGGAAATAAGCTCACCAGCCTTACGTTGCCTCCGGGGCTGACGAACCTGGCCTCAATCCTTCTCGCCAACAATCAATTGACAAACCTCACATTGTCGTCCGACCTGTTTCATTTGGTGCAGATTGATCTCGCCGAGAACAAACTTGCCCGCCTGACTTTGCCCGCGGGCATGACCAATTTGTCTGTTATCATTCTCAACGGAAATCAACTGACCACCCTCACACTGCCTCCCGATCTGACGAAATTAGAGAGGCTGACTTTGAGCGGCAATCCGCTCACGACCCTTGTGTTATCCGAACCCTCGGCCGACACGAGGCTCGCCGGCCTTGTCGCGCTGCTGGCGAATGAGGACGTCGCCGTTTTCACTTACCCTCTGGCCATCGGCTTGTTGAAACCACGTCAAACGTTGGACAATGCCTTTTCATTTGTACTTGTCGGACCGCCCGGCATCTATGCCGTCCTCGGCTCTACCGATCTCGTCGCCTGGAGCGCGTTGGGCACAGCGAGCAACACCCTCGGCAGCGCGATCTTCACCGACCTGCAAACCAACCTCTCTCAGCAGAAGTTTTATCGCACTGCCCTGCAAAGCCCGCCCACCAACATGGTCTTTGTCCCGCCGAATACATTTGTGATGGGTAGCCCAGTCACTGAGCAGGATCGTCAACCCAACGAAGGTCCGCAAACGACAGTGACACTCAGTCGCGATTTCTGGATCGGGAAATATGAAGTGACCCAAGGAGAGTATTTGTCGGTCATGAACACGAATCCAAGTGTCTTCCCCATTGATCCGGGCAATCCGGTTTCCAGGGTGAGCTGGCCTGACGCTACCAATTACTGCCGGAAGCTCACGCAACGGGAACTCGCCGCGGGTCGCATTTCCGCAGGCAGTGAATACCGTCTCCCGACCGAGGCGGAATGGGAATGCGCCGCGCGCGCCGGCACTTCGACGCGCTTCAGCTACGGAGATGATCCCGGCTACACAAGCCTGGCGGATCACGCGTGGTACGCCTCGAACAGCGGTCTCACGGCGCATCCGGTCGGGCAGAAGCTACCCAATCCATGGGGACTGTACGACATGGAAGGGAACGTCGTGGAATGGTGTCAGGATTGGGCCGGCTCCCTTCCTGGCGGAATTCAGATCGATCCGACAGGTCCAGCTTCCAGTTCGAGCGGACGGAAAGTTGTGCGCGGTGGCGCTTTCGACAACACCGAACAGTCCTCCCGGTCGGCCTCGCGGCTTCTCTTTTCCGCGTTCCCGCCTCTCACCGATACAGACCTCGGCTTCCGCGTGGTGCTGGTCACCGGGCCATAATCCATTTCGATTCGAAGAAAGTCCCGACTATGAAGAGCCCTGCGAAACTGAATTGCACTCCGGCGACGCTCATTTTCATCTGTGTGATGCTGCTCCCAAGCGCGGTGTTCGCCCGGTTCACCCAAGTCCCCGTCCCCGACCTGCCCAGCGTTTTCTCCGGTTCAGTGGCATGGGGCGATTATGACAACGACGGCCGATTGGACCTTTTGCTTTCAGGAGCGGATGGAACGACAGCTGTTCCCAGACTTATGCTCTTGCAAAATAGCGGGAGTGGATTCAGCGACGTAACGTCCGTTGCGGCGCCCGGTCTGCCCGGAATTTTCGACAGTTCGGTGGCCTGGGGTGACTTTGATAACGATGGACGGCTGGATTTCCTGATCACAGGATTGACCAACTTCTCATCGAGCGTCGCAATCTCTCAGGTCTGGCGGAACACGGGTAGCGGGTTCACTAATGTGCCGATTCCCGGCCTGCCTGGCGTTGCCCAAGGCTCGGCGGCGTGGAGTGATTTTGATAACGACGGCCGGTTGGACTTCCTGATTGCTGGATCAACCAATGGGAATTCAAGCGGCGCCATTTCTCAATTGTGGCGGAATACAGGCAACGGGTTCACCAACGTGCCCGTCCCTGGCCTCCCGGGTGTTTATTTCGGTTCGTCGGCCTGGGGCGATTTCGATAATGACGGGCAGCCGGATTTCCTGATCACGGGAATAACGAACGGAGCTTCGAATGACGCGACTTCCCAGCTTTGGCGTAACACGGGCAGTGGGTTTACCGATGTGCCTATCCCCGGCCTGCCGGGGGTATTCGTCAGTTCCGTGGCCTGGGGCGATTATGACAACGACGGGATGCTGGATTTCCTGTTGGCGGGCCTTTCTGCAAACGGATTTATCTCCCAGATATGGCGGAGCACCGGCAATGGATTCACCAACGCGCCAGTGCCGGGATTGCCCGGAATCGCTGACGGTTCGCTAGCGTGGGCCGATTATGACAGCGATGGCCGGCTGGATTTCCTGATCACGGGATTGAGCAATGGCGTCGCACGTGTTTCCCAGGTGTGGCGGAACACAGGCAGCGGATTCATCAACGCGCCAGTTCCGGACCTGCCGGGAAATTTCGACAACGCACTGGCGTGGGGCGATTATGACAATGACGGACGACTGGACTTCCTGATCGCGGGAACGATCGAAGGCGGTAATGCTTCCCAGCTTTGGCGGAACACCGAAATCTCGTCGAATTCTCCGCCCGCACCACCAGCGGACCTGTCGGCGACCATTTCTGGCACGACCGCGGTACTTGGATGGAACCCGCCTGTGGATGATCACACGCCAGCCAGCGGCCTCAGCTACAACGTGCGCATAGGCACGACACCCGGTGGTTCAGACATCGTCTCTGCGCCTGCGTTGACCAACGGCGCGCTTCTCGTGGCGCGGGTGGGAGCCGCGCGCAGCGACTCGACCGCGTTCCGCAACCTGATGCCCGCGCAGACCTATTACTGGAGCGTGCAGGCAGTGGACACTGGCTTCGCCGGATCGCCTTTTGCGGCCGAGCAGCAATTCAGCACCAGCACGCAAGACGTGTCCATTCCCGACGCCGCATTGAACGCAGCGATCCGCGACGCCTTGCAAAAACCAATCGGGCCACTAACACAACAGGACTTGCTCAGCTTGACGAACCTTGATGCCAGCCGCCGAAACATCAGAAGCATCGTCGGGTTGGAGGCGGCTCGTAATTTGGTTTCGCTCGATCTCCAGATCAACCGCCTCACTAACTTTTCCCTTCCGAGCGAGTTGGCGAAATTGACTACGCTCGACGTGAGTGTTAACCCACTTGCCAACTTTTTCCTTCCGAATGGGCTGACGAACCTGACCACGCTCACACTCGAATCCGCTGGACTCACAAACCTGACCTTGCCTGCGGGACTGACCAGGTTGAACAACCTTGACCTCGAGAACAATCATCTCACCAGTTTCAACCAGCTTTCAAACCTGACCGGCTTGATTGCTCTCGACCTCGGCTTTAATTCATTCGCCAGTTTTTCCCTTCCGGGCGGGCTGACGAATCTGAGCACGTTCTATTTCGCCGGAAATCCACTGACCAATGTCACGCTTCCGCCGGGGCTGGTGGGCATGACTGATCTCAACCTTTCCCAGAATCTACTCACCAGCTTCACTCTCCCGGCAGGCATGACGAACCTGATCGAGCTCGACCTCTTCTTCAATCAACTCACGAACCTGACCCTGCCTGTTGATCTGCGGAATTTGACCGAGCTTGACCTCGATTTTAATCGATTGAGCAGCCTCAATTTCCTTTCGAACCTGAACCACTTGGGCTTTCTCCACCTCCGCGCCAATCAATTCACTAACTTCAACCTGCCCGCGGGATTGACCGGGTTGACCTTTCTCGATGTCAGCGAGAATCCAGTCACCAATATCGCTTTGCCTGCGGGTCTGAATCATCTGACCACTCTCCGCCTTTCCAGGAATACGAACCTGACCAGCCTGACATTGCCTGCGGGGATGACCAACCTGGTCGGACTCAACCTGACCGAGAATCAACTGACCAACCTCGTGTTGCCCCCCGATCTATACCGTTTGGAGACGCTTAACGTTGGCGGCAATCAACTCACCAGCCTCAACTTGCCATCGGGCCTGACCAATTTGACCGGCCTTTTCTTCGTCGGCAATCAACTGACCAATATCACCTTGCTTCCGGACATGACACAGTTGACCGAGATTGGCTTCCTAAGCAATCCGCTCACGACAGTCGTTCTACCCGAAATCTTGGCCGCCACGAATCTGGCCGGGGATGTCGCTTCACTGCGAAATCAAGGTGTCTCCATATTTACTTACCCTCTGGAAGCTGAGTTGGTCCGACCAAAAATGTTCACAGGAAGATTCCAGTTCGGAATCACCGGGCCGCCCGGGGTTTACGTCCTCTTTGGCTCTACGAATCTCGAGGTCTGGAGCGCCATAGGGACAGCGGACAACGTGCTGGGCAGCATCTTGTTCAACGACGTAGCGACCAACCTTCCTCCACAGAAATTTTACCGCGCGCTGCGGTTAACGCCGCCCGCGAACATGGTGTTCATCCCGCCCAACACTTTTACGATGGGCAGCCCGACCAACGAATTGCACCGTCAAGCCGACGAAGGTCCGCAAACGACCGTCACACTCAGCCGCGGTTTCTGGATTGGGAAATATGAAGTGACGCAGGGAGAATACCTGGATGTCACGGGTACGAACCCAAGCCAATTTCCCGGCGATCTGAGGCGTCCAATCTCCAGTGTGAGCTGGCCCGACGCGACCAACTACTGCTGGCTGCTCACGCAGCGGGAACTCGCCGCCGGGCGCATTTCCCCCGGTAGCGAATACCGTCTTCCGACCGAAGCCGAGTGGGAATGTGCCGCGCGCCGGCACCACGACTCGGTTTAGTTATGGGGATGATCCGAACTATCTCAGCCTGACGAACTACGCGTGGCAATCCGTGGACGACGGTCTCACCGTTCACCCGGTCGGGCAGAAACTTCCCAATCCATGGGGCTTGTACGATATGGCAGGAAATGTCTTTGAATGGTGTCAGGATTGGCTTGGGCCTCTGCCCGGCGGGGTGGTGACTGATCCCCAGGGACCTCCTTTCAACCCGATCGGAAATAAAATCATGCGAGGAGGCGCTTTCGACTTCGGCGGAGCCGCTTGCCGATCGGCCAGTCGTAATGTTTTTGGCAACCACCCTGCACTCACTGATTGGAACCTCGGCTTCCGCGTGGTGCTCGTCACAGAGCAGCAGTGACGCGCGATCCGACCAATTCATCTTCATGAAAATCATATCCCCGATCATCGGCTCGCTCGTGTTGACCGCGCTGACGCTAACCAACTTTGCGGCTTCCACCTTGGCGCAGGAAGTTTCCATCCCCGATCCCAACCTGGACGCTGTGATCCGACAGGCCCTGCAAAAGCCCAACGGGCCCTTGACGCAATCGGACATGCTCGGCCTGACAAACTTGAGCGCCATCTTCCGGAATATAACCAACGTGCAAGGGCTGGAAGCGGCTCAAAACCTGGTTTCACTTGATCTCCAGGACAACCGCATCACGAGCTTCAACTTCCCCACCAACCTGACTAAGCTGACCGTTCTGGACCTCAGCGAGAATCGGTTTCCCCAGCTCACGCTACCGGGGCTGACGAACCTGACGACGCTTCGTCTCGAATACGGCCGGTTGACCAATCTCAGTTTGTCCGCGGGACTGACAAAGTTGACCACGCTTCGCGCCGGCTTCAATCAGCTCTCAAGTCTCACCTTGCCCGCCGACATGACGAACCTGACCGAACTCAGCGCCTTTCAGAATCAACTCACGAACCTGACGTTGCCGCCGAGCCTGGCGAACCTGAGCACTCTCAATCTCGATGGCAATCAACTCTCCCGCCTCCCATTGCCGGCGGGCCTGACGAAATTAAGCTTCATCGCCCTCGGCGGGAATCAATTGACCAGCTTCACCGTGCCGGCGGACATGACGAACCTGACAGCTCTCCGAATTAACGACAATCAACTCACGAATCTCACCTTACCCGCGGGCTTAAATCATTTGAGTCTTCTCGTTGTTTCCAGGAATCCACTCCGCAGCCTCACCTTTCCACCGGGACTGACCTCGCTGGCTTTTCTTGAACTTAATAGCAATCAACTCACCAACATTACCTTCCCTCCGGATCTGCAACAGTTGATCGGTCTTTTCGTGGCGGAAAATCCGCTCACGACGTTCGTGCTGTCCGAACCGTTGGCGGCCACGGGCATGGCCAGTGTCGTGGACTCTTTGCGCAATCAGGGCGTCTCCGTTTTCACTTACCCGCTTGCCGTCAGCCTGGTCTCACCGCGCCGGACGGTTACTGGAGCATTTGAGTTTACGCTCGCTGGACCGCCCGGCAATTACGCCATCCCTGGCTCCACCAACCTGACCGCCTGGAGTGCCTTTGCCACCGTGACCAATCAACTCGGCAGCGCCGTCTTCACCGATGCAATATCCAGCCCGCAGAAATTCTACCGCGCGCTGTTGCAAGGTCCGCCCACGAACATGGTGTTCGTTCCACCCAATACGTTCACGATGGGCAGCCCGACCAACGAACAGGATCGGAATATTTTCGAAGGGCCGCAAACCACGGTGACCCTGACTCGCGGTTTTTGGATCGGAAAGTTTGAAGTGACGCAAGGTGAGTATCTGGATGTCACGGGCACAAACCCAAGCGACTTCCCCGGTGATCTGAACCGTTCGATTTCCAGCGTGAGCTGGTTCGACGCGACCAACTACTGCTGGCTGCTTACCCAGCGAGAACTCGCGGCAGGGCGCATTCCCGTCGGCAGCCAATACCGTCTCCCGACAGAGGCTGAATGGGAATGTGCCGCGCGCGCCGGTACGACGACGCGTTTCAGTTACGGAGATGACGATCCAAACTACAGCAGCCTGACGAATTACGCGTGGTTCCTGGATCTCGGTCATCCCGACCTGACAGTTCACCCGGTCGGCCAGAAACTTCCGAATCCGTGGGGATTGTACGACATGGCGGGGAACGTCTGGGAATGGTGTCAGGATTGGTACGGCGATCAAGTGGGCGGAGTTCAAACCGATCCGCAAGGTCCGGCCTCGAACGCGCAGGGAGTTAAAGTCATGCGCGGTGGCGCTTACGACTACGACAACTCGTCTTGCCGATCAGCCTCGCGGTTTTTCCGCTTCGCGAACTGGCCCGATTCCGACGTCGGCTTCCGCGTGGTGCTGGTCACCGGGCCATAGTCGTCCTTCACATCAAACAGTTGAAAAATCAAAACACGATAAGACAGGGATATAAAGCAGACCTTCAAGCCCGAAGAACTATTTAGCGTGCGCTGGTGAGTGGCGACGCCCGCTGAATCATCAAACCAACTCAAATGAATGAACTAAAAATACTATGCCCTTAATAAATGTAAAAATGCTCGAAGGCGTTTTCACGCCAATGCAGAAACAGGAAATGATCCGCAAGCTGACGGACACAATGGTATCAATCGAAGGCGAAAACATGCGTCCCGTGACATGGGTTGTCCTCGAAGAGGTCAAGAGCGGCGACTGGGGAATTGGCGGCAATCCACTCACCACTAACGATGCGAAGGCCCTCGCGGCCGGGAAGTCCAAAGGCTGACCCCTCACCTCCTACAGCGACCGGGCGTAACTTTGTCGTGGCCTGGGAAAATGCCAGGGCGGCAACCATCTGGGGTCGCCCCCCTTCGTTACCGGCAATTTCCGGTCATTTCGTGACTTGATTCTCTGATTGGGCAGCCCGCCGATTCGCCGCCGCAAGCACCAGGACTTCGACCGCCCTCTTCGCCGGGGCCAGTTCCAAACCGAGCTGTTCGTGCAATGCTCTGGTCAGATCGACAGGATCCGCTTGCCCCGGGCTTTTCTCGTTCCAAAGAAGCTGAAAGTCGTAACAGTTGGTACTGCCAGTTTCATTGATAACCGGTTTTCCCAGAATATCCTCCAGGCAGCGGGCAAGGGAACTCAAGGTTTGATTCACGCAGTTGAGGCTTCCGCCCCCCGTGTTGATGGAAGAGCCTTGCAAGGAAGCAGTCGGTGCCAGGTTTTCAGTGAGTTGGCCGGCCTTCAGAACGAATGCATCCATTTCCCTGGTTTCAGGTCTGCCAACCACACCGAAAGTCGCTTCCACTGCGTGCTGCAGCCAGGTCTTCACATTTTCGTTCTCCGTGTCCGGAGCTTTCACAATGAAATCGAAGCGCCCCTCAGGCAGGGCTGAACTGTTGACGATGCGCGTTGGATTAATGCTGAAGCTGGAGGAAAGGACGTCCAAGACGGTTGCGCTGAGTAAGGCAAGACTGCCTCTGCCCCAAGTCGACCTGATGCTCCCGCCTTCGCTCGGCCGAATGATTAACTGAAAGAGGGCTTCGCGTTCCGTCCTGGAGACGGCTGGCGCCAGCCCCGGCGTAGACGGCCTTTCACTGCGGCGCTGCGCAAAGGCAATTGTCTTGCCCGCCAGCAAGTCTGTGAGGTGTTCCTCGGTCAGAGACGTCGGATGAGTGATCACTGCAATCCTCCCGTCCTGGTCCACGACAACCGTGTGCGGAATGCCGGTAACTCCATACGCTTTGAACATCGACTTGTCGGTGTCCAAACCGATCCAGGCCTGAATTGGTTTCTTCCGCAGGAAAGGCACGACAACTTTTTCCTCCTGATCGGTGATGGCGATGAACTTCACCGGCTGATCTTTGAATTTGTCCGCCAATTCATTCAAATGCGGCATCGCGGCAACGCAGGGTCCGCACCAGGTTGCCCAGAATTCCAACACTACCACCTTGCCCTTGAGCGCCGTCCAGTCTGGCTGGGCGCCGCCGGGCCCCTGCAGAATTGATTCAAGCCCAAGTGGCGGCGGCGCATCACCCGGCTGCGGGCCGGTTGCTTCGCGTGCTGATGAGATCAATTGAGCGCAGGTCGCTGCGATAAGAAGAGTCCAGGTTGTTTTCATGAGGGACGTTTTTCCAGTTATTCCACAATCAAACCCGCAGAGAACAAAATGTTTCCGGGGCACGCACTTAACACCGGGTCAGATTAGGTCGGCAGCAGTTCGGGAGCACTGGTGCTTCCGTCCCATCATATCTCAACGCACTTGCTCCTTAGGTCCATTGTGTGGGTCCGGTTTGAATGGGATGAATCGTAGCCTGAATTTTGTTGAGGCAGCGAAATCGAGATTCGTTATGAACTTGGATGATTACTTTGAAACGATTGTCAGCGAGCACTACGAGGGACTCTTCGGGTTCGCGATGAGCCTCACGCGTGCGGAATCCGACGCGTGGGACCTGACGCAGCAAACGTTCTACACCTGGGCGAAGAAGGGACATCAACTGAGCGACATTTCGAAGGTGAAGTCGTGGCTCTTCACGACGTTGTACCGCGCGTTCCTGATGGCTCGACGAAGGCAGAACAGGTTTACGCACTACGAGTTGGAGGCGGTCTCGGAGCAACTGCCCTCCGTTTCTCCGGAACTCCCGGATCGAATGGACCATTCCCAGGTGCTCGATGCCCTCGCTCGGGTGGATGAGGTCTTTCAGCCCGCGGTGTCTCTGTTCTATCTGGAGGACTACTCCTACAAGCAGATCGCAGAAATCCTCGAGGTGCCCGTCGGCACGATCAAATCGCGGATCGCGCGCGGCATCGGGCAACTCAGGGAAATTCTGTCGGACGGTAATGCTGAGCGGGGCGCAAGTCCCATCGTCGTCGAGGAACCGCTGGGCGCTTTCTGAATCCTAATCAGTCGCTGCCGCGTTTGGCAGCGGCGTTAACCAACTAAGATAGAAATTAGCATAATGAAAAAATTACAACCCAATTGGGCTGGCCGATGCTTCGGTCCAGCCGTCACCTCCATCAGAGCCGCCTTGCTGCTGCTATGCGCAACGTCGGCCTTCCCGGCGCGAGCCGGTGGCGACAATCGCGAGCCCGCGTTGCCCCCCGACTGCGGAAAGATCGCGGTGGCCGACGGTCACCAGGTCGCCTTTCAAGTTTTCGCCGTTGGAGTCCAGATCTACAGCTGGACCGGCACCAACTGGGCGTTCGTGGCGCCAGAAGCAATTCTCTACGCGGACGCCGAACACCACGCGCAAGTAGGGACGCACTTCGGCACGCCGAACGGACCGGCCTGGGTAAGCAACAGCGGCAGCAAG
>Ga0137340_1000335_pt1 | contig 10768 bp, 12 predicted proteins | sample EasRivERMLT400_2_FD_102295 | JGI IMG/M metagenome (GOLD analysis project Ga0137340, IMG submission 102295) | Soil microbial communities from meander-bound floodplain in the East River, Colorado, USA - East River MetaG ERMLT400_2 | ecosystem: Environmental > Terrestrial > Soil > Floodplain ...
CGCGGAACGACATTCACGCATCAATAACAGATCCCCAGAAAGGACGCAATGATATGAAAACGAAGGACGAAGAAGCCGCAGAGGCCGGGAAAACGCCGCAGCGCACCCCCGACGAGATCCTCGCCGACGAGCGCAAGCGCGTCTCCGAGATCGAATCGACCGGCAAGAAATTTGTGGGCCGCGTCGACAAAATCGACGAGCTCCCGCGCGAAGCGATCTCAAAAGGCGCGACAGTGGCCGAGTTCAAGGGCGTCATCGACGACCGGGTTGCCGACGGCAAGCCGATTTTCTCAGACAACACCGTCGACGTCGAGGAAAAGGACAAGCGGTCCTATTCGATCTCGAAATTGATCTACGCCGTGGCCTCCGGCCAACGCGAAATCGGAGCACTCGAGCTGGGTATCTCCGATGAGCTCGCGAAGAAGTCTGACTTCGCGGACATCAAGATCCCCCGTACCCGCTCGAACGCGATCCCGGTATTCGTGCCCTACGAGATGATGCACCGCAGCGCGAGGCTCACGCCTGAATTGATTCAGTTCGCCCGGCAAATGGGCCTGCTCTCAAAGCGTGATCTCTCTGTCGGAAGTGCGACCGCCGGCGGTAACATCGTCGGTACGAGCCTCCTGGCAAATGAGTTCATCGATCTGCCGCGCAACGTCACGCTTTATGAGCGCATGGGCGCCCGGGTATTGAATGGGCTCTCCGGCAACATCGATCTCCCGAAGAAGACCGGCGCCTCCAGCTGGTACTGGGTGACGACCGAAGGCAATGCCCCGACCGAATCCGAACTCACCGTCGGGAAAATCTCGCTCTCCCCGAAAATCGGCGGGACATTCACCGATTACACGCTGAAGCTTCTCTTGCAGTCGACCCCGTCGATCGACGGACTCGTGCAGCAGGATCTTCTGGATACGGCCAACATCGGAGTCGATCTGGCCGGGTTCCACGGCACCGGAGCGAACGGCCAGCCGACCGGCATCGTGAACGATTCGGGCGTCGGCACGGTCGATTGCGCCGATCTCGGCTGGGACGCGGCTGTCGAGTTCCTCACCGACGTCATGACGGGCAATTCTCTTGCCGCGTCCATGCAGTGGGCGACCAATCCGACGATCTGGGGCTTCACCCAGACGCGCCAGAAATGGCCCTCCTCGGGTCAACCGCTCGCCAATGAGAACGGCCGCATGGCTGGCTATCCGATCAACGCCTCAAACCAGATCGGTGCCGGGTATCTCATGTTCGGCGATTGGACGCAGGCTGTGGTCGGCTACTGGGGCGGTTACATGCTCCTGGTCGATCCGTACACGGCGAGCTCCTCGGGCACGACGCGCGTACGCATCCTTGCCGCGTGCGACGTCCAGAGACGGCTCTCGTCGGCCTTCTCGATCGGCTCGAACGCCAGCTAAAGAAGCAGGATTGAAAAATAAACGCGGAGCCTCGCAGAACCAGAGGCTCCGCATTGTATCCACAAAATCATTTTCACAAAAGGAGCGAAGGACATCATGTTAGGCACCGAACAGACAAACAGCAAATCGATGGAGGTCGTCATCATCTATCCGTGTCGCGTCGTACCGTTTGACAAAGTTGCGGCTGAAGAGATCCCCTATGGCAAGACGATTCGTGTCGAGACTTCCGTCGGCAAAGAGTTGATCGGCATGAAGCGCGCCGTCGCCGCTGATGATTTTGACCCGGATGAGCATCCGTTTCCGGCGAACAAGATCCGAAGCGCAAAAAAGGACGAAGGCGATAAGACTACTTCCGAAAAGCCGGTCGAGAAAATGAACAAGGAAGAGCTGCTTGCCCTGGCGAAGAAGGAAGGCGTCGAAGTCCCCGAAGGTGCGACCAAGGCGCAGATCATCGAGCTTTTGCAGTAATAAGTTTGAAATAACTGATCCGACAACAACAGCTCCATTTCAAGGAGACACTATGAAAACGATTTTCGCAATCATCCTCGCCTTCCTCGTCACGCTGGCCTTGCCGGCCGATGAGCTCTTCGCGCAGACGAAGGCCAAGCCGACGGCAACCTCTCTCGGCTATCTCTTCAACATGCATCCATCGAAAGATTCGACATCCGTCGTCTCGAAGCATTTTGCGTCCGCGCAGAGTGATACGAGCGAGACGATTCATGTCGGATACGCCAAGGCGATCACCTTCGCCCTAACGCCGGTCGACACCGCCTCGTTGGACTATTACGTCCAGTACCTGGTGGTCGGGACCAACACCTCGTGGACGACGGCGCTGACCGATAGCCTGATCAATACCGGTGTGACCTCCAATACCGGAAAGACCCAGGAGTACATCTTCCGGAATCATACGGTGGAAAAATACGGCGGGCTCAATTTCCAGGTCCGCACCGTGAAGGTCTTCCGCGGCTCAGGCAATGGGGTGACCTCGGCCTTCTATACCGAGAAAGTCAACTACGTCCCGTAAGTGACGACCGATTTCCCCAATGAGGATCTCCTACTCGCCTTCGGGGTCGATGCCGTATTCATCGATGCTGACAATGTCTCGACCCCGGTCAAAGCCAAGATTGACGCTTCCGACCAACCGTCGAATACGTTTGACACCCAGGTAGAGAACCGGACGATCGAGGCGAGCGTGCTTGAGAGCGACGTCGGTGAGGTAGATAACCGCTGCCGGCTGGTCTTCAATGGCATCACCTACAAGATTCTCGACGTGAAATTCGACGGCACGGGCATGGTCCTGCTCACACTGGGGCTCGATTAGAAATGGCGGAGCCGAAAAGAGATCTCCTGATGGCTGCCATCGTCGCTCGGATGATGACGATTACGACCCCGGTCTACCACACGAACATCGGTGTGAACGTCTTCGAGTTTCGCACGACGCCGATTGAGGACCACGAGCTCCCGGCCGTGAATGTCGAAGATGGCGACGAGAGACAGACGTATGAATCGGCCGGCGCCCCGTCGAAAATGAACCGCGCTCTCAACGTCTCGCTGGAGATGCTCTTGAAAGAGGGCTCATCCAGTATCCAGGCCGCGCGTAAGGGTTTATCTGACATGGAAAAAGCGATCGGTACGGATGTGTACTTCGGCGGCCTTGCTCTTGATACCGATTTCGTCGGCAGCTCGATCACCAAGGACCAGAAGGAGCACATCGTCACCGGAGCCAAGCTCAATATCACAGTGATCTACAGGACTACCAAATGGGCCGACTCGTAAAGTGCGAAAGAAGAAGCATTCACCTCAACGAATAGGAGAGTTCATGCCGCGCTTCACACAATTCAAGATCTACGGCAACTTTCACCAGGAAGGCGTGAGCGCCCCATCGCTCCTGATGGCGTACGGCGATTCCTACATCTCGCTCGGCTTCACCGCCGATGATTACCTCCCCGCGCGCGAGAGCGCCGGCAAATATGTCTTCATGACCGGCGACGAGCTCGGGGTAGGCAGCGATGAGAACAAAGTAATCCTCGCCTCCTTCGGCCTTGGCTCTCCCGTTGCAAGCTACCGCGCCGGCGTCATCGACACGATGAAGATACAACTTGAAACCTTCGATGCGGCCGGGCAACCGGTCGATATCGGCGGCAATTTCTCGATTGAACTCACAGTCAGCATCCAGACCGGAGAATAACGCCCATGAAAGAGAAAACAGAAGCACCCGAAGAAAAGCCCCTCCCCTTTCAGTCGACCGTCCGTCGGGGCGACGGCAAGCTCTGCACCATCGATGCGAATGGCGAGATGGTCGCTGTCGACGGGTCCGACAATAAGCCGGTCGTGAAGGACCTTTCCACCAAAGCAAAACCACAAGACGATGAGGTGACACCATGAAGCTCTACAAAAAACAGGCGCTCGGCGCCAAGGTCGAGACCACCCAGGATACGGCCGTCGTGCCGTCGACCTCGACCGACTATTTGTTGATCGAGGACTTTGATTTTACGCTCGATGCCGAGAAGCTCGAGCGCGACTTCCGCCGGGTATCGGTCGATCCCCTCCCGCATGTGATCGGCAAACGATTTGCGAAGTTCACCTTCGACGTCGAGATCAAAGGCTCCGGTACCGCGGGCGACCCGACGATCGCTGGCTACGCAGGCCTACACGCGCTCCTGCAGGGATGTGGCAAGATACCCGTGGTGGCCGCAACCCAGAGCGTGGTCGGCTTCACGATCACCAATGCCGGATCCGGATATACTTCGGCCCCGACGGTGGCGATCACATCCGGAGGCGGGACCGGTGCAACGGCGATCGCGGTCATCAATTCTGCGGGTCTCGTCGTCGCAGTCATCGTCACGAACCCGGGATCCGGTTATACCACGGACCCGACCGTCGGCTTCTCAGGCGGCGGAGGCTCAGCAGCTGCTGCGACCGCATCACGCGGCGGAAGCATCTACTACGGCCCGACGTCCGCGCCGGCATCTGCCAGCTTCTACACCTTCAGCAAATCCGTCTCGATCGAGGGGTATAAGGACGGTAACAAGCACATCCTCTCCGGCGCCGTGGGAATCTGCAAGCGCAACCTGGAATCCGGCAACTACAGCAAATTCTCCTTCGAGTTCTGGGGTAAGTATACGGCAGTCACCGATGTCGCTGTCCCGTCGGTCACGATCGTGAACGTCCAACCTCCTGTTTTCGAAAGTGCGCTGATCGGAACGCATGGTTTCGCGCCGGTACTCTCCAAACTCTCGATCGACGAGGCGGGCAAGATCTCGGTCAGAGACGATGCGGCATCGGCCAATTCCATCAAAGGCTTCTGCCTCACCGATCGCAAACCCAAGGGGTCGCTGCAGATGGAGGCCGAAACGGTCGCCATTCATGACGTGTGGGGGAAAGTGATCGCCTCGACGCAGGGTCCGCTCGCCGTCAAATACGGCTCCGTGGCCGGCAACCAGATAGTCTTCGCATACCCGGTCGTGCAGTATGGGGAAAACAAGTACACGAACAGGGATAACTTCCTCGACAACGCCATCTCGCTCGATTTCTCGGGCAACACGGGCGATGACTGGGAAGCAATAATCATTCTTTAGCACACAAAAGGAGCAGCCAACGATGCTACATCTACTCGACCCGGATGCCCGGGTGAATGTGAAGCTCGATGAAAGCGATTCAAGTCCGGTAATCATCATCGGGATGATCGATACGAGCGCGCGCGCGCATATCCTGGACCTGATGAAGGACCAGTTCCTGACCTTTGCCGACCGTATTCGTCTAACGCGACACGGCGTCAAGGAATGGGCGCTTGTCGTCGACAAGAACTCCCAGCCGGTGAAGTTCGAGACCGAAGAGGTCTATATCCCGGGGATCGGTAAAAGGAACGTCATGAGCGAGAAGTGTTTGAATTACCTCTCCGAGAAAATGCTTGCAAAGATTTCCACGGCGGTCTTAGAATTGAATTTTGAACTCGAGGATAAGGAAAAAAACTCAGTTACGCCCTCTACGCTTTAAACGATCCCGGCTTGCTGAAGGGCGGGCATGCACAATGCAAGGATGAAACGGGGCACGATGTCACAGTCCAGGAATTTTACCATGCGATTGATGAGTGGAAAGCGTTCATCGAATGGGTTCATGATTGGCGTGCTGGCCGCTTTACGATGACCCTTTCTGAATGGCGCAATCTGCCGGAGATCGGACACACGATGATCAGGCTTCACGACAAAATCAGAAGCGAGATAAAGCCGAAATCCAAGTGATATCGAAATTTACCATACCGTCCCAGCAGATGATGGATGTCCTCGAACGGGACAAGGAGGGTTACCGCAAGGTGATCCTGCGCTCGTTGACCAAAGTGGCCGAGCAGGCTGAGACGCTCGGCAACCGTGCGATCCGTGAGACTTACAATATCAGCCGCGCCGACGCCGACCGGGCTATCAATGTACGACCGGCATCGATCTCCAAGCTCCAGGTCAATATCAATGTCAGAGGGAAGCGCCTTCCGCGTATTATGTTCGCTCCGAATCAGAGACTCGGACGATCTCGGGGCGTCGCCCTGAGTATAAAAAAAGGTGCTCGCAAGTTCAGTGCCCATTCCTTCATCGCACAAATGAAGAGCGGTCATATCGGGGTGTTCAAACGAGTGCCGGATAAATTCATGAAGAAACCGGCCATTTTTACTGGAGGCGGCCGCATTTCCAAGGCAAAGGCAAAACAGGCGATCGATGAGACGTTTACGATATCGGTCGCTGAGATGTTCGGCTCGAAGAACATCACTACCAATATCGAACGGTTCATCGAGGAGAAGTTCCCCTCCATCCTCGAGAATCAGCTGCAGTTCTATCTCTCCTGGGGCCGCTGATCATGGGAGCATCTGAGCGGCAATTCAATTACGGCATAGGCGTCGACGATAAGGGAACGCTGGTCTTCGAGAAGTTCAAGAAGACCATCCTCGATGGCAACAAGGATATCAATTCCTCGACGCAGGGAATAATCGATCGGACCAGGAGGTACGGCGACGAAACCAACCGCCTGTCAGACTTCATCCGCAAACAACGCGCCGAATCCCGCGAGCAAAATTTCCTCTTCAGAGAATCGACTCAGGCGATCGGCGCGGCGAGTGCGACCCTTGCGCTCTTTGGAAATACCCTCGGCCAGTCCGACGGAAAGATGAAGAAGTTTACCGATTCCTTAAACCAGGGCTTCGTCACATTCCAGGGTTTGAGCTTTCTCCTCTCAGGTGCCGGACCGTGGGGAGTTGCTGCAGCTGGTATCGGCGGCGTAGCAAGCGCCCTCTTTTCCATGAATAAGAACCTCGATGAGACCACTCCGAAAATCAAGGAACAGAAAACCGAGATAGATCTCCTGGCCGGCTCATATACCCACTGGCGCGACATACTAAAAGGCAGTGTTGCCGACAACAAGGCGGTCAGTGAGGTGGAAATCGGTCTTCTCAAGGCTCGCGCCGACGTCTTCCACCAGGTGATAGAGGCCCAGAAGGCCGGCGCCCGCGACATGACAATCATCATCAACGACCAGAAACTGAGCACGGGAGAAGTCCTGGAGGCTCAGATGGCCGCTGCGACGGCGACGAAGCAAACTCTCAAGGAAAATGAGGAAGAGTATGCTAAGGTGACATCCAAGATAAAGGGAGTCACCGCGGCGATGAACGAGGTTATTGTCACACCGATCGAGCAGAAGTTCGAAAGCAATCTCAAACCATTAGAGCTGACTCAATCGGCGCTGGGAAGGGTGGAGGGGGCATACAAGGGTGTACTCGGGGCGATTACAGGAGTGGAGACTACACGGCTTGACTTCGGCCCGCCGATCAACAACATGGTAAACCTCAATTTCCAACTCCAGGAAACGCAGAAGGAGCTTGCGCTGGCGACTATCGGCTCCGAGCATTTCTACCGGACGCTGTCAAAGGTAGAGGGACTGAAAAAAGCAATCAATGACGGCGCGACAGAACCCTTAATGAAATTCACCAAGACCCTCGGACAGGTTATCCCTTATGCAGCCAAGGGCTTCACTCTCATCCAGATGTCCCAACTGCAAAATCAAAATGAACTGATACAGGGATTAGAAGAGGAAAAAGAGGCCGCCATCAAAAGCATCGACGAACGTCTGGCGGTGACGGTAAAAGGCTCACAGCAGGAAATGGCTCTTATGAAGGAGAAGGCCGCCCTCCAGGCCTCGTTTGATGCGAGGATAAGGGCGGAGAAACGTCGCGCCTTCGTCGCTGACAAGGAAGCCCGCATCATCGAATCGGTTATGCAAACAGCAGCCGCCGTGACAGAAGCACTACCGAATTTCATCCTCGCCGGCATTGTGGGCGCGCTCGGGATTGCGCAGACGGCCATCATCGCCTCCCAGCCTATACCGAAGTTCCACTCAGGAGGCGTGGTCCCTGGATCCTCGATGAGTGAATATCCAATCCTGGCCCGCGGAGGCGAGACGATCCGAACTGAAGCTCAGGAGCGCGCAATCCAGGAGACGATCAATAACGATAACTCGGCGAGAAGCGTAATAGTCAACGTAAATATGTACGCGCCGACCGACAGTGTCGAATGGGTGAAGAGGGCTGTCCAGGAGGGATTAAGGGCTGCCGGCATTAACGAGGTCGATAAATATTTCCGCAGCAGTCGACATGCCGTGATGATTCAATGAAATTCGTCGCATCAAATATCTTCAATGCGATCGCCCGGGGGAGCGCCAAGGAAGTCTCGTTCAAAGTATATGCCCGCCGCACCAATTCGCTCTCAGAGTCGATCGTCGGGACAACGGGGTGGACGGAACTTACCGACCGCATCGACATGGACGCTTTCCCCGACATCTCCACCAAGATCGAATACGAGATCGGCCAGTTCATTTCGGACCAGATCCAGCTAAAGGGGAAAGGGATCGCATGGTTCAAGGATAACGTCTTCTCAGCCGAAGCTGCCGGCGGCGGCACCGAACGACTGGACCCGGACGCCGATATCTCCAATGTAGGCGGTCTATGGCTTAATGAATCTTCCGGCACGTCGCCGCTCTATTCATCGGTCGACGATGGCGCCTCCTCAAATGACTCTGACTTTATCGAGATGACGGATGTTTCGGAAGCGGCCTGCGAAATTAGATTATCGAACCCCTCCGCGGCTCCGCCGGCAGGGGACACCGTCGTCACGATAAGATATCAAGCAAGCAGTGATGAAGATTTCGGCGACGAATTGATAATCGAGCTCTATCAGGGTGCTACCCAGAAGGGATCCGTTACGATATCCTCGACCGATGGAACGTGGGACGAATATACAATTACGGTACCATCCGGGATTTCTGATTTCAATGACCTCCGAGTGCGGCTCACTTCAGTTGATGGTTGCGATAAAATCAAAAGAGTATCATGGGTGAAGGTCGACGTCCAGGCCGTAGCGAGCTACAAATATACCGAGCTGAAGGTCGAAGCGACATTAAAGGGCGCCGCCGATATCATCCCGGTCTTCACCGGCTGGGTCGATCGCGCCGGCATCGTCAACGACGAGCTCACCGACACGACCGCGTTCAACGTCTTCACCGCCGAGGATATCGGAAGCCGCATGGCCGGAGAGAATGTCGTTTGCCAGCCCTTGAAAGCCAACGCAGACGGCGCCGCCAACGACGGGCTCTTCCTGCCGAGGATCTCCCAGATGTGGGTCATGGACGCGAACATCTCAACCTACGTCCTCAACACAGGCGCCCACACCATCAGCTATGAGTACAACGCCGGCACCCGCCGCGCGAAGCTCGATAACGGAGCGTGGCTGAACCTCTCCGACGGCAACAACACCCTGGGCAATGTCGACAACTCGAGCGGCGATACGGAGCGCGTCAAGGTGTTTGTGAATCTGACGTCGCTGCCGCTCGTACCGGTGACAGACGATATCGTCGTCCTGAATTACGGCGACGTCATCCCTTACACCTGGCACAGCAACGTCCAGGCCTCGTATCTATTGGCGAAGCTCTATGGCCAGATCGGCCTCACATCTGCAGTCTCGGACGTCCTCGAGTTCCCAACCTGGGACGGTGAGAAGCGCGTATCGCTGGTCGACAACCCGCCGAACAATGACGGGGTCGTGCTTGTGGCAAAAGACGCGGCCGTCTCGGACGGCACCGATCTCTACGTCGCGATCGGGACCAGCGTCTGGAAGCGCAACCTCATCACCGGCGAGTACACCGAAATCATCACCGGCATCACACACGAGATCGAAAAGCTTTTTTACAACGCCCGCAACGGCCACTTGTGGATCTACGGCTTCGGCTACCTCTGGCGCTATATCATCGGCTCGGCCACGCTCTCCTCCGAAATCACCCTGAACGCGACGGCTGCCCAGACGTCCTTCAAAGCGATCGAGCTCTACGATTACAACTACACCGGCTCCAGCTACCTCTACGGCATCGTCTACGTCGACCGCAACTCCGGCACGAACCAGGGACTCTTCCGCATCTGCGACGGATCCGCACTCACGCTCTCGACCGTAAAGTCCGGCGCCTCGATGGGAGCCGGCATCGAGCAGTACCCTTACTTCATGTACCAGATGGCAAGCGGGAAGGTCCGCCTCCGGATTGAAGACGCCGCCACGCCCGGCTACAGGGAGATGCAGGTTAACTCTTCCGGCGTATGGGTCGACAACGGCAACTTCGCAATGGGGATTGAGGATTACCGCACGGCCGCCTTCCATACGAGTGAGAACAGGATCTACTACACCTTCCAGGTCGGCGGCGAGCTCCACGTCCGCTCTCATACGATCGATTCTCTGATTGCGACCGACGTCTACGATTCGAACGACGGCGGCGCTCTGGTGGGGAGCATGTACTACTCCGCGCTTGATGGCGTCGTGTATTGGACACTGGATGAGGCGATCGGCTTCCGGCTTTACCAGGTAATCGCGAACGTCGACACCTTCATCCACGAAGAGTTCTTGACCCGCCGCTGCCAGATCGCAGACGGGCCCGAGCGAGTCTATTTCCTGGGCGATAAGAACGACGGCTACGGCCCGTCGCTCTATCAATTCGGCGCCCAGACTTCACTCATCGTCGAAGTCGCGAACTTCCGTGACTCGAACGTCACCGAGATGATCCACAAGGGCCTGAACGCGTTCTTCATCATGGGGATGACCTCGGCGGCAAAGAAGAGATACCTCTACCGCCGGACCGACGATGCCGGCGACCCACAGACATCCGGCCATACTCTTTCCATCGATACATCGGACGCTGTCAATATCGAAGAGACGGTGCAGGCTTATCCGAAGGCCGATATCGTCATTGTCACCAACGGCACCGTGAGCTCCTCCTACGACGGGACGAATTTCGACCGGCCGGTCCTGTCCGAAAAGCGGAGCGTGACGGTCAATAACTCCTTCATC
>Ga0137340_1000336_pt1 | contig 10750 bp, 9 predicted proteins | sample EasRivERMLT400_2_FD_102295 | JGI IMG/M metagenome (GOLD analysis project Ga0137340, IMG submission 102295) | Soil microbial communities from meander-bound floodplain in the East River, Colorado, USA - East River MetaG ERMLT400_2 | ecosystem: Environmental > Terrestrial > Soil > Floodplain ...
CGGGTTTTGCCCCAATGGCAACGCCGCGCAAATACGGAATCATGGTTGGAACTATGGAAAATAACGATGGGTTTCTCGCCAGCCAGTCACCGGTGGCTCTTTTGGAAGCACCTCATCGACAGCACCGATCTTCCACCCCGCGTTCCACAAAAAAGACCGCAGCCCCTCCGTTGATATCCATCATCATCCCGGCCCACAACGAACAGGATTACATTCGCCGGACTCTTGAGGCCGCCAACGGCCAAACCCTCCGCAACTTTGAAATCATCGTCGTCTGCAACGGTTGCTTGGACCGCACCGCCCAGGTGGCCCGCGAATGCTGCGATCAAGTGATTGTCATGCCCGAACGCGGCCTCAGCCGCGCACGCAACCTTGGCGGGCAGGCCGCCCGTGGCAAGATCCTCGTTTTCCTCGATGCGGACACTCTGCTCGAACAGCATGCCCTCGAAGTCATCGCTCGGCAGTTCACACCGCAATTTGCCGCTGGCACCCTCAAAGGTTGCCCCGACATTTCCCGCCCGTCCTACCAGTTGATGTACTTCATCAAAAACTCCCAGCACCGCCTGCGCCTCCACGAGGGCAGCTCGGGAGTCATCCTCTGCTGGAAAGAACATTTCATCGCCACCGGCGGATTCGACGAAGCCCTTCACGTCACCGAGAACAGCGACCTCATCAGCAAGCTCCGCTTTTTCGGCAAATACACCTTCATCGGCAATACCTCTGTCACGACCTCCATGCGTCGCTACGAAACCACCGGCTTCGTAAAAATGTTTTGCCTCTGGATCAAACTTTGGGTGCGCTCCTTCGTCACCGACCTCCGCCACCACAAATACACCGCCATCCGCTAGCGCTTATTCAACCTTCGTCATTCTTCACTCGGCCCTCTTAACTCTCCACTGAAAACGTCTCCCCCACTTCCCGCAGCGCAATCCGCTCCCGCTCCAGCGCCGCCTCAAGCCGTTGCACCGGTTCTTTCGGCCCCTCACGCCCCAGCGTGAACGTCTTGTGATGGATCGGTAAAAGATACTTTGCCCCTGCGTCGTTCGTCATTCGCACCGACTGCTCCGGCGTGCAGTGCGAACACTCAAATGGTTTGTAAGAACCAATCGGCATGATTGCCAACTCGAACGGCCCCTTGCTGCGCAACGGACGAAACGTGTCCGTGCTGGCTGTGTCACCGCCGAAAATTATTTTCTTCCCCTCGCGGCTCAACACGTAACCGTTGTAGCCACGGTAAGTGTCGCGGCGCCAGCGCGCGCCCCAGTGCTTCACTTCAAACGCTTCCACTTCCACTTCGCCGTGCGCCGTCTTGACCGACGCCTTCCCACCCCACGAAAGCTCCGTCGCCCCTTTCAGTGACGTGCCCGCGAGCAAGTCACCCGTGTTCTTTGCCGTCACCGCTTTGCTCCCCGCCGGCAATGCCTTCAGCGTCGGCATGTCAAAATGATCGAAATGTGCGTGCGAAAGAAGAACCATGTCGATCTTCGGCAATTGCTCCACCGTCAGCGCCGGCGCAATCAGCCGCTTGGGCCCAAGCGTCCCCAGTCCGAAGTTCGCGCCGATGCGTTGCATCAACACTGGATCAGTAAGGATGGTGACCCCGTAGAAATTCACGAGCACGCTCGCATGCCCCAGCCACGTCGCCGTAATCGCGTTCGCGTTCCAGGTGTTCGGCCTGGGCGCCCTGGGTGTGCTGATATCACGCCCGAGTTCATCGATGAACCCGCGCACGAACCGCGCGCCAAAGGCATCCGAACAACCCGCCCAAATGCCGACCCCCGCCGTCGCTGCCGTGGCGATAAATCGTCGTCGTGTAATGATGTTCTTCTTCAAATCGTTCCTAAACAGGGGCGCTGTTTTCCGCTGCGCGCTTTCGCAGTTATGATTCTGAGCAACTCGCACACCAGAAATCCCCCTTGGTTTCATGGGCCTGTTGCCCCGACTGTCCATTAGAATGCCCGAATAACTTTGCGCAAAAAATCGGTACCCCCGCCCTTTTCTAGTCAGACCACGCGAAACATTCCTGTCGGCGTATGGACTACAAATCTTCTTGAGATGCCTTTAGCTTTGAGTGCGGCCGATGTTTTTGGCCTTATTGGAGGATGAGTGTCGAAGTAGTACCGGTTCCGCAAGTCGGCGAGAAGCTCCGCGTCTTGATCCACGACATCGCGTTCGGCGGTGAAGGGGTGGGAAGGTTTGGAGAGTTTGTGCTATTTGTCCCGTTCGTAGCCCTGGGCGAAGAGGTCGAGGCAGAAGTGACCGAGGTAAAGAAGCGGTTCGCGCGGGCGAAGCTCCTGAAGGTCCTCCGCCCGTCGCCGCATCGCGTGCAGCCGCCGTGTCCGTACTTCGGCACGTGCGGCGGTTGCCAATACCAGCACATCAATTATCCCCAGCAATTGGAGATCAAGCACAAGCAGATCGTGGATTTGTTCGAGCGGCTCGGCGGGCGAAAGAATTCAGAGGACGCGCCAGCCAGGCCAGGTGGGGGAATGGGACAGTCGGTCGCACCGGTCGTGCCTTGTCCACAACCGTACGGTTATCGGAACCGCGTCATGATTCGCAGCCAGTGGGACAAGTTCAAACAAGGCTTGAACATTGGATTCATCCAGGCGGACAACCGGCTGGTGGTGGACATCGAGGAGTGCAAAATCTCTGAGCCCGCGATCAATGAGCAGATTCGACACGTGCGGGCGAACCCGCCGCCCAAGGGAGGGATCAAGGTCACGTTGCGCATTGCGCCGGAGGACTGGGAGGTGCCGGCGCATTCGTTCTTCCAAAATAATTTCTTCCTGTTGCCTAAGTTGGTGGAGACAGTGCGTGACCGCGTGGCGCAAAGCGGCGTGAGGTTCCTGGTGGATGCCTATTGCGGCGTCGGCTTTTTCGGGATCGAAGTGGCCGACCTGCTGGAGTGGTTTGTGGGAGTCGAATTGGATGCGCACGCGATCAAAGCCGCGCGGAGGAACGCGACGAAGCGCGGGATCAAAAACGGCGAGTTTATCGTGGGGACGACCGAGGATTTCCTGCCAAATATTTTGGCTCGCTTTCGCCCGGAGGAGACTGCTATTTTGCTGGACCCGCCTCGCACAGGTTGTCCGGCGGGAAGTTTGCAGTTGTTGCGGGAAAGCCGGCCCAGGCAGGTGATTTATGTGTCGTGCCACCCTGCGACGCTGGCGCGGGACTTGAACGTTTTGTGTTCCGACGGTGTCTTTGAACTGGTGCGGGTGATCCCGCTCGATATGTTCCCTCAAACCCAGCACGTGGAATGTGTGGCTGATTTACGCGCCACCGTTGCGGCCGATGTCCCATCGGCAGGACGGTGATTTTTGTTAGTTGCAACATGGAAACGAGTCTCGATTCGACGGCATCAACCCAATCTCAGTCTTCAAGCCGCGCGGTGGATCCATTTGGCTTTGTGCAACGTCGCTTGCCGTGGGTTGTCGCAGGAATTTTTCTGCTCATCTACGGGCTGACGCTCGGCCGCTGGGTCAGTTACCAGGGGTTGTCAACGCTGGCACGCGCCGCGGGATGGGATTGGCAACCCGCCTATCATGCCCCGCTGCATTATCTCCTCACGTATCCGGCCCGCTGGCTGCCCGCCGGCTGGCAAGTCATCGCACTGAACACGTTTTCGATGGCCTGTTCGGTGCTCACCCTCGCGATCCTCGCGCGATCCGTTTCAATTCTACCCCACGATCGCACGCGCGACCAACGCCAGCTTGTGCGCAACGAATTCTCCCTGCTGGAAATACCAGGCGCGTGGCTTCCGCCCATTTTTGCCGCACTCGTCTGCGGCCTTCAACTGACCTTCTGGCAGCACGCCACCGTGTCGACCTTCGAAGCCCTTGATCTGCTGCTTTTCGCTTACTGCACTCGTTGTCTGCTCGAATTCCGGCTCGATGGGGGTGACTCCTGGCTGTACCGGATGGCGTTGGTCCTCGGCCTGGGTATGACCAGCAACGTCGCGATGATTGGCTTCCTTCCTGCATTCTTGATCGCGCTGGTCTGGATGAAAAAGCGCAGCTTTTTCAATCTGCGGTTCCTTCTGAGAATGGCATTGCTCGCCCTTGCTGGTTTGCTGCTCTATCTCGTGCTGCCGGCCATCAACAGTGCTTCGCCACTTGCTGACCAGAGCTTTTGGGAAGCTCTGAAAATAAATCTCGTTTACCAGAAGTCGCAGTTGGTGGGATTCCCGCGCTACATCATCCTGGTTGTCGGGCTCACTTCAATCCTCCCCATCGCATTCATCGGCATCCGTTGGCCCAATACGATGGGCGACATCAGCGCTATGGGCAATGCGCTCACGAACGTAATGACGCACGTCATCCACCTGGTCTTCATGGCGGCCTGCCTGTACGTCGCGTTCGATCCGCCATTTAGCCCGCGCCAGCTTTCAATCAGCGCCGTGCCCATGTTGCCGTTTTACTATCTCGGCGCGTTGAGCGTCGGGTACTTCGCCGGCTACTTCATGCTCGTGTTTAGCTCTTTGACCTTCAAGCCGTGGCAACGCTACCGCGAGCTGCGGAAGATTCTCAACATGGCGATCATCGCGCTCGTTTGGCTGGCGGCTATTGCCGTCCCGGCTGGACTCGCGGTCAAAAATCTCCCCGAGGTGCGCAAGACCGCCAGCCCGTATCTCGCCCGGATGGCGGCGTTCGCCGTCAATTCGCTCCCCGAAAGCGGGGGTCTGGTTCTCAGTGACGATCCTTTCCGCCTTTACACAGTCTACCACGAACTGGATCGCAAAGGGCTGCTGGACCGGTTCATCCTGATTGACACCGCCGCCATGCACAATCCGCTGTATCACCGATCAATGCGCGCCCGCCACGGTGAACAATGGCCGCTCGATCCAGCCAGCCTCCCGGTCAAAAAGCTCGTTGATACAGGCACGATTCTCAACATCATCCTCAACGCTTCCACCCGACAACGATTGTTTTATTTGCACCCCAGCTTCGGCTATTATTTCGAGTACTTTTATCTGGAGCCACTAAACCTCGTCTACGAAATGAAGCGCTACCCGGCGAATTCACTGACCTCGCCGGTCTTGACGAAGGACCAACTCGGCAACAACGAGCGGTTTTGGAAACAGCTCATCGCGTCCGAGTTACCCGCGCTCAAGCAGCCATCCATTATTGATCTGCCCAAGGCCCGCCAGAAATCGGTGCGCCGCAATCCGTCCACCTTCTCGGCCGCCACCATGTATTCCCGTTCCCTGAATTGGATCGGCGTGGAGGCCCAACGCGCCGGCGAACTGAATCAGGCTCAACAGTACTTTCACGCTGCCTTGCAATTGAATCCGGATAATCCGGCCGCTTTCGTCAACCAGGAATACAACGCACGGCTGCGCTCAGGCAAAACCGAGCCGGGGCCTGCTTCCGCCGCCGCAACCAATCGAGTCGCGGCGTACAACGGCAATTGGCAACAAATCATGACCTTTCACGGACCAGTCGACGAGCCACACGTCGCCTTCGTTACCGCGCAGTTATTCGCGGGCCGCAGGTTCTTCCGGCAGGCCGCGCAATCCGTCGCGCGCGCGGCCGAACTCATGCCGGAGTCCCTGGAACTGCGGATCGCTTTGTCTGGAATGCTGGTTTCCGCCGGCCAATCCGCCGCGGCCCTGGAGTTGATCGAGCAGATTCGCTCTGACCCCAGGAACGCCGCGATGACCCAACCGATCCACATGGTGCTCCTTCAAAACGAGGCATGGGCCCATGTCTTCAAGGACGATTTGGCCGCAGCCGAAAAAGTCCTCCGCGCCGCCGAACAGAAGTATCCCACTGACGAAACGCCCCTCTCCACGCTCACCGACATCTATTTCAAAATCGGACGCACCTCCAATGCCGTGGCGCTCCTCGAGCGCGAACTCAAAAACACACCAGACAATTTAAGCGCGCTCGTCAATCTCGCTGCCGTTAGGATTCAGGACCAGGATTACGAGGGCGCTATTCCACTCCTCAATCGCGCCTTGAAAATCGAGCCCGATAACGGCTATGCCCTGATCAATCGCGCTATTGCCCATCTCCACACCGGCCGGTTGGACGAAAGCCGCGCCGATTACGAGGCGCTGAAAAGCAAGATGATAAGGATTCCACACCAGGTTTACTACGGTCTCGCCGAAGTCGCCTGGCGCAAGAAACAGTACAAGGTGGCTCTCCAACATTACGAGGACTATCTCAAAGTCGCTCCACCTGATACCGCCGAGCACCAAGAAGTCCAGCAACGCGTCAAGCGCGTCAAAGCCGGCTCGTTCTAGCACCCTTGTAAACCCCCTTCGTTTCCCAGACGCTCTCAAAGAGATTCAACCCGAACGCGGTTACGCCGATCCCAACATCGGCGTCAACGATATTGCAGAAGATCCCATTGATTCCCGTAGAGATCCTCGAAAACCGCCACCGTGCCATAACTCTCCTCTTTCGGATCCCGCCGAAATGTTACACCGCGAGCTTTCATCTCGGCGTAGTCGCGCCAGAAATCATCCGTCTCAAGAAAAAGAAACACGCGACCGCCAGTTTGATTGCCGATACGGCTCTCCTGTTCCGGAGTCGCGGCTTTCGCGAGAAGCACGCGGCTTCCCGTTGAGCCGGGCGGAGCAACAACAACCCACCGCTTCACTGCGCTGAGCGGCGTATCTTCAATCAGATCGAAGCGAAGTGTTTTCGTGTAGAACGCAATTGCCTCCTCATAGTCCCGCACCACCAGCGCGAAACAACTAATACTCTGCTTCATTGATATCCCGATTCTGATTTGGTGTTTCGTCATTTGGCATCAGCCATTCGATATTCAATTACTGATTACTGTTCGTCCACCTGATTACTAATCACTTCAGCCTGGGTGCTTCTCTGGTGCCTGGGATTTGGTGCTTGGGATTTCTTTAGTGGTTTTCCCCCATTGCTCCTTCACCGTTCTCGTTCGATATGCAACCGGGCGTAAAACGACGCCTGCAGGAGAAATGGATTGCCATGAAACAATTACTAACGGTCATCGCGTGCGCAGCACTGCTCATCGGCTGCACCACTGATCAGGAAACCACCATCGACCCGACCGCCGCCGGCAGCATGGGCGCTTCAGGAAGTGGCTCCGTCAGCCTTCCGCCCGATCGCGTCGTCGTGACGAACCCCCCTCCCCCCTTCGTCGCCCCGGCCACCGGCAGTTCAACTCCATAAACAACAGGCGTCGACTTGGATTGCCGGAGCGCGTTCTACTCGTTCGGCTTCACGCCAGCCAAACTGCTCTGGCCGGACTGGTCGATCGCTTCCTCGGTGCCGCGATTATCGCGAAAACCGCTCAACTCCCCAGCCGGGGCGGACGCGCCCGATCGCTGCTTGCCTGGCCGCGGTTCGGCCTGGGTGGCTTTCTGGCCTTCACGCGAGAAGCCGGGCGCGCCGGCTTTCACGCAGGTGCAACCGGTCCCTTCCGCGCATCCCTGGCAGCAATACGACTGGTTCTCAAATGTGTATCCCTCGCCCGGCCATTCGTTCTTGGGCATCTTGCAATTCGGACAAAATGGCTGCGGCGTCTGCACTGGTGTTGCTGAGTTCATAATGTACCTCGCCACCATTAACGTAACCGCAGGCTTAAACCGGCATAGTGGGTTCTCGACCTAAGCGATATCCGTCATTTCCAAAGTTGCCCTTTGAACTTTCCGCGGCGCGTCGTTATCGTGACACAGGGTTCATTTGGAAACATCAGGCATGAAAGTTCGGGTCCGGTTTGCTCCCAGCCCCACGGGTTTCCTCCACATCGGTGGAGCGCGCACCGCCTTGTTCAACTGGCTTTACGCCCGCCACACCGGCGGCACGTTCATCCTGCGCATCGAGGACACCGACGCCGCGCGCAACACCCAGGAAGCCATCGACGTGATTCTCGACGGCCTCCGCTGGCTCGGCCTGAACTGGGATGAAGGACCCCTCACCGGCGAAGCGACCGGCCCGAGCAAGGGCGATCGCGGACCCTATTTCCAAAGCCAGCGCCGCGAGAATTACCAGCGCCGCGTCGAAGCCCTCCTGTCGCGCGGACTCGCCTTCCAACAGGATGGCGCCATCAAATTCAAAATGCCGCGCGAACCGGTGCTCATCCCCGACGTCGTCGTCGGCAACGTGACCCGCGAACTCACGGACCGCGAGAAACTCGATCCCGACTTCGTCATCGTCCGCTCCGACGGTCAGCCCGTATTTCATTTCGTGAACGTCGTCGACGATCTCGATATGGGCATCACGCACGTCATCCGCGGCGAGGACCACCTGAGCAACACTGCGAAGCACATCGCGCTCTTTCGCGCGTTCGGCGTCGAGCCGCCGAAGTACGCGCACATCCCGCTCATCCTGAACATCGACGGCACCAAAATGAGCAAGCGCGACAAGGGCGCCTCACTCACGACTTACATGGACGAAGGGTACGCGCCCGAAGCGGTGGTGAACTACCTGTGCCTGCTCGGCTGGTCGCCGAAAAACAATCGCGAGAAAGTCCCGACAAAGGAAGTCATCGAGTTGTTCGACCTGCCGCAAATCCTGCGGCACAACGCGCGCTTCGACCTGAACAAACTGCACTGGCTCAACGGCGAATACGTCCGCGACATGGAGCGCGATCGTTACTACGAACTCGCTGTCCACGCGCTCGCGCGCATCGGCATCGACACCAACAAGTTCCCGCTGCCGTACGTCAAGGCCGCGCTCGATACCTGCAAGGAAAAGATTAAGCTCTTCAACGAAGTGAAAGTCTTCGCCGACTTTTACTTCAAGGACGAAGTGGAGTTCGAGACCGATCCGAAAATCGAATTCTCGGCGGAAGTGAAATCGCGTCTCGCGAAATTGCGAACCGCCTTCGCTGCCGCACCTGCATTCGATTCGGCGACGCTCGAAAAAACGTTGAAAACCGTCGTGGCCGAGTTGGGCGTCAAGTCCGGCTTGCTCGTGCATCCCGTGCGCATGGCCGCGACAGGCCGCGCGGTCGGCCCGAGCCTCTACCATTTGCTGGAGGTCCTCGGCCGCGATCGCGTCCTCGCCCGCCTCGACCGCGTCCTCGCGTTGTAAGAGCGTACCGAACTTGTAGCAGCCGACGTAAGGAGGCTCTAACTAAAACCCTCCACCCAAACGCCGTTACGCGGTTCACCCGGTTTCCAGACTCGAATCCTCGCGAAGTATGATTGATTACTGATCACTTGCCCGCACGGCGCGCCGCATCCAACACCGCGTCGGAGTTCCGCATTCATGCGGCCTCACCCAAAATCGATGAAATCGAATATCGCCGACAGATCGATGTCCGGCCATTCCAGCCACGACAGATCAATATCGAGCAACGACCACGAACTGCCATCAGCGAGCGCGTCAATCATCTCGCCGCGCATCGAGTCGTAGTCGCACTGTTCGCCTGTGCTGCGGTGGTGCCGGTCGAAGTCACTTCGCGAGCTGTAAAGTGCGAAGCCCCAGCAATCCAGATCGACCCACTGCAGCCGGCGCAACGACGAGTGCACTTCGGCAATCGAATAAAACTTCTTCTTGCCGCGATGCTTTACCAAATCCGCACCGAGCTTTTTGGCGAAACCCTTCTTGTCTTTCGGCGGAGTATGACACGTTGAAATCGGGCGCAATCTCGTCGTCATCATGCGTCGACACTACCGCCTCAGGCGTGAGGCGCGCGGCTACAAAGCCTCCAGCCCTTTGTAATCCGCGTTGGCATTCCTCGCAGGGACAATCCGGTTCAACGCGTTTGTGGCCGCGCGGCGAACGCGACGCTCCGGATCATCAAGCGCGCGGACGACGATGTTCGTCGCGTCGAGCGCATCTGCACCAAACTTAGCCAGCGCCTCCAGAGCCGATGCACGCACTTGCGGACTGTGATCTGTGACGGCGCGAGCCAACGCCGGTATGCTCATGTCCGGGTTTTTGCAAATGAAGCCAAGCGACCATGCGCCGCTGGCGCGAACGTCGGAATTGGTTGCGTGGCGCAAGTTGTAGAGAGAGCTCAGAAATCCCTCAGTATCGCAATACTGGATGGCGGCGCCAATTGACGCTCGCATTGTCCGGTTCGTGTGATCCTGCAATTCAAGCAGCGTTGCAAGCGCGGGAACGGCACCGCGGCGCATTTCGGCAAGACTCCCCGCGGCATATTGCTGCACCTCAACGGCCACTGACTGGTTCGTGAGGATCTCCACCCATGTCCACACGACCGAAGGGCCAAGCGCGCGCAACGCCGGGAGAGCGCGCTCCTGTTTTTCAATCGCCGTCTTGAACGGCAGCTTCACCCACTTCTGTTTGCGCCACACGGTCGCGAGCTTCGTTATCCAGGGAGGGTCTCGTGAGTAAATAGTGCGAAGAAGATGCGGCACGGCATTCGTGCCAATTTCGCGCATAGCCTCCGTCGCTGCGATATGCTGCGTAGGATAGACGAGGCTCGGACCGAATGGCCCCGAAACAAACATCGGGATACCCGTGTTTTGCACTCCCACTATCGCGGGCTGGCCACGAAAGATGACTTGTCTTGGCGTTGTCCAAAAAACTGCGGTTGGTCCTGTGCGTGTCAACACGGTCGGACTGATATCGGCAACCCAGTCGCTAAGCCTTCTGCCGTTGTAGCTCGGCTCGACAGGACGCGTTAGAATGACCAACAGCGCTGCTGCCAGTGCAATTGCGGAAATCGCTGCGATCAGGATCCACCGCCGCCTTGTCATGAAACGGGATAGTATGCCTGGCGCGCGACGGCGCAATCCTCGATCGACCGTCTCTGTAGCAGACGACGTAAGGAGTCTCTGACTAAA
>Ga0137340_1000338_pt1 | contig 10733 bp, 13 predicted proteins | sample EasRivERMLT400_2_FD_102295 | JGI IMG/M metagenome (GOLD analysis project Ga0137340, IMG submission 102295) | Soil microbial communities from meander-bound floodplain in the East River, Colorado, USA - East River MetaG ERMLT400_2 | ecosystem: Environmental > Terrestrial > Soil > Floodplain ...
CTTGCTCACAGCATCCGACACCATGCGAACGTCGCGCTTCTGTGCTTTGTTGGTCCGCGCTAGCGCGATCAATTGCGCGCCGAGCAGGACCAACCCGCCCAGGAATTGGAGTACCACCAGCGTCTTGTAGAGATCGACGGGGTTCGGCTCTGCGGCTGCAAACAACATTTGGGCGTCCGTGCGACTAAGCGTTGGGCTGTTACTTCGCTGTGCTGGCCCGCGCGATCCCGCGCTGCATACCGCTCAAAACTTTCGAGATCACCGGCCCCACGACCGTGGACTGGTCCAGCGCAATGGTGTCCTGGAGAAACGCGTCCCACACACCGACGATCGTGCTGATGTAAATGTCGCCGTCCGGTCCGCTCAGCTCGTTGATCGGCAAACCCTTCAGCGCTTCCGCGAAAGCGATCGGGTCATAGTTCTGCTGATCGATCAGCCGCTGCAGCCCGAGCACGGCCACGTTGAAGATTTCGCGCTCGCCGGGATGATCCTGCAGCCGCTTCACCGTCCCGAAATACGCGGCCGTCTCCGCGATGCTCGACACCACGCGTACACTGCGCGGCACTTCGTTGACCGCACCGCTGGGTGCCTTGCAGCCAGGCGTGAACGTGAGAGTTGCCGCAGCGACTGCGGCCAGCATGAAACGCAGTTTCATATATGTCCTTTCATTGGTTGTTGGTTGGTGCTAAAAAATGGCCGTGACAGGCGTCGTTGCGCTTGAGCGTTTTGGGTGACTCAGTCCACAAGGAAGTTCCCGCCACGGCCGAGAGCCGTGCATCTCCATCAAACGGAAGTTTGTTGCTCGATCACCCAAAACGTGAGCGAGCATGGGGTAAACACCTACTGTGCGCTAAGACAGCGTTGCCTCCGTTGACTCTATTGAAGCTTTTTGTGAGGGAGTGATGATGGCCAATACTCTTGCTTGGGTATCAGAATTTCACCCCGGCAACATATGCCCTTGGGCTGTACCCCACCTTTAGCTTTGGCCAAGGTGCCCTGAGCTTTATCTTATGCATGGTTTCCCGTTACTCCTCGTTGAGGACTTGCAGGACGACGTGTTTCTAGTCAGGCGAGCGTTCGCGTCCGCCGGACTCAAGCACACCGTGTTTGACGTAGAGGATGGCGCCCAGGCTATCGAATATTTGTGTGGCAAGGGAAAATACGCCGACCGCAACGCTTATCCTATACCACGGCTCATTATTGCAGACCTCAAGATGCCGCGCGTCAGCGGCTTCGATCTGATTAAGTGGATGCGTGCAGATGGCTACGCCAGGCTCATCCCGGTCATTGTGATGTCAGCTTCGTCGCTGCCCGAAGACGTGTTCCGCGCGTACGATCTGGGAGCGAACGCGTACATGGTGAAACCGACTCAATATAAAGCGCTCGAACTCTTGATGCGGACCATCGCTGAGTTTTGGGATGCTGGCGAGAAACCAGCCATTGAATCTAGTGGCCTTGCCGTCACGAACTGTTCGCACTGAGGGATGAGTTTTTTCCAATCGTTATCGAATCGCGCGAGGCGAGCCTCATTTCCCGTTACGCGCCTTCGGCTTGGCGCACCGGGCCCAAAATTCGTACGCCGCCTGCAACATCGCTTTGAGCTCGTTGAGATCGGCAGGCTTCGTCATATATGCGCTCGCCCCAAGTTCGTAGGCGAGCTGAACGTCCCTATCATCGTCCGAAGTGCTTAACACCATCGTGGGCACGACTGACTGTTCAGGATGATCGCGAATCCACCGCAACACATCGAATCCACCCGCTTGTGGCATCTTGATGTCAACGAACATCACTGATGGAAATGGATACGCCGCGCGGTCTGCGTACGGGCCCTCTCCGCTGAGGTAATTGATAACTTCCTTGCCGTCGTGAACCATCCGTACTGGATTCTTCCATCCGAGGCTTTTTATCGCGTTCTCAAGTATGAGTGCGTAGTCCTCACTATCTTCGGCAATAAGGATTGCTAGGTTTCGGTCCATCGGTAAGGGCAGTGTAGTTACCAAGGGGGGAATTTCAATATTGATGGCAGGCCGGTTTCCTTGACCGCAACGGATCTGGCTTTGGTCCTAGCGATGGTATTGTTACAGACGAAAGCTGTGGTTTGTCTTCAAGAACGATTCGTAGGCCTCGACAGGAATCCGCCAAAAATTCCGACCACCACCACCGATATTGATCGCCTGCAGCTTTCCCTCTTCGATCAGGTCGAGCACGTGCTGCTCAGTCACGCGCAACTTCATCGCCACTTCGCCAACGTACAGGACCGTGCGGTCCTTTGGAAACGCGAGTGACGGAAATTCGAGTTGCTGTGGTTCCTGAATCATTACTCGGCGAAACGATCATATTCCCCTTCGATCTGCTCGTTGACTGCCGCTCCCGTTTCCTTCACGACGTTCTTCGCCCACGCGCTCAGCACGCGCACGTCGGCCGTGTCGAACTTTTCAGGCAATCGATCCACTGCGCCGGAATAAACCACGTTGTATTCGGCATCGGCGCTCTCGGCCTCGATCTGCGCCGTCGCGATCGCGCCGTCGGGAAACGTTAATGTGAACTTTGCTGTCAGCATAAACTCAGAACAGGATGCGCAGGACGAGCAGCATCGTCTCGCGAAACACCGGATCGTTCCACATCCTGGCCATCTTCTCAGGCGAAAACGTCAACCACTCGATGTACCGCGTCGGCACTTCGGTGCCGTCCACGAGTCCAGAGTAAGCGCGGCCGGCATACACTTCGTACCACTTGTCTTTCTTCCCCAGGAGACCATAGCCAGGCAAATGGGTCAGCGCCTCACCGGCCGTCCGTTCCTGGAAATGCTTCGCAATCGCGTCACGGTACCACTTCGGCCCTTCAAGGTGCACCCAGTGCATCAGCTCGTGGAACAACACACGGTGCGCCTCAACGGCATCGTGCGTTAACTTGCTGTGCGCGCGCACGCGACCGCCAAGTCGATAATCGCCATTCGCGTCGATCACCTCGGCCGACAAATGCAGCTTTGGCAACTTCGCCACGAGCTTTGGCGGCAGAAGGTCCAAAAACTTTTGCACCTCGGCCTCCATGTTCGCCTGCGTGAGCGCGCCCTTCTGCTTGCCGTGGATCGTCGCGAGCACGGTGCCGGCTTTCGCCGGCGCAGTCTCCTTTAACTGTTCCATCAATCGCACCATCTCAGGCGCTGTCACTTTCTCTTTGCCTTTCACGCCGGCGGCCTCGAGCGCTTCGTCGAGTCGTTGCGTCGCAGTCGCTTCGTCGCTTTGGTCCTTTGCGTCCTTTTGTGGTTTTTGTGGCTGATCATGTTCCGGCTTGGGTTCAGGCTTCGGTTGCTTCGGCTCCGGCTCGGGCTTCGGCTTGTTTGATTTGCCGGACCACCGGATGGTATCGCCTTCGATCTCGACCTGGTCACCAAACGCGCTGCGCAACTGCTGCAGCACATCCTCATTCAGTCCGCGGGCGCTCGCCTCGAGACGATCGTTGAAACTCTTATCGACCGGCTCGGGCCGCGCGCCTGGCTCGATCAGCCCAAGCTCCTCGGCCTCGTAGCGGTCCATGTCCTCGACATCATGCCCGCAACCCCATCCCCACGGTCCCCAGGGCACACCGAAATCACGATTCAATCTGATCCAGGCGTCCAGGTCCGTCTTCAGCCAGACCCCATCCTCGGCCAGGTGGTGCCAGTCGCGCGGCTCGTGCACCTCTTGCACGCGAATGAACCGTTGCGCCGGAAACTCATTCAACACGTCGGCGTCCATGCCTTGTTTCCAATAGCCGTAGTCCTGTCCCTGGCGCGTCTGCGTGTCGAAGATCAGGCTCAACCACTGCTCACTCGAGATGTCCTTAAGCGTGCCCTTCTCCCCAGGAGCGAGCGGCCCCATGCCATTCGCCAGGGCAAACGCCTGCATGTCGCGCACGAACTGTTGCCGGCTGCCGGTCTTCAACATCGTCGTGCCGTCCGGTGCCGGCTCGCGGTTGCCGGCGAGGAAGTCGCCAATGCTGTCCTGGGCGCGCTGCAGGAAACGCGCGCTCTCAACGCGCGACGAAAAGAATGCGCGCTCGCGCAACGCCAGCGGCACCTCCGACCACTCGGCCGAATTCAACTGGCTGCCGACGATCGTCTTGCTGCCGACCTTCTCGATCGCTTCCTTGAACGGTATCGGCTTAACAAGCTTCATCGCGTTTCATCTGCTTTTTCACCAGTTCAATGCATACAGCTCTCACGGCCGCGTTACCGAAAAATCCATGGAAGAACTCAGACAACTCCTCCGCCAGCGCCAGCTCCTTTGGCGTCACATCCGCGCCGCGCTGAAATTTCACTGAGAACAAGACCGTTTGTGCTTGCTCATCATCCACGACCGTCAATGTCGCTTGCACCGGCATCAGGCCCTCGTCACTCGACCCTCGACCCTCGACCGATCAGGTGCCCGCTCCTTCAAAGTCATCATCAGGTAACGCAACTGCTGCGGTTCCAGATCTTCCCACAGCCTGGTGCCGAACTTGTCAGCCGCGATCGCTCTCACATAAGGATCAGGCGCGCTGTGTTCGATCGCCCACTTGAGCCGACGCAGCGCCGCGTTCTCCGGATGCTCCCAGTCGATCTGCGCATCGATGTCGTCCGGCTCCGTCATCAACTTGAAAAGGGTCACCACGCGATCGCATTCGGCGCTGGTGAAATCCTTCGAACTCTTGTCACGGCCCAGCGCGACGATATGGCAGGCGTGCCGGAAATCGTCCGGCTTGATCGCTCGGTGTTCCGTCAGCGCCAACTGATGCGCCGCCGTCCACACCTGCGTATAAAGTTCGCGCACAACGCCCACGCCGAACTGCGGAATCATCCTGCCGATGAACCGGCCTTTCTCCGTCCGCCAATCACGAGCGTTCGCGCACCGGTTCCACGCCGCCAGATAAAATCGTTTGTGCTGCTTTTCGGTCATGGAACCTCCTCCACTTTGATTCGCTCCCGGACCTTGCCCTCCAGGGCAGCGACATCGGCACGAAACTTCTCGTCCACGTCCATGCGATTGTTCACCTGCTTTACCGCGTGCACGACTGCGCCGTAGTCCTTGCGACCGAAGTGGGCAGCGATGATTCTCCTGGGCAGCACCGCGACGTTCTCGCAGAGCCACATCGCGACGTTGCGCGGCCACAACACGTCCTCGCTCTTCCGCTGCAGGCTGAGCATCCTCGGCCCCATCGCGTACCACTCGCGGACGACAGCTTTCACGGTCATCAACCGGTCGTACCGCTCCTGCTGTGATCCGGCGAAGCCCTCGACGACTTTCATCCGCACCTCCAGTCGGCGCACGCGCTCCTCGATCGGCAGCTTCTGCCGCGGGACACCGTAAAACTCCGAGCCGCCGGTTCGCTCCAAATCCACGCGCCGGACCATCCCCTGGCGGTGTGGCATTTGCGGCCGTTGCGTTTTCGTTTTGCTCTGGCTCATCACTTCCTTACTTCCTGCTTTCCTTATCAGTCCCCCGCGCCTCAGGCGCAGTAGCCGGCACGCTAGTGCCCAGTGGCCGCCACGCTAGTGGCTCATGCAGCCTCCCTGGTCTTGCTTTCCACCGGGTCGCCCTTGCCTTCGATGATCACCGATTTGCCGCGCACGATCTTGATCCCGAGCGCGTGCCACTCCTCGGCCGTCAACGTCGCGCGCTCCTGGATGATCATCTCCTTGTTGATCTCCTCAACGCTGCGCACCCATCGCGTGCCCGCAGGCTTGCCAGGCAGCAGGAATGATTTCAGCGCCTTGAGCACATCGATGACCTTCCAGTTGCTGCGGAGCTGCACCTCCCAGTTGCCGCGCCGGAACTGAACCGTGGCGCGCTGAAAATCGATCGTGCGCCAATCCCTGAACTCACTGGCCTCGTTCCGCGTGCACCAGTCCAGGGCGAGCTTCATCTTCGCTTTGATCAGGACATCGAGGTTCTCGAGTCGTTTGGCGTAGTGCTGGTTCACGCGGTCCAGTTCGACGTTCTTCTGCGTGGTTAACGCATTGAGCTCGTTCTGCAGTGCCGCGATGTCCCCGGCGAGTTCAGCCATCTCCTCGCGCGTAGCAATGACCGCCGTCTCGGTTTTGATTGTGCTTTTGCTCATAGTGCCCCTACGGAAGTAGTTAGTGTTCGTGTGCCAACGTCTCGACTTTGAAAAACATCCTTTGCGACGTCGGAAACAATTCAATGGTCATCCTCGGTGCGGGCCGATGCACCGTCGCGAGGTCGTGCCAGTGCACCAGGTCGAACGAGCTCAGAAGCACATACGCCATGTGATTCGTGCTGGTGACAGTCACGAACAACCTCACTCCGTCCGCGCCGCCAGGCGCAGTGGCCGCCACGCTAGTGGCCTTGATCGTCACCTGCGGCTCTCCAAACGCCGCGAGCGCGCCCCACAGCAGCGCGACGATCACGGCAACGCACGCCCACGCGCGTCGTCGTTCCCACCACGCGCCAAATACCGGCACGCACACAAAGCACACCGCCGCGATCGCGATCTCCCATGCCCTGGGCGGCAGGCTCCCATCTCCGTCGAGCATGGTGGGTAGGGACGGCGCGCCGTCGCCGTCCGTTTCTTTCTTTATCGAGTTGTTTTTCATAATGGTCTTCCCCAGTGGCCGCCATGCTAATGGCTGGCCGCCACGCTAGTGGCTTAGTCCTCCTTTCGCGCCGCGCGGACGTGATCGATCGTCAACCGCTTGCCCTGCGCGTGAAACATTTTGGCTTCCTGCAAATCTTCGAAGAGTCGGCGGATACGGCCGCGCTCGCGCGTGATGGCGCGCAAATACGCGAGGTGATCCTCGTGGTCCTTCAGTTCAAACGCTGCTGCGATCGTCAGGATGTCCTCGTCCGTGGCGAACTCGGGCAGCCGCAGGAAATTGTCCCGCCCGCCGGCCCGCCCTTCGAATTGCTCGAAGTAACCCGCGAGCGCGCCCTGGCTGAATGTCTTCTCGAACTCGGGCGTAAACGTGAGAATGATTGTCGGGTTCTTTTCGTCCTGCAGCCGGCGCAGGAAATTGAAGACCGGTTGCTGCGCCTGGATCGAGTTGTGACGCGACGGATTCACCAGGCACTGCACGTTTTCGACGATGATTGTCTGGCTGTCGTTGACCGACTCGAAGATCTTCGTGCGCTTCATCGGCTGCGGCGCATACAGCGAGGTCCCGTACTTCTCCGCCAGCGTGGCGATGAACTCGCGCGGACTGCCGTTCTCCGGCGACTCCATCCATTTGCAGCTCAGCGGCTTCTCCCTCGCGATCGCCTTCAACGTTGCCGTCTTCTGCGTGCCCGTCTCGCCAATGATCACACCGAACCGGTTCACGCGCTCCGGTGCCCGTTTGGCGTCGACGAAATTCCAGATCAACTCAGCTGTGGGCGTCCTGATGAACGGCACCTTGCCCGCGAGCTGCGCGACGTTGTCGGCATCCCGCAACGTGCCTACCAGCGACAGGAACGTCTTCAGCTTGACGCACGGCGTAGTTTCCTTCCCTTCGCTATCCCGGTTCCACTTGCCGCGCAGGATTTTGCTGAAGTTCGTTTTGTCGGTTTGGAATCCGTACTTGCGCGCCTGCTCCACCAGCGCGTCGAGGTTGCGGTGCAGCTTCTCGCGCACATACAGGCCGAGCCACAGAAAGGGTTCGCGCATTTCCTCTGGGTAACTCTCGGCGACTGATTCGAGCCACCCCTGCTCGTAACTAATCGTTGTGTCGGTCTTTGCCATATGTGTATGCCGCTAACTCTTGGAACTCCCGGTCACGTTGCCCTGGAGCTGGCGAAGCCGGTTAGCGAGTTCGGCCTGCCGTTTGTAAAACTCACGCTGCTTATCGAAATCCACCTTGCGCGGTAGGGACGGCGCGCCGTCGCCGTCCGTCTTCGGTACGGCTTTTCTGATCACCGGCGCTTCGTCCTCACGCTCGACTCTCGACGTTCGGCCCTCGGCCCTGCGTCGGGCAATCTCCGGTGGCACCTGCCGGCTCGGGGCATGTTTCACGATCGTGCCGTAACCACTCACCACCGCGTTGCGCCACGCCTTGCGAATGTCATGCCCGCTTTTGTCCGTCCCAAGGAAGCTGCCCTTGCGCTCTTCGTACTGCGCCTCACAGAGAAATTCCCCGGTCCTGGCCGAGTGTATCTGTGCGGGTTCCTCGAAATCCTCCTGGTCGAAGTAGACGATGACGTCTTGCCCCTCGATGCCGGCGAACACGCGCGGGTTCGTGTAGAAGAGCGAATACCGGTCGCTGTTCGGCGCACTCAGTCGCACTCGCGCCCATCCATGCGTGATCTGCACTGTGCGCCACTCGCGCCTATACAGATACCGCTGCTTATCGGGCAGGTGAAAAAGCGGATGCTCGCTGCGCGCCTGGTCGAACATCTGGCGCGGCACGCCTTTGAACACTTCGCCCTCCATCCGATCGTTCGACAGGTAGTCGAGGAGCTTTACGAGCTCCGCTGTCATTTCGATCTGACTCCAGAAGTGTTCGCGCGGATCGCGCGAGCCGCGCTGGCATTCCTGATAAAGCTTCTTCGCGCGTTCGTTCGGTGCGCGCATCTGGTCGCGACCGAGGCAGCCGAAGATCGTTTGCTCGAGCGTTTGCGACCGGTTGAAAAATGCCTCGATCGATTTCGACTTCGGCAGGTAGCTCGTCCATGTCTGCAGCGTCTTCGGAAAGATCGACATGCCTTCGGGCCCGAGCTTCTCCTGGTGCCAGCTCGTGGCGTTAGTCGGAAGCGATCGCAAACCGCCGACGCGCTGGTGCAACGTCGCTTCGCCGTCGCGATACTCCACCTCGACGCCGCGAATGATATTCGCTTCCCACGAACCGCGCTCGAGTTGCCAGCCGAGCCGTGGCAAACCGATTGTGTCGAACGTGTGCCCGAACAGGTGCCAGATGTCGCTCGCCCGGTAACTGCTCTTCTCGCGGGCAATCAGCACGAACGTCAAAGGACACTGACTGGCGACATCGATGACCGGCAGAAACTGTCCCTGCAGTAGCTTCACCCCAAACGGATATTCATCGCACTGGTGACCGTCCGTAGGACTCCACGGCACCCACCACGCCCAGATCGTCGTCGTATCGTCAGCAGTGAAGATGTCGCCGGGCAAAATGTCCATCTTGCGCGGCGTATACATCCCACCGAGGGCGAGCGCGCGCGGTCCCCTGTGGAGCTTGCGCTCGTTCTCTGTCACTGCGACCGCTTTGCGGATGCTTGGCGGTAGCGCGTGCTTGCTGCATCGGTTCGGGTCGAGGATCAGCCGCGCGAGATCCTCTGGACAATCGTCGCTGTTCGCATACAGCCGCAGCGCCGCAGTCGTCGACTCGGTGTCGAGGTTGATCCCTTTGACCTTGGCCAGGATCGCGTCCACATCGATGCCGCGATCACGCAGCCTCTCCACTTCGGATTTACGGCCGCACTTGTCGGTCGAAGGATATAGCCCGGCGAAGCCGCGCTCTTTGTACGCGCGTTTCCAGCGCCAGATTGTGGTGTAACTCTCGCCAACCAACTTGGCCGCGGCCGCTTTCGATGGTGCCCGTCCGGAAGGACCCTGCCCGAGCAACGATTCAAACGTCTCGATGATCTGTAGGCGACGATTCGCTTCCTCCGCGCGCCACTCGCGCGCCTCGAACGGATCAGCCAGGCCGAGCTCAACCACGTTGTCAGGTAGGGACGGCGCGCCGCCGCCGTCCGCAGTGCCAGTCCGGAAGGACACCGGCCCCGTCTGGACAACGGAGCCGGCGTGACCGCAGGAGGTCCCCGGGGCGTCGCTTCCTTCCGCGCTAGTGGCCGGCACGCTAGTGCCCGCATTGGCCGCCACGCTAGTGGCCTGCCCAGGCTGCAGGTCAAAATTCTGTAGGGCGTGCGCGTTCATCACTTCGCTCCTTTCATAGTGCCCGTCCGGAAGGACTTGATGGCTGCCGCGAGCTCGTCGCGGAGATCCTGTGGCATTGCTGCAACCGTGCTGCGGATCACCTCCCGGCACTTCGACTTTTCTTCCGTAGCGAACTTGTTCCAGTACGAAAACCTGACCCGCAGGGTCTCGAACGCGCTCTCGAAAAGTTCCAACTGCTTTGGGTCCGGCCGATGCTTCCCTCCCGTCGCACGCAGCCCCGAGATCCCGGCCAGGATCGCCCCCAACCCCATCGCTCGACACTCGTCGCTCGTCCCTCGACCCCACAGCAACCGCGGCTCGTAATACTCCTTGAGCGTCATCGGTTCCCCCTCGTCCTGGAACTCGTAGCGCGACTTGTCCCTGTCGAACTCCGCGCGCACCTCTTTGGCTTGAAACAAGAGTCGCCGGCAGACGCCCAAACGCTCCGCGAGATCCTCGAAAGTCCCCGATGGTGCACTCAGTGCACTTTCGGGAACCGCCGCGCCGCGCCGGAGGTTGGCGAGCCGCCGGTTGCGCGACTCCTCAAACGCGCGCGGCAGTAGCGGGAACATCACGTAAGCCAGCGCGCCCTTGCTGTAGTGCTTCCGCGTGAGACTCGACACAACCACGCTCGCCGGCTCGTTACGCCGATGGAAAACCACTGGCACCTCCTGCAGCCGTAACCGTTTCGCTGCCTTCCATCGCTCCCGGCCGTCGACGATCAAATCCGGCTCGATACAGACCAGAGGTATCTCAACCCCGTTGTCGCGAACGTTCTCCACGAGCGAAACAAACAACGGGTCGTCTTTGCCCAGTTCAGGCAACGCGCTTAATACTGGATGGATTCGTAATTCCATCGGGTCTCGGGTCGTCGTGTTCATAGTGGCCGC
>Ga0137340_1000339_pt1 | contig 10721 bp, 9 predicted proteins | sample EasRivERMLT400_2_FD_102295 | JGI IMG/M metagenome (GOLD analysis project Ga0137340, IMG submission 102295) | Soil microbial communities from meander-bound floodplain in the East River, Colorado, USA - East River MetaG ERMLT400_2 | ecosystem: Environmental > Terrestrial > Soil > Floodplain ...
GTATGGGCGCCGCTCCACAGGCCTCATCTACTCGGCTTCCCTCTTCGCCATCAAATCCGGCATTCTCGTTGGCGGCTTCCTGGTCCCGTTGTTTCTGGCCAAGTTTGGTTACATCAAAGGCGCGGCGACACAGACTGTCAACGCACTCTTAGGCATTGCTCTCGCATTCTCGGTTGGTCCTGCATTGTTCGCCCTGTTAAAAGCCGTCGCGCTCATGATCTATCCGCTTAACCAAAAGCGCCTGGACGAAATCGAGCGCACGCTGGCGGAACGACGCGCGGTCGCAACTCCTGAAGTAAAACCTGCATGACCATTCGCAATCCGATTCTCCCTGGGTTCAATCCCGACCCGTCTATCATCCGCGTGGGCGTCGATTACTATATCGCCACGTCGACCTTCGAATGGTTCCCGGGCGTGCAGATTCATCACTCGCGCGACCTCGTCCACTGGCGGCTGCTCACGCGCCCGCTCAATCGCGCCAGCCAACTCAACATGCTGGGCGATCCGGATTCGTGTGGCGTGTGGGCGCCATGCCTGAGCTACGCGGATGGCTTGTTTTGGCTTATCTACACGGACGTGAAGCGGTTTGGCCGCGCAAGTGTCGCCGGGGCGAGCGGTTCCTCCATGCGCGACTTCCACAACTACCTGGTCACCAGCCCGCGCATCGATGGCGACTGGTCTGATCCCGTTTATCTCAACAGCAGCGGCTTCGACCCATCGCTCTTTCATGACGACGACGGTCGCAAGTATCTCGTGAACATGCTTTGGGATCATCGGCCGGGAGCCAACCGCTTCGCCGGAATTGTTTTGCAGGAGTATTCGGCGAAGGAGCAGAAGCTCATTGGCGAGCGCATGAATATTTTCAAAGGCACACCGCTGGGCCTTACGGAAGCGCCGCATCTCTACAAGCGCAACGGCTGGTATTATCTGCTCACCGCAGAAGGCGGGACGAGCTGGGGTCATGCCGTTACAATGGCGCGCTCACGCAATCTTATCGGCCCGTACGAACTGCATCCGGACACTTATGTCATGAGTGCGAGGCACCGGCCCGATGCGGAGTTGCAACGCGCCGGACACGCAGACCTCGTCGAAACGCAAAACGGCGAGACTTACCTGGTTTATCTTTGCGGCAGACCTTTGCGCAATCGGGGCCGCTGCACCCTTGGCCGCGAGACAGCGATTCAGAAAATGGTTTGGGGAAAGGATGATTGGCTGCGAACGCTCGACGGACAGGGCGTCCCGACGCTTGAAACGCGCGCGCCCACGCTCACCACTCACAGCTTTCCAGCAAAGCAGGTGCGGGAAGATTTCAACTCGCCGCAACTGCCAATCGATTTCCAATGGCTGCGCACGCCATGGCCCGAAGAAATATTCAACCTCACCGCACGGCCTGGTTTCCTGCGCCTCATTGGTCGCGAAACACTCGGGTCTCTCTTTCGACAATCACTCGTTGCGCGCCGTCAGCAATCGCATTGTATCAGCGCCGTCACCGGCGTTGAATTTGAGCCGGCACACTTTCAACAATTGGCCGGCCTGATTTGCTACTACAACAGCGCGAAGTTCCATTACCTTTACATCTCGCACGATGAAACACTCGGCAAATATCTGCGCGTGATGTCCTGCCTGCCGGATTCGTTGCAAGCGGACGCGTTCACGCCGCCCATCGCAATTCCCGCTGACAAGCCGGTCCATCTCCGCGTGGAAATTGATTACGAGCGGCTGCACTTTGGCTACCGGGTTGACGGCGTTGACAACGATTGGCGATGGCTGCCACAACAATTCGATGCCAGCATTCTCTCCGACGAAGCCGCCGCGCCCGGAACAGCCAACTTCACCGGAGCCTTCGCCGGCATGGCCTGTCAGGATATGGCTGGGACGGCAAAGCACGCGGACTTTGATTTCTTCGAATACCACGAAAGAATCTTTCGCGCGGACTTCTTCGGTCCATCCCGAGATTGAAAGAGCGCCACTCCTTCGGGTGCCTTTACCGCACCGAGCGGGTGAAGAGAATCGGATCCTCGTTTCAGCGACGACCCGTTGGAGGTCGGTTTCAACCAGCCAACAATGGCGTGACGCTGTCAAGCGAGTAATGGGCGAATGATGAACGCGTACTGACAGGTTTGTGATTGACTACTGGAGGCGAGGGTCGGAATCGAACAAATATGTCGCGAAATCGGTGTAAAAATGCCTGATTTTGCAGGCTATTCAAGCCTGATCTGTCACTGCTAAACACCGCTCTTTCAACGCTAGTTGGTGTCCGTTTTAGTGTCCGCTCGAAGAGCGAGGTTTTGGCGTTTTGGTTCACGAAACGTAAAAGTAGCCCTTATGCCGAGCTCGGCATAAGGGGTATTGTGCCGTGTAATCGATAATGCCGAGTTCAAAGAGCGATTCCATCGAAAACCGAAGGAATCGCTCCTTTTTCATTTTTCAACTCGGCATTATTCCGAATGCACCGGAGCAGCCTCAAGCAGCTTGAACAAATCAGCATCCACTCAAACTTGGGATTCAGTCTTCAACTTCTGAGCCGGGCCTATCATGAGGTCCGTTTGGGCGCAAATGTCCGAATCAATGCCTTGACCGTCTGGCGGGTTTTCAAGATAGCGATGTCCCGGTTGCACGCGACGAGCACGGCAAAGTCAATTTCGGGTGCGATGCACACGACGGAGTGCGACATTCCATTCCTTCCGCCATGCCAGAGGCGGCGGCCAGTGTCTCCAGGCCGGGCGCCTTTTGCCCAACTGGCTGTGCTGATAAACCATCCGGCACGGTAAGTCACGGCGGGTCCGGCATCACCAGTTGCCAGGAGGGTTATCCCGCGCATTACCCACCCTTTAGAATGAGTTGTGGGGGGTGCGACCGCGTGCATTTCCGCAAATGTATCCAGCTTGAGCAGCGCGGCATGGCAATGCGGATTGGCCGGATCTCCCCGCAAATGGAGCGCGATAAATTTTGCCCAATCCGTAACCGTCATGTGTGCCAGGCCCGCAGGGCCGTAGAACAACGGGAGTTCCGCGGCGGGGCTGCGCGGGTCAAGCGGTTTGCCAAGGACCGGGGAGTGGCCCCAGGCTTGCTCGGTTTTATCAGCGGTGCCCGGCGGCCCGAATCCGCCCGTGCTGATGCCCAGTGGCTGAAACAGTCGTTCGCGCATCAGCTCTTCCCACGACCGACCGGTGAGCTGTTCCAGCACTGCCCCCGCGAGAACGTAGCCGACGTTGGAATACCAGTATTTGGCGTCCGGAGGGATTCCTGGCGGGCGCGAAAGGGCCTGCCTCGCGATTTCCAGGCGTTGCTGCGGCAAGGTTCCCAGCGGTGCTCGAGGGGGCCGCCCCACCAACTCGTTAAGCACCTGAGCTAGACCGTCCGGTTCATGGCGCAAGCCGGCGCGGTGTGCGAGAACCTGCCGCAATTTCACTTTCTCCCACGCCGGGTGCATGGGCTTCACCGTGTCGGCAAAAAGTTCGCCCAATGTGGTGGTCCAATTCAGCTTGCCTTCCTCGACGAGCATCGCGACGAGCGTCGCCGTCATGGCTTTGGTGCAGGAACCAAGGTGAAATTGATTATCGAGTGTGATGCGTTCTGCGGTCCCTCTCTTTCGAACCCCTGCGGCGCCCTGGGCGATGATGCGCTCGCCCCGCAGAACGGCGGCGACCATGCCGAAACGTTCGCCTCCCCTGCCGAGTATCGATTGCAGGATGGCATCAACATTGGCCTGGGTGTTGTCCTCCGTCCTAACGTCAGGCAAACCCGCAGGGCTCGGCGTATTGGATTTTGACTCTTCAATCATGTTTTATCGAGGTCGGATCGGACTTGGAACCGGGGCTGCATCAATTCCAGCAGGAGAATCTTGTCAATCCCAGGCTGTGAAGCAATAAGACAGTAACTTCCGCCATGTTTTTGGCCCCTAAAGTATCGCTAAACCCCCCTGCGATTCCTGCCGATAGGTTAGACAGGGCGGCAACGCCCGATTGTAAGATGAAAAAGAACCTCGTTCGCGTAGTTGTGTTAGCGGGTATCCTCGCCTGGCCCGCTGTCGAAGGGTATCGCCTCCATGTGGCCAAGAAACAGTTGGCCGAGAGCCAAAAGCTGCAGAAGCACGTCCAGATGGCAGCGGACGCAGCCAAGGTCAAATACGCCCAGGCCACTCCCCAATAAGCTTTAAATCGCGCCCCTCTCACGGATGCGCGTCCAGCAGCTACTGGCTGGTGGCAAAGCCCGTCGCCTACGCTTTCTCTCTTTCCAAGCGACGGGCTTTCCGATTGTACGTCGGTCCCCCGAGCACTTCTGAAACGCTTTCGTCGAGCGCTGAAATAATCCTTTCGACCTGCGCGGGCGTGGTGCAATAGGGAGGCATGATCACGATCACGTTGCCGATTGGCCGCGTCAGGGCGCCGCGGCGCGCCATCGCGTCACACACGCGAATGCCGGCCCGGTGTTCCAACGGAAACGGCGCACGCGTGCGCCAGTCTTTGACCAACTCAACGCCGGCGACCAATCCGACCTGACGGATGTCTCCGACCTGCGGCAGGTCCCAGAGGCGCGCGAGGTTTTCCTCCAACGCGTTCTGCAGCGTCATGCGGTCTCGAATTGATTTTGGTGATTGAAGCAAGTCAAGGCTGGCGAGGGACGCGGCGGCGCCGAGTTGGTTCGCGGTGTAACTGTGGCCGTGGACAAACGTCTTAAAGTCCGCGTAGTAGCCCAAAAACGCGTCGCAGATCGCCTGAGTCGCGAGTGTCGCAGCCATGGGCAGGTAACCGCCGGTCATGCCCTTGGCGAGCGCCATCAGGTCAGGCTGCACGGACTCGTGATGTGACGCGAAGAGCGATGCGTCGCGCGCCGGCACTCCGGTGCGTCCAAAACCTGTCATGACTTCGTCCGCAATGATCAGCGATCCGTGGCTCCGCGCGATCGCGCTGACGCGTTTGAGCCATCCGTTCGGCTGCGGGATCATTCCGGCCGCTCCTTGCATCAATGGCTCGACCACAAAGGCCGCGTAGGAATCGCCTTTCTGTTTCTGCGCACTGAATCGCTGCTCAACTTTGGCGACGCATTCCCAGTTGCATTTGCGATACTCCCGCGCGTCGGCGCGCTGCGGTTTCGCGCGGTTGTGCGGGCATCGATAGCAGTACGGCGCCGGTACGGATTCCGTCCTGAACAGCAATCCGCTATACGCTTTGTGAAACAGGTCGACGTGACCGAGGCTCACCGCGCCAATCGTGTCGCCATGGTATGCCCCCTTTAACGACAGGAACCGTGGAGACCTGACGCCGCGCGTGCGCCGAGCGAATTCGTACGCGAGCTTGAGCGCGACCTCCATCGCCGTCGAACCGTCGTCAGAGTAAAAAACTTTCGACAGTCGAGGCAGGCGTGGGCGATTCGCTGCATCGATCAGCCGCTGCCCGAGCAACGATGCCGGCTCGTTCGCAAGGCCGAGCGCCGACGAATGAGCGACTTTCCGCAATTGCCGCGCAATGGCCGCGTTGATCTGCGGATGATTGTGACCGTGCAGATTTGTCCAAATCGATGAGTTCGCATCCAGATATTTGCGCCCGCGCACATCCTCAAGGACCGCTCCCCTGCCCTCCGCGATGATGATCGGCTCCGTGCGCAGCCAATCGCGCATCTGCGTGAAGGGATGCCAGACATATCTGTGATCGAGCTTGGCGAGGGGATGCACGGACATTGGTTAAATGGTTAAATGAGTTAAATGTTGAATGGCCGTGATGATATCTTCGGAAGTGTGGGCAGCCGTGAGGGTGAGGCGCAGGCGCGCTTCGCCAGGGGCCACCGTAGGATAACGAATCGCGGGAAGCAGCAACCCGGCGTCACGAAGCGCTGCCGCCATTCGCACCGCGCGCGTTTCTTCGCCGACGATTAGCGGCACGATGGCGCTCTTGAGGATCTGTGTCTTCCATTGTGACGTGATCAAACCATTCTTTAACTGGTCGACTCGCGCCCACAATTGCGCGCGGCGGTCTTCCCCTTCCTGCGATTGCAGCAACTCGATGGCTGCGCTCGCCGCTGCGCTCTGCGCGGGCGCAGGGGCAGTCGAAAAAATAAACGACCGCGCGCGGTTAATCAGCACGTCGATCAATGCTCGCGATCCACAAATAAACCCGCCCGCGGAGCCAAGGGCCTTGCCGAGCGTGCCCATCGAGATGTCTACGCGCTCGCCAAGTTCAAACGCTTCCGCCAACCCGCATCGGTGCTGCCCGAACAAGCCGGTAGCGTGCGCCTCATCCAGCATCAGCCACGCGCCATAGCGATCTTTGAGTTCGATAATCTCGCGCAAGGGCGCCAAATCACCGTCCATGGAGAACACACTCTCCGTGGCGATGATTTTGCGGCCTTTGCGGTCCGCCGTCCATTTCAGGATGTCCTCCAATTCGTTGAGATCATTGTGCGCGAAGACGCGCAATTTCGCACCGCAGAGTCGCGCACCATCGACAATCGACGCATGCACCAGCTTGTCGATGATCAGGACATCGTCCTTTTCCAAAAGCGCGCCGAGCGTCCCAATCGCGGCAGCGTAGCCGGATGAAAACGCGAGCGCCGCTTGCGTTCCTTTGAAAGCAGCGAGCCTCTCTTCCAACTCGTGGTGCACGGCGAGCGATCCGCAGATGAGCCGTGACGCACCCGAGCCTGCGCCAAATCGGTCGACTGCGCGGCGTGCCGCTTCCTTGAGTGCGGGATGGTCCGCCAAACCGAGATAGTCGTTCGATGAGAAATTCAGCAACTCGCGCCCGTCCACCTGCACACGGGCGCCCTGCGGTGACTCAACACGCCGCAATTGGCGAAACAAATTCTGCTCGCGAATCGCATTGAGTTGCCCGAGCAGTTGCTGTTCGAAGTCCGTCACAATCGGCGGCATCAAAGCACGCTCACGCCCATGGCGCAATCCGGCTGTCCAACTGGAACAATTGGCCGGAAATGTTTTGCGTGCCGGCAAGGAATACGATGAAGCGGGCCACTTCCTCGACCGAGTTGATGCGGCCGAGCGCGTTGGCTGCAGCGAACTGCTGCATCTCGTCGGGTGATCGCGAAGCTGTCATTTTGGTCGGCAACACGCCGGGCAGGATGGCGTTCACACGCACATTGCGCGAACCCAACTCGCGCGCGAGCGACGTTGTCAACCCGAACTGGCCAGCCTTGGCGGCGGCATAGTTGGCCTGCCCGCGCTGCCCCGCCCGCCCACTGAATGACGACACATTGATGATGTGGCCGTCGCGCTGCCTGATCATCGCGCGGCTCACGGCCTGCGCGCACAGGAACGCGCCCTTCAAGTTCACGGCCAAAATCTGCTCCCACGCTTCACCGTCCATTTGCGGCAGCGCAGCGTCACGCGCGACGCCGGCATTATTCACCAGCACATCCACGCGTTGCCAATGGCCGAGCATCTTCTCCACCGCGCTTCGCACCGATTCGGAGTTCGTCACGTCCATTCGCAACGGCAACACGTCCGCGTCGCCGACAGGAGGACCTTCAATGCGATGGCCCGCGGCCACGCGCCAGTGCTGTCTCCTGAACTCTGTCACGAGCGCCTGCCCAAGCCCGCCTCCAGCGCCGGTAACCATGACCACCTTTTCCTCGGCCATGTTACTCCTCGCGGAAGACCCACTGGCCATCGATCATTGAGCCGCGCACGGGTCCGTCGAAATTCACCAGTGTCTCGTGCGCTTTTTCCGCTGCGCCGGCAAACGGCACTGCGATCACATCCGCACGCGCCCGTTCGCGCAGCACGCCCAACTCGCCCTCGCGCTTCAACGCTTTCGCCGCATTCACCGTAGCCATCTCGATGATTTCCTGCGGCTGCACGTCTGGATGTCTTGACGCCAACGTCCGCATTTCGGCGAACATGCTCAACTCCGGCAGCTTGCCACGTGTCCTGGCTGCGCTCGCCAGACTGTCGGTACCAAGACAGAGATTGACGCCTGCGTTCATCAATTCGCGCCGGGAAAAGAGCAGATGCCGAAAATAGTCGTGACTGCGTGGGCAGTGGACCACGCTGACGCCATATTTGCCAAGCACGGCGGCGTCATCCCGCCACAAATAGTTCACGTGCACCGCGAGCAGGTTGTCGCCGAGATAATCTGCGTGCTCGAGATGCCGAATGGGCGATCCCTGCCCGCAATCCGACATGTCGCGCTGACTCTTGAGCCAATCGTAAAGTGGTCCGTGTTTGTAGAGGAACATTTCAAATTCCTGTTCCGACTCCGATACATGCGTCGCCAGAAGCCAGTTCCTCTTGCGCGATTCATGCGCGGCCACACTCAGCAACTCCCCCGTCGTGGTGTAAGGGGCGTGCGGCGACAATCCAACGCGCCGATCGCTCCCCGGCCATGATCCCCAGTCTGTCGTCGCGCGCTTCACGAATTCTTCCGTGGGATTTTTCAATTGAATTAACTCACGAAACGAAATGACTCGGAGCGGCGTCTCTTCCCAGGCCCCCGGCAATAGTTCGGGCACTGTCTCCACGTCTGCCACCGTCGTGGTGCCCGTGCGCAACAACATCTGCGCGCCAAGCTTCCACGATTCCGCGAACTCTGCTGTCGTCCATTGTCCCTTGAACGCAACGATCGCTTTGATCCAATCCGCGAAACTGCGCGGCTGTGGGATTTTTCCGGCCATCGCGGTGTAATCCAGGTGGCAATGCGCGTTGATCAACCCCGGCATTAGCGCCACGTCCCCAAGGTCTTCCACGGCCCCGGTGATGTGCGGTTGAAGATCGCTCCAGCGGCCAACGGCGACGATGCGGTCGGCGCGCATGATAACAGCGCCGTCCTCAATGAGAGGCCCAGCCATGGGCAACAGGAGTCGTGCGCGAAGGATCATGCGGTGGCGCAGACTTCCAGTCTGCTGTATCGCCGATTTCTAATCGGCAAGCTTACACACGCCAGTGGGGCGCAGGTTCGGAGACCTGCGATACGGCAGACTCGGAGGTCTGCGCTACGGGGGAAGCCGGCCTCCATTATACCGGGCGAATCTTTACAGTCCCGCTTCCTGGCGCTTGCGTTTGGTGCGGGAGGCTTCGCTGTGCCGCCGCGCCTTGTACTTATTGTGACGCTTGCGGATTTGCTGCTCGATCTTCTTCGCGACAATGTCAATCGCCGCATAAAGGTCCGTCTCCCAGTCCTCGGCGTACAGGTCCGGGCCCGGCATTGCCAGGCGCATCGAGCACTTGAATTGTTTGTCGGTGGCTTTTGTGGTGTCGTGCTCGAGAATCACGCGCGCGTCAATCGCAAACCGGTCCAGGTGCTCCAGTTGGTTGATGCGCGCCAAGATGTGATCTTCGATCGCTTTGGTCAGCGTCACATTGTGCGTCGAAAGAATGAATTTCATCGAACTTGTTTGTAGTCGCCGTTTCATAAAATCGAATCACTCCTGTTTTGTCACGGTACTTTCGCTGGCGCGCCGTCCCGCGCCATTTTGCAGGCAATGCGTCAAGTATGGCAGCAATTGTTTCTTGCGCGAGACGATGCCTTCCAACTCAAAAATGCCCGGCTCCACGCTGGGATAATCAATCTGCTTCAGGAAGCCACGCGGCCCGGCGATTAACAATAACGAACTGTTTCGCACCACGTCCGTCACCAGCAGCGCGGAAAAGAAATAGGCCTTGTCGCGCCGGTAATGTTCCAGCGCCGTCGTCACCTCGCTTTTGCGCTTCCAAAACTGGTCGAACCCAAGCTCCTCGATCTGCGCCACGCTGAACGCTTTGCCCTGCTCATGAAACTCCTTGCAATCCGCCACCACAGCTTGCGCCGGAGGCAGTGACGTCAGCACCGAACCCGAGGCAAACAATTTTTCCGTGAACTCACTCGCCTTTACTCCCGCGAGCCATTCGAGCTGTTTCAGAATTTGCGCGTCGCGCGGCGTGGTCGTTGGCGACGTCAGGTTCAGCGTGTCCGAAACGATCCCCGCCAGCAACAGTCCCGCAATCGGACGGGGCAAATCAACATGGCCGCGAATGAAACAATCGGCGACGATCGTGCTCGTGGAGCCCACCGGTTCGTTACGAAACAAAATTGGCTGCGCAGTCGTCAGCGCTCCGATGCGGTGGTGATCGATAATCTCGATAATCTCCACCTTTGCCGCGCCGGGCACTGCCTGCGACAATTCATTGTGATCGACCAGGATCAGTTGCCGCTCGACCTTCTTGAGGAAGTCCGACTTTGACAGAATCCCAACCGTCCTCCCCTGTTCATCGACCACCGGAAACGCGAGGAGCCGCGAATTGGCGGCGATCGGTTCGATTTCGGCGAGAGGATCGTCTTGATGAAACGTCTCGAACTGTTCGTCTGCCAGGTGCCTCACAGTAATCGCCGTGCGGCACAACATGGACGTCGTGGCCGTGTCGTGCGGTGAAATGAGAAGGCTCACGCCCGCCTTTTTCGCGCTGTCGATGATGTCGTCATCTGCCGGCAAGCCGCCCGTCACGATGATCAGGCGCACTTTGCTCTCGATGGCCTGTTCCTGGATTCTGCGCCGGTCGCCCACCACCACCAAAAGCCGTTCGGGGGGATAATTCGGGAGCCGTTTGGCGAACGACTCGTTGGCCATGCCGCCGATCATCAAAATCAAATCCTCCTCCGTTTCGGCATTCATCGCATGCACGACCTTTGCGTCCAGCGTGCGCGCGAGGTTCGCGATCGATGCGAGGACACGGCGCGAATCAAACAAACGATTCGGCGCCGGACACACGAACTTGCTCATCTTGAAGACAGACA
>Ga0137340_1000340_pt1 | contig 10617 bp, 4 predicted proteins | sample EasRivERMLT400_2_FD_102295 | JGI IMG/M metagenome (GOLD analysis project Ga0137340, IMG submission 102295) | Soil microbial communities from meander-bound floodplain in the East River, Colorado, USA - East River MetaG ERMLT400_2 | ecosystem: Environmental > Terrestrial > Soil > Floodplain ...
CCGGAGAGCAACTCGAATTCCTCCGTCACGGGATCGAACCGGAAATCGTTTCGCGACATCACCCACGGCTTCGCGTCAGGTTTGGCGGCGGGACGAATCTGTCCGCCATTGCTGCTGCCCGCGCCGTGGATGTGATTGTCGAGGCCCCACACCAAATTGTTCATCACGGACTGCACATTGAACTTGCGGAAGCCGGTGAAAACTTTGCGACGGATGTCGGCCTTGCCGTCGCCATCCGTGTCCTTGAAATACCAAATGTCCGGCGTGGCCGCGACGAACACGCCACCCTTCCAGCACGCGACGCCCGTGGGCCACGAGAGGCCATCGGCGAACAGCGTGGACTTGTCGAACACCCCGTCGCCGTCGGTGTCTTCGAGCAGGCGCAGGGTGCCAATGGCGGCGTCGGTCGGATTTTCCTGGTTGCGCTGGTGGTGCGCCTTGTCGGTGTAAGGATAGTCGCGCATCTCGCAGACATAAGCGCGCCCATTTTCGTCATAAGCCATCGCCACCGGGCTCGCGACCATCGGTTCGGCGGCGAGGAGGTCCATGCGAAACCCGTCGAGCACGCGAAATGTTTTCGCCGCATCGCGCACGGAATTCGGCGGGACGCTGGAGAGTTTGCCGGTGATGGCGTTGGCGGGCGGCACCATGCGCGGGTCTTGCTCCGCGGCAAACAGACTCACAACAAAAAAACTCAGAACCAGCGCCTGATAGCATCGCCCCCTTCGTGAAAATCCGGGAAAGGACAGCGAATTCATTTTGCCTGCGCGTTAGTCCCGAGCATCCCCTGGCTTCGCAGCCACGAAGTAAATCGGTCGGTCCAGTTGGAACACGGCAGCGCGCTCTTGCGGACACCGAATCCATGGCCACCCTGCGCATAAACATGCAACTCGGCGGGCACGCCCGCCCGCTTCAGCGCCAGGTACATCACCGCGCTGTTCTCAGAGCCCGCAACCTTATCGTCGCTCGCATGCACCAAAAAGATCGGCGGCGTCTCCTTCGGAATTCGCATGTATGGGGCGAGTGTGTCCTTGTTGATCTCCACACCCGCGGGCTGCTGTTCAATGAAGTAGCCCGGATAAATCGCTCCCGCGAAATCCGGCCGGCAACTGATCCTGTCGATTTCATCGAGCGGCTCGTAACCGCGCTGGTCGAATTGCGTCGCCGTCGCGATGGCCAGGTGTCCGCCCGCTGAGAAGCCAATGATGCCAATTCGATTCGAATCGATCATCCACTCCGCGGCCCGACTTCGCACCAGGCTGACCGCCCGTTGCGCATCCAGCAACGGACCCGGCGCCGGCCGCGGCTCCGGCTGACCCGCCCGCCGCGGCACGCGATACTTCAGCACGACGCCCGTCACACCAATTGTGTTCAACCACGCGGCGACTTCTTCGCCTTCGAGGTCCCACGCCAAATTCCAATAACCTCCACCTGGACAAACGATGACGGCTGTCCCGGTGTTCTTTTCCTTGCTCGGTCGGAACACGGTGACCGTCGGGTTTTTGACGTTCGTAATCCACCTGGCATCTTTCGTCGGAGCTTCCGCAGGCGCACGAACGCGCTCCGGACCGATCGTGCCATGATCTGCTGGAACCGGGCCCGGCCAGACCGGCAGGACCAACGACTCGCCTCCTCCTCTAACCTGGCAGACCAGCAAGAGCGCGACAGATACGTTACGCCAGGAGGGGGGCCAAATTCTGGTGAGCAGCTTTTTTGAGAAATGACCTTTGGTCTGCATTCAAGGCAGGCGGTTGCCGGTCGGATATTTCCAGATTTCCAGCGCTTCAGGGAGGCTGGAAGATTGAACGAATTGATCCGAAGCACGTTGCAGCCGATAGCTATTCCGTGCGTGCTCGAAAGATTCCGGAAGCTTCGTCAGCGAAACAAGTCGCCGCGGCGCGAATATGCCTGCCACTTCGGGAATGTCCGTCACGCGCAAGACGTTCAGCAGCGCAGGACCTCGCCAATGCGAGCCGGGCGCGTCGCTCATAATGACTTGCTTGACTCGCTCGTCGAACAGCCCCGCGTAGAGCGCCACGATTCCCATCTCATTTTTGCCGTAAATGGAAATGGCCGGCGCAGAAATTTTTTCTTCATTCACCGCCCAATCGATCGCGCGCAGTGTATCCCAGATTTGCATCGCCGCAATCGTGCGACCGACCCAGACGGCGGTGCGCTCGACATCGGTGCAGTCCGCCGGACTCATGGGCACTTCGGTCAACCGAGGGTTCAACATCAATATTGTGTAACGGCCCATTACAGGGAGCAGTTCGTCAACGTCTGAAGAGTGAATCGAATCAATAGGGCGTTTCAGGTAGATGAGGAGTGGCGCCCCGGCGCTGTTCGTTTTTGGCGTCAGAAGCTGTGCGCGAATGCGCACATCGCTTTCGCTTTGAAAGGAACACTCTTTGTAATCAGCGTAACCATAGCGCACGTGCCAGCCACCGGTGTTCTTCAACATTTTGGTCTCGAACGGAATCTTCTCGGCGGGAAACCAGGAGAACACCTTGTCTTTCAATTGCGACATCAACTCTCCGCGGCGCCGTTCCCACTCTACCTGCGACGTCGGCTTCTTCAACGACAGTTGAGGCGCGAATTGGTCCTGGATTTTGAAGTTGATCGCATCGGCTGGGATTTTGGCCAGGCACGCGAGCGCTTCGGCCGTTGCCTTCGCGGGAGCGTTTGTCTCTAACGGCAACGGAGTTGAATCATCTTTGAGCCAGCGCTGCATCCATTGACGGGCCTCACGCAGAAACAGCGGCGGATCGCTGTGCGCCACGTCGTCGTCCACCTCGCGGATGTGATCCGATTTCCCCGTCCCGCCCGCGTAGAGGTCATAAACCTTTTTTCCTCGCTGAAAAACTTCATGGTAACCATCCGGCGGGAAAATTGTATCCTTCTGTCCGCTCAGAATGAGCAACGGCCGCGGCGCAATGAGCGCTGCCACAATTGGGAAATCCCACCGGTAGCTGTTGTGATAGTAAATGCAGTCGCATTGCCCGCGCGCCAGCCAATGCTCCGCCTGCGAACCCCACGTAAACGTCGAGCACACCGGCGCCGCCGCCGCGATGCGCTCATCGACGGCCGCCGTGTACCAGGTCATCGCTCCGCCACCTGAGATGCCTGTTAACCCGATGCGCTTTGCGTCCACTTCAGAACGCGTTTCCAAATAATCCAGCGCACGAATCGCATTCCAAACTTCCACTCCCGCGGGCGTGTAGCCGAGTGAGAGCCAGTGCCACATGTTCAAGTCGTGAGTGCCGTGATGAATGCCGGCCAGCTCGCCGAACTCATGCGTGTCGAGAACCAGACAGGCGAATCCTTGAGACGCGAACCAGATGGCGCGGTCCTGGTATTGAAACTTCGCTCCCAGCGGATGCGGCGAATGTCCGCACAAGTAGAGAATCGTCGGCGACGGTTTGGCGCCGCCTTTCGGCACGTAAAAATTTCCGGTGACGTACAGGCCGGGCAGACTTTGAAACACAATTTTCTCGATGCGATACGCGTCGCGTTCGAGGAGGCCCGTGATTCGGGCTTTCAGCGGCGTGCGCTTCGGCAATGGATCGAGGCCCAGCATGTCGAGCAGTTGACGGCGCAACTCCGGCTGCTGTTTCTTCCACTCGTCCAGCGTGCGAACGCCGCTCAAACACTGCGCTGTCATTTCGGCGGCAAGCCGCTTCAATTGGTTGGTAGCCATTTCGTGACGTTGCGCCGCCGTGTCCTGGGCCAGAAGACGCCACGACACGAAAAGCATGAGGATGCCAGTGATATAAGGGGCTGTGGCTTTCATGGAACGAGATGATAAGTGTCCGCCGCCGCGCGTCACTCATTTTGAACGGCGTCGGTAACGGAATCGCGATGAACACAACTGGAATTCAGACGGCATTCATCACCGCGCTGCCGAAAATGGCGTGGCGATTGATGGTCTGACTTCGTGAGAAGACAATATCAACGTGACCTAAAGCGCGCGTTGGATGGGGTTCTGACCAGACAAGTCGCCAGGGACCGTTTTCCGCGTGAACTTTCCATCGAACGAGTCCGAACGATTGTGGTCTTCGAGACGCGACTCCAGATTCTCGGTGTGGCCGACGTAAAAGCGGCCATGGTCGTTTTGCAAAACGTACGTCCAGAACACGCAGGAGAAACTGGCTCCAGAGGTAGGGCTCGAACCTACAACCCATCGGTTAACAGCCGATTGCTCTACCATTGAGCTACTCTGGAACCCAAAGGGCTGCGTAACCTACAAATCGGCGGCGCAATCGTCAACTTGAATTGCCCGGAAAACGTCACTCGATTTGGGACCAGGATTGTGCTTTAATAGGCGTGTTCACAATTCTTCGTGAAAGCTACTCTCAATGTGGGGTCGGCGCCCAAAGGTTCGCGCAGGTTTGTGACCGCTTGTCGAAGCGGCAGGGCCGCGGTGGCGCAAGCCACGCTTATCATCCTTTTGTCCGGCGCGAGCCCTGGGGGCCAGGCAGCAACACTGCCCGCGGGTTTCACCGAGGAGATAATTCCCGGACCGTGGGATGGCCCTGTCGGTCTGACTTTCGAGCCCGACCATCAAACATCCGGCGGGCGCGCTTATGTTTGGGAGCGCAGTGGGCGGGTATGGATCGTCGAAGACGATGTCAAACAGACTCCTCCCCTGCTCGATATCAGCGAGGAAGTCGGCGGGTGGCGAGATCACGGGTTGTTGGGATTTGCGCTGCATCCGAACTTTCGTCAGAACGGACACATTTACCTGGCTTACACGGTGGATCATCATCACCTCACCAAATTCGGCACCACAAATTACCATTCGGCCACGAACGAATACTTCATGGCAACGATCCATCGCATCACCCGTTATACTGCGCGGTCATCCGATGGATTTCGCAGCATTGAGCCCGCCAGCCGGAAGGTCCTTCTCGGCGACAGCATCACAAACGGTTTCCCGAGCCTCTATCAGTCCCACGGCATCTGCTCGCTCGTCTTCGGCACGGATGGAACCTTGCTGGCCGCCGGCGGCGACGGCGCGAGTTACTCCACTCTCGACATGGGCAGCGCTCCCGAGACGTATTTTTCCCAGGCGCTCGCCGAAGGAATCATTCAGCCCAAAGAAAATGTCGGGGCTTTCCGCGCGCAAATGTTGAGTTCGTTGAGCGGAAAGATCGTCCGCCTCGACCCGGAAACCGGGGATGGCGTCCCGGGCAATCCGTTCTTTGATCCGTCCAACCCGCGCTCTGCGCAATCGAGAATCTGGGCGTTGGGCCTGCGTAATCCATTTCGCTTTTCGCTTCGTCCCGGCACCGGCAGCCATCAACCCGACGATGCGAATCCTGGCGTGCTCTACATCGGTGACGTCGGTTTGCACGGCTTCGAGGACTTGAACGTGGTGACCGGACCGGGCTTGAACTTTGGCTGGCCGATTTACGAGGGATTGGAATCTCACCCGACTTTCCGAAACAGCACCGCCGCCAATCAAGACGCGCCCAACCCGCTGTTTGGGACCGGAGGTTGCACACAGCAATACTTCACCTTTCGCAATCTTCTCGTTCAGGACACGCTCAATCCGCCGAGTTGGCCGAACCCATGCAACACAGCACAGCAGATTCCGGCCAGCATCACGCGGTTTGTGCACACCCGGCCGGCCATCGATTGGAAGCATGAGATTGGCCCGGCGCGCACGGGAATTTACGCGGCGAACGGCACTGCAGCGGTCACTAATATCGGGGGCCCTGGCTCGCCGGTGTCAGGACCTCAGTTTGGCGGCACCAGTTCTATCGGCGGCGTCTGGTACCAGGGTGATGATTTTCCAGCGATGTACAAGAACACGTATTTTCACGCCGATTACGAGACGCAGTGGATTCGCAATTTCGTGTTCGACACGAACGATAAGCCCGTCGCCGTGCGCAACTTTCTCACCGGCGGAGGTGGCGTCGTCTCGATCGCCACTCACCCCGTTGATGGCGGACTCTACTACGTCACCTGGACCAATGGCATAAAGAGGATTCGTTACGGCGCTACTGCCAACAGGCCTCCCGTCGCTGTGGCCGATGCGGACAAGATTTTTGGACCAACCCCGCTCACCGTGCAGTTCGACGGCAGTGCCTCGACTGACCCGGAAGGATTCCCGCTGACCTATCGATGGGATTTTGGAGATGGCTCGCCCATCAGCACCGAAACAAATGTGGCTCACACTTTCAATGCGTCCGCGGGCGTTCCAACTCCGTTCACCGTGACTCTCACCGTCACCGACCGTTCCAATGCCATCGCCCGGACGACACTGCTCATCTCTGCAAACAACACACCGCCCACGGTCACAATCACCAGTCCGACCAATGGAATGCGCTATCCGATGTCCACCGAAACGAGCTACCCCCTGGGCGCTCTGATCTCAGACACGGAACACAGTAGCGAGCAACTCAGTTGCTCCTGGCTAACCACGCTGCACCACAACAATCACGTCCACTCAGACCCAGCCGACACCAATTGCACTTCGACCGTCACGATTGCGCCACTGGGCTGCGATGGCCAACTGTATTACTATAGCATCGCTCTGACAGTAACCGACTCCGCCGGGCTTTCAACGACCCGGGAAACGCGGCTTTACCCGGACTGCCCCAGCCTGGCCCCGACGCTCAGATTTCTGGAGCGCGATACATTCGGGGCCATTCGCTGGCGATTGACCGGGGATCCAGCTCGCACCTACCTGGTCGAAGGCTCCACCAATCTTTTCGAATGGATCCTGGTCACTTCAATCACGCCCGCTGCCGGCATGGCCGAGTTCAGCGATCCCGACACCGGCAATCTTCGCTTCCGCTTCTACCGCGCCGTCCTTGCTCCGTGAAGGCTCGCCGCTGAAACAAAGGAAGCCAGAATTAGTCGGGCCGCAGCTTTGGTCATCCTGGTCACGCCTGGCGCTCAGTTCCCAGGGGGATTTTTTACGATAAAAGGATTGAATCTGCCGCCCAACCAGAGAATCTAGTCAGTGGTTTTCCCGACAAATGCGCGTTGGACTTATTCTTTACATGCTGTGCAGCCGCCTGCGCCACGTTGTCCTGTTTTCGCTTGCCTTTGCGGGGCTGTCCGCGCCGCATCAACTTCTTGCCCAAAATGCTCCTGCGATTACGTCCGGACCGGATGATCTGAGCGTCCAATCAGGAGCGACGGCCAGTTTCCAGGTCAGTACGTCCGGATCGTCGCCGATCACGTATCGATGGTTTTTCAACGAGACAAATTCCCTGAGTGGGACAGGCACTACGCTGACGGTGCCGAACGTGTCGCTGTTCAATGCGGGAGGTTACAGCGTCATCGCGAGCAACGCGTTTGGGACAGCAACGAGCCGCGTGGCGAGGCTTGCGGTGGACGAGCATCTGACGTTTCGCGTGCTGGCGCTGCGCACGAACGGATTTATCGCGATCGAGCATAGCGGGGTATCCGTGGATGATCACGGGGCGATTGCGGTGTCGTCGAACTCCGTTTTCTACACCGGCAACGGCGGGACGGCGCGCTGGAACATCGACACGCTGGCCGGAGGCATCGACATCGGACGGACTGCGGATAGTCTCGTGACCGATCTGCGAACGGAAACGCTTTACTCGCTCGCCGACGGCAACAACAACGAGATCACTTTTCCTGGCGGCACGATTACGTCGCTGCTTGAACTCACGCCGACAGGCGGACAAACCGGCCGGCGCATCGACTTGTCCCGGCCCATTCCTGCGACGGCGGATTTCGGGCAGGTCGGGATCTTCGCAGGCATGGGACGGGTGGTGATCCATAACCGCGCGAATGCGTTTAGTATTGCGATCCCATCGGGTGCAGTGACCGACCTTGGGCCAACGCTACTGCCGTTCGCGCCGTCCTCGGAAAGCTGGGCGTTCTGGGGAGTGGCGGAGTATTTCAACGACGCGGTACACTTGCTTTACCTGGATTGGGGAACGTTCCCGACACGCAACATCATTCGCTTGAGCCTGCCCTCGGGCAACATCACGACCGTGGCGGCATTCACGGACCTGTCAGACATGGCGGTGTTCACGATTTCACCATCACTCAGCCGGTGGTTCTTCCACTACGAAGGGAATGGCCAATTCAGAAACGGGCAGGAAACCCTCGGCTCGGCGAAGGCGTTGTTCACGACGGATCCCGGCTACCCGTCGATCCTCCGCGATCCGCAAAGCCAGACGAATTATCCGGGGGGGAACGTGACGTTCTCGGTGGGAGCGGGAGGACCGGCGCTGCAGTATCAATGGTTCCTTAACGGGAGCCCGATTGCCGGGGCGACGGAAGCGACGCTGGTGCTCGACAATATCACGCCGCAGAACGCGGGGAATTACACGGCGCAAGTGAGCAATGATCGAGGGAGCGTGATGAGCGGCACGGCGACGCTGACGGTGTTTGCGGCGCCGTTCATTACGGCGCAACCGCTTTCAGTGGCGGAGTTCGTTGGATCGAACGTCACACTCGTAGTTACCGCGTACGGCGCGCCGCCGCTGCATTACCAATGGCGATTCGGGAACACGCCGATCCCAAATGAGACAAACAGGACCCTCGTGTTGACGAATGTGCAGGTCGCGGACAGCGGCGATTATGCAGTGGTGATTACGAACCAGTACGGCTCGGTCACGAGTTCCAGTGCGACCGTCACCGTGTTGAGTGAACTCGACGACCAGGGCATTTTCCAGATCACGTCGCTTCTCGCCACGGGAGCAAGAATTGTCGACCATAATAACCTGACAGGTGATGACCGCGGAGGCATCGCCGTGACGCGCGACCACGTGTTCATCACCGGCGACAATGCGACGGCACGTTTCAACGCGGGGGATCTCACGGGCGGCCTGCAGATCGCTGGCCCGAGCATTGACAGTTTGGTGACGGACCTGCGCAGCGAAACAGTTTACCTCATTGCGGACGGCACCAACCTGATCACGTTTGGAAACATGACGAGCCTGCTGGAAATGAACGCCAGCGGCGCGCTGACGGGACGGCGTATCAACCTGTCACGGCCAGTTCCACTCCTCGGCGACGTCGGTGTCTTCGCCGGCTATGGCCGCATTGTGATCCACAACGGCGAGCGGGTTTTCAGTATCTTAATGCCGAGCGGGTTGGTGCGGGACCTCGGGCCGATGTCGCCGTTCCCCCACCAGTTTTCAGAGTCATGGGCGTACTGGGGAGTGGCGGAGCATGTGCGGGGCACGATCTATCTCGTCTACGTCGAAGATCAGCAACGGATAGTGCGGCGCCGCGTGCCGGATGGTGAAGTATCGGTGGTGGGCAATTTCACGAGCCTGGGCGACATGGCGTCGTTCGTGGTGTCGCCGTCGCGGAGGCGGTGGTATTTCCATTACGAGGTTACGGGGCAATTTGGCGGCAGCGGCGAAACGCTAGGCCACGCCGACGCGACGTTCAACATCCGCTCGGGCACGGGACTGGATCGTTTCGAGTGGGCGCCGCTCGGGCCGGTGCAGGTGGTGAATGTGCCGTTTCCGGCAAGGCTGATTGCATTGAACCAGTCGAACCAGGTGGTCACAAACTTTTCCGGGGCGGTTTCGCTGTCGGGCTTAAGCGTTGCCGGCGAAACGCCGGTGACGATTTCTCCGACCGTGATAACGAACTTTGTGAACGGCGTGTGGACAGGAATGGTGACAGCGCGGCAGGCCAGTGCAGCGATGTTTTTGCGCGCGGATGACCAGGTGGGCGTCCGGACGGACAGCCCGGTGTTTTCGGTCAACGTCACCAACGACCTGGTGCTGGCTGCGGTGGATTCGCCAGACCCTGTCATTGTTGGAGCCACGCTGACTTATTCGATCCTGGTTACGAACATTGGCCCCAACGCCGCGACCGCAGTGATGCTGACGAACACGCTGGCAACGAACCTCGTATTTGTGGGCGTGACGAGCACACAAGGGGGCTGCGTGAACGAGGGACGGATTGTGCGCTGCGATCTGGGCGCGATCCCCGGCGGGACGGGGGCGACGATCCAGGTACAAACAGTGCCGAGTACGAGTGGACCAACGGTGAGCCAGGTTTCGGCCACACGCGGGGAAGCCGATGCCAATACGGCAAACAATGTCATCAGCATTGCGACGCTGGTGACGCAACCGGCCATCACAATCGCTGACGTGACTGTTACCGAAGGGGACTCAGGCACGAACGACGTCACCTTTTCACTCACGCTTACTCCGGCATCGACGAACACGGTGCGGGTGAATTTCAGCACTGCGAATGGCAGCGCCTTTGGATCGGGCTCGACCGCAGATTATGTCCCGCGCAGTGGCACAGTGACGTTTGCGCCGGGCACGACGAACCAGCAGATCACGGTGGGCGTGCGCGGCGACCGCATCTTCGAAAATGACGAGGCTTTCCTGGTCAACCTGACCGCGCCTGTGAACGGGATGGTCGAGGACAGCCAGGCGACGGCGACGATCCTGAACGACGACACGATGCCGACAGTGACGGTGACGGACGTGACAGTGACGGAACAGAACACAACACCGACGAACGCGATCTTCCGCGTCTCGCTTTCGAGCGGCAGCGGCCTGCCTGTGACGGTGACCTTTGCGGCGGCGAGCGGTACGGCCGCAGCCGGGATCGATTTCTCAAATCGCATCGGCCAACTGACATTCACGGCCGGGA
>Ga0137340_1000341_pt1 | contig 10560 bp, 20 predicted proteins | sample EasRivERMLT400_2_FD_102295 | JGI IMG/M metagenome (GOLD analysis project Ga0137340, IMG submission 102295) | Soil microbial communities from meander-bound floodplain in the East River, Colorado, USA - East River MetaG ERMLT400_2 | ecosystem: Environmental > Terrestrial > Soil > Floodplain ...
AGGACTTTCTTTGGATTACTACGACCCAGATACAGATACATCTTACGAAGAAGACGTGTTAGCTTATGTTAATGCATTAAAGAGTCTAAGACGTGAACTAGAAAAAATTGCGGCGTCACTATGACTACACCAAAAACACTTTGGGTTACTGTATATAATGATGAGGTTGAGCGGCTGTTACAGATTATACGCGGTAGGTGGGGTCAACCCCATGCTGAGTACATGGGTCCACATATGTGGCGGGTTTGCGTTAATAATAAACACCTACACCATTCCTGTGGTTACGGTAGTTTCTGTGCTACTGGGGATGATGTTATCGAGGCGGCTACTAGGTTAATTAAAAACGGCAAAGCCGCTAAAGTCGGTGACGGTTATACGTGCGAACGAAGTTGTTCCGAGTATTTTGACGATGGGTATTAACACATGAAACCAAGTAAGAAAGCAATCAACGCGGCAGAAAATTCACATTATTTTTGGGTATTTGAGCGCCAGTTGCCAGGAGCTATGGATATAAACTGGAGAGACGGTCTGCGCATGGCAATAGAAGCTGCATACGCGGTAGACATGCCAGACTCTAAAGACAGCCCGTCTAAAGAGGAAGCCACACCACAAAACCTAGTTAGTAAAGACTGTTTGATGAGATAAGGAGCTAAATGGACTATCTTAAAACCAATGCTACGCTGATTGATAGTAAGGATAAACTGCCATTGTTGGCGGACTTCTTCAAACGTAAGAAAGAGGTTTGTTGGGATTTGGAGACTAATGTAACTGATGATGTATTTGAACGGCGTATACGTACAATGGCTTTTGGGGATATGGAAGAACAGTACGTGGTCGATTTACTGGGATTTTCTAAAGATCTTACTGCAACACAGGGTAGATTTACTACGCATCAAGATTATGCGGCGTTGGCCGAGGTGGTTCGTCCAGTCCTAGATTCTAATGAGTGGCTGAAGATTGGTTACTTTCTGGAGTTTGAGTACATAACCACGCGCTGGTGTTTAGGTTGGTGGCCTTGGAACTTCTTTTGCAGCATGAACGCAGAAAAAGTAATTCAGTGTGGTAGAGTAAACTTTAAAATAAAGGGCTATTGGGGTTTGGATGATGCGTTAAAGCGCTACTTTGGTGTGGAACTTTCTAAAGACCTTCAGAAAAGCTTTGATTTAATAACTCCACTTACTGAAGAACAGGTTAAATACGCAGCTCGTGACGTTAGCTTACCTAAATTACTTAAAGACACACAACTAGAAAAGATTAACGAGCTAGGTCTACTACCCACTATAGTTATAGAAAATAACACCGTCCCACCATACGGAGAACAACACTTGAACGGCATTAAGTTAGACACGGTTGAGTGGGGGTTGCGCATAACAGAGTTAGCGAAAAAGAAAGTAACCTTACTTAAAGCTCTTGACGAACATTTCATGCAGGTGGTAGGACCTAAACAATTACCCGAAGTTGACTTAGAGAAGTTGGAGCAGGAATGGAGAGACACCGTACCCGACAAGACATACCGAAAGGGGTTAGACAAAGCCCAAAAAGCCGCCTACGACGCCCAAATCAGGGAAGCCCGCGCCGCTAAACTAGCCATATACAGAGAAAAGTCATCGTTTATCTCTGAAATGACAAAGCATATCGCTGAGTGTGAAGGTGAGGCGCTGATCAATTACAACTCCAGAAACCAGTTGATGGAAGCTTTAGTTAAACTAGGAGTACCTAAAGAAGAATTACCAGATACTAAAGATGAAACACTAGTTAAGCTGGCTGGTAAATACCCTGTAATTAAAACACTAAAAGAGTTTAGGGGAATGAAGAAATTAGAGGGAACTTATGGGCAGCCGTTTTTAAATCATATCAATCCTATCACTGGCCGTATCCATTCAAGGCTGCATCAAATAGGTGCCGAAACTGGAAGAGCTTCTTCAACCAAGCCCAACATCTTTAATTTACCTCAAGGAGAAGAATGGCGTCGTGGATTTATAGCTGAACCAGGCAATAAGATCATAACAACTGACTTTTCTGGACAAGAATTGCGGGTTCTTACTGAAGTTTCCAAAGAACCTGTGTGGGTAAAAGCCTTTAGAGCCGGTTGGGATGTGCACTCTGTAGTTGCAGAGCTTATATTTGGTGAGCAGTGGGCTAAGGGCGCAGTTAAAGACGGTGTTTATAACAACATTGCTGTTTTTTATGAAAAGGGTGATCGTAAGGGACAACCTATAGATGACTGTGCGTACTACTATAACAACAAAAAGAAGTGCGACTGTCCTCTACACAAGAAGTTACGTAATGACGTTAAGGCCATTAACTTCGGAATTGCTTACGGTATGACAGAGAACAAACTTTCCAGTGAGTTGGGTATTACTCGCGGAGAGGCTCGCTCACTTTTAGAGAAGTACTACGCTGCCGTGAGAGTCTTAAATGAGTACTTGCGTAAATCGGGAAATTATGCTAAGGTGAATCTGAAGTCGCGCACCATCGGCGGTAGAATACGCTATTTTCGAAAGCCGTCTTGGGATTATGCCAAGAAACTACTGATAGACGACGGTATTGAGCGGCCAACCCAGGAAGAATTATCGCGCAAAATGTGGTCATTGGGAGCCTCAATAGAGAGAGAAGGTAAAAACTCAGTAATTCAAGGAACCGGTGCCGATATGTTAAAGCTGTCATTGGGGTGCGGATTTGACAGCAATGGTAATCCTTATCTGTGGCACATACTTAGGGCGCGTGGTGCTAAGTTAGTTAATAATGTTTATGATGAAATAGTCGTTGAATGTGCCGAAGATCAAGTAGCTGAGTTAGGTCCAATGATTTCAGAGAGAATGTGCACAGCGGCTGGCACGTTCGTTAAGATTATTCCATTCGAGACAGAACAACACGTGGAAAACCACTGGCAGAAATGATATGGCTAAAGATTTACCTGAAGCAGTACTAATAGATTACTTAATATGGTTTCGCCAAAACGCTGATTTTGGTCCAGCACATAGCGATGTTGAACACTGGTTGCACGCACGCTTTGAAGAGGAAACTCAAACCAGAGTTCCATCAGGATGGTCAGATGAAGAGAGTAAATAAACTACCTTTATGGAAACGCTTGTGGATAAAGTTTGATTGGTGGTGGAATCCTCCAACCAAAGAAACAATGTGTGGTACCAAAATCAAGTATAGAGAGCCGTCTGCTCGTAGAGCAGCAGAAGCAATGGAGCGTAAGAAAGGTGTAGTATTCGATGCATATGCTTGCCACTTCTGTGATTGGTGGCACGTAGGAAAGGCAAGAGATGTATAGACAATACGAACTTCAGGCAGGAGACAAACACCAAGTATGCTGGTTAAAAGAGCCGCAAGCATTAACTGTTGGTATGGAAATTACACTGAAAAACGATGATACTCGCTGGAAGATAGTGCATAAACATGGTATAGTCTTAGAAAAACCACCATTAAAAGACTGGAGTAACAACATATGACAAACGACGAGATTGATAAAGAACTAAAACAACTGGAAAAGGATTATTGGGATGCACTACAAGCTTATCTTAATGCGGACGCATTGGTATACCCCGCAGTTCCAGAAACTCGTGGTGAAACTGTTAAGAAGTTAACCGACGAGTACTACGCCCGCAAACTTGTTTTAGAAGCAATGCGTACAGGAGGTGCTAGTGATGAGTTTTAAATGTGTTGCAATGTCAGCATCAGTGGATGATCAAGGCCAAACACTGTATGACTTTGAGTTTGGTAGTCATGACGGTAGTTCTTTAATGATAGCAAACGTTGTAGATAACACGTACCAGTTAGGATCTTTCTATGAAATCACTCTTGCCCAATGTGCAGCAGCAACTACTCAGGAGACAGTCTAATGGAAACATTGTCATTCAATGAATATCAACGACAAGCATTGACAACAGCGAAGTATCCCAATGTAGGTAATAACTACATCTACCCGCTGTTGGGGTTAGCCGGTGAGTCGGGTGAGGTTTTTGAGAAAGTGAAAAAGGTACAACGCGATGCCGATGGTGTGTTTACTCCAGAGAAGTTGGCCGAGATTAAGAAAGAGATCGGAGATGTTTTTTGGTATTTGGCTGCTTTGTGCTCTGAGTTTAATTTTGATATGGGTGATGTTGCTACACTAAACCTAGAGAAATTGTTCTCTCGCAGAGAACGTGGTGTTATTTCTGGGAGTGGAGACAACAGATGATCATAGAAGGTAATGAGTACGACCCTGAAGTAGCGTATAAAGTGTTAGTAGCTTGTAAAAAGATGGGTATTGTCACTGCTAAGGGTGAGTGGACTATAAACAGAGTAGAAGAACTTAAAAGCGCTGGTAGCCAAACCGCATTTGAGACAGCTTTCAAAGAAGCAACCGAACTGTGGGAAGGCTTTGATCCAACCAAGAAGATTCCGGTGGTGTGATGCAAGACTCTCTAGGAGACAGAATGAAGCACGACTACGAGGACAGGTGTCGTTATCACCTACCTCGTAGGACTTATACCATTGCTCGCATTGATGGTAAGGCTTTTCACACATTTACCAAACACTGTGAAAAGCCCTTTGATTTAGCTCTCATGCTTGCTATGAACGCAACTACTGAGCGCGTTTGTGAGAGGGTGCAAGGTTGTCAGTTCGCCTACATACAGTCAGACGAAGTGAGTTTTTTATTAACTGACTTCGACAAGGCAACGACTGACGCTTATTTTGATGGTAATTTACAAAAAATTACCTCTGTAATGTCTAGTCTGTTTACTGGATATTTTAATTTTCGTTATAATGAACCTCCTGCAGGAGAACCAGCAGCGTTTGATTGTAGGGTGTTTACCATACCTGATCCTATAGAGGTTGAAAACTACTTCTACTGGAGATGGTCTGACTGGAGACGTAACTTTGCGCAGTCTGTGGGTCATGTATATTACTCACACAAAGAAATGCAGGGATGGCCCCGACAAGAAATTCAGGATGCTCTGTATAAGGACTACGGAGTTGATCTAGCCAAGTTCCCAGAAGATCAAAAGCACGGGCGTCTATGTGTTAAAAAAGAACACCTCTATGAAGATGGTGACGAAGCGAAGATAAAGACGTATTGGGAGGTTATTCCCGCTGTAAATTTTAAGGAAGACCGAACCTTGTTGCAAAACTTGGTTCCAAGGCCAGGATATTAATGGAATTCATTACTGAACAAATATTAGAAGCATCTGGAGAGTTTGTTAGACAAACAGCGGACGAGCTATTCGAAGCAAACCCGCTGTTAGAGTCTTTTAGTTGGATACAGGGATACGGTGAAGAACGTGATGAGATATTCGCTGAAGAGTTTTTGATAAACGAAGACTCGCATCATGGCGGCGATAGAGAGTGGCGGTTAGGCATATGTAACCAGTTGCGGTGGGCGTTTGACTGCGTAGAGCCTACTCATTTGATGGCCCTGTACGGCAAGAACATGAAAATTAAGGTGACTCGTGATGAAATCGAAGTTTCCTCCGCTGAATAAGGTTAAACTTATGAAAGAGATGGGCCGTGAAAGGCTCGGCCCACCTAAACCCGGTAAAGTACTAAAGTCTAAAAAGAAAAAACGCTTAGACAAAGCCATTGCTAAGGAAGTAAACGATGAATTTGTTAAGTGGCTTGACGAAAAGCTTAAGTAACTTTAATTTCTACTTTGCGGCTTTCCGGCTTCTTGAGTGGTACACTGATCTCTAGGACACCGTCAGTGATTGACGCTGTGATCGAAGACAAGTCAGCGTTTTCTGGAATGCGGACTCGATAGGTGAACTTGCCATCCTTTATTTCGGCGTAGTCTCGTCTTGTGAAAAAATCGTCAAAAGAGTCGAAAAAGTCGTTGACAAGATCAGATTTTCGTGTTAGTCTATACATGATTAAAGCTCCTTGGGGAAAATTTCCCGTACATAGAATATAGCATCTTTAACGGAGATTGTCAAATGGATATGATTAAGATTAACTCAATCATCAAGACAGTCGGGTTTTCTACTAGCATAAGTGAAGCAAACAGACTGATTGAACAAGATGCCGTGTGGATTAACGGCGATCTGGTTGACGACTGTTACGGAGTTGCCCCTTCAAGCTGCTTTGTTCTTGAAGTTGGAAAAACCAAGAAGGCTAACGTAACCATAGGACCGCACGGCGTGAGATGGTCTAATGCCTTGTAGTGCTGACATGGTGGTGCACTTTGTAATGACAGCAAAGAATTTACGTCAAGAAGTCAATGACTTGGCGTTGTCTGTCTCAGAACGTACAGAGAAAATCGTTGACGCCATGCAGAATTTATTAATGGCGCGGGCAGAAAATGTCGATATAGAGTGTATGATTGACCAACTTTTTGTAGAGTATTTTGGGAAGCTAGCAGAGCTTTCACGAAAGGGCGCATGAGCAAATTACACGAACTATTAGCTGTTGATTCTAGTCTGAAGGGCCAGGCCGAGAAAACTCGTACCGAGTTAAAGAGCACTTTTGAAAAGAAACGACACTTGTTTCAAGAAAAGAAAATTACCTTCAAGTCTTTTGATGAGGGTAAGGCTCCGGTGACTGAAGAGCAGTTGGACCTGCAGTCCACTGTAAAGTCTGAGTTGGACTGGGTTTCTACGTTCCTGTCTGACGCTATTAATGTGTCTTTGCAGATTTCTGAGGCTAACACTGGTGCTAAAGCTACTGTAGTTTTAAGTGACGGCACAGAAATCGCAAAAGATGTACCTGCTACACACTTATTGGAGTTAGAAAAAAAGCTAAAAGACATCCAAGACTTAGTTGTGTCGGTTCCTACTCTTGATCCTGCAAAAGGATTTGTTGAGGACGTTAATAGAGGCAAGGGAATTTTTAAAGCTAGAGATGTAACTAAAACACGTACTAAGAAAAAGAGTGAAGTGTTGGTGTTGTACGATGCTACTAAAGAGCATCCAGCACAAACAAAAGAAGTCGTAGTCGATGCCCCTGTAGGTGAGATTCTGGAGCAAGAATGGTCTGGTCTAATCACGCCAGCGGCTAAGGCTGATATGATTTCTCGTGTTGAAGACTTGTTACGTGCTGTAAAGAAGGCTCGATCCAGAGCTAACGAAGTTGAAATTAAGTCCAAACCTACCCTTGGACAGGTGTTAGTTAATTACGTTTTTACCGGTCTAGTAAGCTAAAGCTGAAGCTCAGGTTAAGGGCGCACACAGCTTCGAGTGCGCAAGACTCAGGTTTTCACTAGACTAAGTTTATAACGTAGTCAGACATTAACGGTGACTCTGTATTCCCAAAACTTCTACGTTGGTTCAAATCCAACCGGGGCGGCCTACTCATTGCACGTTTGTTGTGCCTATCGCCCTGTAGTTTAGTGGTAAAACAGAAGAAATAAAGTTGAAATCGGGGTTGTAACTGTGATGTCAATCGGACTGCAATCAATTATATAAATTGATACTGATCGGGGCGGTTCGCGTGCTAGCGGGCCGTCCTACACAAAAAGGTTTTATGACAAATATTGTTATCGGCTTGCTTATGGTATTGCAGTTGGGTTAGGCAAGATCGTCTTTGCTACTATTGCAGGGTGGTTATCAGCTTTGTTGTTAGTCATTCCTGGTTTGGGTTTTTTAGCTAGCGCTGAGTAATGTGTCGATAGATAAGCATAGTTTTTATGCCTTGAATGATATTGTATTGCCTTGTAAACACAATGCTCATTCGGCGTGTGGTCGCTGTGAACGGTGCTTTCAGTGTAATCATCGCTGTTGGTTCTCAGGAACATCTAAAGCGTGGTACTGGCAGTGTGAAGATAAGCGGTCCCGCAAAGCAACATTTTTTGAAGGAGCGTTTTTGAACGAATAGCCGTGGTGCCTGTAACAGCTACTTCCTGTTAAGAAGAAACCCGCTGTTATGATTATTCCCGGCAATAAAACATAACCATAGTGCTAGGTACAGTTACTTCTTTCACATTGCAAGGAATGGGGTTCAAACCCTAAACTGACTGTGTCGCTCGTTCTTGGTTATTTTAATTATGCTATTAGATGAACTTATAAAAGAAGCTAAGTTAGACTGGTGTAACGCTGTAGTAACTAATGGCAGTTCCTTAGGAGACACCACAATGAAAAGCAACGTAAAGAAAGCGAAAGCCCCTGTATTTACACATGGCGGGGCAAAGGCGTTTAACGTAAGTGACTACAACCAGCTACGTAGATCAGTGTTAAGCTGTTTACTGTGGGAGGATGAGTTCTACGAGTCCGGCGTTACTATCACTACACGCATCAATGACCTTATTAAGAAAGTTGCACCCGAACGAGTGGCTGCACTAGCCATCGAGGCACGTGAGGAACAGCATCTAAGACACATTCCTCTGTTCTTGGTTAGACAGATGGCGCGGTTGGACACCCACAAGCATGTAGTTGCTGACACTTTAGAGAGTGTTATCCAGCGTGCTGACGAACTTGCTGAATTTTTGGCAATTTATTTCAAGGATAACCCTAACCAGCCCCTGTCTGCACAGGTTAAAAAGGGACTGGCACGCGCTTTTAGCAAGTTTAATGAGTACCAGCTGGCAAAGTATGACTCCGATGGTGCGTTTAAACTGCGTGATGTTATGTTTTTGGTACATCCTAAGCCAGCTGAAACTTCTGGTACTTATGGCAACAAGCGCCCCAAGCTAACTGCTTCTGAGAAGTTATTTAAGGGCGTAGCAGAACGTACTTTGGCAACTCCTGATACTTGGGAAGTTGAGCTATCTGCCGGTGCTGACAAGCGTGAAACCTTTGAGCGTCTAATCGAAGAGAAGAAGCTAGGCCCTATGGCCTTCCTTAAGAATTTGCGCAATATGCATCAGGCTGGTGTACCCGAGAAGTTAATTAAGCAGTATGTTAACACCTCTAAGTTTGAGCGTGTGCTGCCTTTTAGGTTTATTACAGCCGCGAAATATGTTCCTGCTTGGGAACCTTATGTAGAAACAGCGATGTTACGTTGTTTAGACGGTGCTGAAAAAATCGATGGCAAGACAGTGTTAGTCATCGACGTTTCAGGGTCTATGGGTAATAAGTTGTCTGGTAAGTCTGAACTAACACGTTATCAGGCTGCGGCTGCACTAAGTATTCTGGCGCGTGAGATTTTCACAGATTTGCGGGTTTACTGTACTGCCGGTAATGATGGCACACGTATTCATAAGACAGCATTGATCCCTGCAAGACGTGGTTTTGCGATGTCTGATGCAGTCACGAAGTCAGCAGAGGTCTTGGGTGGCGGTGGTATCTTCTTGGCTCAGGTTTGTGATTACGTCTATAAAGCAGAGAAGAACGCCGCAAGATTGATAGTATTTACAGATGAACAAGACTGCGACCAGAAGCTAAATCCAGCAACTGCAAATGCTTTTGGTGATAATAACTACCTAATCAACATCGCTTCTGCAAAGAATGGTATTGGTTATGGTAAGTGGACTCACATTGACGGTTTCTCTGCACAGGTCATTGAATTTATTCGACAGTCAGAGCAGTTCGTTGATTTGAATTAAGCCCGTACGGGAATATTTGACACGAGAGGCCAGTTATACTCGATAATGTTCCCGTTCGGTAAGAATGCGGTGGTGTAAGGATACAGATACTTCTTTCAAATGGTGAAAATTGGGGTAAAACCCAGTCTCTGTTCCGCTCGTTCCCCGCTACAAAAAACCTGATGGTGTTAGATACAGTTACTTCTACTGTTAATAGAGTGATCCGAGTTCGAATCCCGGCGGCGTTCTAGAGAACGTTGTAGTTTAATGGCAAAACCCTAAAATTTCTGTGTCGCTTGTTCCTCAGGCCTTATTTAAATGTAGTACTACGCAGTAAACAATCAAGCAAAGGGAGACGTATGGGAAACTCAGTAAACAAAGTAATTCTAGTTGGACGCTTGGGCAAAGATCCAGATTTTTCTCACACACCATCTGGTACCCCGCTGGCAAAGTTCTCGCTAGCAACAGATGAGTCGTGGACGAAAGATGGGGAAAAGCAGGAACGCACTGAGTGGCATAACATCATAGCATGGAGTAAGCTAGCAGAGATTTGCGGCAAATACCTTACCAAAGGTAAACTTGTGTATATTGATGGTAAGATTAAAACAAGAACTTACGATGACAAAGACGGTAACAAACGCTATATTACAGAGATTGTCGCTGACAATATGGTGATGTTGAGCGGCAAGGGCGACGGAGAAGCTAAAGCTGCTGTTGCGGCTGGTTCTGACACCGAAGTTCCCTTCTAATAAATGATGCAGGTAAGTGAAATGGCCTCACACTAGGCTCATACCCTAGAAAACTGGGTTCAATTCCCAGATCTGCAACCAATACCGATGGTGTACTAACGGATACTTCTACTGCAAATAAAGCCCGTTGGGATAGTTCCTCGGATAAAATATTATCAATGGTGCTAGTGATGGATACTTCTATTCAATCCTAGGGGTCGGTGGTTCGAATCCACCCACGGTTGCTTCGGCGACCGTGTAGCTCAGTTGGCAGAGCACTTGGCAAACAAAGCCCTTCACGTCAATTCCTTGATAATTATAACCTCCTGCAGTAAATCCTGCAATAGTTGGACACCTTTCTAATGAACCTTTCAGATCCCAATGCTGCAA
>Ga0137340_1000342_pt1 | contig 10557 bp, 9 predicted proteins | sample EasRivERMLT400_2_FD_102295 | JGI IMG/M metagenome (GOLD analysis project Ga0137340, IMG submission 102295) | Soil microbial communities from meander-bound floodplain in the East River, Colorado, USA - East River MetaG ERMLT400_2 | ecosystem: Environmental > Terrestrial > Soil > Floodplain ...
AATCTCAAGTAGGCATTAAACCTACGACTCCAACAGCTCCTAGTGCTGCTCCTGCTGCTCAAGCTGTTGCTCCTATTAACTACGGACCTTCTTCAATGAGTATTGAGAAAACAACGGCAGTAGATGCTGATTCACAACTAGCTACTCTTATAGCGGATTTAGCTAAGAACAATCCTAATGATTTCAGTTCTGGATACCAATTCTAATGGCTAAAGATAACAGTGTTGATGATGCTCTTAGTGGTTTGCTTGAGAGTACTGCTTCGTCTGCTCGTAATCGTATTTCGCAGTCTAATGCTACTACTCCTGATCCTACTACTCGTATGTTATCTATTTTCGAGGAAGCTTTCCCAGATCAGACGTTTACTAAAACAGAAAGAGGAATTGTAGGTACACAGAAAATAGTAGCTCCTGGTCCTGCAGTACCTACTGGATATGCTCCTGATAAAGCAATGACTGGTATTGAGGAAATGCGTGTTGCTCTCGAAAGCAAGGATCTTACAGATGAAGAACGTTTCTCAATGGCTACCCGTCTTAGTACGATGGTTCAAGTTCAAAAGATGTACAAGTTTGAACAGTACCGTACACAAGCAGAAGCTATGTATGGAGTGCCTGATTTGCTTCAAACTATTGAATCACTAAAACGTGCAGAAGCTGCAAGTCCTTACAATCCCGGTAATGGTGCTATGTCTCAACAACGTTTTGAGGTTCTTCAAACACTAGCTACAGCACGTAATGCTTCTGCTGCACGTGTTAAAGAACTCATGGTTACTGATCCTACGTATGCAGCGGCTGAAGCTCTTGCTGGTGGAACGATAGCAGAAATTGAAGGACGACTTAAAATAGGTGAGCGAAGTGATCGAGTTGACTTAAAACGGGCTGCTCAACAAGCTAGGGAAGATCAAATTGCTTCTATTGAACCGATGGTTATTGCGTCTATTGGAATCATGAGAAACGGTAAAGCTCCTGAAACTCCTGAAGAACGTCGAGCTATTGCTGAGCGTCTTATTGACAACAAGTTGAAGCTTACAAAGACAGAGACAGCTTTAGCTTCTGCTAGTGATGAAGCTGTTAAAGGTTTGTATACTGCTTACAAGGATCCTAATGACAAGAAGTTGGCTTTACAAGTACTTGAAGGTAGAGAAGTACTTGCTGTCAATGATGCTAAACAAGCTAAGCTTAATGTGAAATTCTTTGAGCAAGTAATGAAGATAGATCCTTCTAGCAAAGATGATCCTAGAGTTACTCCTGATATACGACGTCAGTGGGCTGCTATTCAAAACGATGCTCGTATGGCTAAAGTTGCTGGATCAGACAAGAGCGATGCTGAACTTGTAGCTGAAAGGAAAGTTAAACTACATGATAAGAATCTAGAAAGTGAAGTTAATAAATATGTATACAGTAATGTTCAAACATGGAAAGGTGTTATTGCTTCTGATCAAGTAGCTCAATCTGTGATGAAGAAAATTCAAATAGAACACGGTAATAAGCCAGTAGACATTAATAGATTCATGGACGAATACTTAGAATACAACGATGGTAGAAAGCCAATAGATAAGACTTCTTCTTTGGAAGCAATTATTACAAGTGCTGTTGGATCACTTCCACGTTCAGTTGTTCTACCTCCGCCTAGTGAACAGAGTGCTCAACTCCAAGCTAAGAAACTAATATTAGCTCGTTCTATCGGTAACAAATTTCATTCTACAGGTATCATTGGATTAGATTACGTTCGTAGTTATCTGCCAGGAGGTAATAACAGATGATTTCAGAAGATTTTGTAAACAAGTACGAAGCTCAAGGTTTGGCTAATAAGGATCTTACTGGATCATTGACAGCGGAGGATCTTCAAGTCTTTGCTGGCGATGTAATTGCTGCTCCTTTCAAATTCGCTACTTCGGCAGTAGCTGATATTGGTGTATCTCTTTTTAACTCCGCTATTGCTATACCTAAGTTATGGGGGTCTAATACAGATGAGTATAAAGCTGACACTTACGATCTGCTTAAAGGAGTTAACGAAGATGTAGCTTCTTTTTACTCACGCAATCAAGAGTCTGTTAATACTGCTTCCTTTATAGGTGGATTGGTATTACCTCTTGGTGCTGCATTCAAGGGAATGAAGTTACTTCAAAGTGGTAAAGTTGGATTCTATCCTACTGTACTTACTGATCTCAGGCAGACAGAACGTATCAATGAACTCCAAAGTATGGTTGAGCTTGGAGGTAAGGCTACAACTGAATACAGAAATCTCCGTTGGTCATTACTAGCTGCCAATGCTGGACAAGAAACACTTCAAGCTGTAGGAGCTGAACTCGCTGTCATTGGAGCACTGAGCGCACACCCTTTCATGGAAGATTACCTAAAAGAACCTGTGAAGAACTTCTTTCTTTGGGCTGCTGTTGGTGGAGTTATTGGTACAGGTATGGGACAAATTGCTACAAGACACTTACTTGCTTCTTCCATTGGTAAAGTTGAAACAGAAGCAGTTGATGTTGTCATAGGTAAACTCATTGACATTCCTGCCGTTGCTATTAGTAACGTGGATCTTGCTCAGCGTCATAACTCTAACATCTCTATCCTTAGAGGAATTGCAGAAGACACTTCTAACAAACCAATTACTCGTCAATATGCATCTGATGCTTTGCGTAGTGTAGAAGGAACTATTGGTGAATTAGAAGTTGATAAAATCTTTCACCCTACTCTCAGAGCTGCTAAAAGCGATGTTAAACAAGCTGCTCGTGATGTGATGTTAACAGACGATGCGTTTGGTGCTAACTCCGTGGATCTTATGACTTATGATACAAGAGAGTTCGTCACTGCTAACAAGGGACGTATGGTTCCTACGATCTCACAAGAACAAGCAACAGCTACATCACAAAAATATGAACGTCTCTGGAACGCAGGCTATCGAGTTCGTTCAGCTCTCATTGCTTCTGAAGGTATCAAAGGTTTTACTCCAGATTGGGCGCGTTTGATGAAAGAAGAATTCAAAGTTGGTTATAGTCCTTTCCATAAAGTGTGGGTTCCACAAAGTGAGATTCCTTTCTACACTAGAGCAGTAGATACAGGGCAAGCTACGTGGCAGAAGGTTAAAGCACTTAAGATCGACGTAGACGCTTCTTTCAATTTCGGAAGAAACGTTCCATCGGCAGTAGTGGATAAAAACTGGGTAGACACACTGGGGACAGTGGCGAATGCGACCCTCGAAAAGAATATATATGTTGCTGCAGGAGATATTGCTGTGCAGAACGCATGGCTATCACGGCTGTCTACTCTCTCAGCAGAAGGAAAGTCCTTGCCCAAGGTGTTCCTTGTTGCTGACACAGTTGGAGAAGCTACTCAATCTGCCCTTAAAGCACAAGGAAAAGAAGTATCACTTATTGAACTTGAGCAAAATCTCCAAAGACAAAAGGAATCACAGATTCGTTCGCTACTCATGAGTGGTGCTTCTTCTCATGAAATTGGTATCAAACTTAATATGCCTACTGGTACTGTCGAAAGGTTTCTTGCTGAACGCAAACCACTTAATGAGCTTGGTGATTGGCGTTTGTATACAGATGCTGGTAAGATCGAAAGCGATTACTTAGGACAGAAGACTCGTATGCTACAGTTTATTACAGACGGTAAACGTACAGCTTCTCTCAAGTACCGTAATGCTGATATGTCTGCTAACTTAGATAGCAAAGCTATTAGACAATACAATCATGAATACATGGCAGGAGTTATAGCTTCAGGTAATAGCGATATGTATAAAGAACTCTTCCAAGTACTATCTTCTGATGCTAAAGAATGGGCAATCTTTGAAGCTCAACTAGGTAATGTTGTTAACTCCAAGTTAGGTTCAGTGTTTCTCAACAGTGCTGATATGGCTTCTCGTCGTATGGGAGACATTAGTGGAACATCCGTACGCAAAGGACAAGAACTCATTGGTTTGCTTAACAACATTTCAAGAGAGCGTCTTACCAATGTTTCTTCTAAGCTTCGCTCTATTACTCAGACACAAGTTGGATTAAACGAGTTCAATAAGATAGCTAATATACGTAACTCTACAGATGGTTACATGGGCTTCGATGAAGTTACAGGACAACTCTATCGTAAAGTAGAGCACGAACCCGGTGTATTTATGAAGCAACCACTTCGATTTGACGATGGTTCTCTTGCTATTATGTCAGAACCAATGAGCGACTTTATGCGTACACTAACGCCTGTGTTACGTGAACTTTACGAGACAAAGAATGTACTCAATCGGATACAAGGTTACAAGGATCTTAATGATATTGGTATCTGGATGCCTACATTCAATCCTACTAACAAGTTTATTTCTTATGTAATTGACAAGCAAGCTGTAGAAGGAACTTCTAAAGTTAAAGTGATTGTAGGTAAGAGTCCAGAGGATCTTGCTTCTCTTGAGCGTGATTGGTCTAGTAAGTATGGAGCACAGAAAGAACGCTACGATCTAGTTACAAAGAGTCAACAAGAAGACTACAATTTCTGGGCTATGCGTCAAGATCCTATTGAGATGGATCACGCTGACATTACGAAGTTCCATAGTGGAGCTTCTGGATCGGCGCTGCCTGTTGTTGGAGATGAATACGCGTCTACTCTTATTGAGCAACTCCATCATCGTTACATACACTACGGACGTAAGATGCAAGAGATGGTACTTAGTGACATTATGCAGACGCTTGATTTGATGAGTGGAGTAAATCAGAAGTTCTTCAAGGATCAACCTACTGCTGCACGCTCTATTGGTCTTGCTCAGCGAGAAGATGCTGCACTGTTTATTAAGAACACGATACTTGGCAACAATCAACTCAATCAGTTTACTGCATGGGCTGCTGGTGCTAACTCGTTTAGCACTGCTATCGAGTGGGCCTCAAGGAAAGTTACGGATACTTACAGAGGACTACGTTATACGGACAAGACACAACGGGTGCTTAAAGAAGGTGAGTTCGTAAGAATTGACAAAGAGTTAAAAGAACACGGTGTACGTAATCCTTTTGCTGGCTCATACGATGATTACCTTATTACACGAGAGAGTGCTAAAGAGAGTAGTGAACTTTATTCTAAAATGTCCCAAGTAGATAATGAATTCAGTAAGCTTTTTGATAAATATCGTAAAGACTTTGAGTCTGATCTTACCATTCAAAACATTGAACGATACAGAGAAAAGGTATACAGAGACTTTGGAAAAGAACTTCCTATTGATGTTCGGGCTATTATTGATAGTCGTGGAGGTATCAAGGGATTTCAAGAAGCTTTCGATGAAGCGTTTGAAGGAGCACGTGCTGCATCTGGAGGACAGAAAATTGTAGATCAAATGGAAACGCTCCGTGTTCAAGAGGTGCAGCGTAAGCTGTCTGTTCCTTACTCCAAAGCAGAAGAGATTGTAGCTGCCAACAACGGCATCCTCGCAACAGTAGCTCTTCGTGTATTAGAAACTGGACAAGCTGCAATTACTGCTATGAGTTGGCCTATCATGATGCTGCCTGAATTCTATCGAGCTTTCCCGAAAACTTACTTGGGCAATGCTGCTGGAGAAGGTATCCACGTAGCTTTCCCTGCTCGTGCTATCTATGATGGTATGCGCTTCCGTCATAGTGATATGGCTAAACCTCTTATCAAGCAATGGATTGATCAAGGTTACGGTAAGAGTATTGTAAGTGAAGCTTCATCTATAAACACATTGCTAAGTGTAGGAGGAACAGGCGCTGCAGGCAAGATACAGAAGTTCCTTGAGAGTGATATAATTAGAACGCTTAGCAAACCCAGCGACTTTATGGAGAGTGAAACTCGTTTATGGATCTTGTCTACTTTCTATCAAGCAGCTAAACGTATTTACCCAGGTATCTCTAGCGAAGCTGCTTCTTCTTTTGCTAAAGAGAAACTTGTAGTTTCTATTGGCAACTACTACAGTGCTCAACGTCCAGCTATGTTCCAAGGTACATTTGGCGTAGCTATTGGACTATTTCAAACTTACATGTTGTCGTGGGGTCAATCCATGTATCGTTCTATTGAGGAGCGTGCAGGCAAAGCTATTGCTGCTCAGATGCTTTCACAAGCCGGACTCTTCGGTATGTCCTCTCTTCCCTTATACGATCAGTTCAGTAAGTTCATTGGCTCCCACATGAGCGACAAACACTACGATTTACAGAGTGGAACTTATCGTGCTTTCCCTGACCCAATGGCGGAGTTCGTAGTCTACGGCTTGCCTGCATCTCTTGGTGTAGGACTCTACACGCGTGGTGATATGCAACCTCGTCTACCTTTCGTAGGTCAACAAAACATTGAAGATACTTTTGCTGCTGTTAACGTAGCTAAGCAAGTTATTGGAGCTGGTGGACATATGATCTCTAACGTGTTTAATGCTAATGGAATGGCTGATAAAGCTAGAGGATTGATGGAAGGAATCGCTATGCAATCACTATCTCGACCACTTGCTCGTATAGCAGAGATCGTACCGCTTCCAGATGGTGAAGGTGGTATGAAAGCTGTTGGTAGTGTCAGCCGAGCAGGTAACACGATCTCCACAAGTGATGAAGTGTGGAGTGGTCCTGGGCTTGCCAGCCGTATATTCGCTTCACGAAGTACAGAAGAACAAGTGAAGCGTGAGGTAGATTACCTCAATACATTCTACGGGGCTTTAGATCGAGACAATCGGAAACGTGCTACAGAGACACTTAAGAGTTCTATCCGTTCAGGTCAGCTTAATGAAGAGACGCTCACGAAGACTGCCACAGAATACCTTAGGACAGGTACAGCGACAGGCTGGAAGGCGGCACTGAACGAAGCGTTTGCTACAGCCGAAGGTGGCTTGGACTACAGACTGGGCAAGACGCTTCGTCCAGATTCACCGCTACTTAAGATGATCGACGAGAATTACTAACGTGGTTTTATCTTCTGTTCATCTTCTCTAGCTTGCAGCGCTTTAGAAACATCAACGTCACCTAGTAGGAGCTTCCGTTCTTTAAGCCTCTTGATGTCATGCATCGCTCCAGCAGAGAATGTAATATCAATTCCGAAAGCTTCAGCGTACATTTCATTAAGAGCTTCAGGTCGATTAAAGAAAGTTTCGTAAGATAGAGTTCTGTCAATACGCCCATAGATCCATAACTCGAAACGTAACCACAAGTCGTTAGCACGAAACCCTGAGAACTTATCGGCAGCAAGTTGGGAGAAAGTTCTATCGTCTCGCATATTACCTTTGACTTGGAATGTTCCAGCAGGAACTTTAGGTTTGTCGAGAGGGTTAGCACGTTGGCCTACAATGTCAAGTATCCGTTTAACAGCCTTGGAAACTTCATCGTTCATCTCTTAACCTCAGAATATAGAATTTTCCTTTGTCTACAATTGTTCGAAACCTCATACCATTAGAAGTAAGTTTAGATATGTGAATGCAATCTCCACTATGAATAGAAGTAATAACTCGACGCACTCGTTTTATGTTGAAGACGTTAAGAATTAAAGTTTCTTCTTCCATCTTTTTCAAAGCAGCTAAGATATTAATGGTACTATCTTTTGGGCGTGTACTCATTCTACTTGACGAGCAAAAATTAAAGTAACTTGTGAAATAGTAACTCGCTGAGTACATAACAACCAACCTTCTTTCCCATGTAGATTAAGAATGTCGATTAAGCTTTCCCCAATTCCTACTGTGTGTACTTTGTATTCAAACTTCATTTAGGCTCATCTCCGTTAACATCTACGAAATCTTCCCAGCTTAACTCAACATTGTCTGTAATGTGATCCCAGATTTGACAAACTCTCCAATCTTGACGAGGTGTAATTCTCCGTTGATACTTATCAATCCAATCTTTCATAGAAGCAATGAAGTCATAGTCTCCACCAAAGAACTCTGATTTGTTTGTAGCAAAATGAACATCAAGAGCACGTATTTTACCTTTACAGATTCTAGCGTTTTCTGGACTTAGTTCTGTTGCGCTTATTGCCATTGTCTCTTTTCTCATAGTATCTACGGAGGAGTTGTGCTTGTCTTTTGTTCTGTTCCATAGCTTCATTTAGTTCACCTAATACTTGCATATGGTGATTACCATCTTGAACAATTTTACGCTGCAGTGAAAGAATATGAGATACTCGGCGAGCCTGAGCTTCGGCATCCGCTTTAGCACGGTGAACAGTTAGTGTCAATGACTCAGCGAAAGCTCCATCAAGAGTCTCGATGTCAGTAATCGTCATCATATCTCTCCAGCACCAGAAGTTTTCAGTTCTCAAGATAATTGGTTTCTCTACATTAAGTTTCTCGTAAGCAGCAATTAGTATAGGTATATCAAAGAGTGAAGGTTTACTCCACAGCCGCTGCACACCAGCAAACCACAGTTCGTTCCACTGTGAAGCAACGTCAGAGAGTATTTGAGGGAATGTAATACGAGCACGGTCATTAACAAGAACAGGAAATCCTTTCTGTTCTTCAAGCCACCAGCGTATTGTTTCCTTTTCTGTATCAAACCCATATAGCAACGATTGTTCGATTGGAATAAGATGTCCAAAGGCAGGATAAATTTTGTATTCTTCTGTAGCAAAGCAACACCATCCTATCTCTGTAATTCCACATCCAGGTTTACGTCCTAATGTTTCCAAATCAAGCATTAGGTTGTTCATTTTTAATCTCCGTTTCTTCAAAAGAAAGTGTTACAGATTTGAGAGAAGAATAAGCGCAATCGAATTCTACAGTATTGAACTGAACAGGAAACTTAGATTTAGTGTGTTCGAGTAGTATAGCTTCAATATCTTTCTGACTTAGTACAAGCTTCATTGTCAAGCCCTTTCTTCTGTTGACAACAGGTTGTCCCACAGGAGATCGCTCTCCCACTTCTTCACGTATTCATTACGTGGTGCATATCCTGACTTACCTCCAGCTTCTACGAGTTGTATCTTTTGAGCAGAGATCATGTTTCTAAGAATCTCATTGAGTTCTTCTTGTCTGTTGAGATCGTTTTGTACTTGCTTCCATAAGTAACGTACAGTAACAGGCATCTTAGCATTAATCATGATTTCCATAATTGTATTAGCAACACTAGCATTACGTGCTTTCCCAAATTCTCCGAGAGCTTTAGGCATCTTACGTTCAGTGTAATGTAGGATGGTGTTAGCAGCAATGAAGTCTTCTGGATGCATGACGAGAGAAAGACGTGACGCTGCAATCGTCATAGCTAGTTTGATGATGTGTGTAAATCGTCTACCGTTATAGTGTTTGAAGCGGTGGTCATCAATGTCTTTGTATTCTTTGTAAATACGCTCCATTACCTTGAGAGCCTCGGGAGTACGAGTTACAATACCCCGTAACCTTTTGATCTTCTTAAATCGTTCATCGAGCGCAGCAGCGTATTCCGGAACTGGTGGCTTAGGCTCGGTGATCTTCTTGCCAGTAGGATCGCTATGTACATGAATGAGACGTGCCATGAAACCCGTACCCATTGCTTCTTGGGGCATATTAAGATTGTAAGCTTCTGGCGTGTTTCCCCCAAGTATGTTGATCGTTGGATTAGGAACAAGTATACTCTTTCCAGTAATCTTAGGGTGCTTATATTCTGGTGGATTGTCCCAGATGTTACCAAGCATAGTAAGCATTTCGGAATTATTCTTCCCTGTGAAGTCTGTAAACTCAGGAGCTGCAATGAATTGTTCACTTACGGCATCCTCCATAACGAGTTCTAGTAATTCTGTTTCATCCTCTGGAGCAACACTCTTCCAAAGGTCTATAAGCAGACGCTCTTTACTGGAACGATCTGCTCCGTAATGTTTATACCCTATACGTTCCATGACTTTACGAGCAACACTCATAGCAGTATTCTTCCTAGCACCAGGAGAACCCATAAGCATTACGAATTGATTTGGGTAGATTACACTATGCCCGAACGGGAAGTGTATACGTCTGGCTAATAGAGCACTCACAGACGTAAGGATAGACCAACGGTGGTAAGTACGTGGAGCTTCAGTCTCTCCGACGTAAGAGAAGTACAGAGAAAAGAAATCCTCTATTTGTTTTTGTACTGTTAAGTGTGTTTCTACACTTCTGTCCAAGGATTATCCTAGTTTGATTTCTTTTATATCCGCCCATGCGCCACCTTCTTTGCCAACTTTTGTATCAGTAGGAAGAAACATCTCACGCCCATGTACTTTTATAACTCCAGGTTTGATGTCATTGAGGCGCTTCGCATAGTACTCTAGCTTGGCTATTGGAGCTTGAGCTACAATGCTATCGTGAACTTGTGCCTTAATGCGGAACTCTCCGTTGGAGGGAATCACAATCTCTTTATAAGCACGATAGTAATCTTCGTTAACAATATCAACAGAAAGATTCTGAGACATGTGAGCAACTCCACTCCTTAACACACCATGACTTTTGTCAACGTTACCGAAGATAATACGTGTCCAACCCATTGGACTAACTAATCTTCCTGTAGCTCTAATCTCTTCTTTGACACCAGCCCACAGATTCTTAGACAGTTCAGGATAACGTACATGGTACTGCTTCATTAGATACGCAGCGAAGAGATCCATGTTTTTTGTTGGAGCTTTAAGAATACTCATAGCAGTAAAC
>Ga0137340_1000343_pt1 | contig 10553 bp, 15 predicted proteins | sample EasRivERMLT400_2_FD_102295 | JGI IMG/M metagenome (GOLD analysis project Ga0137340, IMG submission 102295) | Soil microbial communities from meander-bound floodplain in the East River, Colorado, USA - East River MetaG ERMLT400_2 | ecosystem: Environmental > Terrestrial > Soil > Floodplain ...
TCCACCGACACGGTGATTGCCTCGTACTCGCAGCCGCTCACCAATAAGATTCGCGATTTGGGCCAGGTTAATGCCGCCTCGTTCTTCAACTTGCCGGTGGCTAACATCACCGCTGTACCAGCCACCGATATTGCCTCGTTCGTGTCGCAATCCATTCCTGCGGTAACTATGGTTACCGGTGGCAACCAGACCGTCGGCGTTACCATGCGCAACGATGGCACGGCGACATGGACGGCTCCCGCTGGGTATCACCTCTACTCACAGAACCCGGCGGGCAATACCAACTGGGGGTTGAGCCAAGTGGCCGTGCCCGGCAGCGTGCCGCCCAATGGTAACGCGGCGTTCAGCTTTGGGATTACAGCACCATCCACCGCTGGAACCTATAACTTCCAGTGGCGCATGCGGCATACAGCCACGGAGTTTGGGTCACAAAGCGTGAACACTTCCATTACCGTGTCCTCGCCAACGCCTGGCGGGATTTTCGTATCGACCACGGGTGACGACGCGAATGGCAATGGCTCGCAGAGCAATCCTTACCGCACGCTGAACAAGGCGCTCGGCCTGGTTCAACCGAGTGGCAGCGTACAGATCAGGGGTGGCACGTACATCGAGGGCATCCAGAACAACTGTCCCGGTGGAACGTCGTGGGTCAACTCGATTACGGTCACCGCATTCAACAATGAACCTGTGACGCTGAAGCCCTCATCTGGCTTTGTCATCTGGCTGCAAGGCGCGGTCAAGAAGTACATCATCATCAATGGCTTGGTACTCGACGCCATCAACGCTCAGTACAATACAATCAAGCTGGACCGTCCGTCGGCTGGTACCGATACGGCTAATCATATTCGTGTATCCAACTGTGAACTCAAGAACAATTTGACAGCTCAAGCGCTTCTTACCACCTATGCTTCCGACTTCAACGAGTTCCAGAACCTGACCATCCACAACAACGGCAAGGTTGCTGATAGCGATGGGTTATACGGCTATGCGATGTATATCAAGGGCAGCAGCAACATCATCGAGCGGTGTACGCTATATGACCAGGGATCATCCGGAATCCAGATTTTCTCGACCACTGGAGCCAGCGAGCCGCCGAACTCAAATATCATTCGCAACAATATCATCCGCAATAACTGCGTGCTGAGCGCCGCGCAAGGCCGAGGCGCTGGAATCACGGTGGCCAGTGGTTCGCAGAATTTAGTGTACAACAACTTGGTCTACTCGAACTTCAGGGGTATCAGCTGCTCAAACACGTTCACCAATAAGATCCTGTACAACTCGGTGTACAGCAATCCAGATATCGGCATCTACCTGGAGAATGGCGGAAGCCACGTTTGCCGCAACAACATTTGCTATCAGAACGGCACCAACTTTTTTAACACCTCGGGCGGCGGCACGGTGACGCCGAACGTGACCACGCAGAATCCGCTATTCGTCAACGCTACCGCTGGCAACTTCCACCTGCTAATCGGATCTCCAGCGATCAACACGGGTGCTCCGGTGCCGGAAGTGACTACCGATTATGACAGCGTAACACGCGGTAACCCATCGGATCAGGGTGCGTACGAGTTCGTGTGATGGCCGATGAAATCTGGGACACACCAATGCCAACGGTAACGCTGTATAGAGAAGGGATTCGAATTGTGGTGGAGCAGGCCGTGCCGTTTACCGGATGGACGGCAGCGTCGGTGAAGTGTATGTTGGTCACGAGCGGTTACGTACCAAGCCAGGCACACACCAACTATACCAACGCTTCGTCGTATGAGGTAAGCGGTGGGGACTATACGGTGGGCGGGCTGCTGCTCAGCGGTAAGACGGTGGCTACCTCCACCAACCAGCTGAGGCTCGATGCGGCGGATGCCGCGTGGGTGTCGTTGCCAGTCAGACCTCGATACGCGCTGGTGTATGATGCAACCAACGCCACCGCATCACAGCGCACGCTGATGGGCTATATGGACTTGGGTACGCTGAAGGGCCGTAAGTTGCGGATCAGATGGCCATCCACCGGCGTGCTGGTGATCACCGTCGAGGATGCGCCGGGCTTTCCATAGCGGAGTAGCGATGTGGCTGATGAGATCAGAACTACAGAAGTCACCCAGGAGGCTGAATACATCAGCACTCCGCAGCGGGTTACCCAGGTCACCCAGGAAGTCGAGTATGTCACGGCGCAGACCAATGTTACTGAAGTCACTCAAGAGGCCGAGGCTATCGGCTTTCCTGACGTGGTGGTCACTTCCGACTTTCAGGCGGTTGAGTTTGACGGCGCTAATGTCGTGGTTACCTCCGACATGCAGATGCCTGAGTGGGACCGGCCCGATGTCGTGGTTACGTCGGTCATGCAAATGGTGGAATATCTGGCCGTGCCTCCACCGCCTGGACCTCCGCCTGGCGAAGAGGACTGCCCGCCGTTCCGCATCTTCTGGCAGGATAGCAATGTCCGCGTGCATGCGTGGAAGGATGGCGGTCAGGTGGTGTACCACGTTGTTCGAGTGTTCGGTGGACCTCATCAGATTGACGGAGCAAGGATCTAATGGGTACTGACGCGATACGCATTCCGAGCCTGCGCATGACAGAACTGGACGGCTCGCCGGATGTCCAGGGCGTGGAGCGCATCTACCTGACGAGCGGATATATGTCCAGCCTGGGTAGTGGCAACGTCCTGCTCTCACTCAGCGGCTCAGGCGGCGCAGGCTCTCCCGTCACGATCCGCGATATCGACGGTGTGCCCAGTATCGCCAACCTGAGCACGTTGTATGTGACCAACGGCTTCCTCAGCGATCTGGGAAGCGGGAACGCGCTGCTATCCATGAGCGGGTCGGCTGGTGGTGGAGCACCTGTGGATGCTGAGTATTGGGTCGAGACGGCTAATGGAACGTTAAGCAATGAGGTGGTGGTTGGAACGACTGGTATCACAACCGCAGCTTACGCCTCGCGTCAAGCGGCGGCTAAGGCTGGCAGGCTATTTCTGCCTAGCAATGGTTTTGTCATCGAGCGTGACACTGGATCTGCGTGGGGGCCTTGGGGACCAGTGTTCCCCTTTGTTGCGCCAATCAACGCAGACTTTTCCGACTTTAACAGTCCCTCAATCACTACAACCAATGGCGGAGTATTTTTAAGCATACCAGCATCGGCCAGTTCCAGTTTGCGTGGCAGAGACAAAGCGACTCCTACTGTCCCCTACACCATTACCGCTGCGTTTCTGCTCAACCTGATCGCTGCCAATACCATTGATACCCTGGGGCTGGTATTCAGCGATGGGACCAAGTACGCCTCATTCGGGGTTGGGTATAACACTGGAGTCGATGGCGGATACTATTTGTTGAGTGGAAAGTGGAACACGGCAACATCTTATAGCGCGAACTACACGGCTACTCCATTTTCACAATTCGGGTCAGTTGTATGGCTTAGGATTGCTGATAACAACACCAACAGGGTGTGCAGCATCTCTGGTGATGGTGTCAACTTTATAACGTTTCACTCCATTGGCAGGACAGACTTTTTAACAGCAACGAGAGTTGGCTGGGGAGGATCGGTTGCTAATGCGTCAAATGCAGCAGGCGCTACTCTCTTGAGCTGGAGGGAAGAATAATGGCCTACACCGCCGACTACTCACTAGCTCTTGGACTCGCCTATGCTGGGCTCACTGATCTCCGCGCTCAACTGGTGGACACAGCGGGCTCCAATACCGGTGGAGCCATAGCCACCGTCTTCGTAGACCATGGCAATGGGTTCTATCAGTGGCACTACACCTCCTTTCCGGACGGGCATCGTGGCGGGGTCAAGTTCTACTCTAACGCCGACTCATCTACCACGCTGGCGTTTACATCCATCAACCCAGAGACGCTGGAGAACGTGGATGCTAAGGTCAGCACGCGAGCGACGGACGCAGGCGCAGCGGCGGCGATTGGTGCACGAGCCGTGGCAGGAGCGCACACCTATGACGAAGCGCAGCGGTTGCTGCTTGCTAGCCAGGGCGGCAAGACCAGTGGTGCGGGTGTTGGACCAGGCGTGTTCACCATCCAGGACGTGGATGACACCAAGGCCGTGGTGCTGGCCAACTACGATGTGAATGGCAACAGAACCGCCGTGACTCTGGACCTTACCCCATGACGTGGAGTAATAGCTATTGGAGCAACTATTGGTTCGACGGGTACTGGTATCCGGGTGGTGAGGTGCCAGACCCGTGTCCAGCGTTTCGGCTGTTCAAGCAGGACTGTGAGATGGAGATAAAGGGCTGGGGCGATCAGGGTGCGTATATGAGAGTGTCGCCGTTTGGTGGACCGCATCAAGAGCCACCTTCAGGCGCGGAGATATGAGCACGCTTATGACAAGACCGGCACAGCCAAAGAACCTCAAGATGGTTTTCAGGAGCGTAGCCTTTGTAATGATGAGCTTCTGTCTTGCCGTAAACTCCGCACTGCTCACATCTCATGGGCCAGTGCAAGACGAAAGACTTGATCGCACGCTTAACAGCTTGTCTTGCAGCGATACGTTCAGGATACTTTGCCCGATACTCATTAGCCCTGCGCCTATTCTCCTCGGCAGCGTGGGGGCGCTTGTTATACTCTTTGTGATACTCACGAGCAGTTTTGTCTCTCCAAGGCATTCTAGCCTTCTTGCGCAACTTAACCGCTTCAGTCTGTCTGTAGAGGGCAATGCAAGTTCTGCAATACGGCCTGCGACCATTAGCCTTAGACGGGTCCTTAGAAAAACTGTCCAGAGTTTTCTCAGCATCGCATTTACGGCAAATAGCTTTAGTTGGGTCAGACGATTTAGGTCCATAGATTCCACTGGTCATATTGGACTCCTTTGCAAGTGTCCGCATTACTACAAAGGATACGTACTATGTCCAGAGTAATAACAGAGTAATTCGAAGGTGGCCACTTCTACCGCTTTGGCAACGTACTGGGCACCCTGCCATCTCCATTTGGAGGGTCCAGCGTCAACATCAGTACGACCCAGATTATAGATGGCCTGCGTACCATGTACATCGATGGCTACGACCACCGGGCCACCATTCCAATACCTGCGCAGACAGAATACTTCATCGGGTTCTTCTTTATCTCACCGAACCCGGCGCTGGTATTCAATGGGTTTGGACAGTCTGGGACGACGGGCAATCACAAACTGACGCAGTGGATCTCTGCTGGCGCTCAACTAGGATATGTCCGCATCAACCCGCTGACTCAAAAGCTGGAAACCTACGTGGGTACGGGCAATGGCGTACTGGTTGCGTCATCTAACCAGACGCAGGTCATCACCGCGGGCACCATCTACCACGTTCAGGTCCACGTTGACTGCACGGCTGGCCTGATCGAGACCAAGCTGGACGATGTGCTCATCATGAGTGTCAACGTAGCGATAGGCGCGGCTACCATCGACCGCTTCGATATGTGGGGCGGTGGCAATAGCGCGGCTGACAACAACCTTGATGCGTACCAGATATTCGATGACATCGTGATCAACGATGCCGTGCCATCGCTGTGTACCGACACCGACACCTGGCCGGGCGTGCTGCGGTTCCAGGTGCAGCTCATCGCTGGGGCTGGCACCTACTCACAGTTCACACCCGTGCCTGTGCAGCCGAACTATCTGAACGTCGATGAGGTGCCACACGACAGCGATACGTCGTACAACTACGCGCTGTCCTCGGGCTTAAAGGACTCGTTCCCCGTGTCGCCCAACGGGCTCAACGCGCTGGGCGTCACCTACAAAGCGTGGTTCCAGGAGGTGATCGCCAAGAAGACCAGTGGCACGTTCAAGATCAAACTGGGTGTCCGCCGCGCAGGCGTGGACTACATCGAGGCGACCGGGCATGACCTGGGCGTGGCGTACGATGTGTACGACTCGTATAGGTGTGAAGACCCATCCACACTGGGCTCGTGGACTAGCGCTGCCCTTGACGCCACTGAAATTATTTACCAGAGCGATTAAACATGACCCGGATACTCACCGATAGCTTTGAACTGGACATCGAGTTCCCAGAGTTCCATCCACGCTGGACCTCGTACACCACCGGGTTCCAGCGCGTAGACATCGACACCACTTCCCGGATTGATGGTGTTCAGTGCCTACAGGTCAACGATAGCAGCGCAGTTCTAACCAAGGACTTTACGCCAGAGGTAACGGAACTGTATGCCGGGATGTTTTTACAGCTCGGCTCAGTGGCAACGAACTTGGGCGGGTTCTTTACGTGGAAAGATAGTGGCACGAATACGACGCTTGGGTTTATCGGGTTCGAGAACTCCAAGCTGGTGGTCAGCGCCGACGGGTCCACCGCAGCGGCCACAGGCACGACTACCTTGACCGTTGGCACGACTTACCATGTCCAGTTCTATATCAACTACGCTAACTCTGGACAGCTTACCGTTCTGCTCAACCAAAACCCTGAAGTCAGTTTCACGGGAGATACCAAGCCGGGTGCGGTAACCGGAATCAGCCGGTTTACGTTAAGCGGTGCAGCTACAGCTCAGGTGTTCATTGATACGGTGCTAGTCAACAACACAAGCGGATCGGTGGATAACACGTACCCAGGCATCGTGCGCATGAAGCTGCTGACTCCCGCTGGGCCGGGAACCTACGTCAACAACTGGTCGCGGAATACTGGCGCTACCAACTGGCAGGCGGTGGACGAGGTGCCCAATGACGGTGATACCACGTACCTGTTTACCAGCAGCGCCAACATCTACGAGTCGTTCTCGATGACGGACCCCGGCCTGTCCAACGTCAACTACCAAGCGCTCATCACGTCGTCGATAGCCAAGAAGGATTCTGGCACGGTGCAACTGGCTGTGGGTATCGTGGACGACGACAACGCCACGAACTACTATGTTGCCAACTCGGCGCTTGGCACGTCCTATGGCATCGTAGAGGGGCGGCTGACCCGCGATCCTTCCACCGGATCAGCGTGGACCCCATCTGGGATCAACGCAACACAAGCGCTAATCGTCTCGACATCAGGATAGCTATGGCAACCGCTCAAACCGACCAACAGTTTTTCCCCAACCTTCTCGACGAAGTACCGTATCATACGGCGACTGAGATCAAGCAGCTCCGCCAGTACATCTATAACCTGTTCGACTCGAAGGCTAAGACGGTGGACTACTTTCTGTCGGCCCCGAAGCGGATCGACGCGGATCTAGTCGCTGGCAAGAGCTACTTCTTCATCGTTCGTCAGGACGCGGTTGGCGGTTGGGGCGTGGACTGGGCCACGAATCCCGATGGCTCGCTAAAGTTCAAGGGGATCGCTACCGTGCCACCCGTAACCACGGCTAGCACGTACAGCGCATTTCATTTCATCGCAACCGGACCAACCGAAGCTCTGTTAGTCAGCATTACCGGAGGCAACCTCTCATGAGAAAGATGGCGATTAACCACCTGAACCTGGTCACATCCACGACGACGGCAGCGAGGATCACGGCAGCCGACACAACGTTCAGCGCTGCTACCGCGCACGCCGATCAGGTCACGGTGATCGGGTTTCAGTGGATTAGCGGCACGGTGACGATAGGCGACTCGACGGTGGCCACCGGAGGCGTGGGCGCGTATGTGGTGCTCGACACTACCACCCGAATCAAGGAGTTCAGGACCAACAGCAACACCGCGACGCTACCCATCCGCGACTTCTGGTGCGTGGGCAGCGGCACGTTCATCTGTTACTACCAGTGCCAATAACCATGGAATACCTGATCGCTGTGCTGATTGTTGGCGGTATCGGATGGACCGAGTGGCGGTTCAGACAACTGGGCCGCAACCGTGCTGGCCCATCGTTTCAGTGTTACTACTGCAAGGAACTGTTTCCGGTATTCCGCCGCGAGCGCTTGGGCCATTACGACTATTGCCCAGAGCATGGCAACCGGCGCAAAGCCGAGTACCTGGCCGATCTCAGTGCTGATCTCAGCAAGGAGGCACCGCATGACGACCGAACTTGGATTCATCCAACCCACCGTGGGAGCCAACAGCCCGATAACGACAAACTTCCCTGGCTTAGTTAGCACTCGGCCACGGTTCAACACGCTGTACTTGCAGGTTGGCGCGGGAAATACCGGTGATATCTATCTCGGGCGCACTGGGTTTGATAAGACGAGCAAGGTGGGACTGATCGCTATCCTGCGGCCACCAACCGCCAACCACCTGCCGGACCTGGCGTTCAACATCCCGAGCAGCGTGAACCCGTTCATGCTGTCAGGGTATGAAGTGACATGCGATCAAGGCGGTGACGGCGTGCAAGTCACTGCACTGGAGGCTTAATATGGCAGGCGGACCGATCTTTCCAAGCAGCGCGTGGCCGGAAACAACCGCTGGGCGCGCGTTTCCAAACTTTCATGTGGGTGCTGGTTCTAACAGCAAGCAAGACGAAGGGCTTGGTGTGGCAGCCAGCATCGCGGGCGATACGATATGGAGGCTGCGCGTCCAGATGCCGCCGTAATGCCCTCGGGCACATTTCAGTTGCGGTGGCTGGCGCTGACCAATGCGACCAGCGGTAACGCCAAGGTTAATCCGAAGTGGGCGTCTGTTGCTGCCGAGGAAGATCCAAGTTCCGCTACCTTGAACGCCGAGGGGACCAGTACGCTGACGTGGGCCGCTGGAGACAACGACCAGTACAAAGAGTTAACCGTGACGCTGGACGCGGATACTGCCGTAGCCAGCGAGATGATCGTGATGGACCTGACGTTTGAGACGGCGAGTTGGACGTTGGCGCAAGTCAGCACATGGATCGTTTGCGTTCGATGGGTATAAGCGAGGTGACTATGACGCAGGATAATACAGCAAGAAAGACCGCGGCAAAAGCGCTTGGTGACATCATCTTTCCACCCTCTGTGATGGCTGGACTCAACTGGGATGATCTCACCGCGGCGATAGGGGCCATCGACGACACGATGGATGCGCTGCCAGGCGCTCTGAACGGCGCGCAGAGCATCAAGACCAACTTCATTCAGCGGTTGCCCGAACCGTTTAAGAGCGCGTCGAGCGTTCAGCAAAAGGCTTATGCGCTGCATTGCTGGGCGATGAAAGAGGCTGGGATCATCTAATGGCCCGCACCTTTAATGGCACTAGCTCAGATCACGTTGATTATACGACTTACACCAGTATCAACGATCTGACTACCATGTCGGTGAGTGTCTGGTACTTGCGGACTGGAGCCGGTGGTGGTGGCCTCGGCAGAATCATTGAGAAAGACGGCGCAAACAAAGGTTGGTTGGTTTTTACTGAAAGCGATGGCAGTGGGAACTTGAGCTTTGAGTTCGACCGCTATACGACTCCAGGCAACTGGAACTGGGACAGGCACGCCGATGGATCGTGGGGTCACCTGCTTATCGTGTACGATGGCTCGACAGCTGGAACAACTCCGACAGTCTATCGTAACGGTACGTCTATTGCTGTCTCTACATTTCAAGCATCGGCTGGGACGTTACAGTCTGACGCGGCGGCTAACATTGTTGTAGGTAATAGAACTAACCTGGCCCGATGCTGGGCCGGTGATCTATGCGAGGTAGCCGTGTGGAATGTGTTGCTCAACGCTAACCACGCGCTGGCACTGGCTCTCGGCGAGACGCCCCGGAGGTGCAGTCCCGATGGTTTGGTATTCTACTCGCCGACATTTGGTATCGGGTCGAACGAGGCTAATCTCGTTGGGCTTAACGATGGCGCGGTTAGTGGCACCGTGCGAGCTAACCACGCGCCAACCACAACGTTCACCATGAAGGCATTCAGCTTTCCGCTCAACATCGCGGATCAGTATACGCTGATGCCGCAGATCATGATGTGAGGGGCGATGAGAAACGTTAAGACGCAGAAGGCGAATGAGGGGTATCTAATGGTGGACCACCGGGCTAGTCCTGGACTGCCAGCCGACGTGGCGCTGGCGGCGGGGTATGATCCAAATCAGGTGGCGGAGGGCAAGCTGTTCGAGGCGGCGTCACTAACTTGTGCCCACTGTAAAGTCGTCGTGGTGAAGAACGCGGCAAGGGTCAGGCCGCGGGCCAGTTGTCTCAAGTGTGGCGGACACTACATCTGCGATGGGTGCGACTGGCAGACGGCTCGGCCTGACTATAGCCACCTGCCGTACGACAAGTTCGTGGATCTTACGGTGGACGGTAAGCTGGGCACGCTGATGGAATTGCTGACACTCAACGAGGTGCTATGAAGCTCAGGATTTCACAGGAGGAGTTGCGGCAGAGAACGCTAATGGTTTGCTCTCCTATGTACGGAGGAGCGTGCTATGGGCTGTACGCGAACAGTCTCATGAAGCTCGGCATCGTCTGCACGCAGCAGGGGCTCACCATGCGGTTCGATCCGGTGTTCAACGAGAGCAATGTGGTCCGCGCTCGGTGCACGCTGGCCGATGTCTTTATGCGCAGCGACATGACGCACCTGCTGTTCATCGACTCGGACATCGAGTTCACGCCGGAGGATGTGCTGACGCTGCTGGCGCTTGCGGACCCGGCCAGCGACCGCGATGTGATCTGCGGGCTATACCCCAAGAAGCATATCCGCTGGGATAAGGTCAAGGCCGCCGTGGAGCAGGGGTACGGGGCGGACGAGCTGGAGGA
>Ga0137340_1000345_pt1 | contig 10550 bp, 10 predicted proteins | sample EasRivERMLT400_2_FD_102295 | JGI IMG/M metagenome (GOLD analysis project Ga0137340, IMG submission 102295) | Soil microbial communities from meander-bound floodplain in the East River, Colorado, USA - East River MetaG ERMLT400_2 | ecosystem: Environmental > Terrestrial > Soil > Floodplain ...
AGTGTACAATATTCAAGACTGACCCGGGTGCGTTATGAAAATTCTACGAATCTGCTTATTCCTGAGTGTCATGGTTATTGTTATGCCGTTTTCGTCCGCTAACGCGGCGGAAAAGATTGATCAATTCGCTGCCGCATATGCCCGCGCGAAGACCGAGGTTGAAAAGCGTTCGGTGTGCATTGAGGCAATTGATGCGGGGGTTGTGCGCGGGGGGGTGTCAATTGATGTCCTGAAAAGGGTTTTCGGGAGTGACTTCGAGGACTCTGGCATCGACTCGCGAAGCAATCGCCTTGCGAGAGTGAATTTCGTTTCGCCGTGGCGTTCGACGAACCCGCTCGTTTCCGACGTTTATCGCGGCTGGTATTTGGCTATCAGCTACACGGCCGACGGAGCAGTCCTCAGTTACCATCTCAGCAACTTTGGAAAGGAAAGTACAATGGCCATTCCTTCGGAGAGAAAGGCTGATCGCAAACAGGACATTGGTCTTCCTATACCAAGTGTAGAGTCGGGCGAGTCCAAGAAGAAGAAATGACCTCCTTGCCCGGCTGGCTCGGACAAACGCTTAAAGGGGTCACTAGAGTGGCCTTTGAACTTGTCGCGACGGCGCGCGTGACCCATCATTGCTGCGATGCCCGAGCGCCTCGTTTCTGATGTCCTGACCAAGCCCGACGCGGCGCTGGAGATGACTCTGCGACCGTCGGTCTTCGCCGAGTTCACCGGTCAGGCCAAAGTCAGGGAGCGTCTTGAAATCACCGTGCAGGCCGCGAAGCAACGCGGCGAAGCCGTCGACCACGTCCTGCTCAGCGGCCCGCCTGGCCTCGGCAAAACGACGCTGGCGAACATCATCGCCAAGGCCATGGGCGCCAACCTCAAGAGCACCAGCGGCCCCACCATCGAAAAGGCCGGTGACCTCGCCGGTTTGCTCACCAACCTCGACGAAGGCGACGTCCTCTTCATCGATGAAATTCACCGCCTGCAAAAAACCATCGAGGAATACCTCTATCCGGCGATGGAGGATTTCAAGCTGGACATCATCATCGACCAGGGACCGAACGCCCGCAGCGTGCGCCTCAACCTCCCGCGCTTCACGTTGATCGGCGCGACGACGCGCAGCGGTTTGCTCACCGCGCCTTTGCTCACGCGTTTCCCGGTCCGCGAACGACTCGATTATTACCAGGCGGACCAGTTGCACAAGATCGTGACTCGTTCCGCGCGCCTGCTCGGCATCCAGATCGACGACCGGGGCGGGCTGGAAATTGCGCGTCGCAGCCGGGGCACGCCGCGCATCGCGAACAACCTGCTGCGGCGCGTGCGCGATTACGCCCAGGTCAAAGGCGACGGCGCGATCACAGCCGAAATCGCCGACCGCTCCCTCGCCATTCTCGAAATCGACGAGAACGGCCTCGAAGAAATGGACAAGCGGATTCTCGAAGCTGTGATCGTCAAATTCGGCGGAGGTCCCGTCGGGGTCAGTTCCCTTGCGGTTACCGTTGGCGAAGAGCCGGACACTTTGGAGGAAGTCTACGAGCCTTACCTGATCATGGAAGGCTACCTCAAGCGCACGTCGCAGGGACGCGTCGCGACCGAACTGGGCTACAAAAAACTCGGCCTGAAAGCCACCGAAGGCAGCCAGGCGCGATTGTTTTAGCGGCTGAAATGACTGGCAACGCGCCGCAAAATGGCTTTAATGTGCGCCGCATTTTATGCCGAAGCGCGCTGACATTCACTCCGTCCTGATCATCGGGGCCGGCCCGATCATCATTGGCCAGGCTTGCGAATTCGATTACTCCGGCACGCAAGCCTGCAAGGCGCTCAGGGAAGAAGGCTATCGCGTGGTCCTCGTGAACTCCAACCCCGCGACGATCATGACTGATCCCGAGTTCGCCGACCGCACCTACATCGAACCCATCACGCCTGAGTGCGTCGAAAAAATCATCGCGCGCGAAGTCGAGGAACTCAAGCGGCTCGGCGCGAAAGGCAAGTTGGTGCTGCTCCCAACGCTCGGCGGCCAGACCGCTCTCAACACCGCCATGGCTCTCGTGCGCCGCGGCACGCTCGACAAATATGGCGTCGAAATGATCGGCGCGAACGCCGCCGCGATCGAGCGCGGTGAAGACCGCCACGTCTTCAAGGAACTCATGCTGAAAATCGGGCTCGATGTCCCGGTCAGCGGCATCGCCCACAACTTCGAGGAAGCGCGCGCGGTCGCGGAAAAGATTGGCCGCTTTCCACTGATCATCCGGCCCGCCTTTACTCTCGGCGGCACCGGCGGCGGCATCGGCTACAACCGCGAGGAGTTCGAAGAAATCGCGAAGCGCGGCATCGAACTCTCGCCCGTCTCCGAGGTCCTCATCGAGGAGTCGCTCCTCGGCTGGAAAGAATACGAGATGGAAGTGATGCGCGATCGCGCCGACAACTGCGTCATCATCTGCTCGATCGAGAACTTCGACCCCATGGGCGTCCACACGGGCGACTCGATCACCGTCGCGCCCATTCAGACGCTCACAGACAAAGAATACCAGATCATGCGCGATGCGTCCTTCGCCGTTATTCGCGCCGTCGGCGTCGAGACCGGCGGCTCGAACATCCAGTTCGCGGTAAATCCTGATAATGGGCGCATGACCATCATCGAAATGAATCCCCGCGTGTCGCGCTCGTCGGCCCTCGCTTCGAAAGCGACCGGATTTCCCATCGCGAAGATCGCCGCAAAGCTCGCCGTCGGTTACCTGCTCGACGAAATCAAAAACGACATCACACGCGAAACGCCGGCCAGCTTCGAGCCGACGATCGATTATGTCGTCACCAAGATTCCGCGCTTCGCGTTTGAAAAATTTCCCCAGGCCGATCCGACGCTCAACACCCAGATGAAATCCGTCGGTGAAGCGATGGCGATTGGCCGCACATTCAAAGAATCCCTGCAAAAATGCCTGCGCTCCCTGGAAATCGGCCGTTACGGCATCGGCGGCGACGGCAAGCCGTGGCGCATCGGCAATGAACTCTACGGCGACCGCGACATCCTCCCTCGCGAAGTCATCACGCCAAAACTCAGCGTCCCAAATTCCGAGCGCATCTTTTTCATCCGCCACGCGCTCCGCGCCGGCATGAACGTTGATGAGATTTTCTCCCTCACGAAAATCGATCGCTGGTTCCTCGCCCAGATCAAAGAAATTGTCGACTTCGAAGAAGACCTGGCCGCGACGCGGAATTAAGCCGCCACGCCTTCGCGGATCGACAACCCAAACTCATTCCCTGCTCTGCTGGCTTCCCGCTCCAGCAGCAATCGCTTCCACTTCAACCCGGCCGAAAAACCGCCCAGCTTCTTGTGCGCGGCGAGCACGCGGTGACAGGGTACCAGGACCGGGATCGGATTCGCCCCACACGCCGCCCCGGCCGCGCGGGCAGCGCCCGGCTCTCCCACTGCCGCCGCAATCTCGCCATAGCTGCGAGTTTCTCCCGCGGGAATTTCGAGCAACGCGCGCCAGACCCTTTGTTGGAACGACGTGCCCCTGGAGAAATCCAGCGGCGGCAACCTCGCTGGCTGCTCGCCCCGCAGGACACATTCCAGCGCCGCGACCGTATCCTTCTCCCACCCCTTGGGGACATCGTCGGTCGCCTGGACCCTGCACGCGCGATCCGGAAATGACAACTCGGCCAGCCCATTGTCGCTGAAGACGGCACGGAATACGCCATCGCCAGTCTCAATTCGCGCAACGCACTTCATTTCTCACCTCCGCGCCAGAAAAAGAAGACGAACACGATTCCCAGCACAAGCAAAACAGCGGCCATCATGAGCCATGAAACAGCCATAACATGTCACCGCTTCAGCAGCGCCGCGAACAATCCCCACAATACCAGCGCCAGCGCGATGGCAAACAGCAGGAAGCGGTTGCGCGCCACGCGCTTCTCATACCGCAACGGCCGCAATCCCTGGATGCTCCCCGCCGCGAGGTAATTTACCAGCTTGGGGTTGGAAGTTGGTGGACTGCGGAAATTATTTTTGACTCGCTCCCACACCGATAGCGACTCCGCCTCGCGCAAGCCCAGGCTCGGCTTCGTTGCCGCTGGCGGCGCTACGTCCGCCGGGTGGCGAAACGGGTTCAAGTCCTCGAGCGCCTGCTCTTCCACGGGTTGCCGTTCCGCCTTCGGTTCGGTGTTTTGCGCGTGAACGGTCGAGCCTCCGTGCCCATGCGGCAACGTCGTCGAGCGCAACTTCGGTTGCGGCGATGAAGGCCGCTCCTTTGGTTGCGCCGTGGCAGGCGGCGTTGCTGCGCGGTTTGACTCGGCAGAGTGCCCGTTTTCGCTCAACCGTTGAATCTCCGCTTCCAGCGCGGCGATTTGATCGTTCAACGCTTTCGCACGTTCGGAGATGGGATCCGCCTTTTTCTTGAAGAATCCCATAATCAATCCGCTAACGCAGGAGAAGCACGATCAGGATCGCGACACCCACCAGCGCCACCGGCCAGGTGAGTGCCAACCCCAGTCGGCACATTTCCGCGTAAGTGCGCGGCTGGCTGAACGGTGCTGGCGCTGCTGCCGGGTTCGGCGCCGCCGCCTCGGCCTCCGGCTGCATCGCACCATCCAAAATCGGAAACTTCAGTCGCGCCGAGTTCCATTCCATCCGCGCATTCTCCACCGCCGTGCTCGCGCGCGATAATTCGATCGTCAGATTGTCCCGCGCCCACGTCTCTTCGTTGATCGATTGCACCTTCGTCAGGGCGGCGCGAAAATCCACGAGCGTCTTCGTCATCTGCTCCGCGTCGCGCCGCGCTGAAAACTCGGCTTCCTCCAGCAACCCTATTCCGCGCGTCAGATATTCGAGCATCTCCTGCCGGCCTGTCGTAAATTCCGTTTGACGCCGGCGAATCTCCTCCAGCGCGCCGCGCTCCCGCTCCAGTTCCTGCTGCGCGCGCTTTAACTCGGCCAGCTTGTTGTGCATCTCGCCCACCTTCGAATCCACTTCGTCGCGCGTTGGCGCGCGCTTTTCCGCCGGCACGGCGGGAATCACGCCGCCCTTGCGCACCGCTTGAAAATCGTCGTCGATAAAATCCGAAGCATCAAATTCTGCAGCCATGGGAACAAGTTAGTGGCCGCGCAAAGTAGTGTAAAGCGTTTCGCCGCTGCCCCGCCGCCCGCTGCACGAAAGAATCTCCTACGAAGCCAGCCCGAGGTTCTTCAGCACCTCGGTCGTCGAGCGGGCCTTGTTCAACGTGTAAAAGTGGATCCCGGGCACCCCTTCGCGCAACAGGTGCTCGCACTGCCTCGTTGCGTATTCGATGCCGTATTCGCTCGCCGCTTCGTCGTCCTCCGCCATCGTGCCGAGCTTCTCCACCAGCGGCGCGGGCATCTTCGCGCCGCACATCGTCGTGAACCGCTTGATCTGCGCCGCGCTCAGGATCGGCAAAATCCCCGGGCAGATCGGCACCTTCGCGCCCAGCTTCTTCGTCAGGTAATCGCGAAACTCAAGGAAATCGGCGTTATCGAAGAAAAGCTGCGTCAAAACAAAATCCGCCCCTTCATCGATCTTCGCCTTGAGCCGCTCCCAATCGACCACTTTGCCTTCCTTGCACGCAATGTGCCCTTCCGGAAAACCCGCGGTGCCGATCGAAAAGCCGCCCAACTCGCGCAAAAACCGCACCAATTGATACGAAAACTCAAAACCACCAGGCGTCGTCCTGAACTCGCCCGTGCCACCCGGCGGATCGCCCCGCAACGCAAGGATGTTCTTGATCCCAAGCGTGCGCGCCTGCTCGACCACTTCGCGCAATTGTTCTTGCGTCGAATTAACGCACGTCAGATGCGCCATCGCCGTCAACCCATGCTCGCGCTGAATTCGATCGACAATCCCCAGCGTCTTGTCGCGAGTGCTGCCGCCGGCGCCGTAAGTCACCGAGCAATAATCCGGGCGCAGCCGCATCAGCGCCGGGATCGTCTTCTCGAGCAGGGAACGGTCGCCCTCATCCGTTTTCGGCGGGAAAAACTCAAATGAAATTACTGGCCGCTTTCCAGCGGCGCCGGCGTGGATATCGCGAATGTACTGCATGGCCCTAGTAGTTCCCATCGGCTCCCCGCCACGTTTCCTGATGCTTCGTCATGTTGCGCACTTTAGCAGATAATACTGACTTCGTGCCGCCCCGGCAACGAGTTTAGGACACCACATTCTGCGGTTTGCCGCCAATAAACGCCCGCACGTTCTCCACCGCCACACGCATCAAGCGCGACCGCGCGGCCCGCGTCGCCCATGAAATATGCGGCGTAACGAAACAATTCGGCGCTTTGTAAAGCGGATTGTCAGCCGCCGGCGGCTCCACGCTCAACACGTCCAGGCCCGCTCCAGCGATCTGCCCCGCGTGAAGCGCCGCCGCCAAAGCCGCCTCGTCGATCAGCGGCCCCCGGCTCGTGTTCACCAGGAACGCCGTTGGGTTCATCAGCTTCAACCGCTGCGCGTTGATCATCTGCTTCGTCTCCGCAGTGAGCGGACAATGCAGACTCACCACGTCGCTCGTGTGCAGAAGAGTCTCCAGGTCGAGCCACGCGATATTGGCCGGCAGGTCCTTCGGCTTCGAACGTCCCGTCGCCACCACTTTCATCCCAAATGCCTGCGCCAGCCGAGCGACCGCATGCCCAATCCGGCCCAAACCAATGATCCCCATCGTCAATCCATCCAGTTCCACCAGCGGATAATCCCAATAACAAAAATCCGGCGACTTCGCCCAGCGCCCATTACTCACCGTTTGCGCGTGGTGTCCCGCGCGATGACATAGTTCGAGCAGCAGCGCGAACGTCATCTGCGCCACGCTCGCCGTCCCGTAAGCGGGCACGTTTGTCACCACGATACCCTGCTCCCGCGCTGCAACGACATCAACGATGTTGTACCCGGTCGCGGTCACCCCGATGTACCGGAGCTTCGGCAACCGCTCCATGTGCCGGCCGCGCACCTCCATTTTGTTCGTCAACAGGATTTCAGCCGCCTCCGATCGCGACAGCAATTCCTCGTCTGTCGATCGCTCGTAAACCTCGCACTCCCCCAGCGCGCGCAGGTCGTCCCAGCTCAAGTCGCCCGGGTTCAGCGTGTAACCGTCGACCACGACGATCTTCATGCTCAATACTTCGCGTCTGCTTTCCCTGCCCCAAGCCCCAACGCGCCCGCGATCTCCTGCGCCTTTGAGAGCATCATGCCCGCCTCGCTCGTGATCGCGATGAACTGAAAACCTTCCGCGATGCGCCGCTTCGCCTGCGCCGCATCCAGCACGTGAATCCCCGCCGCGATCCCGCGCTTGCGCGCCGTCTTCAGGATATGTTGCACCGCATCCACAAACTCCTTGTGCTCGCTGTCGAACGCCGGCGCTTTCCCCATCGAATTGTGCAGATCGTTCGGGCCGATGAAAATCACGTCGATGCCGGGCACGCTCATGATCTCATCCGCTCGCTCGATCGCGTCCACGTGCTCGGCCATCAACACCAGCAAAATCTCGTCGTTGGCTTTCGCGTAATACGTTCCCGGGTCCGTGTCGAAATTCGCCGCGTGCATTTGCCCGCCGATCGACCGCTGACCGAGCGGCGCATACCGCGTCGAAGCCACCGCCGCTTCGGCCTCGGCCTTCGAATTCACCATCGGCACCACCACCCCCCACGCGCCCGTGTCCAGCACCCGCTTGATGTTCTCCCCCGTGTTCCACGGCACCCGCGCCAGCGGCACGACGTTGCACGCGGAAACAATCGCAAAACTGTTCGCGGCCGTCTCGAATGTAACCGGCGTATGCTCCAGCTCCACCGTCAACCAATCAAACCCGACCCGCGCCATTAACCGCGCGGCCACAACGTCCGGCAGCGTGAGCCACGTGCCTACACTCGGCTCCCCTCGTTTCAGTTTAGCTCGGACGTGATTCGTCTTCATGAACGGTTTTGCAAGGTGCGTAAACGCGCCCCCACCTGCAAGCTTTTGAGCACGAGGAAATTGCGCAGGTTTTTGCCGCTTCGCGCAGGGTGTTACATTGCGTAGAGAGGCCAGGATTTGGTGAGTAGCGCCACGAGCGTTGGGGGGCTTAGATTCGGGCAGCCCACGCCAAGGAGGTGAGGGTGGAGGACCCCGCGGAAGAAACGTGTCTGCCGCCCGAATCCTGCTCCAGAATAGCATAATTCACGCACCTTCGCAAACCGACTGGCCACCCCACGCCAGCTATTCAGGACGGCTCAGGACTGCCGACAAGCGTCGCGCGAGTAGCGTAGTGAACTCGGCCGCGCCGGCTTCGTTGAGGTGGGTTGTCTTTGCGAACAATTCGTCGGGCAGAGTCGGGGGCAGGTCGACGAGCGCAGCGTCTGCGCCGAGCCATTGGCTCCATTGCTCAAGCATTTGACGGTGTTGTTGGGCGTAGTTCGGCGGCGCGAAACCGGCAGGCACCGGAGTGATTGCGACAAACAGTTTGACGCCGGTGGGAACTGCCGCTTTGAAAGCGCGACTTTTACTCTCCAACTGGGGCGCGAGCCGGTATTCCGGATTACCCTGGAAAGCTTTTGGGTCGGGATCGACCGCGCTGCCGCGATGGCGCGTTAAATACGACTGCAGGTCCGAGCTGAAACCATAGCGTCGCCCGTAAGCTCCACCCAGCGGCGTCGGCAACGCACGGCAGAGAAGCCGGGTGCGGAAGAACTCCAGCCCAAGCCAATGCGCAAGATTGCGTTTTGTTGCGTGGTCTGCGCCCGCAACGAAATGTTCGAACACGGCGGTGTGGTATTGTTCCGGCGCGGGTCGGCGCAGCGCCTCGGGGTGAAGGAGGAGCACGACGGCCTTCGGTTGATTGGGATTCGCCGCGACGAACCGTCGCAACAGCGTGCCGTGCGCGTTCAGGTCGAGGTAGCTCAACGTGCCGAGATTCAACACGGGCCGTCCGATCTCGGTGGTCAGTTTCAGCGCGGACAAATCCATGAGGCATGAGGAATCACCCATGAGCAGCACTTCGGCGTCCTGTCGCGAACCACTCGCCTCAGTTTTGTGTATCACGATCGTGCGGTCCACATCGAGCGTGGGCCGTGGCCGTGGCAACAAATTCAACCGGGTCGCCGCATGAAGAAGCCCGGCCGCCAGCGCGACGAACACGAGCGTTGGCGCGAGCAACCGCGCAAGGTCTCCAGGCACAAAGTCGTAGCTGTGACTGCGCATATCAAAATTGAAAATAGATGAACGGCAAGGCTGTCCGTTCCCAATACAAAATGATGGCCAACAACAAAATGGCTTGCAGCAGCGCTTTGGCCCACGCGGGCAAGCTTAGCGCGACGAGGCGATTTCGTGACCTGAATTGCCACGCCTCGACAATGACGAGCGGGGCGATAAACACCGTGAGATTGGTCAGATAGCTCGCGAGCCAGGCTGGAATAGACCAGTCCGCCAGCGCGCGCGTCATGTTGACAATCTGTTCGAAGGATGGCGCGCGGAAGAGAAGCCACCCGTAAAAAACAACCAGCATTGTGATGAGCCAACCCGCGACGGTCCTGATTCCGGACGCGCGTTCACGCGATGTTCGGCCTGCGACCGCTCGATGAATAACCAGTCCCGCGCCGTGCCACGCGCCCCAGAGGACGAAGTTCCACGCGGCGCCGTGCCACAACCCGCCGAGGAGCATCGTCATGAACAGGTTCACGTATGCGCGGGCTGCGCCGCGACGGTTTCCGCCGAGGCTGATGTAAAGATAGTCGCGCAGCCACGTTGACAGGCTGATATGCCACCGTTGCCAGAATTCGCGAATGTTTGACGCGAAGTACGGCAGGTTGAAGTTCACCATGATGTCAAAGCCCAACACGCGGGCGAGGCCGCGCGCGATGTCCGAATAACCGGAGAAATCACAATAAATCTGAAAGCCAAACGCTATCGTCGCCAGGGCAACCGCGGGGCCTGAGCAAGTATCACTTTGATAAACCATGTTCACGAGCGGATCGAGGTTGTCGGCAATCACGACCTTCTTGAACATGCCCCAGGCAATCAGCCAGATGCCTTCCTCGAGCATCGAGCGATTGATGCTGAGCGTGCGCTCAAATTGCGGCAGCAAATGGCTCGCGCGTTCGATTGGCCCCGCAACCAACTGTGGAAAGAACGAAACAAACGCGAGGAAATTGACCAGGTTGCGACAGACCGGAATCGCGCCGCGATAGACGTCGATCGTGTAACTCATCGCCTGGAACGTGTAGAAGGAAATCCCAACCGGCAGGATGATCCGCAACGTCGAAGTTTGAAACGGGATATCCAGTTTCTGGAACAAGACGGCGAGTGACGTGGAAAAGAAATCAAAGTATTTGAAAAAACCGAGGATGCCGAGGTTCGCGACGATGCTCAGCGTCAGCCAAAGCTTCCGGCGGCGCGTGTCGGTTTGGCGCGCGATGCCCAGGCCCACGAAATAATCCAGGACGCTCGAAAGCAAAATGAGGCCGAGGAAACGATAGTCCCACCAGCCATAAAAGAGGTAACTGGCGGCGACTATGAGAATATTGCGCGCGCGCAGGTTATTGCGCACCAGCCAGTAAAGCAGCAGGAACCCGGCAAAAAACTTGAGAAAGACCCC
>Ga0137340_1000347_pt1 | contig 10525 bp, 7 predicted proteins | sample EasRivERMLT400_2_FD_102295 | JGI IMG/M metagenome (GOLD analysis project Ga0137340, IMG submission 102295) | Soil microbial communities from meander-bound floodplain in the East River, Colorado, USA - East River MetaG ERMLT400_2 | ecosystem: Environmental > Terrestrial > Soil > Floodplain ...
CAGATGCGAAATATCCGGGCGCCCCTGGTGGGCCTTTTGCGAAAACCGAGAAAAGCGAAAAACACTCCGAACAGAATCATCAGAAGCGCATCGATATGTGTCGCGATATTCATTTCGTCAAAGCACCCATTTCATTACCCGCGCTATTGCGCACACGGCACACCTTACCGCCTGCATGTTGCCGGTCAACAAAAGCGTGAATTCCCATTTTATTGGCAAATAAAAAGCCGCTGCCCATTCGAGAGCAGCGGCCGTGCGAAAAAGCCGGGCTGAAGTTACGGCACCTGATTCACCTGGTAAATTGTGGTCGTGCCGCTGATTTCGTTGCCCACGACGACGAGCGGTTGGCCATTGGGGCTGTCGCTCGCGTCGATGAACACGATGCCTTCGGGGCCGAGATCACGAAAGTTGCCGAAATTCGTGGCATTGATCGCCGTGCCCGGCGAAAAGATCCGGTTGTTGGCGTAAGTAACAAAGTGAGACTCAGCCGGTGACGTGATGTCATACACCATCACGCCGCCGACGCGTTCGAGACCGATGAAGGCCCACGTGCGGCCAAACGCCTGACCGAGGGCCAGACCTTCCGGCTCCGGGCCTTTGGAGGGGCTCCGCGCGTCGAAGGTGTTGTTGTCATGCGACGAGTTGAAGATCACTTCACCCGCGCCATGAAGGGCAGCGAGGATGGTTTCGAACTGGTCTCCACTGTCGAATACGACCTCGCCACCGGTGTTGCGGATAGTGAAGGAACGCGCGCCGTAGGCTTGAATGCGGTCCACGTCGCCGTCGCCATCCAAATCGCCATCGACAGATGAGACATTCAACCGGCCGAGGTTGGCGTTGGTCTTCAACAGGCCGGCGTCGGGAAAGACAGTCGGGTCGAGATTCAGAGTGGCTGCACGGACGTCTTCGCGGAAGCCGGGCCAATCTCGCGCGTCGCCTTCATTGGCCATCACGAGGAACGGGATGGCACCAACGCTGTAAGCGGCGATCGAGTCGGGCAGGTACATGCCCGAGACAGGCCAGTTGGCGATCTTGATGGCCGGGCCGTTGCTGCCGTTGTCACGATCGCTGGGGTCGAGGGCGTTGCCGAGGAGGCTATGGTCTTTCAAGCCCAGTGGAATTATTCCCACGACGGTGGCACTCTGAATCTGGATGATTCCGATCGCGTTGTTTTCCTGGAGAGTGACATAGGCGAGGCTGTTTGCGGGCGAGACCGCGATATATTCCGGTTCGAGGTCCTGGGCGACGGTAGCGTTGGGCCCGAAAATGCGGACGCCCGCCGATTTGAGTTGCGCAGCTAAATTGTTGAAGCGCGCGAAGTCGGCGGTGCGCACATCGCGCTGGCGCAGGTTTGCAGCGCCCCTTTTGAGATCGATTACGCTGACGGAGCCTTCGGGATCGACATGGCCTGCGCCATAGCCGCTGGGCTCGGCTTCGTTGGCGACAAGCACGTGGCCACCATCGTGGGTAAAGGTGAGCATGTCCGGCAGCGCGCCCACGGTCACGGAACTTAGCGGCACCAGCGCGGCATCGAAGAAGACGACTTTGCCCGGATCAGTTTTCGGGACGGCTTCGACGGCGACGGCGACGAGGCCGTCGTGGACCGCAACGATGTTGGCGACGCCACCGAAGAGGAGAAGGTTGATCGAACCGACTTTGGCGGGCGCGGCGGGATTGGAGATATCAAGGACGTCCACCGTCGCCGCCTGGGCGTTTACGACGTAAAGGCGCTGTGTGAGGGGATCGTGCGCGACGATTTCGGCGCCGCCCTGGGCAAAAATGCCGGAGGCATAAGAGCCGATCGGGGTGAGTTCGATGTCGGGCAATGGCTGTGGCGGGAGGGCGCGAGCGCTCGCCGGCAAGACGGTTGCACACGCCAGGAAGGCCGCCAGGCTGGCCTTCAGGCCGCTGGAGCGGCGGGAATAGGTTCTCGTCTTCATAGGAGGTGTTGAGGCAAATATTGTTTCTTTGTTCCGGCGTCAGAAGGCAGCAAGAACCATGTTCGGTACAACACGATCCGTGTGGCTTCTGACTCCAGGTTCGAGGGTGACCTTCCACAACCCGGGGTGACGTAGCAAGACGAATTTAGGAAGATGCCAATTTGTTGCTCAAAGTTTACGAAAACTTCACGATGCACGGAAGGAACCGCTGAAATTGCCTTTGCAAGGAGACGCCTCGCTCGTTGAATGAACTGCGATGCCGCTGCGAGTTGAACCCGTTCGTTCCTTCGATGCGCCTGGCTTGGCGCCGTATCGCACCATGCGGCGGCAGCTGGAGCACCGGCAGCAGCGCATTTTTGTCGCGGAAGGGGATAAGGTGGTGGAGCGACTGCTCGAAAGCGATCTGCCCGTCGTCTCGCTTTTGCTTCCGGCGGAGTGGCTGGAAAAATTTCGGCCACTTCTGGAGCGCCGCGCAGCCGAAGACATCGTTGCCTACACGGCCGAAAAAGAGGTACTCGAAGAACTCACCGGTTTCTCGATGTACCAGGGCGTGCTCGGCATTGGCCGCGTGCCCCAACCACAAACCCTCGCGGCTCTCGTAAAAAGGACGGCGAGTCCGCGGCTGTTCGTGGCGGTCGACTCGCTCACGAACGCTGAGAACCTGGGCGTGGTGGTGCGCAATTGCGTCGGCTTCGGCGTGCAGGCGCTGCTCGTGGGAGAGACGTCGAGCAGCCCTTACCTGCGTCGCGCGGTGCGAAGCTCGATGGGCGCGATTTTCAAGTTACCCATCGTCGAACTCGATAACCTTGCCGACGCGCTCGGCGCCTTGCGCGCGGCAGGCATCCGTTCCGTGGCCGCGCATCCGCACACGAATCGCCGGACGATTTTCGACATCGATCTCGCGCAGGATTGTTGCATCGTTTTCGGCAGCGAAGGATTCGGCATCAGCCGAGCCGTGCTCGAGGCGTGCAGCGAAGCGGTGGCGATCCCGATGGCGTCTGAAGTCGATTCGCTGAATGTCGGGAGCGCGGCCGCGGCGTTCCTGTTCGAAGCAGCGCGACAACGTCGCGTCAAACGCTGAAGACTTTGTTGTAACCCGCGCGGATATTTTCGCGCCACTTCGCGAGCGCGGCGCGAAACGCTTCCGGAGAATCGAATCCGCAGCGGACGGAAACGCGATAAAATGGCGCGGGATCATCCGGCAGCACCGTTTCGCCCTCATAGCTCCAGCGTCGCAGGATGGCTTCGACGCAGCGCAACGCGCGGTAATTCTCGATGAGCAATTTGGCGTCGGCTTCCGGCAACACTCGCTCGGTCCGAGCTCGCTGGAGGGCGCGCAACGTATTCGGCTCCCGCCATCCATGCTCCAGGCACAGCGCCTGCGCGATGAACTCGGCGTCGATCAACCCGCCCGCGCCGGTCTTAATCGCGAGAGCGTCCTGGCCTTTCGGCGTGCGCTCTTTCTCGATGCGCAAGCGCATTCTGGCGATCTCGCGTTTCCAGCCAGGGTCCGATTTCGATTTGAAGTTGGCCAGTCTGGCGACGAGCTGCTCGAATTCTTCGCCGAGCTTCATGTCGCCCGCGACGGCGCGCGCGCGCGATAACGCCTGCAACTCCCAAAGCTGCGCCCGCTGGCGATAGTAATCGTCGTAGGCTTTGAACGTGTTCACCAACAGGCCCTTTTCGCCGTCGGGACGAAGGCGCGCATCGACCTGGAAGGCGCTGCCCAGTTCAGTGGACGCTGTGAGCAGGTCGATCAATTCGACGGCGAGTTGCTGCAACCTGGAGAGATCGCGCGTGTTGTTCGGCGCGACAAAAGTGATGTCGAGGTCTGAACCATAGTTCAGTTCCCGCCCGCCGAGTTTGCCGAGGCCGACGATCACGACGGGCGGAGATTTTTGGCGTCGCTTTCGCATCACGACTTCGAGCGCGTACTGAAGACACGCCTCAGCCAGCGCGCTCAATTCCTCCTCGTGCTGTTCGAGGTCGGCGAGTCCCACGATCTCGCGCAAGCCAATCCGCATCAACTCGGTTTGGTAGTACTTGCGCAGCCAGAGCTTTTGGTCGGAGTCGCGGCTGCCATGGCGCAACTCGGCCAGCGTTTCCTGCGCATTCTTTCGACGGCGCAGCCGGCCACTGAGCATCAAGTGCTCGATCAGGTCGGGAATTCGAATAGCGCGTTCGGCGAGGAACTCGGAGCGATCAAAGAGCCAGATGAGCAACTCGAAGAGCTTCGGATTCGCCGCCCACATTTCAAAGAGCATCGTGCGCGCTCCGTACGCGCTGATGAAACTGTCGAGGCGGGCGACGACTCGGTCGGGATCGGACAAGACGTTTTGGCGGGAAGGAGTGCGCCCGCGCGACGAGTTGGGGCAAAGATCGAACAGGTGCGGCAACAATTCGAAGGCAAGTTCGACCGTTCGAGGCGAGACGTGCACATAGCCCGGTCCATTGACGAATTCGTGCAGCAGCCGAAGCGAGCGCTCCACGTCTTTGAACGCGTGTCCCGCGAGGAACTCCTTCCATTCGGTTTCGAGGGCGGACGCCGACGGAGCGGCGTCCCTGCCACTTGACGGAAGCGCGCGCGGGAAGGCGGTCGTGCTTCTTTTGTCAGGAATCGCAGGCTTCAGGAGCCGCTCGTAGGCGGCGCGCACGTCGCCAGAGTGCGCGGCCCGCGCCTTTTCAAAAGCTGCCGCTGTCTTGAATCCCATGAGGCGCGCCAGGCGCTCGCGCGCTTTCGCTTCCGAAGGAATGGTGTGCGTCTGCAGGTTGTTTTCCATCTGGACGCGATGCTCCACGTCGCGAAAGAACAGGTAGGCTTTCTCGAGCTTCGCGGCTTCGGCGCCGTCCAGGAAATTGTACTGCACGAGTTTTTGCAGCGTCGGCAGAGTCTGGCGGCCCTGGAGGAAGGGGACGCGTCCGGCGTGCAGCAATTGCAGGGTCTGAGCGACAAATTCGATTTCGCGAATCCCGCCGCGGCCCAGCTTGACGTTGCGATCGAGTTCGCCTGATTTGACGATCTCGTTCTCAGTGCGATCCTTCATCGCGGCGATCTCGCGCAGCACGCCTTCGTTGAGCGAACGCGGGTAACGGAAGGGCTGAACCATCTCGAGGAATTCCGCGGCGAGCGATTCGTCGCCCGCAGCGCAGCGGGCCTTTATCAACATCATGCGCTCCCACGTTTGGCCCCACTGCGCATAATAATTTTCGTAACTCGCCACTGAGCGGACGAGTGGACCGGCGTCGCCTTCGGGGCGCAGCCGAAGATCGATGCGGTGCAACATGCCATCGGGAGTCGTGCGCGTGAGTTCGCCGACGAAGGTCTGCACGACGCGCTTGTAATACTGGTGGCTTGATAGCGCTCTTTCTGTCGGCGCGTTTTTCGCGGGCGGTTCGCGAAATGCAAAGCCCTCTTCGGAATAGACGAACATCAAGTCAACGTCGGAGCTGTAGTTGAGTTCCTCGCCGCCGAGTTTGCCAAGCCCAAGGACCGCGAACTCCGTGGGCGTCCACTCCTCGCCGACATTTTTGTGGTAAGGCCGCCCGATTTTCGACTCGGCTTGCGCGAGCGACAGCCGAAGCACCGCGCTCAGGCACACGTCGGCGACGCTGGAGATTTCCTGCGTAATCCCGGTCGCGTTGGCCAGACAGGCGAGATCGCGTGCGGCGATGCGGATCATCTGCTGGTGCTTGAATTGGCGCAGCTTCGCCAGCGCGGGTTCAAACCCTTCCGCCAGCCATGGCTCGACTTCCCGTTTCAATCCCTCTTTGCGCCGAGAATGAATGATGCGATTCTCATCGAGCGTTTCCGCGAGCCAATCGGGATGTTTCTTGAGCATGTCCGCGGCCCACTGCGATCCCGCGAGCAACGCGCAAATGAGACGTGCCTGCTCCGCGGTTGCTTTGCCCAGCCAGTCGCCGGCGGTCGTTGCGACAAGTTGATCGAGAGTTGCGCGTGCACGGGCCGGATCGGCACACACCGCAAGAGCTTTCTTCCAAACCGGGGTTTGAACGAGCTTCCGTGCAGCCACGTTCACCACCTCACTTGTTCCAGCGCCACGTCCACCGCGGGCCGCGCGGTCTTGCCGCCGAGGCGCGTAAAGAGTCCCCGCCAAAAGCCGAGGCCATAAAAAATATGTGTTAAAACAATCAGCGGCATGGCGGCGAGGCTTCGGGCGAATCCGTGCCGAACGGAGGAGGCCGCCGTTTGCGCCACGACACACAACAAGTACAGCAACAACGGAATGAAGGCGACAGCCAGCCAATCGACACGCGACTTTGTCATCGCCACGACCGCAAGCACCGCCATTGCGAGCAGGTAGACACAAAACAGCGGCGGCACAAAATTCAGTGCTGATCCGAATGTCGGGTGCAGACGAAATTGCTCGGCACGCCCGCGTCCGTAGGTCAGCAACATTTTGATGAACGCTTTCAAATTCGGCCTCGGTCTGCGCTCCACGATCACGTCCGGATCATAAAGCAACTTGCCCCCGCGCTTTTGGATGTCGTCCATCAACGCGTTTTCCTCGTTCGGATAAAGCGATTCGTCGAACCCGCCAAGGTCAACCAGCGTCTGCCGTCGCGCGACCAGATTGCACAGGATTAATTCCTTTTCGCTACTTTCGCGGATGTCGCCAACGGGCAGGTAACGCGCGCGGCTGGGCCCGAACGCCAGCCGACTGCTCAGCACGACCGCGAAGAGACGCTCGATCCAGGGAGCGTCCACGGGACATACGTTCGGCCCGCCGACCATTTGCACGTCGGCCCTGGAAAAATGCTCTGCTGCGCGACGCAAGGCGCCAGCCACCGGCCGCGCGTCGTCGTCCAGGAAATAAATCAAGTCGCCTTGCGCTGACTTGATCGCGATGTTGCGCTGGACCGAAGGTTGTTTCCCGCGGGCGACGATCATGTTCATGCGTTCGCGCGGGTAATCGAGCGCGCGTACGGCATCGAGCGCCAAAATGCGGCTTTCGCCCGGTCGCGCGGGCACAATGATCGTCACGGTTGGCAGCAGACTGCTCACCGCGGCGAAGCTACGAACGGACTGCGGCATTGGAAATTGAAAACTCCGAAGTATTAACCCATCTTCCCCAGCAACTGATTCAGCGCCTCCCGATACCCGCGACTGAGAGTCAGCTTCGTTCCGTTCTGCAAAATGATGGTGTAATCGCCATGAAACATCGGTTGCAATTCCTTGATGCGATCGACGTTCACCATCGTCGAGCGGCTGATGCGCAGAAATTTTGAAGTGGGTAACTTCTGTTCCAGCGCCGTCATCGTTTCGCGGTGCAGATGGGCTTCTTTTCCCGTGTGAAGGTTTACGTAGTTATCGGCAGCCTCGATCCAGTCAATATCGCTCGTTTTTACGAGGATGACACGCCCACTGCTCTTCACCGGAATGCGATCGAGTTGCCTTGGCTCGTTCCTAAGGCCCGCGATCAGCGCCGTCATTTTCTGTTCGATTTCGCCGCTGTCGCGTCGGGACAGTTGCTCGCGCGCGCGGTCGAGCGCCTTCTTGAAGCGCTCGCGGTCGAATGGTTTTAGCAAGTAATCGATGGCGTGGACCTCAAATGCCTTCAGCGCGAAGCGGTCGTGGGCGGTAACAAAAACGATCGCCGGCTGCGTCTCGCCTTCAAGCGCCGACAACACGGCGAAGCCGTCGAGTTCGGGCATTTGCACGTCGAGAAAGACGAGGTTCGGCGTTTTCTCCTGGATTGCCGCCAGTGCTTCCACGCCGTTGGCGCATTCGCCAACCACTTCCACGTCACTTTCGCCGGCCAACAGTGACGCGAGGCGCTCGCGCGCCAGGGGTTCGTCGTCCGCAATGAGGGCTCGAATTTTCACGGCGGCACAATAATCCTGATAGGGCGGTAAAGCTTCAAGCGTGCTTTTGTTCCGTGCGCCAGGGCACAACGATGCTCACGACCAGGCCCCCTTCCGGCGCATTGGAAAGCTGGAACTGTCCTCGATCCCCGTACAACTGCTGAAGGCGCGCGCGCGAGTTGGATAGTCCAACGCCTTCCTGCGGCTTCACCCCGCCGGGCAACCCGTCGCCATTGTCGCGAATCTCCAGGCGCATCGCGTTGCCCTGGCGGCCTGACTTCAACACGATGCGTCCGCGCCGTGCGTGTGGCTCGATCCCATGCTGGATCGCGTTCTCGATAATCGGCTGAAGTAACAGGTTCGGCAAAACCGCATCAAGAGTTTCGGGCTCGATCTCCTTCGTGATCGTCAGCCGGTCTCCAAAGCGCGTCTGCTCGATCTCGATATAGCGATCCAGGAAATCGAGTTCACGGCGCAACGGCACTTCCTGTTCATCGGTGCTTTCCAACGCATAGCGCAACAGATCGCTGAGGCGAATCAACATGCGGTCCGCGGCTTCCACGTCCTTATGCATGAGCGACGAGATGGCGTGCAGCGTGTTGAACAGGAAGTGCGGGTTCAGTTGCATTTGAAGCGCCTGCAATCGCGCCTGGGCCAGCCGCGTTTCCAACTCCGCCGTTCGTAGCTCACGTTCGCGATCACGCCGATAAAACCGAATGGTATGAGCGACACTCACCACCACCCAGTAGATGAGCACATTGAAAAAGAACGTGGCGACGAGCGCGTAGGTAAAAGCCGTCCAAAAGCCCAAAGGCGTTCGCTCTGGCGTCAGTTCGACCGCGGCGGCCAGCACCGCGCGCAGCACCATCCACACGACGGAGAATAGAATGCTCGCTACCGCGTGAATCGTTATGCGCCGCCGCCAGTCGCCGCGTTCAAGGGGTATCCGGTTGGCCAGCCAGGTCGCCGGGATGGCGAGCACCGCAAAGGCGTACCAGTCGATGAGATTGCGACTGAGGGCGAACCGCCAGTTTACAGGACGTCCGATCTCCGCCTGCGTGAGATACAACTGCCCCGCGAAGGCCAGCCCGATGACCGTCCAAATGGCAAAATACAGGACCCATGGGAGGCTTCGGCGGCTCAACAGGGTCTTGGGCATCAGTAGTGGTAAACTAGGAGGATTGAAGTGGGATGAAAAGCCAAGTTGGGCTGGATCCTTCTTCAACTTGTCGGACGCCGGACACCTGCTATCTTGTTCCAAGTGTCCGAAACATCCCAAAGAAGCGCCCCGCTGCGCATGGCAGTATGTGGCAGTTGCAAGGCGAAGAACTGGATTTCCAGTGAACTGCGACCGCTCGAGCCTGTCGCGTGCAATAAGTGCGGACACCCTGTCATCGTTCCATTTCGCATTCGTCAGTTCGAATTACGCGAGATCATCGCTTCCGGCGGCATGGGCACGGTCTATCGGTCGCATGATGTCACGCTCGAACGCGATGTTGCCGTCAAGTTGCTCAAGCGCGAGATGGCGAATGACCAGCAGGTTTTGGAAAGCTTCTATCGCGAGGCGCGCGCCGGTGCGTCGTTGAACCACACAAACATCATTCACATTTACACGTTCGATGAATACGAAGGCGTGCCGTACCTCGCCATGGAGCTGGCTGATAACGGCAGCCTCGACGCGCGCATCGAGCGCGAAAAGATCGTGCCGGAGTTGCACGTGCTCGATGTTGGCATCGCGGTTGCATCCGCGTTGGCCACCGCCCTGAAAAAGGGCCTGCTTCACCGTGACATCAAACCCGGCAACATTCTCTACAACCAGGATGGCGACGCAAAACTCGTCGACTTCGGGCTGGCGCGCAGCTCTGAAGAAAACGAATACGAATCCACCGTCTGGGGAACGCCCTATTACGTCGCTCCGGAAAAGATCAAACGCGAAGGCGAAGACTTTCTTTCAGACATGTACAGCCTTGGCGGAACGCTCTACCACGCGCTCACTGGCCACGTCCCATTTGAGGCCGAGACGATTGAGGATGTCGTCTCCTCCCACGTGCACACGCCGTTGACCCCCCCCATACGCGTCAATCCGAATATTACGCATCCCACGAACGATGCGATCGCGACGGCGATGGCGAAGAATCCGGCGGAGCGTTATCCCACGTACGACGATTTCATCATGGCGCTTACGGCAGCGCGCAGCCAACTCCTCGTGCAAAAGTACCGCTCACATGGCGGCGAATCCGGCGGCAAGAGCTGGTGGAAGCGGTAGGTCCGCCTGCGACCACGACCTTGACCAGCACGCTTGCGCCAGTCACGTTGCTCCACATTCATGAGAATCGCTGTTTCGTTGTGGGTGCTTCTGCATGCCGCGGCTTGCCAGGCGGGCTGGAAAGTTGTTCAGGCCGACAATCCGGACGGCCATGGTAAAGCAATTGACGTCCATGAGGGTGACCGGTTGGTGGCCCGGTTCGTTCACGGCGAAGGCCAAATCAAACCCTACCTGCATGTCTTCAGTGATAATGGCGAACTCCTCACCAACGCCGGGGCCGACAAAAACGGGAAGCCGACGGGCGCATTTCCCCATCACCGTGGTATTTTCATTGGCTGGAAGGTCGAGTCCGAGCTCGGCACGAATGATCTTTGGCACATGACTCGAGGCTGCAAAATGGAGGTCGCTACGATCGAGCAGGCCATCGGCGGAAAGGACTCGGCGAAGATCATCGCAATTGTTCTGTGGAAGAGTGCCAAAAGCACAAACGGGAACG
>Ga0137340_1000352_pt1 | contig 10437 bp, 7 predicted proteins | sample EasRivERMLT400_2_FD_102295 | JGI IMG/M metagenome (GOLD analysis project Ga0137340, IMG submission 102295) | Soil microbial communities from meander-bound floodplain in the East River, Colorado, USA - East River MetaG ERMLT400_2 | ecosystem: Environmental > Terrestrial > Soil > Floodplain ...
AGGCCCAGCGCTGTAATACTCCGGAGCGCAACAGATCACGCGCCATCCACCACATACGCTCTCGATGGTCGGCGGTTAGCTGGTTGTCGGCCACAAACCAGTAGACAAGCACTGCAGCCGCTTCGCGCTCCTGGCCATCAGGCCCGCGATATGTTTTCCTGAGCTTCATTTTCATCACGGGCAACTCGTATGCAATTGGCTTGTCCATCCCGATGACCGTCAGTTCCTGGGACTGCGTCAACCAACCGGCGCCGGTGAGGCAATACTGGGGTTGATGAATGCTGGTCCGGTCTTTGCCCATAAGCACGGCCATCGCCTGAATCTCAAAGCCGTCGGCGGCCTTATAGATTCGTTGCCCGTAGGTGGTATCTTTGGGCAACCAATCCCATACAATTTTCGTTATCGGGCTTGATTGTGATTCGAACGCGAGGACTTTCGCCGGCAAATAAACGCTGTTACTGCCCGCTAGGAACGTCTTTGTATCGTCGCGCGAGATTTCGACGCCGTACATCGGCGAGTTCACCACGCGGACACCCGGCTTGCCCAGGTGCTGCCGTTTATCCCAGGTAAGAAGGAAGAGAGCCGAGGCGACGATGATCGCCACAGCGCCTGCGACAATAGTGGACTGGCAGCGGTTCATGACGGGACCTCTTGCACCGGTTCAGCGCTGATTGCGCTGAGATTATTCTTGCACGGTCCGGAGGCCTTCCGGTCCCGAATTAAATAGCCGAACAAGAACATTCCGATGACGGCCAGGGGGAAAGTGACAAAGCCAAATTTCTGCTCAATAAACGTGCCGGCATCGTGACCGGCTACTTTTCCGACGAGGATAACCGTGGTAATTCGTGCCGTATTGGCCAGCACTGCGAGCGGTGCGGCCGCGCACACGATGAGGATTGTTTTCCATGCTTTGCCAAAACCAATCACTCCGTAAATCGTTCCCACTGCCAGCAGTGCGACAAGGCTGCGGATGCCACTACACGCGGGAGCCACGTCGTACTGAAAGGTCTGCGTAGTGTCAAAAATCTGCGTGCCGCTTCGAATCACATCAATGCCCAAAGCGTACTGGCTGATCGCCACGGACAGGTGTGTGACCATCATCCGCAACGGAAATGTGATCATTTCGACCGAGGAACCGAGGGGCATGCAAAAAACGAGCAGAAAAAATGGAAAGGAGACTACGCGAAGCAATTTGGGCCCCCACACAACACCCATCAGGCCGTAGAGTCCGAAAATAAAACCGAGGAACGAGACGCGGGTTTGCTGAATGACATAGCCAACCATATGCAACAGCGCGGCGGCGGCGAAGAGAACCAGGGCAACGCCCCAGAAGCGTTTCGGCACTTCAAGCAACGCTTCCCGCTTCCACCACATTAGAAACAACACAACGAAGGGAACAACAAACACGTGTTCCTCCTCCGTTTTCATTGAATAGGAATACTTCAGCCACCCAAACAGGCTGCCGGTATCGGTGTAGCCGAACGTCGAATTGCCCAACCAATGAAAAAGTACGACCCACGCCGCCAGGAGCACGCCGAATACTGCTTTGTCGGGCATTCGCCGCCAGCATTCCGCAAAGTCCGGCGGCAAACCGGAAGTGGACGCTTCCACTGGATCGTTCGTTGTCACTGGTTTCAATCTGTCCGAAAGCGTGCATGCCCAAACCGTTCAAAGATTTCAGCCCGGCGATGTCGCCGGCGAACGGTCAAGCACACAGCTCTCAGGGTAGCCGCATCCTAGTGGGAACGCGGAGCTTAGGCAATGCTTTGTTCAGAAAGGCGGCTGGCAAAGTTGCGCGAGAGTACCCATGCGCAAATCATATGAGTTTTGACCGCATAAATGCGGAACTCCGACGAGTTGCCGGGTGCTGCGCGCCCTACAGCAGGTGATCAGTAATCGGTGGGTCAGAAATCAGTTCAAAACGCTTCGCGAGAGTCGAAGGAAACCGCTGAAGCGGTTGGAATCTGCATGGAGACGCCTCCACCCAACTTCAAGTTGGGTGTTAATGAGAATGAACATGCCATCCTGCGGCTCGCCTGGGACAGCGCGCCCTACCCACGGGCTGCCTCGCGGACGCGCTCAAGAATGACGTCTGCAATATGTGGTTCGTTGCCGATGCTCGGCGCATACCAGAGTAATTTGCCGTGCTTTTCGGTGGGGTTGCGCCATGTGGGCTGGCCAGCCTTGAGCCTTTGCTCCACGACTGGCTTCGCCTCACCGAGCATCACAGGGATGTCTTCATAGGAGTGCAGCCCGTCGCTGATGAAAAACGGCACCATGACGATATTCCTGGCGCGCGCCATGGCGTAGCACTCAGGAATGCGAGGCGACTCTTCCATGAAGGCCGGGTGAACTTCGGCATACAGGTCTAAATGCCGAATAAGTTCGACCTGACGTTCGATGGCCTTGCGGGAGTTCTCGTTGTTGCTGGTGCCGTGGCCCGCGATGAACAGGGCGGTCTCGCCCGGGTTGGGCTGACGAGGAAACGGATGCCGCGTGACAACATCGCGCGCCCGCTCCAGCAGCACCTGAGTCATGCTTTCGTGCGTGCCGACCGGCCCACAGTAGTAAATGGTCTGGCTTCCCTTGCGCAGGACGCGGCCATACTGACGGTCCTGCAACGGCATGCCCAATTCGCGCGGAATGACTTCGTCGGTGAAATATCCTTCCGAAATAAAGAGTGGCACGACGAACACGGTGGGTGTGAAGGCGCCCCGCAAAACCCCGGCGATCCCTGGTTCCAGTTTCCAGAATGCTTCCAGCACCTGCGCAAAAATGCCTCGGCGTCGCAATTCGCCAGCGTGTTGATACGTCGGGACGCTGGACTCGGCATTCAAGGTCGAGCCATGGCCGACGACGATCAGGGTCGAATCGGAAAATTCTTCAGTCACTATGGCCATGTTGCGTCACCTGGCGCCCGCGCGCAAGACGGCGAGACCTCGCGCTCGACAACTCCGCATGCCCCTTCATCCTGAGGGCATGCGCACCGTGATCCAACGAGTTTCCGAAGCCGCTGTCTCGATCGAGGGCAAAGTTCACGCCTCGATCGGCCCGGGACTTCTCGTTCTCGTCGCCGTGGAAGAGGCCGATGTCCCTGAAGACATCGAGTGGCTGGCCGGCAAAATTGTGAGGCTCCGCGTTTTCAACGACGACACGGGTGTAATGAACAAATCGGTTGAAGAGGCTGGCGGTGAGATTCTTGCCATCAGCCAGTTCACGCTTTTCGCGAGCACGAAGAAAGGCAACCGTCCCTCGTACATCGGCGCAGCCCCACCGGAAATTGCCGTGCCGCTCTATGAGCAGTTTATCGGTCGAGTCACTTCCGAGCTTGGGCGTGACCTGAAAACCGGCGTGTTCGGCGCAGACATGAAAGTGCAGCTCGTCAACGATGGGCCAGTGACGATCATCATCGATTCGAAGAATCGGGAGTGAGCCTACGCGCTGATTCGCAAAACAATTTTTCCTGCGAGCGTCCCCTTCCTGCCAATCGTACTTTCTTCCTGCAAACGATGCGCCGTCGCCGCTTCGGCCAATGGCAGCACGCGATCGATGTTGGCTCGCAGCTTGCCTTCACTCATCCATCGGCAAATATCCATCGCGGCCGCGCGTTGCTCCTCGGGGCGCGCGTTGAACATGGCGAAACCGTGCAGCGAGCAGTCCTTCACGTAGAATGGCCCGACCGGAAACTGCGGCCGCGCATCGCGCCCGGCCATGACGATCATCCTGCCTCGTGGCACCAGCGCATTGACCGCGCGATCGAAGTCCGGCTCGCGCAACGTTTCCCACCACACATTCACGCCGAGGTTTGTGCCTTGCGGCGCAAAGCTTTTGATCTTCGCGTCGACGTCCTCGGTTTTGTAATTGATAACCAGGTCGGCTCCCAGTTTTTTACACTTTGCCACTTTCTCATCACTACCGGCGGTCGTGATCACGTACGCGCCGAGCGCCCTGGCAATCTGGACGACAGCCGAACCCACCCCGCCACTTCCGCCATTCACGAACAGGACTTCTCCGCCTCGCAACTTCGCATCGCGCACCAGGCCGAGGTGTGCGGTGATGCCGACCAGCGCAATTGCCGCCGCGTCTTCATCACTCACACCGTTGGGCGTCGGATACAACCAGTGTTCGTCCGCGACGGCGAACTCCGACGACGTGCCTTGCCTGCCCTGCAGGCCTTGATTGCTCCCCCACACTCGATCTCCGGGCTTGAATCGTTTGGCATTCGCGCCCGCTCCAGCGATAGTGCCAGCCAGACTGCACCCGGGAATGTAGGGCGTCGGCAGGTTCATCTTGATCAGGCCGGAACGAATGTAGGTATCGATGGGGTTGACGTCCGCCGCCGCGACCTTAACAAGGTATTGCCCTGGCCCCGGCTTCGGGTCGGGCAGGTCGCCGACAATGATCTTCTCAGGTGGCCCGACCTCTTTGATGAACGCCGCTTTCATTTTCCCTTGAGGCACTGCGTGAATGCGTCGAGGAAACGCGTGACATTGGCTTCCGTGGCAGTTTCGCCCATCAAACCCACGCGCCAGATCTTTCCTTTGAGTGGGCCGAGGCCGGCGCCAATTTCAATGCTGAAATCGTTCAGCAACCGCTTGCGCACAACGGCCTCATCAACACCTTCCGGGACGGTGATTGCATTCAACTGCCATAGTTGATGGCCTTCCTGCGAGGCGATGCGCAAGCCGAGCGCTTCGACTCCCTTGCGCAGCATTGTGTGCATACGCTCGTGTCGTCGCCAGCGATTCTCCAGCCCTTCTTCGAGGACCAACCGCAACGCTTCGTGCAGCGCATAATTCATCGAGATCGGCGCGGTATGATGATACACGCGCTCCTGCCCCCAGTAGGAGGCGAGCAGGTTCACGTCGAGATACCAGCTTTGCACTTTTGATTTTCGCTTCGTGGCAACTTCCAAAGCGCGCGGGCTGAGGGACACAGGCGAGAGGCCCGGAGGACAGCTCAGGCACTTTTGAGTGCCGCTGTAAACGGCATCCACCTGCCAGGCATCCAGCCGGACAGGGCAACCGCCGAGGGAGGTCACCGTGTCGAGCACGAACAACGCGCCGGCATCGTGCGCCAGTCGCGAAATCTCTTCTACCGGGGTCAGCGCGCCCGTCGAAGTCTCGGCATGCACGATTGCGACGAGCTTTGGCCGGCGATTTTTGAGCGCGTCGGCAATTTGTCCCGGCTCAATAATACGCCCCCACGGTGATTCGACTTTGGTGACTTTGGCGCCGCAACGCTCCGCCACGTCGACCATGCGGTTTCCGAACACACCATTGATGCCAATGACGACCTCGTCGCCCGGCTCCAGCAGGTTCACGAAACAGAATTCCATTCCCGCGCTGCCCGTCCCGCTCACCGGGAAGGCCATCTCGTTCTTCGTCTGGAACACCTCGCGCAGCATCACCTTGATCTCGTCCATCATTTTTACGAACACGGGGTCAAGATGCCCAAGCAGCGGGGCGGACATCGCCTGCAGAACGCTCGGCGCGACATTGCTCGGCCCGGGTCCCATCAACAAACGCTGCGGAGGTACAAACGCTTTATGCATGGCCCGAGAATAGAGTCCTCAGCGTGAGGGAGCAATCCCGCGAACATTCGTAAACAATCGTCTTGTAACTCCCACGTGAACCTCTGGGTCTTAAGAACAACATGAATTTGAGATTTTTTTCACAGGCGGCTGGATTGGCACTCGTGCTCGTGGCGTCAAACGCGGCCGCAGCGTCGCCGGATCAGAATTGGCCACAGTGGCGCGGGCCATCCGGAACCGGCGTGTCGCCTGCGGCAAATCCACCGACCACGTGGACCGAAACGAACAACGTGAAGTGGAAAACGAAGATCCCTGGTTACGGGACTTCCACGCCGATCATTTGGGGTGATCAGGTTTTCATCCAGACGGCGATCTCGTCCGCCAAACCCGAACCGAAGGCGTTGCTGCCGGCGGATCAGAAACAACTATCGGGCGAACGTCGGCCGCGACCAGGTGGTGGTGGCGGCGGTCGTTCGCAGACGCCGACCGATCCGCATCAGTTCACGTTGCTCTCGATCGACCGAAACTCCGGCAAGATCGTTTGGCAGAAAGCGCTCCGCACGGAAGTTCCGCATGAAGGTCATCATCCCGACCACGGCTTTGCCTCCGCGTCTCCCGTCACCGATGGCGAGCACGTCTTCAGCTACTTCGGATCGCGCGGGCTCTACGGTCTCGATCTCAACGGGAATGTTCTCTGGCAGAAGGATCTCGGCAAAATGCAGACGCGAAATTCTTTCGGGGAAGGCAGTTCCCCTGCCCTCGCCGGAAATGTGCTCGTTGTGAATTGGGACCATGAGGGCGCTGATTTCGTCGCGGCGTTCGACAAAATCAGCGGCAAGGAGCTGTGGCGGCAGCCGCGCGATGAGCCCAGCGGCTGGTCAACGCCCTTGATCGTCAAGCATGACAATCGATTGCAGGTCGTCATTAACAATACCACGAAGATTCGCAGCTACGATCTGGCAACTGGCAAAATGATTTGGGAATGCGGCGGGATGACAGCGAATGCGATCCCCTCACCTGTCGCAGGTCACGGGAACGTTTATGTGATGAGCGGCTTCCGCGGCAGCACCGCGCTGGCGATCAAACTCGGCAAAACCGGCGATCTTGCGGGCACCGATGCCATCGCGTGGAAGCACGAGAAAAGCACGCCCTACGTCCCTTCGCCCCTTCTCTACGACGATCTGCTTTACTTTTTCGCAGGGAACAACGCGACGCTTTCGTGTTTGGACGCCAAAACTGGCAAGCCTCACTACGAAGCGGAGCGGCTCAGCGGATTGTTCGGCATGTACGCCTCACCCCTCGGCGCCGCGGGGCGCGTTTACATTCTGGGTCGCGACGGCGGCGCGGTTGTGCTCAAGAAATCTGAAAAACTGGAACTGATCGCCACTAATAAACTGACGGACAAATTCGATGCGTCCCCTGTCGCCGTCGGCAACGACCTGTTCCTCCGCGGCCATGAATATCTTTACTGCATCTCTGAGAGCCGGAAGCAGGCATCGCTGAAATAGGCTTGGCTTCCAGGGTGTCGCATTGGGCTTGCTTGCCGCGCTGCGGTTTGCACTATCCCGCCCATGACGAACGAAACTCAGCCGAAGAAACGCGGGTGTTTTTTCTATGGATGCATCGCGCTCATCATAGCCGTGCTCGTTTTGGCCGTAGGAGGGGTGCTGCTGGTTCGCTATACCAAAGGCAAGATTGAAAGCACCGTCGCCGAATACACGGACCCCGCGCCCGTGCAGATCGAGAAGGCCGACGCCTCGCCTGCGAAGGTCAAGGCCATCCAGACGCGCATCGACGCTTTTCGCAATGGCCTGGCCAGCGGTCAACCGCAGGAATTGACTCTCACTGCCGACGAACTGAACACGCTCCTCGCCGGCCAACCCGATCTCAAGGAACTCGCAGACAAGGTGTATGTGAGCATTGAGGGTGACCAAATGAAGGCGAACATCAGCTGGCCGCTGCCGGACATTGGCCCGCTGAAATTGAAGGGACGTTACTTGAACGGGACAGCGAATCTGAAGGTCAGCGTGACTAAAGGGAACGTGGATTTGCGCATCGATGACTTTCAATCGAAGGGCAAACCTATTCCGACTCAATTCCTCCAGGAACTGCGCAAGCATAACATTGGCGACGATTTACAGCGCGACCAGCAGACCGCGTCGGCCATTCGCCAGATCGACAGTGCCGAAGTAAAGGACGGCAAGGTCATCATTCGCAGCAAGTAAGCAGTTCGTGATTGAATTTGCGGGCGGCCTGCCGATAATCGGGGCATCCAGCTATTCACGACGCACGTGCTATGAGTGTCCGATTTTTTTTGCTTTGCCTGCTCCTTGCAACCCTGCCGGCCCGGTTTGCGAATGCCGTTATCATTTCCGAATTCATGGCGCGCAACCAAAGCACGCTGGCCGATGAGGACGGCGCGCAATCCGATTGGATCGAACTGCAGAATCCGGGCGGCACGATCGTGAATCTCGATGGCTGGTTCCTCACCGACACGACGAACAATTTGACCAAGTGGCGCATTCCCGGCACCAACATTCCGCCGCAGGGGTTTTTGATCATCTTTGCCTCGGGAAAGGACCGCGCTGTTCCCGGCGCTCCCCTGCACGCGAACTTCAACTTGAGCGGCGGGGGCGAATACCTCGCCCTGGTGCGGCCGGACGGCGTCACGATCGCTTCGGAATTTTCGCCGGCGTTTCCGGAACAGTTCGACGACGTTTCGTTTGGCATTGGGCAAAGTGTTACCGCGAGCAAGCTCGTGGCATCAAGGGCGGGCGCGCGAACTCTCATTCCGAGCGACAGTTCCGCCGGGACGAACTGGCAGCTGGCCGCGTTCAACGACGCACCGTGGCGCAGCGGTCCAACGGGCATCGGCTTCAGCGGGACAAATGCGGGTGTGTCCACGACAGGGCTCTATGGTTACTGGCCCATGCGGGAAGGGTCGGGTGTCGCTTCGAATCTCGTTGCCGGGCGTCCCAACGCAGCGCTGTTTGGCGCGACGTGGGTTACCAACGACCCCGTGCGGGGAACCGTGTTGAGCTTCAATGGGACGTCGGCTTATGCGACCGCGGGCACGATTCCGCGGCTTGGCCAAAGCACGAGTAACTTCACGTGGTCTCTCTGGTATAAGCAAAATGCGGCGCCCGGTGTAAATGCGGTGATTCTCGGCAACCGTTCGGGCGGCGTGCAGAGCCCTTTGCAGTTCATCAAGTTCACGCCCACGAACTTCGAATACTATCGCGCGGGCGTGCAGCAACTGCTGCCTTATAGCGTGCCCTCGGGCCAATGGGTTCACCTTGCGGTCGTGAAGAATGGAAGCGCGCTGACTTACTACGCGAACGGCTCGCCAGTCGCGACGGCCACCGCCGGTGGCGATATCGAAGCGAACCCGCTTTACTTCGGCGGCGATCCCGGCGCGGCCGGCGAGTTCTCCAACGGTTTAATGGATGAAGTCGCGCTCTGGACGCGCGCCTTGAGCACGTCCGAGATCACTGCGCTAGTCAATGGAACGACGCCGCTGGGTTTCACGAGTCTGATTGGGACTGATGTTTCTGCGTCGATGCTCAACTCCAACGCAACGGCGTACATTCGCATCCCATTCAATATTACGGAGGATGACGCGTTCAACACGCTAACGCTGCGAATGAAATACGACGATGGGTTTGTCGCTTACCTGAATGGCACCGAGGTGGCCCGCCGCAACGCGCCGTCAGGGCTCAGCTTCAACGCCAGCGCAACGGCGGCGCATCCGGATGGAGCGGCTGTCGTATTTGAAGATTTCGATATTTCGCAGTTTATTGATGCGATTGCGCTGGGCACGAACGTTCTCGCCATTCACGGCTTGAACGTGAATGCAAGCGATCCTGATTTTCTCATCCTGCCGGAACTGGACGCGGCCAATGTCCTTGCCACTGGCCAGCGATATTTTGGACGCGCAACCCCCGGCGCCGTGAACGATCCGGGGTTCCTCGGGTTCGTCGCCGACACAACCTTCAGCCACGACCGCGGCTTTTACGATGAGCCATTCACGCTGACGATTTCGTGCGAAACGTCCAGCGCTACCATTCGCTACACGACCAACGGTGTTGCCCCCACTGAAACGACCGGCATCGTCTACACCGGGCCGATCACGATCTCGCGCACGACGACGTTGCGTGCGGCCGCCTACCGCGCCGGCTTCCAACCCAGCAACGTCGACACGCACACTTATATTTTCCTCGATAACGTGCTGACCCAAACCGGAGCCGGTTTTCCGTCCACCTGGGGCGGCTCGACTGCCGATTATACGGTGGATCGCCGGGTCGTAACGAATGCGGCTTACGCCCCAACGATTCGCGACGACCTCAAATCGTTGCCGATCGTTTCGATCGTCATGGACCCGAACCAGTTTTTCGGCCCGCAGGGCATCTACTCGACGCCGAACTCGCAGGGCGCGGCCTTCGAACGCCCCTGTTCGGCAGAGATGTTTTTCCCCGACGGGAGCGAGGACGGTTTCCAAATCGATTGCGGCCTTCGCATTTCGGGCGGGGCCAGCCGCAACCCCGGTCTCACGCCCAAGCACGGCCTGCGCCTGCTTTTCAAGACGATGTACGGTGCGTCGAAGTTGCGTTATCGGTTTTTCGAGAATACAGACGTCGATCGCTTTGACTCGATTGCATTCCGGCCCAACTTCAACATGTCGTGGGTGCGCACCGACAATTCGGGGCCGTTGCTGAACGGCAATTCGGACGGCGCGGAACGCACGCACGCCCTCTATATTCGCGACCAATGGACCAAAGACAGTTATACCGCCATGGGCGCCGCAGGCGCGCACGAGCGCTTTGTCCACCTCTACGTTAACGGGCTTTACTGGGGCCTTTACAATCCGTGTGAGCGAACGGACGCATCGTTCGCGGCCACTTACT
>Ga0137340_1000353_pt1 | contig 10421 bp, 29 predicted proteins | sample EasRivERMLT400_2_FD_102295 | JGI IMG/M metagenome (GOLD analysis project Ga0137340, IMG submission 102295) | Soil microbial communities from meander-bound floodplain in the East River, Colorado, USA - East River MetaG ERMLT400_2 | ecosystem: Environmental > Terrestrial > Soil > Floodplain ...
AGTCCTCTCCACGAAGACCGTGGACGGCTTCTACGGGTCCACCCTGAAGATGCTCCTGAAGCTGGATAACGGCTCGCGGGTGTGGCTGACGGTCCCCGGCAAGGCCGTTGCGGACAAGGGCAACCTCCTGACGGTGACCGCCACCTTCGAAGCCAGCAAGGACGATGTGAGCTTCGCCTTCGGCAAGCGCCCCACGCTGGTGAAGGAAGTCGCGATAGCGGCCTGAAAATAAACAGGGGGAAGGGGATTGACAAACTCCCCTCCTCCCTGCTACACTCGTTTCTCACACGTCAAGGAGTGACACACATGCCCGTTCTGACCGGCCCACACGATTCGCCCGACACCGCTTACGTCGTCAACGACTACCCCTACGGCTTTCGCCTCCGCTGCAAAATCCGCTACTGGATCGAGACGAAGCGCGGCTTCGGCTCTCGCGTCGTTTCGCAAACCACCAACCCCAAGCGTGGGGACGTGTGGAACAAGCCGAAGGCCAGCACCTACACGGACATTCGCGTCCTGTTCATTGACGAGGCCACAGGCTACGTCGAGAACGCAGGGCTCTCCGTCCATGCGAGTGCGGAGAAGATCGCGGAATTCGAAACGCTCTACGGTGAGGGCCTGACGAGCCGTGACAAGCACGTCCTGAACGCGATCAAGATCCTCAACGTCAAGATGACGGAACGTGAAGCGGCCCGCAAGGCGGCAGAAGGGAGCCTGTGATGAGGAAGCTGGGCAAGAACCAAGAAAGCATACTCCGCGCACTGGTGGAGAACAGACGCTGGCACGCTATCGGTTTCGGGTGTGGCTGGATTTGGAGCACGCCCCGTGAGACAGAGCGTTTGCTCGATACGCTGGTCAAGCGTGGACTCGCCAAGCGAGTGCTAGAGAACGGTGCGCTGGTCTATCGTCCGACTGACGCAGGCAAAGCCCACGTCGAGGCTGCAAAAGCGACACGGCTGGCGGCACGGGAAGCGAGCCTGTGATGACGACATATAAAGTGATGATGTACGTCATCCTGCAAGCCCCCAGTGAAGATGCGGCTTACGCATGGGGCAAGGTACTGGGGGACAAGATCCAAGCAGAGTATCCGGAAGTCGAGTGTGCAGACGTGGAGACGAACGGCGTTGAGGAAGAGGAGGAGGCATAATGCTCCCCATCATCGGTGTGGGCCTCTTCGTCGGTGCAGGCATCCCCACGGATCCACGCTCCACCCGTTTTGTGGAGTGTGGGTGTTGTGAGCACTGGCACCGTGATGACTTCGCAGGCGACTGCCGGGAGAACAGCGAGCGGTTTGCCGATCCCCCGGCTGACGCCACGGAGATCGTCTCTATCGAGGATCAGATCTACAACTACACCCGGGAGAGTGCATAATGCATATCGGGGCGCAACAAGCGAGACGGCAGAGGGAGAGACAAAAAAAAGCTCTGGCTGCAAATGCTCCATTTGTTGCGAATTTACCCGATGAATTTGCAGGGCAATTAACGCTAGAGGGCTCGTGTTGGCGATGGCACGGTGAACATGGCACGAATGGGCGTCCAGTCTGTGGAAACAAGGAAGCCGGGACACGAGACTATGTATATCGAGTCCTGTATCGTGTTCTGAGAAGTCAATTTTCTGATGATCTGGTGTTACATCATGGTGTTTGTCACCACGAGTGGTGTGCAAATCCGTGGCACACCGAACCACTAACCCAGTCTGACCACATGAGAGCCCATGGGTCTGGACCGGAAACTTGCAAAAATGGACATCCGTGGACCGAAGAGAGCACTTATATCTGGAAAGCTCGTGGATGGCGTCGGTGTCGAGTTTGCCGTCGAAAGGGGAATAAATAATGTGTTACTGCGGCGATACCCACTGTGGAAGCTGTGGACCGGCACAGGGCAACTGGAAGTGTCCCATCTGTGGGGCGTGGGCAGACGACGGTTGCGAACATTTCGATGACGAGGGGGCCATTAAGCCCGAATTCAAGGCGGCAGAAGTAGCGGCCTATGAGGCTGACCGACTGGCAGCAGAAGAAGAAGCGAAGCAATGCGTAGAAGACGAACGACTGGCCGAAGAGTACTGGGCGTCACTAGACGCGCACGGACGACGCCAGTGAGGCGAACGACGGTGTGTTGGTCCTGTCATGACGGCGAGCGGATTCCTGTCTCTGCGGCCTTTGTGGAGGGCGAGGAGAGGCAGGTAGCGTGTGCGGTCTGTCAGTGGCCTATTCCCGAGGGGCCTCAAGCCGATATTCTGTGGTTGAAGGCGTGGTGAGCGTGCAATTGATTGCAAAGGAGAACAGGTAGATGAGTGGTCGTCAACAACCGAAGACACGGGGTGTGCAACGGATCATCGGGCGAGCCTGCATGCACGAAGAAGTCATGAAAAATCTGCAAGAGATCGCAGAGAACGAAGACAAGAGTTTTTCGTGGGTGGTAGCCGAGATCGTGTATGCCTACTTCGGGCTCAAGATCGATGATCAGACGGTGAAAGTCCTCCGGCGACTGCGGCGATTCAAGCGGTTCACCCGACAGAAGAAAAACCTCCTCAAATTTCGAAAGGCGTCCTAACATGGCAGAGGTGACGATCACCGGCATTGTGAATCTTCGGATCACGGATGCTGAGTGGCGATTGATCATGAAAAGTCTGGCGGCATTCGCGGGGCTTCCGATCAAACCGGCGAAGGAAGAGAAGTCGAGGGCCGAGGCACTGAACAAGCAGTTGCTTAATCAGCGGGTCACGGAGTTGAAAGATCAATTGCTCGTGGCTGAAGGCGCACTGAAGCGAGCCGAGGATGGCGTGAACGAGCCTGACGAAGGACACCCCTGACATGAGCCTCCACGAGAAGTATCATCGCGGTGTCTCGCCTGAAAAAATTCGCAGTCGAGGCCGGATCAAAAAGCCTGACCCCGAACAGTACTTCCCCTCTGAGGTGGTGACGTATGATGTGCCGTGGATGTGGAGCCACTGGCCGTTCTACCCCTCAGAGTTACTGAAGTATCCCGTGGAGCATTTGCCGTTGGATCAATGGGAGTCACTGGGCCGAAAGAAAGATCACGAGAGCGAACCGGAGATGTTCGCCACGAAACTCAAAGGCAAATACGGTCCACGAGAACGGAAAGTGAAGGGACACCTGTTATGAAAATTGGCTTCTCGGGGACACGACAGGGGATGACAAATGAGCAAGTCCTACAGGTCCACATGCTCTTGGGGGATCTGAAGTCGGTGGGAGCGACCGAGGCCACGCACGGCATGTGCATTGGGGCCGATGCTCAGTTCCACGAGATGGCATCCGCGCTGAAGTACTTCACGATAGGCTGGCCCGGGCTCACGGCCTTCGGGCAGATGAAGCACCGATCCACGGTAGAACCGGATCTGGTGATGCCCGCGAAGCCGTTCCTGATTCGCAACCAAGACATTGTGCGAGAGTCGGACGTGATGATCATCACCCCGGCCCAGACGACGCCTCAGCGAGAGGGCTCGGGGACGTGGGCCACGATTCGCTATACACGGTCGGCACAGAAGCCCCTCATCATTCTGTGGCCAGACGGGACCAGCACCGTCGAACGAGTGCTCGGGGCCACGACGGCAGAAGAATACCGCACGATGATCGCCCTACAGAGGCATCATGTGTGAGTGCGAAGACTGTCAGACGATTCACTACCTGAACGGGGCTCGATCTCCACGCTTGACAAAACTTGTGGTTGTGCTACGATAGGGGAGTCAATTTTCTCAAGGAGTGAGCGTGGACTACCGACTAGACGAACCCTACGATCCGTGGGGTGAACCTGAACCCGAGAGCGATGAGGAGGAGCCTGTGGACGATTTGTATCGGGATGCCGTGGTTGAGGGCGTCAAAGAATACTACCGCCAGACCGGGGAGTACATGGTGACCGTGCCTCCGGTGGAAGCGATGTCCACGCTGGGGGCGAAGGGACGCGGCTATTGGATTGCTCGCTACGCGGCACGGAAGGCCACGGATGCCCTGTTGCTGAAGGCCCGCGAGATCGGCGTCACCGAGGAACAGTGGGAAGCTTTGCGTGTCGTGGCAGCGGATGTGGCGTATGACTGAGATAATCAAGACCGTGCTGAACGTGTTTCTCATCGTCATGACGTTGTACTTCCTGTATAGCGGCTTCGACACCTTGAGAGCCCTGCATCCGGAACTGATGACGCCCATGAGCCAATTAGTGCTCGGGATCATGTCCTTTGGACTCATGCAATCAGCAGGAGGAAAATCATGACCGAACGACACCACCAGCTACCGCCTGAACTGTCTCCGCCTGATCCCGTGATGGAGGCCGAGGCGCTTCGACACGTCGTCACGGAACTGACCGGCAAGATTCAGTTGCTCGTAGAGTGGTTGGACGGTCGGGGCCTGTTAGAGGATCATTGTTTTACCTTTCCAGACGGCGACGTGTGGAAGGCGCAAGACGTGGACGTCAAGATGCTGAGCATCGAGGAAGCCAATGCTCGATTGAGAGCAATTGACAAATCCGACAAAGTGTGAGACAATCGGACCATGAAGAAACTCTGTGAGTGCGGCGGCACCCTCCAACGCTACGAAGGCAAGGACGGGGGTCGTCTGGTGACCTTCCCGATTACTGACCGAGGCTACGCCCTACGGGGCATGGGCACCGAAGTCCGTCGCACGGGCGCGATGCTCGCCTGTAACCGGTGCGAGCACTGTGAGGCCGCATGAGCGTCAGACTCCCCTGCCCCACGAAGTCATTGTCACCAAACTACGATTTGTGCGACGAGTGCGAGCGGACGTTGACTGACGCCGTGGTGGCGTGGATGAGACGCAATCGAGGCGTCGAGGTCCGACCGGAAAACAAGCTGTAAAGGAGTGACAGGTGAAGAAGACTGCGTGGATCGTGATCGTGAGTTTGGTGATGAGCAGTACGCCGACGTGGGCACAGGACGCGCACTACGGGTGTCATCGTCCACAGGACGTGTCGGTCGAACAGTGGAATATGATGGATTCGGTGGAGCAGGCTGTGGCCTGTCAAGCAGAGCGAGCCGTCGTCGAGAAGAATCCGAAGACGCAGAAAATACGAGTGAGGACAGGGGAGACACTGAGCCCGAAGCTCACGGCGACAGGCGCGATTACCGGGTTGATTGGGGCCTTGATGCTCCTTCCCCACGGTGAGCAGTATCACATTCTGGGTGACACGTATTGCGTGAGCACCTATAGCGTGGACTATGGGGGATGCGGCCCGGGCGTCACGGTGGCACAAATCGGTTTGATTGCACTGGGATCGGGCATCCTGATGGCGTATATCGGGACACGACCCAAGACACGGAAGGTCACCGTGTATCCGACGTTGAGCCCCACGACGCTCGGAGCTTCTGCTACGATCCGATGGGGAGGGCACAATGTCAAATGAGAATCTGCGGGAGGTGGTGGTAAAGAATCTGCGGGAGATGGTGGTGAATGCCACGGCACTCGGGTGGACGCTTGGAGAATTCCCAGCCTCTTTCGAACATCGTGACAAGACGTGGACGCAAGAAGAGGTCACCACGGCTGAGAACGGCGAGATTCAGTGTGCGAACTACAAGTCTGGTGAGGAGTGGTTGATCGTCGCGAACGTCTGAATCAGACTGCAATCAATTGCAAGGAGTGCGATGTCGAAACTCAATTTCCTTCAGCGTGCCGAAGAATTGAAGGCTCGATTGGAACAGGTCAAGATCGATCTCCTGCTGTCGGAGTCACCCGAGGAGCAACGTCGTCTCACGGCACTGGCCGCAAGTATCCAGCGAAGTGTGCGGTGGTACACGGCGCGAGTAGGTAGTCAGAACGATATCCATCGTGATCAGGAGGCTAAGTGACCCTCTACGCATGGATCGGAGAAGACGAGCTAGGCTCCGGTCAAATCGGTTTGAAACAGGCACTGGTGCCCGCAGGATATATCCCGTTGGTGTCCCTGAAGCGTGAAAAGATTGACCGGCCTGAAATCATCGGTCAACTGCAAATGCAGGCTAGCTTTTACGGCAAGACCATTCGATTGGTGGCGTTCGAACTACAAGAAGGCACACTGGTGGAGTTGACGCCATGATAGGACCGGGGAAGTACGATGATCTGGCCACCTATGTGCGGGAGACGGCCAAGGCCGAAGGCGTGGTTGTGCTGGTGCTCGGAGTCGAGAAGGGAAATGGGATGTCTGCACAACTGCCTCTGTCGTTAACGCTGTACGTCGTGGCGATGTTACGGCATGTCGCAGACGAAATTGAACAATCAGGTATGAAAAACCCTCTGGCAGGATATGTACCCGCGTGGTATGCTTGGTTTATTGCCGTCTGTGCCTTTGTCGTAGGCTATATGGTCGGCGGAAAATAAGGCAAAGGAGTGCCTATGTTGAAGAAGATCATCAGTTTCGGATTCCGTCATGAAGGGGGTGGACCCAACGTCATCGAAGGCGTGACGGTGATTGATGTCCGTCAAAAATTCAAGAATCCCTACCACGATAAGACGCTCCGCTACATGCGTGGGACGGATCTGGAAGTCCAGAAAGACATCATGAAGACGCCTGACTTTCTTCAGAAGTACTGTGACCTGAAAGAGCGAGTCGAGAAGTCTGGGTCTGAGGTTGTTTATATCGGCTGTACGGGGGGCCATCATCGCAGCGTGTTTCTGGCCGAACGTCTGGGCCGGGAGCTTGGAGTATCTGTCGAGCACCGTGATATCGAAAAGAAGTAGGAGTCTAATCATGAAAGTGACCGTGAGAATACGGTGGACCCCTGAACGGATCGCAGCGCATACGGAGTATCTCATCGAGAACACCCGCAAGGCCCTGAATGATGTACCGATGCACGGGCGGCGGCGACAGCATATCGAGCGCAATCTTCAGAATCTCTACGAATTAGCCACGAAGGGTGTGTGTGTGATCCATACGAATGACCAGATCCTGTTTGTGAGGAAAAAGGTTAAAAAGGGAAACGGCCTAAAAATAGGCCCTTGACAAACCCCCGGCAACCTGTCATACTGGTCTTACGTCAACCGCTCAAGGAGTGAGCCCACACATGATGACCCTGACCGAATCCGTCGCCAAGCTGGAAACCCTGATTCCGAAGCTCACGAAAGCCAATGACGCGAAATTCGCGTCCGACCTGATTCGGTCGTTCAAGAAGTACGGCTCGCTGACCGTCAAGCAAGCGCCGTGGATCGAGAAGCTGATCGCCCGTGCGGAGGCCCCGGTGTTCTCGGCTCTTCTCGCGGCCCCGACAGCGGTCAACGTGGGCGGCTTCGCGGGCGTCGTGGCTCTCTTCGCCAAGGTGACGGTCCTCAAGTTCCCCAAGATTCGCCTGATGATCGACGGGACGAAAGTCATCCTCTCGCTGAACGGCGCGAAGTCGAAGTCCCCCGGGTTCATCTCCATCTCGGGCGAAGGCACCTACCCCAACCGCACGTTCTACGGTCGCGTGAGCCCCGAAGGCACCTTCACCCCCGCGCATGCGGCCTACGGTTCCTTCCTGACGGCTCTGACGGCGCTCCTGACGGAGTTGGCGAGCAACCCTGTGCGAGTCGCCAAGGACCACGGCAAGCTGACGGGGCATTGCTGCTTCTGCGGCAAGAGCGTCGGCTACGGCAAGGAAGACCGGTCGGCGCTGGTGGGCTTCGGCCCCGATTGCGCGGAGCGGTGGGGCTTCAAGACGGAGTGGCTGGCAGCGGCTGAGAAGGCTGAGGCGCAAGCCTCAGTCGCTCCGGTGAAGTCGGAGCCCTTCAGCGAGTACCTGCTGGACACTCCCGTGGTGGACATGACCACAGGCCCCACCCTGACCATCTCCCCGGCTACACACACGACGATCAACGAGTTGGCCGAGTCCTTGGCCAAAGCCACGGGCGCGGTGTCTGTGACGGTTACAGACGGCCCCCTGACGGCTTCCTACGGCCCGAATCCCGGCGACGTGGGTGACCTTGAGCCGGTCGAGTCGAAGCTCATGGAAGACTTTCTGGCCCCGAATACCGACTGGGTAGACGACGGGTCGGAGACGGTCAAAGCCGCCTGCATCTTTTGTGAAGTGGCCTCCGAGGACGTCAAGATGCTCCACGGTCACGCAGTATGCCCCGAGTGCGTCAAGGAATTGGTATCATGAGGGACATGGACAACATCCTCCTCATCGGGGCCAGCGGGGTGCTGGTCCTGATTCTGATGACGGTGTGGACACGCCACAAGCAACGGAATTGGAACAAAACGCCAATGCAGATGCCGGAGCGGTGGATGAAGGAACATCTGTACCGGACGGGGACTCGTGGATCGGAACCGTGGAACTGGCCCTGAAGTAACACAGGTCAATGGAGTGAGCCATGAGACTGGGTGAGGTAGCGCGACTGATTGGGCTCCGTCCGAGCTATTGCTGGCGCAAGCAGCAATGGAAGTCTGAGGGGGCAGCGAAGGCCCATCTACGGGCACTTCTGCGATCTCCGGGGGGCCGGGACAAAGATCGCTTAGTGGTGTACCAGTGTGGGGTGTGTCAGTGGTATCATGTGGGGCATGAACCCGGAGGGTCGGATGGACGGTAAGGCCACAGACTTCATCATTGATGATGGAGAACTGGTGCCGGTCAAAGAGCTTTATGAGATTGAGGACATGGAGATTGGCACCGTGGTCCTTCAGCCAAAAGACCCCGAAGAATTCATGAAGATGATGATGGCCTTGCAGGGACTATCGAGCTTAGTGAGTAGTCAGTGAACAGGTGCAATTGATTGCACGGAGTGACGACAATGTGATAGACAATGAAGTAAGACTAGAAAAAAATGTTGGTATGTGGATATTAAATGGTTTTGGGTAAGGCCCTTGTTGGTCTGTATCGGTGGAGCCTTCGATGGCAATGAAGCTGATAAAGAGTATACAGCAAGGTATCCGGGTTTGTCCCCGGTGTGGAGCCCTAATGCGGGTGGGCTGTGAAGCACGGGATGCACAGAAGTCCTCGCGCTGGCCGCTGTAGGCGAGAGGCCGTGAGCTAGAAAACAGGTCAAGAAAGTAGTTGCGACGACCAAGGGTACGGTGTACTCTTGGTCGTCGTGTGTCTAGGGGAGGCATGATGGCTGACGAGCAACTGTGTTCAGGCTGTGGAGCGGTCGCAGCGAATCATCCGTTTGTGGGAGTGGCCCGGGATGCTGAGTCCGAGTTGATGACGGCGTATCCGATTTGCTATCTGTGTTGGGTTGACCCCGCACACCGACAACATCCGTTGAAGATGCACTTCTTCGAAGCCAAGGACGCCCCAACCGCCGTGAAGGCCGCAGAGGATAACATCCTCGCAGAGAAGCCCAGTGGATCCCAACAGTAAAAACCAGAGATGGTCCCTCTGGGAGTATCGTGTGTATCCAGACGGCACGAAGAAGCCTCCGTTTCAAACCGTCAAAGAGAACTGTGCTCGATTTGGATTGAAAATGTTTGGTGGGGCCTCCGAGATGAACGTCAAAGCCGCCACAGATGAACATGGACGGCTGTACTGGGAAATCAAGATTCGTACGGAAGGGCATCCGGTCCACGAAGGGCCGTACACAGAATATATCCACACCCTGTGGAAGCAATTCCTCCTCAATGGGTTCGGCCCCGCCTCTGAAGTCCGTCCACACGCACGTTTAGAAGCTGGTGATCGGCAGGACGGTACGCCTGCGGATCAGCTAATAATCCTTCCGCAGTTAAAGGTGGATCCCCACCTGTAGAAAAGAGGGTAGCTATACGGCAAACGTTCTGTATCCCAAGGGCAAACAGGCGCTTCTCAATAAGGAACACAACCTCAGCACAGACATCATCAAGGCCACCTTGATCGATGGAGCCGACTACACCTATTCAGCCACCCACAACACGTATGCCGATGCACAAGTGCCAGCGGCAGCGAAGGTAGCTGTCTCTCCTCAATTAACATCCCCCACGATTGTAGACGGGGTGTTCGATACCGCCGATTTCGTATGGACGGCTGTGACCGGCGATGTGTCCGAGAACATCATCCTCTGGAACGACACCCCCACCACCCCCACAGCAGACCCTCTGTTGGCGTTCTACGACACCGGCATGACCGGAATGCCCGTTACTCCGAATACTGGCAACATCAACGTCACCGTGCATGCCAGCGGGTGGTTCGCACTGTAAGTTGCAATTGATTGCAGGGAGTGTCGTGAATGGCGAATGTACTGAAACATACGTTCGTCAGTGCCAAGGGGGATAGCGCCGACGCCTCGTTGGTACAGGCGTCCCATTGGAACGACGGCCATAAATTCACGGGGGGGAGCCACGGCGGGCTCCTGATGCGTGATACCGGCGATTCAGCCTACGGAGCCACATGGGTGGCTCCGGGGACCGTGGTGGGGCAGTTGCTGACGTGGGACGGGTCGGCATGGGTTGCCGCCGTTCTTCTCCCGACGTGGCTCTCCGTCAGTCTGGGGGGCTCAAGAGCCGCCAGTCTGCCCTTGGCCGCAGCAACCTACG
>Ga0137340_1000354_pt1 | contig 10416 bp, 11 predicted proteins | sample EasRivERMLT400_2_FD_102295 | JGI IMG/M metagenome (GOLD analysis project Ga0137340, IMG submission 102295) | Soil microbial communities from meander-bound floodplain in the East River, Colorado, USA - East River MetaG ERMLT400_2 | ecosystem: Environmental > Terrestrial > Soil > Floodplain ...
CGTGCGGGCGGCGAAAGTAAAATTGACACGATGTCTCATCGGCAACGTGCAAGAGCAAGAAAGGAATACAGTATGAAGAAAATGATAAAGATAAGTATCGCCTGCTGCCTGGCGCTTGTGCTGACTACGGGCGCTGCGTTCGCGGCTGATACTAAAGGTTCGGCCAAGGGGGGAGCAGCCGAACTCACCAAACTTAGGCCCATCAAAACGGTTGAGGATGTCACCGCCCTCAAATCCGGAGATCAAGTCGTGATGGCCTGCCCGAAGTGCAAGTCGATCTACGTCACGCGCGTCGTGAAGGAGAACAAACCGGGCAAGTCGTATGAGCTTGGGGCGACGGAGCATCTCTGCCCGGGGTGCGACAACAAAATTACGCTAACGGGACACGGCAAAGGAGTCAAAGAAGAGATCACGCACGTTTGCAAGACATGCGGCTCGAAAGACGCCTTCTGCTGTGTGCTCAAAGAAGGCGAAGGTCCCACGAAAGGAATGGAGAAAGAGAAGAAGTAAGCGTTGACCGAACATAGACGCGCGGAAAGCGTTGCGGGCGGAGCCCTGCAGACGGTGGGGTTGCAGACATGCCACTTCTGGATCGGAGCGGGGTCCACCACGCAGCGCACGGGAGTTCGCACTGTTTCTTACTGCACCAGTTATGTCTAATCACCGAAAAGTCGCGGTGTGCCAGCTATGCAAAGTGGAAAAACTGCAGCGAGAACTGCTGCCAGCTGAACTGGTCCGTCCTGCGGTCTCACACCTCATAGAAAGAGAGCATCCTGAATGGAAACCGGAGGGCTTCATTTGCGCATCAGATCTCAATCGCTATCGGATGGCTTATGTCCGCAACGTGTTGGAAACCGACGTCGGGGAAATTTCCTCTTTGGAGAACGAGGTACTCGAAAGCCTGAAGAAGAACGAGGTTCTCTCCGCGAACATCTACGCTGATTTCGATACAAAGCTGACGACCGGCGGAATGCTCGCCGACAGAATGGCTGCTTTTGGCGGAAGTTGGAAATTCATTCTGCTCTTTGCCCTGATCTTGCTCGCCTGGATTGTCATCAATTCGGTAGCGTTCCTAGCGAAACCGTTTGATCCATATCCATTCATTCTTCTAAACCTTGTTCTTTCCTCTCTGGCTGCGATTCAGGCGCCTGTCATCATGATGAGCCAAAATCGCATGGAGGTTCGCGACCGCTTGCGTGCTGAACACGATTACAAGGTCAATCTAAAGGCCGAATTGGAGATTCGCCACCTTGACGAGAAGCTTGATCATCTCCTCAAGCAGCAGTGGACACGACTGCTGGAGATTCAGGAAATTCAGTTGGAATTGATGAAAGAATTGGCAGAACGCAAAGCATCGTGATGCCAGTCCCCATCGTCGCGCTCGCAGTCGCTACAGTGGCAATCATAAGTCAGCGGTCGAATAACACCCGCAGCGCATTTTCACGATAGATCTTTTTCAACACTTCGTCCGGCAGCGCCCACGCGTGCATCGGCCAGTGGTACTTTCGGAAATACGCGGGATAAAAATGTTCGTCGGCTGTTTCCAGCAAACGGAACGTGACGCGGTACATCTCCGGGTCCGGGTTCATGTCGGTGCCATAAAAGATCCGGTCCTGGTACCGAATGAAGAATTGCGATACGGTGCGCGGGATGGGTGACAACTCGGCAAAGCGCGCGCCAATGTCCGCGTACAGATTCGGATACCGGTCGAGCATGCCACCGAGACGGTTCAAGTCGGAGCAGCAGTTGGCCAGGTGACACGCGATGAAAGTCGTACGCGGATGTTTTTTCACCGCACGCTCGAGACTGTCCACCACTTCAGCATGTGTGAGCACACCTGGGTCACTCTGCACGCGCCATTTCCAGGCATTCATCAATCCGTCGTTTGTTTCATCCATCGGCTCATACATCCAGCGGTCCTCGCCGACGTGAATGTTCACCGGCATCCGTAGTTCCGCGCATTTGGCGAGAATCACGTCCATACGAGGGTCATCGATGTGCATTCCCAGGGTATTCGTCCGTGCGCCAAGCCCGCGACCTTTATCACTCAGTTCACCGATTCCCGTCGCGCCTGCTTTGTGGCACCGCTCCAGTTCCACAATCGCGGCCGGGCCAAAGCCCGGCTGGTCGAAACCAGTGTAATCAATGCCGCACCAGACGTTGAACCGCTGCGGGTGTTTTCCGAACTTCGCCATAATTTGGTCAAACCTTCGTCCGGTCGCTCCCGAGAGAATAATTGTTTTCTCCAATCCAACGTCGTCCATCGTATGGACCCAACGTTGAACGTTCGACTCCGTAGGAGCGTAATCATGCGAATGGACATCGATGATTGGATAACGGGCTTTCTCTACGCGGGTCTCGGAAATCCTGAAAATGGATTTCGGTTTATAGTCCTTGAGCAGGATCTCTTCCGGCCCCGCCCCAGCGCAGGCCAGGCAGGCGAACATGTACGCGAACAGGACGGCTGCGATGCTCGATAATGGGGCTGCCATATGCGCTACACTACAGAAAGTGCCGACGACCTCACATGTTTTTTAGACCTCGGTGCAAAGGGATAGCCACCAGCTTCGATGGTCTCCCAGGAAGCCCCCCTCACTTCGAACCAGCTGTGCGGGTGACGCGATTAATGACTCACTCGTGGGTCTGAGAGCGGCTCTTTCACATCGAGTTCGCTCGGTGCCAGCAGCGATTGATCATTAATTAGCCAAGGGCGATGCACTGGAGCGGCGCCCGCCACCTGCGCTGCCAGCCGTTCGGGTTTGGAAAAGCGCTCCCCGAGTTTACCTTTGCTGTCCGTCTCGATCGCATATCCGTTTGCGTCGACATCCGGAACTTCGCCATGGGCCCAGTAATCGTGGATCCTGCGCGCGAGATCTTCCAAGGCGAGGTAGCCCGCCGGCTTAACGAAGTAGGCGTTGGGGCCAAGGAGATACGCCTGCCGGACATCATCGGGATCGTCAGAATTGGACAGCACAACGACCGGGACGACAGACAAGGCGGGATTGTTCTTGAGAAATTCAAAGAATCGCGAATCCATCGCCATCCGGCATCTTCAAATCCGTGATCACAGACGATGGAAACGGGAATGCGGCGCGGTCGGAGTATTTACCCTGGCCTGTTAGATAGGCAACCGCCTCGTTCCCGCTGGCTAGTCCGTAAATCCTATGGCCGGGATACGCGCACTCAAAAGCTTTCTGAACGAACAATCGCTGGCTTTCATCATCGTCCACGATCAAGAATGTGGCATCTTTCGTTGTCATAGAAATGGGCCTCCTCCATGTTGTGCGCAAGACCGCTCGGCAAGTGCCCTGCGAGTTCCACTCAGGATGTTGCGCGATGTTTTCATATTACGTCATGGTTTCCTTTGCCTTCAAGCCCACCTGAAGGCTTCCCTAATCCATATTCCGTTATCCTTTCCACGACTGCTTTCCCGAAATTGCCAAGCTCTTATCGCATTTTGAGGGTTGGGCCACGGCGAAGCGGTGCCAGGGACAGCGCGGCCAATCCGGTTTCGGCAAGGTAGGGCGCGATGTCCCTTGTCACGCCGAATGGCCCAATTTCGGATTCATTTGCGACAAGATATGTGAGGGCTTATCGCCTGCGGGGGATTAACGTCTGATAGAGAAGTGAAAATCGAATGCAAAGGCGCCTATGAAAACCAAATGGATATTGCTGCCGGGGCTCGGCCTTGTAACCTGGCTCGTCATTGCCGCGATCGCACAACCGCACGAGGGCCTAACCACAAAGGAGTTCATGCGTGAGAAGCTGGGGCACTCACAGAAAGCATTGGAAGCGCTGGCGCTGGAGGATTTTGTCACCCTCGCGCAGCAATCGAAAAAATTGAGCGCGATGACGCAGGAAGCGACGTGGGAGGTGTTCCAAAATCCCGACTACGCGCAGCACAGTGCGACGTTCCGCCGGCACGCCAACGCCCTCACCAAAGCCGCGCAAGACAAGAACCTCGATGCCGCCACGCTCGCTTACGTGCGGCTGACGATGAGTTGCGTGGACTGCCACAAGTTTGTCCGAGGCAAGGTCATCGCGGAAGCACCGCAAGAACATCTCGATATAGCGGCGAAATACGCGGCTCCCGTGCAACGTTGTGAACGATGATCTGGTCCAACCGGTCGCGCGAGATTCCGACGAACACCGCCATCACACAGACAAACCCAACCGGTTCAACCCCGACCGCCAGCACCTGCCGCGCACAGAGATCCCGCGCCGTGCGCCCCCAGTAACGCGGTCGAACAGAGAAGCCCAGGACTGTGGCGATGACCGCCGCGGCATGCCGCAGTTCATCGCACTCTCCCACAACCATCTCGCCCAATTTCCCAATGGCACGCATCGTCATCCGTGAGCGCCGACGCTGCTTTCCCACTCATATGCGCCACAGACAACGGCCTGCTGTTTGTTTCGTGGCGTCTCTTGCCATTTCACGACTCCTTCCATAGGAGATTCCGACAAAGACTCCGGCAGCGTGTTGTGTGTAAGCCAAAAGTCCTGGATGGCTTTCACCATCTCCTCGAGTTTGCTTGCTTCGGACGGTTTGGTCAGAAATGCGTTCGCGCCCAGGCGATAGGCGGTATCAATGTCCGCATTTTCGCTGGATGCTGAAAGTATGATGACCGGCAAGACCATCCGGAACTGTTGGCGGATCCGTTTGAGAACCTCCAGACCCATGACGCAGGGCAATTTCAAGTCCAACAATACCAGGCATGGCAGCGGAAATTGTTTGCGGTCGGCGAATTTGCCGGCGCCTTGCAAATAGTCAATCGCCTCCTGCCCGTCACTGGCGGTCTGAATCGGGTTCGCCGCGCCCGCTTTCTTCATCGCCATTTGCAGGAAGAACACATCGTTCGGATCGTCTTCAACCTGAAGAATTGTTTTCATGGTTATCCTTTCTTGAATTGAATCCAGAATTTGCTGCCTTTCCCCGGCTCTGACTCGAAGCCGACCTGCGCGCCCATGCGCAGGATCGCCTTGCGCACGATGGTCAGGCCGATGCCAGTCCCTTTGTACTCCGTGGTGGGATGAAGCCGCTCGAACATGCGGAAAATGCGGTCGTGATTTTCGGGGGCTATGCCGATGCCATTATCTTTGAACCATACTCGAATCCAGGCGTCCCCCACGGCTTCCGCCGAGATCTCGACACGCGGGGTAGTTCCGGGCGAAACGAATTTTATGCCATTGCTCAGCAGGTTGGAAACGCACTGGGTGAGCAACGCCTGGTTGCCCACGACCTTCGGCAACGTGCCTTTGATTTTGATCTCCGGTTTGATGCCCCCCCCATTCGGATAAGTCTCGATGATGTCATGGACGAGGCGATCCAGATCTACCTGCTCCATCGGCAATTCCGCGTGGAGAATTCCGCTGTAGCTCAGGACATCCTGGATAAGCCGGTCGAGCCGGACGGCGGAGCGCATGATCTGCTGAAGATAGTTGAGTCCCTGTTCATCCAGCTTGCCGGTGTATTCATCCACGAGGATTCGCGCGAAGCCTTGCATGGCCCGCAGCGGCGCGCGCATGTCGTGTGACACACTGTAGGAAAACGCCTCCAGTTCACCGATCTTGTCAGCCAGGCTGCTGGCCAGTTCGGTCAGCCGCTGCTCACCGCGCTTGCGCTCGGAGATGTCGGTGCGGATGGCGATATACTGAGTTGGCTTGCCTTGCGCATCGAGAAACGGAAAAATCGTGGTTGCCACCCAATAGATCGAGCCGTCCTTCGCGCAGTTTTGAATGTCGCCCTTCCACACGCAGCCGCGGGTTATGGTGGTCCAGAGGTCTTTGAAGAATTTTTTTGGATGATAGCCGGAATTGATAATGCGGTGGTTCTGGCCGAGCAATTCCTCGCGGGAGTATTTGGAAATCTCGCAGAACTTGTCATTCGCGTACGTGATGTCGCCGCTGGCGTTGGTCGTGGCCACGATCGAGTGCTCATCCACGGCGGCCTTTAAATCCTGGAGCTCACCAACCCGCTTGTGAAATTCACCGGTTCGCTCGGCGACCACTTGCTCCAGTTCAAGGGCATGCCGCGCAACCTCATCCCTGGCGGCCAGGAGCGCCTTCTCGTCCTTCTTGCGCTCCGTAATGTCTCGGATGTTGCACTGGATAACTTTTCGTCCATCTTCATCGTAGAGGTTGCTCACGAATTCGACATCGCGGCGGTTGCCCGCCATGCCCTGGAGCGACAGGTCCTCGTAGCGAATAAGATGTTTCTCCCGCAACTCCCGGAAGGCTGCCCGGCTGGCTTCCTCATCTTTGAGCAATCCAATTTCCCACAGCTCTTTGCCCAGCAAATCCCCGTGCGAGTAGCCCAATAATTCCGTCATAAACGGATTTGCGTCCGTGATTTTTCGTGTGTCGGGATCGAGAATGAGTATGCCGTCCCGGGCCGCTTCAAAGAGGCGGCGGTAACGCATCTCCGAGGTCCGCATGGCGGTTATGCTTTCCTGACAAGCAATGTCCAGCCTCTCGCTTGCCGCCTGCAATTGTTCATTCAAGGCCCGGACTTCCTCGGCCATCCCGCCGTGTTTCTCCCGGAGTGTTTGAATCAAATCGCGCGCTTCCGCGAGTTGACGTTCTAATCGCACGACCGCTGGTGCGCCTTTTATCGAGCGACCCACCCCCGCTGTTCCGCCAATCGATGGCGTTGCTTCCATGACGCGACTATGAATACCACCCCAACCGAATGGAATTGGGAGCAAGGCTAAAACAGGTTAGGGAGTTTTCTTAGGTTGAGTAAGCACCACGACAACCGTGTGAACTTTGCGCCGATCGTCGCCGTCAGGCCGTTGGCTTCTCGGATTCGAGCCAGCGCACGGCGAAGCGGATGAGAGAAGTTGAATCCAGCAGGGCAAGTTTTTGCTTAATATGGCCGCGGGTGGACTCGACAGCTTTCGAACTGAGACGAAGTTGCCTGGCAATGTCGCGGGTGCTCTTGCCCTGGCCGATGAGTTGAAAGACCTCAAATTCGCGGTCAGTGAGCTTTTGACAGGTGAGTCCGAGTCGCGAGGGCGGGCGGGCGCAAGAGAGTCGAGCAATTGAGCGGACATATGCGGGCTAACGTGAACGTTACCGTCGAGCACAAGTCGCAACGCCTGGAGCAACGTTTCGCCACCAACTTCTTTCATGACATAGCGGTGGCGCCGCGCGCAACACGCGTTCCGCGCAAACCGTTTCCTCATGCATCGAATCATTTGCCGCTATTCCCGGCGCATCCCTTCGAGCCGCCGCCCTCAAGGAGCGGGGCACCTGAGTCACAAGCGAGCAACCGCGTAAAAGCCGGTGGACGCATCCCGATCAACATAGACGGTTGCAGGCGCCCCGTCGCCGCTGTGCACCGTGGATGTGGCCGCCCCAGTTGGCGTGGTCGAGAAAGGGATTCGGGCCCAGGCGCCGGCCGCCAGCGACTCACGAAAACATACTTCGTAGTTTACGCCGGAAACGGTGGGAAACGACAGGCGATAGCGAGGCACATTGTTTTCGCCGACCAGAACGATGGCGCCGGTGATTTGAAAGCCAAGACCCGGAATTTCAATGCTTAGAAAATCCGGGACTTCGTATTGCACGACGTACTGCGTCAGCGGCTCGTTAGCCGGGCCGCGCACAACCGTGCCATCGGGAAGAAAGCGAGCGCCATGACAGGGGCAGGTCATGGCGCTGGTGCTGGTGGAGTAGGTGCCTACAGTGCATCCACCGTGCGTGCAACGGGACGTCACGGCGAAGAACACATCGTTGGGCACGCGTGTAACAATGATCTGCGGGAAAGAGGTGGGCATACCCGTGACGAGCAGCCGCACCGATCCATAAGTGTTACGCAAGGCCGGAAAGCTGTTCAGGTTCATTCGGAAAATCCCGATGTCGGAGGCTGGTTGGGCGTGGATCTCCGCCAGGAAGAGCGATCGGTGGCTCAAAAATGGGGTAGAAACCGCGATCCAACAGAAGGCCCGCACGAATCGGCGGCGAGTGCAGGGGTAGATTGAAACATTTCGAGATTCCGCAGGTAGAGCATCGGTATTCATAAAACCTGTTATAGTTCCTGCGCCGTGGTTGACCCGGTGAACTGTGGCAATGTTAAGCGCATCAGTCGCGGTGTCCCGCCGGCACGAGCGACGGCCCGGCGCAGGGGGCGATTCCCGCCGCGATGGCGTACCGCGTCAGGCCCGCTACTTCGTGAATGTCCAATTTATTCATTACGGACTGCCGATGTTTCTCAACAGTCTTGATGCTGATCCCCATCATTTCGCCGATTGCTTTGTTCCCGTTCCCTTCGGCAACGAGCCGCAAGGTTTGCAATTCCCGCTTGGTCAGGTGCTTTGGCAGCAAGGCATTATCGCCGGTGGTGAAAAATGCGCGGCGCGCTTGTCGCGCCCTGCGCTGCGTTATCGCCGCGCTGAAAAACGAGTGCCCTTTGCTGATTTCCCGCACCGCCGCCAGTAGCTCGCCGCCGGCGCTTTCCTTCATCATATATCCCCGTGCACCGGCGGCGATAGCCATGCTCACGTCCTGATCCTCGTGATAGGTGGAAAGCATCAGGATTCCGGCGGATGGGACGTCCTTGTGAATCTGCACGGCCGCCTCGATGCCATTGAGCTGGGGCATCGCGATATCCAGCAGGACCACGTTTGGCCGCAAATCCCGAGCTTCACGCACCGCGGCTTCGCCGGTTTGAGCCTCACCCACCACTTCCATATCCCCAGCGGTTTGCAACAGTTGTTTGAGTCCCTGACACACGATCAAATGGTCGTCGACAATTAGGACACTTATTTTCTTCATAGGTTTGGTGCGGTTATCGCGGGCCCCTCTTCCAGGCCTCTGCCGGTACTCAAGGCCGAGCGTTTAGTTTTCATAAATGCAAGCATGCTTGACCAAGGCTGGCGCTGGCTGCACGGCTTCTGCCAAAGATTCAACCTCTTTTGCCCGGTGCTGCGTGCCATGGCGATCCATTGATCACACCACCGCGCTTACCGTAGCGGAAATCGGTGACCCACTTGGGTTGCGAACGTTATTAAGGCAAAAAGACTGCGCGATAAAACCGCTGCAGAAAACTTTCCGCTACAGAATCGGTATACTCGTACGACGAGCCCGTTAAGTCGAAACTCGTGTTCGTTGTCCAGACCGGTCCGACCAAATTACTCGACGAATGAATCTGGTAGCGCCCTGACGGGCCAGTCACATTGAGTTGAATCGCTCCTGGGCTCCACCGGCGAATGGCGAGCTGGACTTCACTGGGCGGATTCCAGGTCAAGGCGATCGTTCCCGAGGTTCCCGAAAATCCATCGACCGCGATTCGATAGGTCGTGTCGGCGGCGGCATTGAAGCTCAGCCGGCTGGTGGAATTGCCGCCGGAGTTGTCGTCACTCTTAACCAGGGTGAGGCTGCCGACACTATTCCCGGTGTAAACGGCCAGGGTGGTATCAAAGTCACTGCCGACCGTGTCAAACAAAACCGGGGTGTTCGTTGGAGCCGTCCAACAGTACCAGACCGAATGGCCACCGATGTTCCCGTGGTGGGCCGGTTCATTCGGTTCTTTGGTGGCACCGATGTTGTGGCCGCTGACGGTTCCGAGCAAACCAGTGATCGTCAGGCAATTCGTGAACGCATCGTTGGGCGGCGGATTAATATTCAACACGACGCGTCCGTTTGCCCTGTCCCAGCCATCCACCGCGATCTGATATGCGGTTTGCGCCACCGCATCGAAAACGACGCGGCTTTGGCCGTTCGAAATGAAAACGATGTCGTCATTGGCCGCGACTAGCGAAAGAGCGCCGACATCGCTTCCGGTGTACACGGCCAGCAGGGTGTCGAAGTCGCTGCCGATGGTGGTGATCTCGACGGGCGCGCTCTGGGGCGCGGTCCACCGAAACCAGACTGAGTGTCCCCCTGAATTGGTGGCATGGTTCGGCTCGCCGATTTCTTTGGCCGCGCAGGTGGTGAACGCGATGGCATTGGCAGCGAGGCCGGTGAGGACTTGCGCATCGAAGAAGGTATCGTTGGGGGGAGACGGACAATTTCCGGTCAGCGTGACGTTCACTCGAGTGATGTTATTATTTTGGTTGGCCTCCGCGATGAGGTCAAAGGGATCCATTTCCAGCTCCAAAATGTAATCACCATCGGGGACGTCGGTGATATCCATGAACTGACACGCCACTGCGGGATCATAAGTGTCGGCCCAGCCGACGGAGATGCCTTGATTGTTGCAATTGTAATAGCGATTGAGCCGCGGAGCCGTCGGGCTCCATCGCGTCGTATCCTCCATGCAGAAGGCGGCCTTCTGCCTTCCTTTGACCACGTTGTTATTGGTGTCCAACAAACGATAGCCCGCGAAGCCTTCAAAGTGATGATGGCCATGACAGGGATCATAGGTGAACAAGGGATTGTTGTTCGGATCGCCAAAAACCAAATCACTGGGGCCAA
>Ga0137340_1000357_pt1 | contig 10395 bp, 11 predicted proteins | sample EasRivERMLT400_2_FD_102295 | JGI IMG/M metagenome (GOLD analysis project Ga0137340, IMG submission 102295) | Soil microbial communities from meander-bound floodplain in the East River, Colorado, USA - East River MetaG ERMLT400_2 | ecosystem: Environmental > Terrestrial > Soil > Floodplain ...
CACGAGAGTGATGCCGTCGGGCCAGATGGCGCCTTGCTCAATCCAACTCAAGAGCAGATCGGTTTGTTCCTTCGGGAGCGGACCGCCTTTGTTGGCGGGAGGCATGAGGTCGTCGTGGTCGGCCGGAAGAATTGTGGAGGTATAGATTAAACTCTTCTTCGGGCCGCCGGGGACGAGGGCCGTGCCGTCGTCGCCGCCCTGGAGTGCGCCGGCGCGGGTGTCGAGACGGAGATCGCCCTTGGGTTTTTCGGGGCCGTGGCAACTCACGCAGTTCGCTTCGAGGAGCGGTTTGACGTCGAGGGCGAAATCGATCTTATCGGCCGCCCCGACGAGCGTTGGGACCGCCAACCCCAGCGGCAGCCACAGTTTAATATTCATGAGCATTTGACGTAACCAAGTGTGGGATTGATGCAAAGAAAGTCAATGCAGGGCGATCTGCGATTTTCGATTTGGGATTGAGGATTTGCGATTGCCCCTCCCACGGTCGCGAAGGGATTACTGGTCTGTCCCTCATCCTAACCATTGCTTGGATTGTGCTTCGCCCGAGAGACTTCGTCTCCGCAGCCCCGAGGGAGAAGGGAAGCTGGCGACGATCTTCGGTCGGTTTCGTTGTCATTTGTTTCACTGCCGGTAGTTGTTCGCTGCAAAATGGGACGACTGGAGAGAGTGTCGTTGTAAGTCGTTGGTACAGCGTGGTTGGTTTTTGCAAGAATGTGAAACCGTCCCATTTTGTCCCGTTGTGTACAGTAGTGGCAAGTTTGTTCCCGTGAGAGGGCGGCGGGCGTAGCGAGTTTACTGGCTTGTCCCTCATCCTAACCTTCTCCCCGAGGGAGAAGGAATAGCAGTCGACCGATTTTTGAGGTCGAGCGTCGTGGGATTCTGTACCAAGGCTTTGGCTCTCTACTGTCGAAACGGGAAGGCCACCGGAAAAATTCAGACACTTTAACGCGTTAAAGTTGTAAGTGGTTGATGCAGAGTGGTTAGAAAAATCACATTCGCGATTTTGTCTGAATTTTGTCTGAATTTTGTATGTACTTTTCCCGAGGTTCTGAAAGCGGCGGGGAGGGGTGGCGGATCGGGATAAAGGAGTGCGGCAGCTCCGCGTGGAGCCTGGAATGTGGCGGGCATTGTCCGTCATAGGGTTACCCTCTCCTCGGCTGGTCAGGGCTGTCTGCCGTTGGTCAGCTTTGGCTGATTTACACCCTTTATGTATAGCATATCTCCAGATGCAATGCAACGTCATACGTGTCAAATCATCTTCGCATCCAACACCAGGATCGTTCCCGGGAACCTGTTCCCTATTCGTTCCTCATAGAGAAGGCAATGGTTGATGGCCGGCGCTGCGTCGGGCCATTGCGCAGGTTCAGCGTACGCTGGTAACAGAGGAAGGAATGACATGAACATTCGATTGCACCGTTTACGGCTGGCGGCCCAAGTCGCCATGATACTCGCGCTCACATTGGTTCCGGGCTCGTTTACAGCCTTTGCCGGGAAACGCCCAGGCGGAGGCGGAGGGACCACGGCACCAAAGCCGCCGACGCCCACCAACTTCCGCGTGACTGCGAAAACAGCCTACACCATTAGCGTGGCCTGGGACGCGGCCGCCTCCAGCTCGACTTTTAACTTCCACCTTTCGGGAGCTTACCACGTTACGCCGGCCATCCTGCCTTCAACAGCGAGAAGTCACACTTTTACCGCGCTTGCTCCGGGCAATGATTATTGGCTCTTTATCTATACCAAAGATGCAGCCGGAAACGCCGGAGGCCAGGCTAACCTCGGCCCCGTCCTTCTCCCCCGCGACACAACTCCGCCATGGACCGCCCCCGTTGTCTCCGTCGGTGAAGTTGGCGCTAATTACGCGCACCTCTCCTGGACTCGCGCCGAAGACGACGGCCCATACCATTACTCTTACGAACTCTGGATCAACGGCAGTCTCCTCTACAGGAGCGATTATCCGAAGAACGTTACCAACACGGTTCTCCGCTTCCTCCAGCCGGCGACCACCTACGCCGTCCAGATCCGCACCATCGATTTCGGCAATAACCCTTCGCCCTTGAGCGCTCCCGTCTCATTTACCACGCTCCCGGCCAATCCCAACGACACGACTCCGCCCACTGTCCCGGCTCCGGTGTTCGCGTACAGTTTTGGCGACCTTGAAATGGAGCTGTCATGGGGTCAATCCACCGACGACTTCGACGCCCAGGCGAACATCCGCTACGACGTCTATGTGAACGGCCGCTTTGAGGACGTGGTATTTGGTTCCGGCGGTCCGAGAGTCATTTACGGTACAGGCCTCGGCGAGAACCTCATCGAAGTCTTCGCTACCGACACCGCGGGCAATACATCGGCGGCGGGCATCTTCAGGATATTCCTGTGATCCGCGCAACGTTGGAGGACGAGTTACACGGGTTTCAAATAATGACAGCGCCGCCTGCAACTGGCACGCGCGCGCGCTATGACTGCCGGACAAGAGTCACTGCTGCACCGACCATAACAGCAACAAGCCAGATGCCTGCGAAACAAAGAAGGGTGAGAAGCCCTCGCCAGCCCCTGGTCCGGAAAAGATAGACAGGCCCAACCACCGGCCACGCGAAGTAAACGAAAGAATCATAGTCATAGCAGAGCCGTCGTCCGCGTTTGCGTGCGTCGGCCGACACCCACGAGGCGATGACGAGTGACAAGGCAACGCTCGCCGCCATTTCCGCCCGCGTTGACATTCCGTCGGGATCGATCGCCGTTGTGATACCCCACCCGAGGATGCAAACCCACAGCATCAACGTGGGCGCAAACATTTGCTGAAGCCAATTAGGCATGCTTGATCACGGCTGAGTGGACCAAGCGTATCAAATTGCTTCACACCGTCGAGCCCGTGGTGGTCCGCGAAGTCGTGGCGCGTCCGCGCGGGAGATTCCGGACATGCTGGATTGCGTCCACTGAGATCGGTTCTGTCCATTTAGAGGCGAGCGAGTCCAGCCGTGACACTCTGCCACTCGCGGGGGTCCGTCACTTTGCCTTCGGACCTCCACCAGCGTGAAGTGTACTTTATTCAGGACCGACCCCTTTCTTCCTTTCCTTTCCACCGACCCCTTTCCGACCCCTTGTGATGGTTCCTGCAAACCGGCCGCTGATTGTTCTCTCCGCCTTCTACGTGCATTCTGCATCCTGCATTCGTGACCGTTGTCAGGCCTGCTCCTTTTGGTCCGCCAGCGTGAAGTGTACTTTGTTCAGGAGCGCCCCCTTTCCTTTTACGTATTAACGGACGCGCTTCCAGCTCGGGATGTATCCGTCCTCATCGTCCTCGGACTCGTCATCTTCCTCCTCGGCGTCTAGCGTCTCATTTGTGAACAACACCGTTAAAGTTTTTCCGTAGTGGCCCAGCCCAATCACGTCCTCCTTCACCTCGATTCGTGGAGCCCCGTCGAACCAATCATCCAGCATTGAAACCCCCTCGGCCTGTTTTGCCGCGGCAATGTTTTCTGGATCCTTCTGGAACCTTGCTGTCGTACTGCCGGGGGGAATGGAGTCGCCGGCCTTCAACCAGGTCAGTCCTTTCTTCGTCCGAATCGTTTCGGACATGGAACAAAAACCGACGCGGCCGCTGTTTCCTACAATAATTGCGACCGGATCATCCGAATATTCTGCGAAGCGGATGGCCGTTGCCGTAATTGAGGTAACGCATAATTTTGCCAGCGTATCGATCGCGGGAAAACCAGCGCCACTTCGTCGGAGTGCGTTTCGAAACAGCGCCTCTGGCATCAAGAGCGCCGCCGAAAATAGATCTGCTTCTCTTTCACAATCGTCATGGGAGACGAACCCGCTATGTGAGTAGTGAAGCCCCGCCGGGTTGTTCAACAGCTTCTCGACATGGCCCGGGATGCAATAATGGCCCAATTCGTGGCCGACGGTGAAATTGATAAACCCTTCGTTGTTTATACATTTGGAGTACCCAATTCCGAACGCATCACCGTTCTTCATTAGGAAACCAGACACTCCCGCTTGTGGCGGATCCCACGCTTGAACAAGGATGTCTTTCCGTTGCGCGATCTCAATCGGCTTGATCGGCAGGCTGGAGAGGCCGAGTTCCTTTATGAGATCTTCGGCGCGCCCTGCGACTTCGCGCTGACGGACCCTGGACATCATTTTTCCTTTGCCTTATCCTTGTTCTTCTTTGCGAGCGCCTCCGCCATGGTTTCGAGCGCCTTCAGATCATCGGCAGTGAAGTTTTTGGCGTCGCGAAATATTTTACCGACTGCAGGACCGGAGATCCCAGGCTGGTCAGCCCGGGCGAGTAGGTAGTCAGTAGTAACGTTCAGCGCATCGGCTAGTCGCTTCAGATTATCGAAGGACGGGGACCGACCGCCGGTTTCGAAATGGGATATCGCGGACGGCTGAAGGCCGCTTTTCTCCGCCAACTCCGATTGGCTCAGGCCGCGCATCTCACGGGCGGCTTTAAGCCGGGTTTTGAAGGCATCGGGCATAAAAATCGGGGTTGACTGCTATTGACGATTGCGTATAGTTATTCATGACGACAACGAACGGCCGAGTGAGGCCCTTCGAGACCGAATATATACGGATTCGTAATTTATTAACAGACGTGTTCGACATAATCAACAGGCTAATTCGCATTCTCCCATGCACAAGTAATTGGGGTATCGGCTCCGCCGATGCCCCGCATATTGCGTTTTTTCTAAAATTGTGCCAAAATAATCAATTATGAGCAGAAAAGTTTATCACGTAACAAAGGGCCATGATGGTGAATGGAAGGGCACGCTGCGGGGCTCGGCTCGGCCATCGGTTTCCGCTCCGACAAAGGCCGAGGCGCTCGAGCGTACCGTCGAAATCGCCAAAAACGCACCGCTCAGTCAAGTCGTGATCCACAAGGAGCACGGCGGCATTCAAAGCGAGCGCACCTACGGTCAGGACCCGCGGAGATTTCCAGGATGAGCCATCAAACATTGGACCAACTTCTCTCTCAGCTCGGCGGCTCGACGTTGCTAACAGCGTCCGCAGGGATCACCGTCGGGACCCGATTCGATAAACTCCTCGAAAACTTACGGCTGACGGACGACCAGCACCGTGACGGGATCGTCAAGTATACCGGCGTTCGAATCTGCCTCAACTCTCATTATTACGGTGTCAGCTCCGGTTCGGCGAACAGCTTGCTGGTCGGTTCCTGGGGCAAATCCACCGAAATTCGGCCGCCTCGGGACATCGATGTGATGTTTGCCCTGCCGTCTTGGGTTTACGATCGATTCCAGACCCGCCCGGGCAACAAACAGTCTCAGCTTCTGCAGGAGGTGAAGAGCGTTCTGGCTAAAAGCTATCCTGCCACCGAGATGAGCGGAGATGGGCAGGTCGTCATGGTCCGGTTCACGAGCTACAGCGTCGAAGTGGTGCCGGCTTTCAAATTGACGACCGGCAAATACTGGATCTGCGACACGAACAACGGGGGCAGTTACAAGACCGTGGATCCGGATGTTGAGATTGCAGCAGTGAAGGACTCAAACACGGTCACCAGTGGAAACACCCGCGATCTGATCCGAATGATGAAACGGTGGCAGGAACATTGTTCGGTGCCGCTAAAATCGTTTATCATCGAACTGTTGGCGATCGATTTCCTCCAGACATGGGAGCATCGGGGAAAGAGCAGCACGTGGTACGATTGGATGACCCGCGATTTCTTCCGTTGGCTCAAACAAAAATCCGCATACTACTCCGTAAGCGTTCCCGGCACCTACGAGTGCATTCACATCGGGGATGCTTGGAAGTCGAAGGCGGAGAGCGCTTGCGCCCGGGCCGAAAAGGCCTGCGAATACGAATCGTACAAAAGACCTTATTCTGCTGGAGAAGAATGGCAAAAAATCTTCGGGACCTTCATACCGACCAGCTAAACCGTGAGCGAGAAGGCGGATCAACTTGTGCAGGAATGCCAGCGGCAGTCTGAAAGCTGCCTCTACGCATCCACGGCCTTTTTCATTTGGCTTCGAGAGTTGCGCTGCTGGCGTGTCGTTTTCGTGGTGACCCCGCTAATCCTGGGCGGGTTTGCCTCCGGTCGGCTGTTATTCTTTGCCGACGCCGGCAACACCAAGATTCTTGCCTCGGTGTCGGCCTTTCTTGCCGGTCTCCTCCCGTCCATCTATTCCGCGCTTAAATTGGACGACAAGCTCCGCGAGTGCACCAACGCCGCCGCCGAGTTCAAAAATCTTCAAGATCGGTTTCGCCAAGTCGCCCTGGTCGCGGCGCACAAGCCATTTGCCGAGTTCGAAACCGATTTTAATGCGCTCATGGACCGGTTCGAGTCGCCCGCAAACCGAGCATCACGCCTCCGGAGCGCGTGTTCCGTGCCGCGCAAAGAAAAGTGAAGAGCGGTGACTACACGTTTGACGTTGACTTGGCGGCGAAGAAACCAGGTCCCAGCGCGGCTGCCTGACCACTTATGTTCGACGATATTAAAAGAGAGCTTCGCCGGCTTGAGCGGGGGATGACGGTTGCGATCTCACTTCCAGCCGACGAAGAGGGATTCCTAGATCGGCAGTGCCCCGGAAAGGGCTGTCGTTCAGATTTCAAAGTGTATGCCGATGACTGGCGCGACCTTGTCTCGGACGAGCGTGCCTATTGCCCCGTCTGTCGACATGAATCCCCGTCCGAAAAATGGGCCACTCCGGCCCAGGTTAAATATGTCGAGAAGGTCGCCCTCTCCAAATTGACCAGGATGGTGAACCAGGCTTTCGATCGCGGAGCTCGTGAATTTAATCGCCGGCCACAGAACGGATTCCTAACTTTTTCACTTTCATACAAACCAGGTTCCCGGCCGCTGATACTGCCGAAGGCGACAGCGGAGTTAATGGAGCAGAAATTCGCCTGCGAGAAATGCAACTGTCGTTATTCGTCGATCGGCGCTGCGTTTTTTTGCCCGGCTTGTGGCCACAATTCCGCTCTTTCGACCTTCGACCAAACCATTGCAACGGTCGAAAAAGCCGTCTCGTGCATCGAGACTGTGCGTTCGGCGATCACCGCTGTTTCAGGCCGCGATGACGCCGAGAATACGGTTCGCTTAATTTTGGAGCAAAGCCTCGGGCGCCTGGTCGGCGCTTTCGAGCGGTTCAATGAGGCCTTGTTTGTCACGTTGCCGGCGGCGCCGCTCTTGAAAATGAAACGCGGGTGTTTCCAGCGGCTCCAGGACGGTTCCGACCTTTGGAAAGAGGCGATCGGCCGCGGCTTCGTGGACATGCTGCCCGCAGCTGATTGGAGATCTCTCTTACTCCTGTACCAGCGTCGGCATGTGATCACACACCGGGACGGCATTGTTGATCGCGATTACGTCCAAAAGTCCGGCGATAACACCTACCGAGAGGGGCAACGGCTAGTGATGCAGGCGGACGACGTCAACCAACTCGCCCGGCTAGTGAAGGCTCTCGGCGCCGAGCTTCGGAAGTCCTGCTCTTAAAAAATCAAAGGGCCGCTGCTTTTTTCATTGGCGCTTTATTTCCGAATCTGCCGTGCAGGTCCCCAACCGGTGACTGTTCAGTACAAAGTGCCGAGTGAAGCGTGGAGAACGTCTTAATGCTGAGTTAAGAGTGCAGAATGGCGAATGGGGTGAGCGCGTCGCTTGGCGGCTCCGACCTTCATGAATGAAGGTATTAATTGTATCACGGCAGGGTTCGGCCAACGGTACCGGCCAACTCGCGGACTTTGGTGATCAGGGCGGTTTGGGCGTTCGGAGTGAACCAGCCTTCGGTGCCTCTCCCACCGTCTTCAGTGCTGAGTTCAGAGTGCAGAGCGTTTTCAGTGCAGATTTTAGAATTAGGGAGAGCGGTGGTGGGAAAGTGATGGGGGTGCGACGGCGGGGAATGGACGCAACTCCGTTGGAGTTGATGGATTCTGCGGACCGTGCCCAGGGTAGCTCGTTCCTCGCAACCTTGGGCTGAGTGATTCAATCCCTTCGGGATTGCGGACTTTGACGCGGTAATCGAGAACGGTTCGGTTCTGAACACCATACACTCTGACGATCAAAATCATCGCCGCTTAGACGGTGTCAGCACTTCGCATTCATCGTTGCCTTTACTGCGGCACTTCGTGTCGCTTGAAGGACCAGTCAAATTTATAGGTTATGGAAGGAGTGGATCCCGAATCGGTCACGGACATGGTGCCTGAGATGGCATTGGTGGCTGTCATGGTGCCCTGGAAGGCAGGCATTGGTGCGCCCACGCCCTGAGTGGGCTCGAGCCGGATGTTGTTCCGTTCGACCTCGGGAGGATCGCAGATGCTGGAACGTTGATAATCAGTATAGGTGGTCGTGCCGTGAACAGGTGACATTTGGGTCCCGTGGCCGACGTGAAAGGCAAACATGGTATAGGCGCCGCCACTATCCGGAAGTGTCGATATGAGGACGACATACTCAGTAGGGCCAATCGCGACGTCTTCGGTGGAATCGAGGCTGGAACTGCAAGCGCTGCTCCGTTCCATGCTGCTGAGAGTATTATAGTTGAGTTGGCCAGCGACTTTCAATTGGATGATAAGACCGGTGCTCAGAGTGCCATCTTCCGTCGATTCCTCAACCGTGCCCTCGAACCGGGCTGTGTACTTCTCGATAGTCGTGGTGGTGACCCCGCCCGAGGTGACGGTGCGATTGGTGAAACCGTTGCCCTCCATGGAAAAGGAACCAGTCCAGGCATTGGTGGAGCAAAGTTCGATGACAAACTGGGCTTGTTCGCGAGAGATGCAGTCCAGCGCCAGCAATTGTTGCCCGCGCACCATGCTGAGAACGGCTCGGACCATCTTCGCCTCTTTGGTGACGTTTTGGCAGCAGTCACTGATCTCGCTGAGGCACTTCTGGAAAATGGCGCAGATGGGCATCTCGCCGATGCCCGCGCAGGCGCCCGCACCCAAAATTCCTCGCTGCCGGTTTGCATTGAGCGCGAACTCGAGAACGACTTTGCCCACAGCACAGTTTTGAATGGCGGTGCCCCATTTCGTGTAGATGTCACTGTCGTAAAATTTACAGATGGCGTCGGCTGCGTCCATGAGGGCTGAGGGCGAATCATCTGTGGCGCCTGCCGGTTGTGCTTGCCTTGCCGCGATCAGGGCTGCTGCGGCTGCCTTTGCGCTCGCGGATTTCGCCGCGTTGAGCCGGCGTCGCATGTCAGCGGCCAGTAACTCCGATCCGGGAGGACACTCGACGACGACGGCAGCCTGGGGGTGGGTGGCGGCGGCGAGCGCCGGCACAGGGCTCTCGCCGATCTCACGCCGCGCGGCATCGGCGAGTTCCTGCGCCGTGATAACGCTGGAGCCAAAAATGCCGGGTCGTGTCACCGTGATGGTGATGGTGTTGGTGCGGACCCGGTCCGGCGTGAGCTGGAAGGAGGAACCATCCGCATTACAGAAAAAACTGGCGAGATAGCGGCGATCGATGCCGGGCGGAAATGTGATCTCGAGCGTTCCCGGTCCCCAAAAGGCCAGATCGTCCGGCTCGATGCGAACGGCGCCGCGCATTCCGCTCGCGAAGGGAAGGCCGGTGATGTTCGTCACCATCGTGAGCTTGAGGATTGTCGGCTCGGGGACCGAGTTGCTTGCGAGCGAAAAGGTTAAGCGGGTGCCGCCCAATCCGTAGAGTACAGTTGATCCGCCGGCTGAAGTTAGCAAAGTGCTAACGGTGAGATTCGTGTCGAGCTGAGGACCGACCGTCAGCGGTGGCAAGGTGTTGGCGGCTTCGCGGGCCCGGTAAAAAAAGCCTTGGCGATTCGGACCGGCATCGTGCCGCGCAGTGACCAGGCCGCTGGCGCCAGCGACTCCCGTAAAAACCGGAAACCAATCCGCCAAATTGGCGGACGCCTCGATAGTATAATTGCTTCCCATCTCGCCGCGGAGCCGCAGGTCAACCGATCCGCCCGGAAGAACAACAGGAGGATCGAGCCGGGGCGAAGGAGCCGCCTGGAGGCGATAAACCGCGAGCAGGATCATGGCGGTTGAGACAAGAAAGGCTGTCCGGAGGAAGAGAGAACAAGTGCTCATAGTCGTTGCGCTGACCGTTATGACCGGTTCACATGCGCAATCGAGATCGAGACCTTTCCCGGGGCGAAAGCCCGTGTCGGTTACTTAAGCTAAGGCGAGTTCGTTGTGAGTGCAATCAAGAACGGGCGCATTTCCAGGATCTGCGGCGATCTGAGCACATCTATAGCATTTAACGGGGCCGCGACTGGTGTAATCAGTGCCAGTGGCCGGTCATCGGTAAAGATTACGTAAATAGTAATCAGTGAATTGCCAAAGGAGCCGGAGGGGCGTAGCAATTGCAGACGCATGCCAGTGCCGGTCATCAGCGTCGCGCAAATGCGTGAATGGGAAAAGGTCACATGGGCTTCGGGACAGACTGAAGAAGCCGTGATGCGCAGGGCAGGG
>Ga0137340_1000360_pt1 | contig 10360 bp, 11 predicted proteins | sample EasRivERMLT400_2_FD_102295 | JGI IMG/M metagenome (GOLD analysis project Ga0137340, IMG submission 102295) | Soil microbial communities from meander-bound floodplain in the East River, Colorado, USA - East River MetaG ERMLT400_2 | ecosystem: Environmental > Terrestrial > Soil > Floodplain ...
AGGAAAACAGTTCTTGATGTCAGCTCCGGATCAGCAGTTAATCACGGGGCGCCCACAACCACCATGAACTTTGCTTTTGGCAGTTCGCCTGTCTTTGCGACCACGCATTGGAGCGTCGTAATGGCCGCCAGCCAGCAACCGTCGGAAAAGGCGGATGAAGCCCTGGAAAAGCTGTGCCGCACTTATTGGTACCCACTTTACGTCTTCCTGCGGCGCACGGGTTGCACGCCGCACGATGCGGAAGATCTCACTCAGGCCTTCTTTGAGCGCGTTTTGGAAAGGGATTACTTGCACGCGGTCGATCGCAGCAGAGGAAAATTCCGCTCCTTTCTCCTCACGACGCTGCAGCACTTCACTGCGAACCATCGCCGCGATGCGCGCGCGCAAAAGCGCGGCGGCCGTTGCAACTTCATCTCGCTCGATGACTCCGCTGAAAAACAGTATTTGCAAGCCGCCTTCGCCGACGCGTCTCCAGCGCAATCCTTTGCGCGGCAATGGGCCATGACTTTGCTGGAACAGGTCGTCCGCCGATTGCGCGACGAGTTTGTTGCTGAGGACAAGGCCGCGTTGTTCGACGAGCTGAAGATCTTTCTTACCGGTGACAAACGCGCCGGTGGCTACGCCCAGCTTGCGATGGAACTGGCGACGACTGAGGCCGCTTTAAAAATGGCGATCAGGCGCATGCGCCAGCGTTATGGCGAACTGCTTCGTGCGGAAATTGCCAGCACTGTGGCTGACCCAGCGGAAGTTGAGGAGGAACTTCGCGCGCTCTTTGCGGCATTGAGTTGAAGGCGGGTCGGAATGCTATCCGACAAAACTTCGTTACTTTTTACGAACCATGGGTCTGAACCCAGCGAAGGTCGAAGTGCGGGAACAGAAACCAGACGCGACATTACGTGCCTTAGCGGCTATCACATGAATAACGCGAGCAGATCTCGCTAAACGCTACCCAAGGCTCATGCCTGATCAACGCGCATGCCCGGAATGCGGAGCGGACCTGCCCGCAAACGCGCCGCACGGCTTGTGCCCGCGTTGCCTCGCTGGCATGGGTATCACCCTTTTTGCTGGCACGAACGAGCGTTCGACGGTTGCTCAGCCTGAGCGCGTCGAATCCGCTGCCAAGAGGTTTGGTGATTACGAGTTGCTGGATGAAATAGCGCGGGGAGGGATGGGGATTGTGTATCGCGCGCGCCAGGTGAGCCTCAACCGCATTGTCGCCGTCAAAGTCTTGCTGTTCGGGCAGTTTTCCAGTGAGGAATTCGTGGAGCGATTTCGCAGCGAGGCGGAAGCAGCCGCCGCTCTGCAACATCCAAACATTGTCGCCATCCACGAAATCGGCGAACACGAGGGCCAGCGCTATTTTTCGATGGCTTACATCGAAGGAAAAAATCTGGCCGAATTGGCGCGCGATAAACCGCTGCCCGCCAAATTGGCCGCGACGTACCTGCAGACCGTCGCAGAGGCGATTCACTACGCGCACCAGCGCAGCGTGCTGCATCGCGACCTCAAACCATCCAACGTGCTCGTCGACGGCGACGGCCAGCCGCACGTCACGGATTTTGGATTGGCAAAGCGTCTCGGTGACGAATCCGAACTGACCGTGACCGGACAGATGCTCGGGTCGCCGAATTACATGTCACCCGAACAGGCGGACCGCAAACGCGGTCCGGCCACCCCGGCGAGCGACGTCTATTCGCTCGGTGCAGTTCTGTATCATCTGCTTACTGGTCGAGCGCCGTTCGTGGGCGAAACTCTCGAAGACACGCTCTTGCAACTGCTGAACACCGAACCAGTCGCGCCGCGCCTTCTCAATCCCAGCGTGCCGCGCGATCTCGAGACCATTTGCCTCAAGTGTCTGAACAAAGAGTCGGCGCGCCGTTACACCTCGGCCAGCGCGCTGGCGGCGGACCTCGGACGCTGGCTGGCAGGCGAACCGATTGAAGCGCGCCCTGCCTCAGCCTCCGGGAAACTGTGGCGTTGGTGCAAACGCAAGCCAACCGCAGCCGCTCTCGGCGTTGCGGTCACCCTTTTGCTGTTAGTCGTGGGGGACCGCTTCAAGGCTGCAGATCAGTCCCGCCATGGGAACGGTGTTTGGGGCCCACGGGAGGCCCGGCCAATCAGAGACATCCCTCAACGCAGTCGGAGGACTCCGGCCAGGCTGATTGACCTGGGGCCTTATTACAACGACGGCTTGACGGACAATTGGAACGGCCGAACAAATCCAGGCAACGATCTGGCTGTGGTGCCGCAGGGGCGGCGCACTTTTGCCAATGTAGAATTCGACGTCCGCGGTGTCGTTCAACTGTCTGGCACCGAAATAAAGAAACACATGCCCTCTTTCCCCGAGAGGGTCACCGGCATAAAAGTTCGCCAGAAGTGCCGCCGCCTGCATTTCCTCCACCTCACCGGCTGGAGCACGGCCGAGGGGAATCGGATCGGCTCTTTTTTCATTCATTACGCCAATGGCCAATGTGTCGAGTATCCGATTCGCTACGGAGAACATGTACGCGATGGATGGTTGATGGGCGATCCTCGAGACGACTTGAAAGAGGGGACGCTGGCATGGGTTGGCACGAATGCAAAGGGGAATGTGGTGCGAATGTTCAAGAGTACTTGGACGAATCCATTGCCGAGCCAGCAAATAGCGAGCCTTGACTTCGTCTCGAGCATGACCCGCGCTTCCCTGACCTTAATCGCCGTCACGGCTGAACCATAGGTTGTTCGTCGGTCGAACATGTTTCGGTGTAAGAAGCGATGTTGTCACGTGTCAATTCCCCGGAAGAACGCAAAATCATATTAGCGGTTAGTTAGGCCAACCGAGTTCCCGCCTTTGTTACCTGCAAGATATGGTCTTCAGCCCGAACGGCGCCTGCCTGACACAGATTCAACGTTCCGTTCGCGAATTGATTCTTTGGGATTGGCAACTTGTCCGGCAACAACTCGCGGAAATGAAATTGGATTGGGAATCGCCAACGGGCGAATCAGCGCCGAAGTGGCCGAAGACGCCGTCGGCGTTTCGTTCCTGGGCAGTGGAGGCGAAGAAAAAGTCGCCGTAAACTTCTCTGCCGCGACGACTATTGCTTCGAATCCCCGTTACCTTTCGTCCCTTTCCGTTCTGAAAGCACTGGAAGTCGTTCGGATGAACGAATCTTTCCACGCCCGAAACACCAATTGGTGAAAGGAAAGCGCGACGCTCTACGTAATTCTCTTTGGAATAAAACTGCGGATCAAGATGAAAGCCTCAGATCAACCGCCGCATGGCGGTCCAATTGCGCGCATTCTTGTCCTGGTTTTGATGGCAGCTTTCATGACCATTCTGGATGTTGCCACCGCCCTGACGGTAACCAGCACCAATGACAGCGGCTCCGGCTCGCTTCGGCAAACCATCCAGGAGGCTGCTCCCGCCGACACCATCGAGTTTTCCGTCACTGGCCTCATTACCCTCACGAACGGCGAACTGCTCGTCACGAGAGATCTGGTCATTGTCGGTCCGGGTGCTACGAACCTGGCTCTCAGCGGCCATTCGACCACTCGCGTCTTCGAAGTCGCCTCCGGCATTAGTCTTACCATTTCGGGCCTGGCAATTGTCGCGGGCCGCGACACCAATGGCGGCGGGATCTACAATGCAGGAAGTCTGACGTTGCTTCACTGCGCATTTCTAACCAACGTTGCAGCCGGGAAGTCCGCCGACCCAGGGTCTGTCGCCGGAGATGGCTGCGGAGGTGCTGTATACAATTCCGGTGCTCTTAATATTTGGGATACCGTGTTCCACAAAAACGCAGCGTCCGGCGGGGGGTTCGGGCTCCCCTTTGGACAAGGCAGCGCCGGCGCGTCCGGTTTTGGCGGAGGTGTTTACAATTCGGGATCACTTTCCATCAGTTCCAGTACGTTCTTTGAGAACGTTGCCATCGGCGGCTCCGGCGTCGCTGGTGCCAACGCAACTCAACTCTCAGGCCCTTTCCCGGGCGGAGTTGGGGGACTGGGCTATGGCGGGGCGATTTATAATGGCGCAGGAAATGTGAACCTCACGAACAACACATTTGTCATCAATAGTGCTACAGGTGGAAATGGCGGCATGGGCGGGAATGGCCTTTGGGGATACTGCCACACGTTTCCCGGCAATCGTGCTACACCCGGCGCGGACGGAGGATCGGGCGGCAGCGGGTTGGGGGGAGGTCTTTACAACTTCAATGGTTTCATCAGGATCGTCAGCGCCACATTTTCCAGCAACACGGCCGTTGCCGGCCTGGGCGGTACCGGTGGCCCTGGAGGGACTTGCTTCGACGGCCCGGGTTCAGCCCGTTCGGGCAGTGCTGGCGCGTTGGGTTTTGCGTTGGGAGGGGCCCTGCATTCCAGCGGTGTTTCTCCATCAGCGTCCATCAGAAATACAATCGTTGCGGATAATTCCGCGGCGCACGGCGGACCGGACGTGTATGGCCCACTGACCTCTGGCGGTTACAATCTTCTCGGCAAAACCAACGACAGCACCGGTTGGCTCGAGAGTGACTTAAAGGGTAGCAGCTCTTTGCCGGTCGATCCGAAATTGGGACCGCTGCAGAACAATGGTGGCGCGACCTTCACCATGGCAGTGTTGCCTGGCAGTCCTGCTCTCCAGGCTGGTGACGATACGCTGCTCACCGAACCGAATCCTCTCGGGAGCGACCAACGAGGCCTGCCCCGCAAATCCGGCGCTCACATCGATATCGGCGCCTTTGAACTACAATTATGCCTTCTAACTGAATTGATCCGAAGTGGGGCCAATATTGTAATTCGCTTCTCCACGGAACCCGGTCAGAAATATCAACTGCAGAGAACGGACGTCCCCAGCTCCGGCGTCTGGACAACCGTAGCCGCGGAAATCCCCGGGACCGGTGGAACCGTTCAGGCGATCGATTTCGGCTCAGTTGTTGAGCAGCGCTTCTATCGCTGCGTAATGCTGCCCTGAGCCCGCGAGACATGCTTTATGGCAACTTCTAAATTCTCTGCGGTATCGGGGCGCCGCTCCCGATTTCCCGTAGCGCGCGGTGCCTCCCCGGTGGGAATTCTCGTGGGCCTGCTCGCGATGCCTGGCACTGCCATCGCCCAGGACTGGACACAGGCAAACGCTCCCAGCAATCAGTGGACTTCCGTCGTGTGTTCGGCCGATGGAAGCAAAATCGCCGCCGCAAGCTACGGCGCGATTTACACCTCGGACGATTCAGGCGTCATTTGGAAAGAGAGCAGCGCGCCCTCTACTAATTGGATTTCGATCGCATCATCCGCGGACGGAGTGAAAGTTTTTGCCGCCGTGAATGAAGGCGCGATCTACGCGTCGGCGGATTCGGGCGCCACATGGAGGGTGACCGGCGCGCCAATCACGAACTGGACTTCCGTTGCTTGTTCAGCGGACGGCTCCAGGACACTGGCCGTTGCGAGCGGCTCACTGCATCCATATTTCGCGAAAGAGGGATTGATCTACACGTCGCGCGATTCGGGAACGAACTGGATGGTGAGCAGCGCGCCAACAGGCAGATGGATCTCCGTCGCTTCCTCATCCGATGGCAACAAGCTCTTCGCCGTGCAGCCGTTTGGTATCTGCACTTCGAGTGATTCGGGAGGCACGTGGGCCGTCACCAACGTGGCCGGCTATACGGCCTCGGTGGCATGTTCGGCCGCCGGATCGACATTGCTTCTCGGCTGTGCCGATCCGTTTCACATGCCTTATGGCGGCTGTCTCCTGGTTTCCACGAATGGCGGATTGAATTGGGAGACGTGCAATGCGGGAACCACGGGCCGGGGTTCTGTCGCCTGCTCTGCGGATGGCCGCACACTCATCGGGGCCGGCGGGCCCTCAACCCGGGGCGCCAGCGTCGATGTCATTCAGACATCAACAGATTCGGGAGTCACGTGGACGGCGGCCGACGCACCGCCTATGAGCTGGACTTCAGTCGCCTCTTCCGCGGATGGCTCAAAGCTCGTCGCGGTTCACGTTGGCGGGGGCATTTGGACCGCGCAATCCATGCCCAGCCCAAAACTGAATATCGATCGTTACGGCAGCAGTCTCGTCATTTCGTGGATCGTGCCTTCGATGCATTTTGCCCTGCAACAGAACTCCGAATCGAACACGACGAACTGGACGGATGTGCCGGCGACGCCAACACTGAATTACATGCACCTTCAGCACGAAGTGAGCGTGCCCACATCGTCCGCCTATCGCTTCTATCGGCTCAAGCGCTGAAATACTCCGTTACCTTTCGTCGCTTTCCGTTCTTAGAGCAATGGAAGTCGTTCGGATGAACGAATCCTTCCACGCCCGAAACACCAATCAGCAAGGCCATGGGCCTTCGCGGAAAGTAACTATATGCAATGTTCGCAACCTAAGTTGACCTCCCTGGCGCTGCTCGCCCTTTCGAGTGCGCTCCTCGGTGGATGCACGATACAGGCACAGGCGAAGGATAATCGCGCACCTGAAGTGCCGGCGGCGATTCAAGTGCCTGCCGGCAACAAGGTCCATTTCCACACTTACGCCGAAGGCGTGCAGATCTATTCCTGGAGCGGATCGAATTGGGTCTTCCTGGCGCCCGAAGCACTGTTGTTCGATGGGGACGGAAGTATCGTTGGCCTTCACTATGCCGGCCCGACGTGGGAAAGCGACAGCGGCAGCAAAGTCGTCGGCGCGCGCCTCGCCTCCGCGCCATCCCCCAATGCAAATTCCATTCCCTTGCTGTTGCTTCAGGCACAGACCACGGAAGGTCCGGGCATCTTCAAACGTACGACTTACATTCAGCGCGTGAACACCGTCGGAGGCCTGGCGCCGTCCACGCTCGGAACCGTTGTTGGAGAAGAAGCGCGAGTGCTTTACACCGCGGAATATTTTTTCTACCGCGGCAAAAACTAACCACAAACTTTCGCGCAAATAGGCCGTCTCGCACGAATTAGTGAAAAGAAAGCGCGCCGCTCTACGTAGTACCCTTTGGAATAAAAACAGTGGATCGAGATGAAAGCCTCACATCAACCGCCGAGTCCATTCCTCCGCCGCGTCGGAGCGAGCACCGTCGCGGCTATGGTTTTCGTCCTCTCCTCCGGCGCGCAGGATCCAATCGCGGAGGACGCACCAATCAGGATCGACAGCGCCCGCGATTGCAGCCGGCCTCCGGGCGGCGCCACGCACGTGCGCCTCAAAGACGGTCGTCTGCAATCGTGCGCGGATGCCATCACGTGGACCGACTGCGTGCTTCCAGTGAAAACCTTCGTCCGTGCAATCGCTTTCGGTCACGGACAAGTTGTGGCCGTGGGCGGCAGTTATTTCGATGTGCCTGCCGCCATCATTACTTCACCGAACGCTCGCAACTGGACTCGGCGCCCCGTTCGGACCACAAGCAATCTCTACGGCGTGGCGTTTGGGAGCGATACATTCGTCACCGTTGGCGAATTCGGTGCGATCTTCACGTCACCCAATGGCGCCAACTGGACTCAGCGTCGTTCCGGTTGCACCGATGTGCTTTTGGCCACCGTCACATTCGGTAACGGCAGATTTGTGGCCGGTGGCGAGTCCGGCACTATCCTCACCTCCACCAACGCACTCCACTGGACCCGCACCAACCTGGGCGTAGAAATTTATGTGGGACACATTGCTTTTACGAACGGGCGCTTCGTTATACGTCGCGGTGCAGAGCTGTTTTCCTCCCCCGACGCGCTCAAGTGGGAGCGCCGCAATGTCATTTCCAGTGATCCGCCATTCTGACGGGAACGGCTGCTAGCGGACATCTCAACGACGCAAAGATTCCCGTAAGTTCGCGTCCATTGCTTCCCGGACTCCCGCGTCTACTACTTTCATGTGATACACAGTCCGGGTCCGTTTTGCGAACATCCCCCCTTTCGCATAGATAAGAGGGGATAATATGGCAAAATTCATGTGCACGCACACCTTTCCCCCTGGTCAGTTCTCTGCCGACGAGATTCGCGAATTGGCGCAGGCGGCCCAGGAGGACCCGATCGTCAGAGGCTACCGCGCCTTTGCCAACACGGCTGAAGGCAAAGCCATCTGCGTCATGGAAGCTCCCACCAAAGAAGCTGTCGCGGCGTGGTTTAGTGAAATGGGTATGCCCGTCGACACCATCACCCAGGTAGAACTCGAAGGCGACCGCGGCGACGTCCAGTCGGCTTGATACAGCATAAACGGGAGCGGAATACCGCTCCCGTTATGTCATTAACTTCGCCACGGTGCCTGTCAGGCAACGTTAACGGTCTCTGCTTCCCTGCTACGGCGTGCTTTGAGCACCCGGCGACGGGGGCTGCGGAGCCGTTTGCGTTCCGCTCGGGCTGTTTGTCACTGTCGAACGGTTCGTTAACGAACTGTCCGACGGCGTGCTGCGGGTCGACGGCGAATTGACACCCGTGCCGCTGCTCCCGCCGCTGGAACTGCTGCTGCTGGAACTGCCGCTGTCCGAGCCTGTTCCACCCTGGTCAGACGGGTTGCAACCGGCAATCAGCCCCGAAGCCGCAAGCAGAATGAATAGTTTTTTCATAATGAACTCACTCCTGTTTTACGTTTCAATTTCCCGCCGCAAACTCCGCCGGGGTGCGAAATCGGCCAATGGGGTTCTCTCCCCAACGACCTGCTCATGGGGGATTCTACGGCTCCAGAGGCTTGCGAGGAGGTCGCGATGTGTGAGGTGTGCGGCTTAATGAGAGCCAGTAGTGAACGAGCGTTTGCACCGTCTCCCGGAATTCAGAGAACGACACTGGCTTCACTAGAAACGAATTCGCCCCCAGTCGATGCGCGCGGTCAATGTCCACCACCTGGTCTGACGTCGTCAGCACCACGATCCTCAGTGTCGAGAGCCGTGGCTGCGCGCGGACCCATTGGATCACTTCAAACCCGTTGGCCAGTGGCATCTTCAGGTCGAGCAAAAGCAGATCCGGCAAAGGGAATTCGGCGCGTTGCGCGTATTTGTCCTGTCCTTGCAGGTATGCAATGGCCTCCGCTCCGTCCTGCACTGCGTGCAAAAGCACCTGCACTCCCACGTGATCGAATGCCCGCTTCAGCAAAAGCACATCGGACTCACTATCTTCGGCAAGCAATATTATTGGCACGCGACCGTCTGGCACAACCAAGTCTTTCTTTAACTGTTTACTACAGAGTTCATTGGCCAGTCCACCTCTGGCGTAAAAAAAGTTTATCTTATCCTGCGAGCAGGATTCCGTAAATGGATCGAAAGCGCCATGCTTTGACCAATCGGAGATTGAAAATCAAGAAGCCGAAATACAAGCGCCGAGGGCGATGTGAGATTTCACCGCGTGCCCGGATTTGCAGCAGCGGGTTTGGACTGAAGCGCTACTTTTGCTTGAGTGTCGTCCGGATTCCTGAGTCGCTTCGGGATCATGACCGCGACGGAAATGAGCATTACGGCTGCGAGCACAATGAGGTTTGAGCGAATGACCGGGCGAACGAAACTGAAGTCATCGTCTCCGGAGTCTGAGAGCCGCCATACGATCCACTCCTCCCAAAAGGCGGTGAGAACAAGGCCGACGAGCAGCGCGACGAACACCGTTGGAACTTTGAAGAGCCAGTAGCGCAGGAAGGTGTCGGAATCGTGGATCGTGCGCGAGATGAGCAGCAGGAGATAACTCAGAATCAGCACCAGGGTAATGCCGAACGCGACCGGGCCGGGAGTAAATCGCGCGAGGGGAGTGAGAGGGGCGGCTCCAATCAAACGCTGCGCGGGCAGCAGACAGAGTGCCCAGACAAGAGGGATGCCGATAAACATTGCCGCGCCGCTATCGATCATGGCCGGAACGATCACGCCGATGAGGGAAGTGACAACGTTCGCGCCAAGCATCCATAGCAAAGCTTTGGTGAAAGTGAGTTTCTGTTGGAAACGCGCGAACACCGCTGACTTCAACAGCACGACGACGCCAAGGATCACGAAAGCCACGGTCAGAAAACCCGGTCCCCCGACGGCTTTTACAAACGGCACGATAGGCTCGCAGGCGCCTGCCGAAAGGGGAGCAGCAAGCAGGACCAGAGGGACCAGGGTCGATCGCGCTTCAATTTTCATTGTCGAAACGAGTCCGACACGCCGTAGGCGTTCGCACTTCCAGTTCCTTCCTGAGCAGCTTGTGTGCCCCGAGGATTGCCGTTTGCAGGCCCAAAAGTGTCAGATTTTTGACCATTTAGCCGCTCCGGATGGACAATGGATTGGTGGAAAGGTGGGATGGATCCGGCAATCACGAACCAGCTTTGCGTGCGTTTCCCGGGTTATCGTCAACCATCATTCCGCTTTTGAGTCGAATAATGCTGCGCGCGCGGCCCGCGAGTTCCTGGTCGTGTGTGACGAGGACGAGGGCGGTGCCGGATTCGGCGTTGAGATTGAAGAGA
>Ga0137340_1000362_pt1 | contig 10267 bp, 9 predicted proteins | sample EasRivERMLT400_2_FD_102295 | JGI IMG/M metagenome (GOLD analysis project Ga0137340, IMG submission 102295) | Soil microbial communities from meander-bound floodplain in the East River, Colorado, USA - East River MetaG ERMLT400_2 | ecosystem: Environmental > Terrestrial > Soil > Floodplain ...
CCAGTCGTGCTGCTCAATTACCTCGATCGCCAGATGCTCGCGGCCATGAAGTTCTCCGTCATGCAGGACATTCCCGGCATAGGCCTGGAGGCGAACTGGGGCAAGGTCCTCGCCGTTTTCAAATGGGTCTACGCCTGCCTCAGCCCCGTCGCGGGTTACATCGCCGATCGCTACAGCCGGCGCCACGTCATCGCTGCCAGCCTTTTCGTTTGGTCCGGCGTCACGTGGGCCACTGGCCACGTCACCACTTATGATCAACTGCTCGCCACCCGCGCTCTCATGGGCATCAGCGAAGCATTTTACTTTCCCGCCGCCCTCGCGCTCATTTCGGAATTTCACACCGACCAAACACGCTCGCGTGCCGTCGGATTTCACCAGATGGGTCTGTACGCCGGTGTTATCATCGGCGGCTTCAGCGGGCATGTGGCCGACAATCCGGCCCTGGGCTGGCGATGGGCTTTTGCGGCCTGCGGACTTATCGGTATCGTCTACGCCATCCCACTCTTCCTCCTGTTGCGAAATCCTCCGCGCGCAGCCACCTCCGAACACGAGCGCACTTCGCCAGCTGCGACGCTTGGCGAATTGCTTACCAACAAATTCTTCATCTTACTGGTCCTGTACTTCACGCTGCCTGCCCTCGCTGGATGGGTGGTGCGCGATTGGATGCCCGCCATTCTCAAGCGCGAATTCGGCATCGGACAAGGGCAGGCTGGAGTTTCGGCCACGGTCTATTGGCAGATCGCAGCCATCGTTGGGGCTGTCGCCGGCGGCTGGCTGGCTGACCGTTGGATGCGGAGGACCAATCGCGGCCGCATTTACGTGAGCGCCATCGGAATGTCCCTCATTGTACCGGCAATGTTTGGCGTCGGCTACGCCCCGCAAACCGGGCTGCTCTGGGTTGCAGTCCTGTTCCTCGTTGTCTTTGGCCTGGGCTGGGGATTCTTCGACTGCAACAACATGCCGATCCTCTCGCAGATTGCCCGCCCGCGTTTGCGCGCCACCGGTTACGGCATCATGAACTTTGTCAGCATCAGTTGCGGCGGCTTCGCCGATTGGGGTTTCGGCGCGTTGCGCGACCGCCATGTTCCGCTGTTCATCATTTTCAGCATCTTCGCGAGCGTGGCCGTCCTCTCCATCGCCCTCGTCCTTTTGATCAAACCCTCGAAGCAGATTACTGACCGCAACTGAGCGTCGGAGTTCCGCATTCACGCAGTGCCTATCCCACACATTGCGCCGCAACGCAGTTATGAGTAAAAGCATCACATGAATCTTCCGGCGCACCCATTGATCCTCCTGACCTTGGCTGCGACCAATCTCTTCGCCGCCGACTTTCCAGGAAAGGAATGGCCCACCGCCACGCCCTCCGAACTCGGCCTCGACACCGCGAAACTCGAGCAGGCCCGCGATTACGCCCTCACCGCCGAGGGTTCAGGTCACATCATCTACAAAGGGAAGTTGGTGGTGACCTGGGGCGACCCCGCCCAGCGTTACGATCTCAAATCCACGTCCAAATCCATCGGCGGCACACTCCTTGGCATCGCGCTCAAAGACCGCAAAGTGCAGCTCGACGATCCCTCGGGGAAGTATCACCCCACGTTCGGCGTCCCGCCGGAAACCAACGCGCAAACCGGCTGGCTGGATAAAATCACCTTGCGGATGCTCGCAAATCAAACCGCTGGATTCGAAAAGCCCGGCGGTTACCAACCGCTCCTGTTCGCGCCCGGCACGAAATGGCACTACAGCGACAGCGGGCCAAACTGGCTGGCCGAATGCGTCACGCTGATTTACGAGCGCGATTTGAACGACGTGATTTTCGAACGCGTATTCACGCCCATCGGCATTACGCCCGCGGACATCGTTTGGCGCAGAAATGCCTTTCGCCCGCCACAGATCAACAACTTGATGCGCCGCGAGTTCGGGTCAGGGTTTTCCGCGAATGTGAACGCCATGGCCCGCATCGGTTATCTCTACCTGCGCGAGGGCCGTTGGCAGGACCAGGAGATTCTTCCTCCATCGTTCATTCACGCAATCCGCGAGCCCGATCCCACGCTGGCGAAATTGCCGGCGCACGATCCTTCCACTCACGGCAACGCCGCCGCGCACTATTCCACGCTCTGGTGGAACAATGCCGACGGCACAATTGCCGGACTGCCGCGCGATGCTCATTGGTCGTGGGGACTCTACGACAGCCTCATCGTGGTTGTTCCGAGCCTCGATCTCGTCGTCGCGCGAGCCGGCCCGGCGAAATCATGGAAACGCGACAAAGACGCCGACCATTACGAAGTGCTCAAACCCTTCCTGCAACCCATCGCGGCCGCAGTGCCAGTCTCGACCCGGAAACAGACCGCTGCGATTCCACACAGCCCGGTGATCAAAGAAATTCGATGGGACGCTCCAGATTCGATTATCCGCAAAGCCAAAGGCAGCGACAACTGGCCCATCACCTGGGCTGACGACGATCACCTCTACACCGCCTATGGCGACGGCAACGGCTTCGAACCGTTCCGAAAGGAAAAACTGAGCATTGGCCTGGTGCGGATTGAAGGCACTCCTCCGAACCTCAAAGGCATCAACATCCCGTCACCAACCCTTGATGCCAAAGGCGACGGGGCGCGCGGCCGCAAAGCCAGCGGTATGCTGTGCGTTAACGATGTCCTCTACCTGTGGGTTCGCAACGTCACTAACTCTCAACTCGCGTGGTCGAGCGATCACGGCCGAAGCTGGACGTGGGCGGACTGGAAATTCACGAACAGTTTCGGTAGTCCGACCTTCCTGAACTTTGGCCGTAATTTCTCCGGTGCCCGCGACCGCTTCGTCTACATCTACTCCCACGACTCGGATAGCGCCTACGAACGCGCCGACCGCTTCGTCCTCGCACGCGTACCGCAGGATCGCATTCGTGATCGCACCGCTTACGAATTCTTCGTCGCGCTCGATGCCAATGCCCAGCCTCAATGGTCCAGCGACATTGCGTCTCGCGGAGCCGTTCTCACCAATCCCGGAATGTGTTACCGCTCCAGCGTCAGTTACCACACGGGGCTAAAACGATACGTCTGGTGCCAGACCGGCGCAGGCGAAGACACCCGTTTCGCCGGCGGCTTCGCCGTCTATGACGCGCCTGAACCGTGGGGACCATGGACCGTTGCCTTTCAGGCGAAACAGTGGGATGTCGGCCCGGGCGAATCCATGCACCTGCCGACAAAATGGATGCACGCGGACGAACTCTGGCTTCTCTTTTCCGGTGACGACTTCTTCTCGCTGCGCCGCGGGCGAATCATCACTGACGCTCTCCGAACGTCAAAGCGATCAACGCAATCAAATTGATAAATCCGTCAATTGTGTGTTTGATGAAAGCAATGAACAAAGTGCGAATCGGGATCGCGGGCCTTGGCAACATGGGGAAGTTCCACGCCGATTACCTGCTGCAAGGTAAGGTCAACCGAAGCGAACTCACGGCCGTCAGCAGCACCTCCCCTGCCCGGCTGGAACCCTATCGCCAGCTCAAGACCTTCGAGAGCACGGAAAAAATGATCAACTCCGGCGCGATCGATGCGATCCTCATCGCCACCCCGCACTATCAGCACACCACCCTCGGCATTGCCGCGCTGCAACGCGGCCTCCACGTGCTGGTCGAGAAACCGATCTCAGTCCACAAAGCCGATTGCGAACGGCTGATCGCCGCCAACAAAGATAAACTCGTCTTCGCCGCGGTGTTCCAGATGCGCACCGAACCGCGTTTCAAAAAAATCAAATCGCTCCTCACCAACCGCGAACTCGGCGAGATCACGCGCGTCAACTGGATTATCACCGATTGGTTCCGCACTGAGACCTACTATTCAAGCGGCGGTTGGCGCGCGACGTGGAAAGGCGAAGGCGGCGGCGTCCTGCTCAATCAATGCCCGCACAACCTGGACATTCTCACCTGGCTCGTTGGCGCGCCTTCAAAGGTGCGCGGCTTTTGCCAGTTGGGCCGGTTTCACAACATCGAAGTCGAGGACGACGTCACCGCGTATTTGGAATGGGCAAACGGAGCCACCGGCGTGTTCATCACGTCCACCGGCGAAGCGCCTGGCAGCAATCGCCTCGAAATCGTCGGGGAGCGCGGCAAACTCGTCGTTGAGAACCAAAAAAATTCCTTCACCCGCAACGAAACTTCCATGCTGGAGTTCAGCAAGACCAGCAAGGCCGGCTTCGCAAAACCGGATGTCTGGAACATCGACGTGCCTTACGACACCACCGCCGGCCAGCATCACCTGCTGACGCAAAATTTCGTCGACGCGATCCTCGACTGCGCGCCGCTCATCGCGCCCGGCTCCGAAGGCATTCACTCGGTCGAATTGGCCAATGCGATTCTCTACTCTTCGCTCGAGAATCGCACCATCGACATGCCGCTGGACAGCGCCGCGTACGAGACGAAATTGAAGCAATTGATCGCGGACTCGAAATTCGAGAAAAAAGTCGGCGCCGCAGCGACAAGCGAAGACTTCGCAAAATCTTTTAACCGATAACCAATATGTACCTAAGCGGAATCGCAGACGAAGCAGGGGCCTCCATCGACACCCAAATCCGTGCGACGAAGGAGCTGGGCTGGAAATATATCGAGGCCCGGTCGGTCGAAGTGCAGGGCTTCGAGAAGGCTAACATTCACGACATTCCCGACAAAGCATTCGAGATCGTCGTGGACAAACTCAAGACCGCCGGCGTCGGCGTGAATTGCTTCGGCAGCACGATCGGCAACTGGAGCAAGAAGATCGAAGACCCTATCGATATTACCCTCGCCGAAGTCAATCGCGCGATCCCGCGCATGCAACGGCTCGGCACGAAATTTGTCCGCGTGATGAGCTACAAACCGCGCGATGATGAAGATCAATTGGAGCAGGAACGCTTTCGCCGCATGCGCGAAGTCACGAAGCGTTTTTTGGACGCAGGCATTCAGCCGGTGCACGAGAATTGCATGAACTACGGCGGCATGGGCTGGCCCTTCGCGCTGCGCCTGCTCGAAAACGTCCCGGGCCTCAAGTGGGTTTTCGACACCGCCAACCCAATCTTCAACGACGACCGCAGCAAACCGAAGCCATGGTCGAAACAGGACCCATGGGAGTTCTACACAAAGGTGAAACCGTGGATCGCCCACGTGCATATCAAAGACGCTCGCTGGAACCCCGCGAAGAACGACGCGGATTACAAATTTCCCGGTGAAGGCGACGGCGCGGTTCGCCCGATCATCAAGGACTTGCTCGCCAGCGGGTACGACGGCGGCTTCTCCATCGAACCGCACCTGGCTGTCGTGTTCCACGATACGTCCGTCACCGCCTCGGCCGACGCGCAATACGACACCTACGTCGAATACGGCCGCCGACTCGAGAAACTCGTCAAGTCCGTGCAGAGCGAGCTACCTGCCTCAGGCACAAAACAGTCGCACTGACCCTACGTCGATTTAGGTCTGATCTCACCGCTGAGCAATCGCTGGAGGTTCGTCTCTACGCGCAACTGCTTCGCCTGCGACTGTAAATAGCCACGATCGAGTCGATCACCTTGGACAGCCACGACCCCGGCCGCATCCCCCAATTGTCGATCGGATGGTGTGATGTTGTTCCAGTAAAGCTTGTGCAGAATCACGTCTTCCGCAGTGGAAATCCAGGCCTTCTCGCCAAAAAGCATCGCGTCCAGCCGCCGCGAAAACATTTCTCGTTCAAATGGGTCTGGCCGTAGCAACCAAAAATCGATCTTCAATGCTGAACGCATGTCGATCGCATTGAACTGGTAGGGCGCCTGATATGCAGCCCGAATCGCCTCCTCGTCGAGATAGTAGTCACCACTGAATGCAGTTACTAGCATCGCCGCCTGAGAGGGCGGCAATTGAATCACGAAATCGATATCATGGGTCGTGCGAGGAATCCCCCAATAGTTGCTGGCCATTGAACCGGTGAGCATGTACCGGACGCCGGCACCATTCAGTCGCCGCAGACAATCCGCAAGCAGCTCGCTTTCGTTCACGAGGACCAAGCCAGCTGAAGCCGTTCGCGCAGCATCCGCTCGACCTCTTCAGCACTGGCGTTGGGGCGTTGTCGGCGAATGCCTTCGCGCGCCACTTCACATGAGAGCCGGCGCAAGTTGAGCGCAAGTTCGACGCGTTGTTCACCCGTCATCGTCCGATAATGCTCGATCTGCCGAGCCAGCGCCTCATCAGGTGTCATAAGACACGGTCAACCTAAACCTCTGTTAGGCTGCGGCCAAGTCGATTTACACTTGTCAGACAAGAGCGCTCGCAGGAGAGTGGATGAGCAAAGGAGCATTATGAACGAACTGGCTGAAAAGGAATGTGTGCCGTGCAAGGGCGGCGTGCCGCCGCTGAAGGGCAAAGAGTTGCAGGCCTTGAGCAACAAACTGAAGAACGGATGGTGCGTGGCGCAGGAGCACCACCTTGAGAAGGAGTTCACCTTCAAGGATTTCCGCGAGGCTCTCGACTTTACCAATCGCGTCGGTGAAATCGCCGAGTCACAGAACCATCATCCCGACATTTACCTCACCTGGGGCAAAGTGCGGGTGACGACCTGGACCCACAAAATCGATGGCCTGACGGAAAGCGATTTCGTGCTCGCCGCCAAGATTCAAGCCGCCCACCGGCCTTGACCCCTTACCGGGTTGACTGATTTCGGGACGCAGTGCCCTGCTCCTGGACATCCGAGATTCGGATGATCGTGGTATCGCCAAGGGAAACGCCCGGGGTCTTCAGGGCCTGTTTGAAATCGATAGATTTGGTCTCGCTGGCTTTGGTGCCTTTGGCGCCTTTGCTGTCTTTGGCCTGGTCTCTAGCCTGGTCTTTGCCGTTGTCCCTGTATTCCGTGCGAACCCGGTAATCGCCGGCGTCGTTGGTTTCCAGCAGGCCATCCATCTCCATCCGGCGCATGATAGGCAAAGCCCAGGTGCGATCCTCTTTGTAACGGCGGCCCTTACCAAGCTTCCTGGAAACGTCGATCACCGAAACGTATTCGTCCGGAAATTCATTCAGAAAACCAATAATTCGCACTTCGTCCGCGTTCATAACTTCAGGTTTTTATCGTCGCATCTCGATTACTCTTACCGTGGGGCAGGCGTCGGTGCTCGGCTGGCAACAAATATTCCAGACAAGATCACAAGCCCGCCGGCCCACTGCCACAGTGTCAATCGCTCGTCTAGCACAACCCAGGCCAGCAAAGCCGCCATAAGCGGTTGAAGGAGCAGGGTCACGGATGAAAACGACGCCCTCAAATGGCCCAGGGCGAACGCGATCAAGGTCTGCCCGGCAAGATGGCTCACCACGCCGAGCGCCGCGACGGCCAGCCAGCCACGCACGGTCAGGGGCATAAGCCGCTCTTGAGAAAGTGCTGCGACCACAAACAGCGTCAGGCAACTCACAACTCCCGACCATGCCATGATCGTCAGCGAGCTGAAGCGCACACGCAGTTGTTTTACGGTAAGGAGATATCCAGCGTAGAACGCCGCGGTGACGACCGCCAGCGCATCGCCCCACCAGTGGTTTGACCTGAACTCAATGCGACCGCCAACGAGGAGGATCGCGCCGGCAAGTGCAATCCCCATTCCGGCGACGAACGTGCGGGTGATCCTCTCGCGCAGAAAGAAGCAGGCTCCAATGGTCACGAACAGCGGCGCGAAGTTCGTCAGCAACGTGGAGTTGGCGACCGAGGTGAATTGCAAGGACCAGTGCCACAGCGCGAGGTCTCCGGTGAAGAACAATCCAGCCACAGTCAGCCACAGAAAATCCTTTGCCGTGGATGGCCGACTTTCCAGGCTGCGCGGCTGCATCGACATCCAGATCCACAAAAGCGGCAGGGCAAACAGCAACCGAAAGAACGCCGTGGCGCTCGGGCCAACCTCGCTCAGTCGCACGAGCACCGGAGCGAAACCAATGCCGATCGCCCCGGCCAGGATGGCGGCCACCGCGACGCGCCTCGCTTTAGTTGTGTTCAACGCGCGCCGGTTATACGTTGCGACGGCAACCGGGGCAAACCCTCCGGCAAGCCGGGAATGAAACTTTACTTTTTGCGACATGCCGAAGCGCTGGATGGCGAAGACGACGCGGCGCGGCCACTCTCGCCGCACGGGCGCGAGCAAAGCGCGGCCATGGCGAAGTTCTTGTCGAACGCCGGCATAAAGTTCAGCGCCGCCTACACCAGCCCTCTGGTCCGCGCACACCAGACGGCGGAGGTCGTGTTGCGAACGATGGGATTGGCCGGGGACGTGAAGTTGCAGACGGCAAAGGAGCTGTTGAACGAAACGACGGTTACGCAATGGAACCGCTGGCTTAAGTCAGTCCCCGAAAGCAAACACGTCTTGCTGGTCGGGCACGCGCCAAGCCTGTCTGATCGTGTCCGCGCGTTGTTGCGCGTGGTTGATGCCAACGCGCTTGACCTGCCCAAGGGAGCACTGGCGTGCGTTGGAACCGATGAGCGGGTCTCCGGCACGCTCAAATATTTGATCACGCCGAGATCACTGGGTCTGTGAGACTGGGGGGCCGACGCTCAGCCCAAGCTGCGTCTGCAATTGCGACAGCAAGGCAGGCGCGGAGATTGGACCGGCAACCAGATTCGTTCCAACGATTAACTGCGGTATCGATCCTTGTCGGGCATGGTAGTAGTTCGTTGCGAAAATGCTGATGCCGAGCTGGAGGTACTCGTTCACGAGGTTGTTCGTCAGCGCGGCCTGGAGCCGGTCGTGGCCAACCAACTCCGCCGCGCGTTGACGCGCGATGGCCAGGTCCGGCGGATGCTCCGGCTCAAAGAGCCAGTCATCGAATTGAGGATGCACCTTCCGATTTGCCTTCCACACGGCCAGACCAAGACGGGCGTACTCGCATGCGTTCACGTGTGCTGGCTGCGTCTTCGTGATGGTGTAGTTGCACTCCCGGTCGAAAGGCATGGGCAAGCTCACGATTGCAAACTGGTTGCTAAAGCGATACTGCATCTCTTTAAGAATCCCGTGGGCGTCACGGCAGTGGTGGCACGTGTAATCGAACAGGCTGACGATGGCGTGAGGAGCAGCAGGACTGCCGATGAGTGGCACTTCATTCAAGTTGAATCTAAACCGCCCTTCGTAGATCTCGAAAATGCGAGCCGCCGGAGTTTGCTGCAAATTAGCGCCGCCTACCGGCGAGACCGTGAACTGTTTTGGGCGATAGACGAGTTGGCCACCGATGAGAACACCGACAGCAGCGAGGCCAAGAACAGCCACGAGTCGCGCCTGCCTCGGAAGGACATAAACGTCCTTCTCGCGCTGCCACGGTTTCTCGGGAGGCTCATGGACAGGCGCCAGGTAAAGCAGGATCGCGGCTGCCGCCAGGCCGCAGGCATGCGCCGCCATGCAAAACGGACACACGGCCTTGATGACGAAGAGTTGCAGCGCCACGAACCACGCCACGGCGCCGAGAACGACCCATGCCGCGGGCACCAGCAATGACCATGACTGTCGCTGTTGCTGCGCCGATGCTTTCGGTGTGAGTCGCAGGAGAGCAGCGAGCATCAACGTGTAAAGGAAGAACGCGGGAACGCTCACGGGAATGCCGAACCATTTTGACCAACGACTATTCAGGACTTTGTCGCAGCCGGAGTCGGGGCCGCATCCGGCAACGGCGCTGCCGCCGAACGAAACCCACCCGAGATAAATTGAAACCACGAGCGCAGCGACAAGCAGGACGCGCGCGAGGAACACAAGCTTATGTTCCGTGGTGTAGTGCTTGCGGTGTGACATGCTATTTTTTTAACCGGTGCGCTTCAGTCGGCAACGTAAACGTTTTTGACTTCGGTGTAGCCTTCGAGGGCGGCCATGCCGAGGTCACGGCCAATGCCGCTTTGTTTGAATCCGCCGAACGGCGCTTCCACGTGGACGCTGGAATGCGAGTTGACGCTGAGAACACCACTCTCGACCGCACGCGCAACGCGAATGGCGCGCTTAAGATCGTTGGTCCAGATCGAGCCGCTCAAACCGTACGGTGAATCATTGACTTCGCGAAGCATCGCCGCTTCGTCGTCGAAGGGCCGAATACAGACGACCGGGCCAAACACTTCGTCGCGCCAAACGCGATCTGTCGTCTCGACATCGAGAACCACCGTCGGTTCGAGGAACGCGCCTTTCGCCTGTGGACGCGATCCGCCACAGGCAACCTTGCGGTTGCGCCCGGAGTCGATGAAGTCCTCCACGCTTTTGCGCTGGCCGTCCGAAACCAGCGGCCCGATCTGCGTCGTGTCGCGCGCGGGATCGCTCACCTGAA
>Ga0137340_1000365_pt1 | contig 10170 bp, 7 predicted proteins | sample EasRivERMLT400_2_FD_102295 | JGI IMG/M metagenome (GOLD analysis project Ga0137340, IMG submission 102295) | Soil microbial communities from meander-bound floodplain in the East River, Colorado, USA - East River MetaG ERMLT400_2 | ecosystem: Environmental > Terrestrial > Soil > Floodplain ...
CGCTGGCGGCGATGCGCCTTTTGCTCGGCATGGGTGAGGGCGGCGGATTCCCGGCCGCCACTCGCGCTGTCGCGGAATGGTTCCCCGTCAAGGAACGCTCGACTGCGATGGGGATCATCAATGCGGGGACGGCCATCGGCATGATCGTCGCGCCGCCATTGATCGCGCTGGTGTTGTCGTTCGCGAGTTGGCGCTGGATTTTTTTCGTCACGGGGGCCGTTGGTTTGCTCTGGACCCTCTGGTGGCGCCGTGAGTATTTCCCGCCGGAGCAGCATCCGCGAGTGAGCCCGGAGGAACGCGCGGAACTGCCCGCAACGGAGGCCACTGCGTCGACGCTTGGCTGGTTCGAACTCCTGAAATTCCGGCAGACCTGGGGCGTGGTGCTCGCTAAATTCCTGAGCGATGCCGCATGGTATTTCTATCTGTTCTGGCTGCCAAAGTATCTTTATGACGCGCGCGGCTTTGACATCAAGGCGGTCGGCACGTTTGCGTGGATTCCCCCTGCCGCCGCGGGAATCGGCTGTTTGGTCGGCGGATGGTTTTCGAGCTGGCTGCTCCAGCGCCACGTCCCGCTCAATCGCGCGCGCAAGATCGCGCTGGGTGCGAGCGCCATCGTCATGCCGCTGATCCTGTTCGTGCCAAGCGTGCCGGTGGCGTGGGCCATTGCGCTTTTCAGCGTTGCGTATTTTGGCCAGCAATCCTGGTCCACGCTCGTGATGATTTTGCCGACGGACATCTTTCCCAAAAGCAATGTCGGCGCAGTGGCTGGTTTGGTCGGCTTTGGCGGCGCGATGGGCGGCGTTGTTTTCGGCCAACTCGTCGGTTACCTCCTCGACAATGGTTATGGCTGGCAATTGGTGTTCGCGCTTGCGGGCTCGTTTCACGTCGTTGCGTTTGCGATTATTTGTGTGGCGATCCCTTGTATCCGCTCGCTGAGTTTGTCCAACAACCCGTTGACGGCCCAGCCGGCCGCACTGTGAATTTATGAAACGAATGATGACGATGCGACGATTCTGGAGCTCGATCTCGCGACCTGCGGGGTTGTCTTTGCTTTTCCTGCTTTCTCCCCAGGTGATCGCCGCGGGCGAGTCCTTCCCCGTGTCTATTCGCGTGGACGCTGCGAAAGCCACTGGCGAACTCAAACCCATTTGGCGGTTCTTCGGCGCGGATGAGCCGAATTACGCCTACATGAAGAACGGAAGGAAGCTCGTGGGGGAACTCGGCGAGATGGCCCCTAAACGCGTCTTTTTTCGCGCGCATAATTTGCTCACTTCCGGAGACGGAACGCCGGCATTGAAATGGGGCTCCACGGGCGCGTATCGCGAGGAGCAGGGAAAGCCGATTTATGACTGGACGATTCTCGATCGCATTTTCGATACGTACCTGGAGCGCGGCGTGAGGCCGTACGCGCAGATTGGCTTCATGCCGAAGGATCTTTCGATCAAGCCTGAGCCGTATCAACACAAGTGGACGCCGCGGGCGCGCTACGAAGAGATTTACACCGGCTGGGCTTACCCCCCGAAAGACTACGAGAAGTGGGCAGAGTTGGTTTTTCAGTGGGTGAAACATTGCGTCGAAAAGTATGGCCGCGCCGAAGTGGAGACATGGTTCTGGGAAGTTTGGAACGAACCGAACATCGGATACTGGCGCGGCACCCCGGAAGAATTCCGAAAGCTTCACGACTACGCGATTGACGCGGTGCGACGCGCGTTGCCCACCGCAAAGGTCGGCGGGCCGGACACGGCGGGGAGCGGCGGCAGATTTATGCGCGCGTTTTTGGATCACTGTTTGCGCGGCACGAATCACGCCACGGGAAAGGTCGGCACGCCACTGGATTTTGTTGCGTTTCACGCGAAGGGCGCGCCGGTTTACACCAATGGCCACGTGCGCATGGGCATCGCGAATCACCTTCGCACGATCGATGACGGTTTTCAGATCATCGCTTCGTATCCGGAACTCAAAGACAAGCCCATCGTGATCGGCGAATCCGATCCCGAAGGCTGCGCGGCGTGCCAGGGACCGCAACTCGCGTATCGCAACGGCACGATGTACTCGAGCTACACGGCAGCAAGTTTCGCGCGCAAGCACGATCTCGCTGAGAAACACGGTGTCAATCTTGAGGGGGCATTGACGTGGGCGTTTGAATTCGAGGACCAGCCCTACTTCGCGGGTTTTCGTTCTCTCGCCAGCAACGGCATCGACAAACCGGTGCTCAATGTGTTTCGCATGTTTAGCCGAACGACCGGCAAACGCCTTTCAGTCCAAAGCGACAACGCCGCCTCGTTGGAAGACATCCTGAGGCAAGGTGTCCGCGGAAAAGCTGATGTGGCCGCGCTCGCGAGCCTCGATACGAATCGGCTTTGCGTGTTGATCTGGCATTACCACGATGATGATGTCGCCGGTCCTGACGCCGCGGTTGCGCTAACGCTGGAGGGCCTCGGGTTCGACAAGGCCACTCTCCAGCACTTTCGAATCGATCAGGGACACAGCAATGCCTTCACGGCGTGGACGAAGATGGGTTCGCCTCAAAACCCGACCGCCGAGCAATACGCGCAACTGGAAAAGGCAGGCCGGCTCGCCGCACTCGAACCTTCCAAAACTGTGCAGGCCGAGAAAGGGCGAATGAGTGTCGCGTTCGAATTGCCGCGACAAGCAGTATCATTGCTGGTTTTGAGTTGGTAGGGTCGGCGCTCCGCGCTGACCGGTGATTGCTTTGGCGGTCGCGGTCGGCGGCGGAGCGCCGACCCTACCTCACGAATAGCGGTCGGGATTTAACTGGCTAATGTCGATTGACGGTTTCGCGTTTGCGAGGATGTCTGTGACGAGTTGACCGGTTACGGGCCCGAGGCTTAGTCCCATCATCGCGTGGCCGGTTGCGATTGTCAGGTTTGAGTAACGCGCCGCGCGGCCAAGGTAAGGCAACCCGTCCGGCGAGCACGGACGCAGTCCGCACCACGGTTTGACTCCCGCGAAATCCTCGGCCCGCAAGTCCGCGTAATATCTTAACGCGGATTTGATGATACCCTGGACCCTCACTGGATTGATATCCTCGTTCAGGCCCGCAATCTCCATCGTCCCGCCAAAGCGCAATGAGTCGCCCATGGGCGTCACGGCGACGCGCGCCTCGCTTAAGATCGCGCAGATTTCCGGAAGCTGCCGCGGCTTCGGCAACGTGAGGCTGTAACCTTTGCCCGCCTGCATCGGCAGCTTGAGTCCGAGTTGCCGCCCGATCACTGATGACCACGAGCCCCCGCACAAAACGAACTCGTCGCCACGCAACGTTCCCTGAGCAGTCTCGATGGCTTCCACGCTATTGCCGCTGCGCTGAAAACCGGTCGCATCCGTCTTCCATCGAAACTCCACGCCGCTTTTCGCGAGGCGTTCACGCATGCTCTGCATGAAGCGCGCGGGCGGAAGATGGCAATCGTTGGGAAAATACACTCCGCCGGCGATGTTCATGCGCACACCGGGCTCCAGCTTCGCGGCTGCTCGCGCGTCGACCACTTCCGCGGGAATGCCCAACTGCCGTGCCAATTCCGCCGCCTTCGTCTCTTCTTCGAGCGTGTGCTCGGTTTGACAGAGCATCAGGAGGCCCTTCTTCACGAGCCCGAAATCGTCCGCGCCGGAAAGCTCTTCGAACGCGGCGCGACTTGCCAAATGGAGATCGCGCAACAGCGGCGCGGCCTGAGCCACCTTGCGCGCATTCGCGGCCCGCCAGAATTTCCAACCCCAGCCCCACAGCTCTGGATTCAGCCGCGGCTTCACCCAGAACGGCGACTCGGGATTCCACATCCATTTCAAGCCGAGCGCGACCATGCCGGGAGCGGCCAGCGGAACGAAATGGCTCGGAACGACCATTCCCGCGTTGCCGAAAGAACAGCCCTCGTGAGCCGGTTCGTCTCGATCGACGACGGTCACTTTGAAACCCCGGCGTGCGAGATAAAACGCCGAGCACACGCCGATCACCCCGGCGCCGATCACGACGACGTGTTTGGCCGTGCTCACCGCAACCCCCAGCAAAACGGGTCGCGGTCGTCCAGCAGCAATGTCGCTTCCGAAGTCACGAAGGCGGTGCCCGTGATAGTCGGAAGAATCTCTTCGCCGCGCCGCGTGTACGAACCAGTGAAGAAGCTGCCGACGATGCTCTCCTGCACCCAGGACTCGCTTTCACGGAGTTTGCCGTCCGCCGCGAGGCACGCGAGCTTGGCGCTTGTGCCCGTGCCGCAGGGCGAACGGTCGTACGCTTTCCCGGGGCACAACACAAAATTGCGCGAGTTTGCTTTCGCGCTATTTGCCGGACCAAACAACTCCACATGATCGATCTCGGGAAATTGCTCGTTGATCGCCTGGCGTACGCGCCACGTGAATTCCGTCAACCTCTCCACGTTCGCGAGCGTCAACTCCTGCCCGTGATCCTCCACCAAATAAAACCAATTTCCACCCCAGGCGACATCGCCACACACAGTTCCAATCTCGGGCACGTCCACCTTCACGCCCTTCGCTTTGCGGTAACTCGGGACGTTTTGCACTGAGACCGAGCCGTCTGGATGCAGCGTTGCGGTGACGACCCCGACTGGCGTCTCGACGCGGTGCTCGCCGGCTTTGATCCGCCCCATGTGCGCGAGGGTCACGATCACGCCGAGCATGCCATGTCCGCACATGCCGAGGTAGCCGACGTTGTTGAAAAAGATCACCCCAGTCGCACAACCCGCCTCGGCCGCGGGCACGAGCATCGCGCCGACGACCACATCGGACCCGCGTGGCTCATTCACAACCGCGGAGCGAAAAGAATCGTGCTGCTCCCGAAAATTCTTGAGCTGCTCGGCGACACTGCCCCCGCCAAGGTCCGGCCCTCCACCGATAACGGTGCGAGTGGGCTCGCCGCCCGTATGCGAATCAATGACAAAGACTCGTTTCATCGAACACTATTTATGAAGCTGAAGCGGGAACTGCGATTGCGCCGGGCTCTTCCCGCGGCCGATATCGACTCGCCACCCAGACGAAGATAGCTATTCCGGCGAGCATTAGCACCGAGTAAAACAGGAACTCCGCTACGCCAGAGGCTTTGATAAATTGCTTATTCAAATTCGTAAAAGCTGCCACCAGAAAGTGTCCTCCCGCAATAGTCATCAGCCACAAGCTCATGACCGTGCTCTTCAATGATGTCGGCGCCTGGCTAAATGCAAATTCGAGCGCCGTGGCCGAGATCATTACCTCCGCAGCTTCGAGAATGACGTAAGGCACAAGTTGCCACGCGATACTGAGCGTTTGTCCCTGCTTGATGCTCATTTGAATGGCCGCGCAAACAAGGTATGAAAGGGCGGCCAGGAACATGCCAATCCCAATTCGCCGTAGAGGAGTAGCGCGAAAGCCAAGCCGCTCCGCCAGGGGATACACACCAAACGTCAGCAACGGGACCCAGAGCAGGACCAGCAGCGCTCCAGCCCCCTGCATGCTTTCCGCGTCTACCTTGTAACCGAGAATTTGAAACGGAACCATCTCTCTGCCCTGGAAAACCCAAGTTGTGTTCACCTGGTTGAAAAGTGCCCAAAAAATCGGAATCGGCAAAAAGATGAGAGCGATTCTTCCAACTACTTTCAGCGTGTCTACTCTGCCGGCTTTCTGCGGAACCTCAACTGACTTTCGCGCTGGCGGCACCATAACGTAGTGCCGCCGCCCCAGCCAAAAAACAATCGTCGCGATCCCCATAAAAATCCCTGGCAGCGCGAACGCCCAGCTATACCCCTTGGCTTCACGAAAGCGTGGAATGACTGTGAAACCAAAGAACGCGCCGATGTTGATCGACCAGTAAAACAGGCCGTAGATTTTTCGCAGTCGCTTCTCGTCCTGCTCGAGAAATTGATCGCCGACGAACGCCGAAACACACGGCTTGATTCCACCCGCGCCAAGCGCGATCAGCCCGAGCCCAAGGTAGATTCCCCAAAGTTGCCCTTCGTAGATGGCGAGGGCCGCGTGTCCCAAACAATAGAACAACGAAAGACTTAAGATAGTTCGGTAACGGCCAAGCCAACGGTCGGCGAGCCACCCTCCGAGAATTGGCAGGAAGTAAACCGCCATCGCAAACCAGTGTACGACTTCCTTCGCACTGTCTTTGCCCAATCGCATCTCATCGGCGAGGTAGATCGAAAGTATGGAGAGCATCCCATAATAGCTGAAGCGTTCGCACGCTTCGTTAGTGACGATATAGGCGACTTGCCTTGGAAACGGCTCAGCCATTCTAACGGCGCGTGGGCCGCCAAACCTTGTTGCCCTGCTTGGGAACTTTCGGGCGGCTGGCGATACCGTCGTGGATCACTTTGAGAATCTGCTGGCGCTCTTCGCCGGCGAGCGTGAGGCGCGGTGCGCGGACCCATTCCGCGCCGAGGCCGCACTCCTGGACGGCGAGCTTGATGTACTGCACGAACTTGGGATGCGTATCCAAATGCAGCAGCGGCGTGAACCAGCGGTAGATTTCCCGCGCGGCCTCCCAATCACCGCGGCGCGTCAGTTCCCAAAAATACTGGTTCTCCCTTGGGAACGCGATCCCACTGCCCGCGACCCAGCCATCGATGCCGAGAATCGCGCTCTCGAGCACGAGATCATCCACGCCAGTAAAAATCGCATAGCGGTCGCCCACGCGGTTGTGAAGGTCCGTGATGCGCCGGGAATTTCCGGAACTCTCCTTCAGCGCGACAAAATTTTTCTGGTCGCTGAGTTCGTCGAACAGTTCCGGCGTCACGTCATGCCCATAGCTGATGGGATTGTTGTAAATCATGATGGGCAGACCGGTGGATCGAGCGACGGCGCGGAAATGAGCAAGCGATTCGCGTGGGTCGGGCGATTTGTAAATCATCGGTGGCATCAGCATGAACCCGTTGATGCCAAGGCGCTCGCAGTCGCGCACGTAGCGCACCGCTTCGCTTGTCGCAGATTCAGCGACTCCACTTAACACCGGCACACGCCCATTGACCGCCTTGAGCATGGCGCTCACCGCGCGCCGCTTTTCCTCGGCGATTAACGATTGGTTTTCGCCCAGGGAGCCCAGGCAGATAATCCCAGTGACGCCCGAGCGAATCAGTATGTCGGCATGGGCCGCAGTCGCGTCGAGGTCGAGCGCGCCATCCTTCTTCATTTGGGTCGTGATAGCGGGAAAAACTCCGGACCAATGCGGCTTCATGCGGTTACTTTCTGTTGGTCGCCTTGCGGCGCGTGGGCCCGACGGAGTTCGCCCCTCCGAACGGGGGGATGGAACGCGCGCGCCTTTCCATTTGCGGCGCGTCGAGTCGCGGTCGGCGGCGGAGCGACTTCCCTCCCGCGCCTGCGCATCAACTCCTCGATCTGCTCCGCTTCCACTGGAATGTCGGCCATCAAGTCGATGGGCCCATCTTCCGTGATGAGAATGTCGTTTTCCAGTCGAATGGCAAAGCCTTCCTCGGGGATATAAATGCCCGGTTCGCACGTCATCACCCAACCGGGTTGCATCGGTTCGGTGGTGATGCCGACATCGTGCACGTCGAGGCCGAGCGGATGCCCGAGCCCGTGCATGAAATACTTCTTCAGAGCCGGTTCGTCGGGGTCCTGGCGCTTGATGTCGCGGAGCGTGAGCAATCCGAGACCAACCAACTCCTTTTCCATCATTCTCTCGCCTTCTTTCTGCCAATCCTTCGGCTTCTTGCCGGTGACGAGGCCGTTAATGGATTGACGGAGCACCCGCAAGACAGCGTCGTAAACCTGGCGTTGCCGACGCGTAAATCGCCCACTCACCGGGATAGTGCGGGTCATATCGGCATTGTAGTTGGCGTAGCCTGCGCCGACGTCGAGCAACAGCAGGTCGCCTTTGCGGCAAACCGCCGAGTTGTTGATGTAGTGCAGCGCGCACGCGTTGGCTCCTGTGGCGATAATCGGTTGGTACGCGAACTTCGCGCAGTTGCGAATGAACTCATGCGCAAACTCAGCTTCGACTTCGCATTCGTTGATGCCGGGCGCAACCGTTCGCAGCACGCGGCGAAACGCGCTGTTCGTCAACTCACAGGCGCGGCGCGTCAGCTTCAATTCCTCTTCCGACTTGGTTATGCGCAAACGATGCATGAGGCGCGCAAGGCGTTGATAATCGTGCAGCGGATATTTGCGCAAGGTCTCGGCGACAAAGCGCGCGTCGCGCGTTTCGACTTCGACCACGGCGCGCTTGTGCTCGTTCGTGTTGAGATAGACGTGCTCGCACTCGCACACGAGTCGATGGAGGAGCGCGGGGAATTCAGAGAGCCATTCGACACGGCGAATGCCACTCAACTTGCGGGCTTCGTCCTTCGTGAGCTTGTGGCCTTCCCAAATCTCCATCTTCGGGGTCGGTTCGCGCAGGAACAGGATCTCCCGTTGCTTCTCGTCGTCAGCGTCGGGATAAAGCAACAGGATCGACTGCTCCTGCTCAACGCCGCTGAGATAAAAAAGATCCGCGTTCGGAGCCATGGCCATCGTCCCATCCGCGTTGGTGGGAGGGATGTCGTTGGCGTTCACGATCGCGAGCGAATTCGGGAGCAGCAACTCGCGCAGCCGCTGCCGATTCGTGGTGAACAATGCCGGGTCAATCTGTTGATGACGCATGTCGTGATGTCGTGGCTCAGTGAACCGTTTCATTGGGCAAATCGCCATTACATAAATACACACCCGCCTATCAAATATCACTATCAGGCAGCGAAACCGCCCGCAAATCACTCAATCGCCGATGACTTTCACGAGGACGCGATGAGCGTCGACAAACGAGCCGACCCCGTTGTAGAGGTCAACCCGCCGGCTGAGCAGTTCCATACGCACCTCCTCGCTCTCGGTCTTTACGACGAACTTCTCGCGAAAGAGAAAATCCAGCGCGTCTGGCTTGCGACTGAACTCACGATCCAGGCCATAGAGCCCCTTTTCAAGCGCGCCTGAAAGGTACAACGCGGTTTCCTTGAGTGTCTTGGAGGGCAATGTGGCAGTATTGACGGCCGCGCCGCCGAGGGCTCTGGCTTTCTCCACGACCGCAACTTTATAGCCATGGTATGCCGCGTGAATTGCCGCTCTGTCTCCGGCGGCACCTGAACCAATGATAATCAAATCATATTTTTTCATTGCGCCAGGGAAGGTCGCCGAGCAGGCGAAAGGTGATCTCGGATTGAGCGCGCCACGATCTGGAGTCGTTGTTGCGCGCCATCAAAGTAAACAAACAGGACGGGCGTGAGAAACAGGGTGACGAGTTGCGAAAAAAGGAGCCCGCCGACAACCGCCAGCCCCAGGGGACGCCGCGCGTCAGAGCCAACACCGAGCGCAATCGGCAGGGCGGCCATGAGAGCCGCGAACGTGGTCATCATAATAGGTCGAAACCGCGTGACGCACCCCTGGTAAATCGCATCGAGCGGGCTTTTGCCCTCGCGTTGCGCGGCAAGGGCAAAGTCGATTTGCATGATGGCGTTCTTCTTGACAATTCCAATCAGCAGGATCAGGCCAACGAACGAATACATGTTCAGCTCCACACCAAAGATCAACAGCGTCAACAAGGCGCCGAAAGCCGCGGAGGGCAAGCCTGAGAGGATCGTCAGCGGATGCACAAAGCTCTCATAGAGGATTCCCAGCACGAGGTAGATAACCAGGATCGCCACGATGAGAAGAAACCCCAGCCCGCTGAGGGATGACTGAAAGGCCTGGGCGGCGCCTTGAAAACTGGTGGAAATTGAAGCCGGCAACGTGGCTTGCGCGACTTGCTGGATTTTGCTCACCGCGGTGCCCAATGCGACGCCCGGTTTGAGATTGAACGAGATCGTCACCGCAGGCAATTGCCCAAGATGGTTGATAGCTTGCGCGCCGACGCTTTCACTGACACGCGTGATGGCGCTCAACGGAACCATGTTGTTGGTAGCGCCAGTGGGTGCTCCGCTAAGATACAGCTTCGAAAGCACCGTGGGGTCCCGCTGATATTCCGGCTCTAATTCCACGAGGACCTTGTATTGGTTATTTGGAGCGTAGATGGTCGAAATCCAGTGCGAGCCGTAGGCGTCGTTGAGGGCAGACTCAAGTTGCCCGGCCGTGATCGCAAGAGTGCCAGCTTTGTCTCGATCAATATCGATGTTCACCTGCGGTGTCTGGATTTGCAGGTCGCTGGTCACCCCTTCGAGTTCCGGCAAGGCACGCAAGCGCGTC
>Ga0137340_1000366_pt1 | contig 10167 bp, 11 predicted proteins | sample EasRivERMLT400_2_FD_102295 | JGI IMG/M metagenome (GOLD analysis project Ga0137340, IMG submission 102295) | Soil microbial communities from meander-bound floodplain in the East River, Colorado, USA - East River MetaG ERMLT400_2 | ecosystem: Environmental > Terrestrial > Soil > Floodplain ...
GCGACCCCCGCGACCCCCGCGACCCCGGCGGGACCGGGCGGGCCTGGCACCCCTGGTGCTGGCGGGCCTGGCGGCGGAGGCCATGGGGGTGGCGGATTCGGCACTCATGGCGGCGGAGGGTTCGGTGGCCATGGCGGTGGAGGGTTTGGTGGAGGACGTGGGCGCGGTCAGCGCGGCCCGCGACGTCAACGTCCCGGCGAAGGCCAGACCGAATTCATCGGCGCTGATGGGCAAGCCTCGGAACTGAGCGAGAAAGTCGTTTTCATCAATCGTTCTTCCAAGGTTGTGAAAGGTGGCCGTCGTTTCAGCTTTAGCGCTCTCGTCGTTGTCGGCGACAAGCGCGGCCGTGTTGGTGTCGGCCTGGGTAAGGCCGGCGAAGTCGCGGATGCGATTCGCAAAGGCGGTGAAGTCGCCAAGACCTCAATGGTTACGGTTTCGTTGAAAGAGAACACGATTCCGCACGAAATCGTTTCGCGTTATTGCGGCGCGCACGTTTTGTTGCGGCCCGCGTCGCCCGGGACGGGCGTTATCGCCGGGAAGACCGTCCGCGCGGTGCTCGAGTCTGCCGGCGTGAAGGACGTGCTGAGCAAGTCCCTCGGCTCGAAGAACCCGGCCAACGTGGTGAAAGCCACCTTGCATGCCTTGAAGCAGCTCCGGTTGCGCGAGCAGATTTATCGCAGCCGCGGGATAACGATCAAGACGGACCGCAGCGGCGCGACACCAGCCGCAACCGCAACAGCTTAATTTTATGCGTTTACACAATTTGAAACCCCGCCCCGGCGCGAAGCATCGCCGCAAGCGACTCGGCCAGGGTGAATCCAGCGGCCACGGCAAAACGAGCGGTCGCGGTGGCAAAGGCCAGACTGCGCGTTCGGGCAGCTCGATTCGTATCGGGTTCGAGGGTGGCCAAATGCCACTGATTCGCCGCATTCCGAAGCGCGGTTTCAACAACGCGCGGCATACGACGCAATACATCCCGGTGAATCTGGAATCGCTGAACCAGTTTAGCGACGGCGCTCGCGTGGACTTTGAAAGCTTGCGCAAGGCAGGGCTGGCGAATGGCAAGGCCCACGGCGTGAAGATCCTTGGGACCGGTGAATTGACGCGCAAGCTGACAGTCACGGCGCACGCATTCAGCGCGTCGGCGCGTGCGAAGATTGAAGGAAAGGGCGGCGCGTGCGAGATTATCGCACCGAAGAAAGTCGAAAAGGCGAGCTAACCGTCGGTACTTGATCGAGGGCGATGTTCAAAAGCATTTTCAATACGTTCGCGAACTGCTTCAAGATTCCGGAGCTGAAGTCGCGCATCATCTTTACCCTGGTGGTGCTGGCGATTTGCCGTGTCGCGGCGATGATTCCGATTCCGGGTCTGGATGGCGCGGCGTTGCAGAAGTATTTCGATGAGATGGCCGCCAACCAGGGCGGGAGCGGTCTGCTCGGCATGTACAGCATGTTCACGGGTGGCGCGATGGAGCGCTGCGCAGTCGGCGCGCTCGGCATCATGCCGTACATCAGCGCCACGATTATCATCCAGCTTCTCACGGCGGTTGTGCCGCGCTTGAGCAAGCTGGCTCGCGAAGAAGGGGGCCGACCCAAGATAATCCAATACGGCCGTTACCTGACCGTGCTGCTTTGCCTCGGGCAGGGATTTTTTATGGCGCTGGGCTGGGAAAACGCCTCGAGCATCTTTCCGAATTTTAACGCGAAGCTCGTGATGTATGAGAACTTCTGGTGGTATCGCATCCAGACGGTGATCATTCTCACGACAGGCACGTTGCTGTTAATGTGGCTGGGCGAACAGATTACGGAGCGCGGGATAGGCAACGGCATTTCGCTGGTGATCAGCATCGGCATTGTGGCGCGCCTGCCGAACGCCGGACAGTCGTTGCTGGACATGTTTGCGCCGGGCGGTTCGATCGAGGAAGGGCGCTTCAACGTGTTCCATGGTGTCGCCATGCTGCTGCTGCTCATAGCGGTCATTGCAGGGGTCATTGCCGTGACCCAGGCACAGCGCAAAGTGGCCGTGCAATATGCGCAGCGCGCGGTGGGTCGCAAGGTCGTTGCGGGCGGCACTTCGTTTATGCCTTTGCGCGTGAATTACGCGGGCGTGATGCCGATCATTTTTGCGCAAGCCATCCTGATGTTCCCGCAGAAGTTGCTCGAGTACGCAGGCAAGAGCTTGAAGCTTGAGTTTTTAGTTAGCGTGGCCAATACGCTGCAGCCGGGTGCCTTTGCGTACCTGGCACTGTACGCGGCGATGATTCTTTTCTTCTCATATTTCTGGGTCGCCACGCAGTTCAATGAGATTCAGATCGCCGACGACCTCAAGAAATATGGTGGCTACATCCCGGGCGTTCGCCCAGGGCAGGCCACAAGCAATTATCTTCACAACGCCATGAGCCGAATCACCCTCGCGGGTGCGATCTTCCTGACGATTATTGCAGTCATTCCCGACCTGCTCTATCGCTTCATGCAGGTGCCCCACGAGGTGGCGACGTTCTTTGGCGGCACCAGTATCCTGATCCTTGTCGGTGTCATGCTGGATACCATGCGGCAGATGGAATCGCATCTGTTGATGCGCCACTACGATGGTTTCCTGAAAAAGGGCCGCCTCAAGGGCCGGTTCTAAGATGGCCGGGCGTTCCAAGATGATCATTCTCAAAAGCGAGCGGGATTTGGACGCGATGCGGCCAGCCTGTCAGGTCGCCCGGGCGGTGCTTGACGAGGTGAGCGACTTCATTGAGCCGGGCCGCACGACGCGAGAGATCGACCAGTTTGCCGCCGGACGGATCAGGCACTATGGGGCGCGCAGCGCGTTTTTGAATTATCGCAAGTATCCGTGCTACATCTGCATTTCGGTCAATGACGAGGTCGTGCACGGGTTGGCGAACGAGCGGCGCGTCGATTTTGGCGACATCATAAGCCTCGACGTGGGCGTGATGTATAACGGGTTTATTGGGGACAACGCGCGGACCGTGGCCGTAGGCGGCTGCAGCGTGGAAGCACAGCGGTTGATGGACGTGACGGAACGTGCTCTCTACGAGGGAATTGCGCAGGCGCGTCCGGGCAACTGTGTGGACGACATTTCGCGGGCGATTCAGACGTGCGTTCAGTCCAATGGCTACAGCGTGGTGAAGGAGTTCGTGGGTCACGGAGTGGGCCGCTCGATGCACGAGGAGCCGCAGGTGCCGAACTTCGTGGAAGGCAAGCCGTCGCCGAAGCTCCGTCCGGGGATGACGCTGGCAATCGAGCCGATGGTGAATTCCGGTTCGCCCGAAGTAAAAATCTTGAAAGACGGCTGGACAGTGGTCACAAAAGATGGTCAATTATCCGCTCATTTTGAGCATACGGTCCTGGTCACCGAGGGTGAACCGGAGATCATGACATGTCCCGCCCGGGTGCCATTGAAGTTGAAGGCATAGTTGTGGAAGTACTGCGGGACAAACTTTACCGGGTGCAACTTCCAAATGGCCATAAGGTGCTGGGGCACCTGGCGAAAAAAGATTTAGCGGCTGCGCCTTTGCCGACGGGCCGTGTTGTTACATTGGAGATGGCGCCGTTCGATTTTTCGAAAGGGCGCATCGTTTTGAAACAGGTTTGATATGAAAGTAAGAGCGTCGATCAAGAAGCTTTGCGAGAACTGCAAGATCATTAAGCGCAAAGGCGTGATTCGTGTGATCTGCACGAACGCGCGGCACAAGCAACGGCAAGGTTAAGCGTATGGCACGTATTATTGGCGTAGAAATTCCGGGCGAAAAGCGCATCGATATTGCGCTGCGTTACATTTATGGCATCGGCGCGGTGAACGCGCTTGAGATTTTGGAACGCGCGAAGATCGATCGGTCGATCCGCGCGAAGGACCTGAACGAGCAGCAATTGTCCCAGATCGTCCACGCGATCCAGGACGGTAAGTATGTGATTGAAGGCGACCTGCGCCGCGAAGTTGGTCTGAACCTCAAGCGCCTGCAGGCGATTAAATGCTATCGAGGCATCCGCCACTTGCGTGGCTTGCCGGTGCGCGGCCAGCGCACTTCCACCAACGCGCGCACGCGCAAGGGACCGCGCAAGACGGTCGGCGTGCAGCGCAATCCGAACGCAAAGACCGGTATCCACTAAGTTGATTTGTTATGGCTGACGAAACGAAGAAAAAACCCGCGAAAGAAGCCAAGGCGCCTGCCGAAAAGGCTTCCAAAGCCGACAAGGCTGAGAAGCCGGAGAAGGCCGAGAAGGCTGAAAAGGCTCCAAAGGCAGCCGCGACTGCGGAAGCGCCAAAGGCCGGCGGTGGTGATGCGCCTGCGGCAGCGCCGGTCGCGCCCGCGGCCCCGACTGCGGCGGAGCTGCTCGGCGAAGATCCGAACGCAAAGAAGATCATCAAGGCCAAGCACGCCAAGAACATTTCCATCGGCATCGCCCATATTCTTGCGACGTTCAACAACACGCAGGTGACCATTACCGACATGCAGGGCAACCTGCTCGGATGGAGCACGGCGGGCCGCGTGGGTTTCAAAGGGTCGCGCAAAAGCACCGCGTTTGCCGCGCAACAGGTGGCGCAGGACGCCGCTCGCCAGGCGATGTCGCATGGCATGCGCGAAGTCGAAGTGCGCGTGAAGGGTCCGGGCTCGGGCCGCGAATCAGCCATTCGTGCGTTGCAGGCGATTGGCCTGGAAATCTCCGTGATCAAGGATTGCACGCCGGTGCCGCACAACGGTTGCCGTCCGCGCAAGAAACGCCGCGTGTAACCGAATTGACGATTTAACTGATCTAACGATTTAACAGAACCTAAACCATGGCTCGTTATACTGGTCCTCGCGTTCGCATTAGCCGCCGCTTTGGCGTGCCGATATTTGGCCCCACCAAATACCTCGAGCGCCGCAACTACGGCCCGGGCATGCACGGCCCCAAGTCGCGCCGCAAGCACACCGACTATGCCCTTGGCCTGATCGAAAAGCAGAAGCTGCGCTATTACTACGGCCTGCTCGAGCGCCAGTTTCGCGGGGTTTATGAGCGCGCGCTCAAACGTCGTGGTGTGACCGGCGAACAAATGCTCCAGATTCTGGAGACGCGCCTCGACAACGTCGTTTTTCACCTTGGTTTTGCCAACACGCGCGCCGGGGCCCGCCAGATGGTTTGCCATGGCCACGTGAAGGTCAATGGCCGCAAGGTGGACGTGCCTTCCTTCGCGCTGAAGGTCAACGATACGATTGAGATCAAGGACAACAATGTCTCGCGCCAGTTGGCGACCCGGGGGCTGGAAATCTCAACCAGCCGCGCCGTGCCGGATTGGCTGTCGCTGAACAAAGACGCTTTCAAGGGCGTGGTGATGCGCATCCCGACCCGCGATGAAATTCAGCCCATCGCGAACGAACAAGCGGTCGTCGAATTTTATTCCCGCTAGTAACAACCGGTCCCTTGAGTGAGGGGCCCACAAAAGCAATTATAAGGGCCGCGCCTGGATGCGGGAATAAATACCGGGCAGGCCAGATTAAAATTGCAGGAACATTATGCCAGTACGTTTAGGACGATTCGAAATGCCGAAGCGGTTGACGAAGGAAGATTCAACCGCCACTGAAACCTACGCCAAGTTTGTCGCCGAGCCGTTTGAAACGGGCTATGGCCACACCATTGGCAACTCGCTGCGCCGCGTGCTTTTGTCATCGCTGGAGGGCGCAGCCATCACGTCGGTCAAAATCGACGGCGCCATGCACGAATTCACCACCATCGACGGGGTGGTCGAAGACGTGACCGAACTCGTGCTCAACTTGAAGAAGATTCTTTTCAAGGCGCACAATCGCGAACCGCAGACGCTCCTGCTCTCTGCGAACAAGGACGGCGAAGTGACCGCGGAGGATATCCAGCTCAACCAGAACGTCGAGTTGGTCAATCCGAAGCAGATCATTTGCACGCTCGACAAGAAAAAGAGATTTGAAATGGAGCTGGAGGTCAAAGTGGGCCGTGGCTTCCTTCCGGGCGACGAAAACAAGAAGCCGGACCAGGCAATCGGCGTCATCGCCATCGACTCGCTCTTCTCCCCCGTGACCCGCGTGCGTTACAGTGTGGAGAGCGCCCGCGTCGGCCAGCGCACGGATTACGATCGTTTGCTCATCGAGATTTGGACGGACGGCCGCATCTCGCCGGATGACGCCCTGACACAGGCCTCTGCCATTCTGCAGCATCATCTCGACGTGTTCGTCGGTTACGACAAGAACGCTGTTGAGTTCGAGGAAGTCGTGGACAAGCAGGATGAGGAGAAGAGCAAGATGAAGAAGCTCCTCAACATGAGCGTCAACGAAATCGAGCTTAGCGTCCGCGCCGCGAACTGCCTCAACAACGCGAACATCACCACGGTCGGCCAATTGGCCATGAAAACCGAGGCCGAAATGCTGAAGTACCGCAATTTCGGCAAGAAGTCGCTGAATGAAATTAAAGACAAGCTCGCCGCGTTGGGCTTGAGCCTCGGCATGAACATCGAGCCGGAGTTGCTCGATACGCCGAAGGAAGAGAAAGCCATCGTCGAGTAAACCGAATCCGACGCAAGGGCAATGAACATGTAACCCCCCGACGTAAGGAGGGGGCCCTCAAAGATATGCGACATCGTAAGAGAACAGCCAAGCTGGGACGCCAGTTCGAGCATCGCAATGCGATGCTGGCGAACATGGTCTGCAGCCTCATCAAACATAAACGGATCCAGACCACCCTGGCAAAGGCCAAGGCGGTGCGGTCCGTCGCCGAGAAAATGGTGACGCTCGGCAAGAGCGGATCGATCCATGATCGGCGGCTCGCCAGCGCGCGTTTGCACCAGGAAGAGGCCGTGCGCATTCTCTTCAACGAGATCGCGCCGACGCACAAAGAGCGCAACGGCGGTTACACCCGCATCATCCGCTTGAATCAACGCCAGGGCGACGCGGCCGAGTTGGCCATCCTTGAATGGGTGGATATCGGTGTCGCGGAACCCGAGACGCCCAGGGCCGAGAAGCCGGAGAAAACCAAAGCGGAGGCCGGTGAAAAGAAGCCCAGGGCCAAACGTGCGAAAAAGAAAGCTGCGAAGGAAGAAGCGAAGGAAGCAAAGTAACCACATTCGCCATCAATTCACGAAAGCCCGTTCGAAAGAACGGGCTTTTTCTTTGTTGATCGTCGTGGGCAGGAACGCGTTGATGTGCAGCACCTCACCAGATGCTCTGGATCTCCCAACGCACCGCGTCGCGGACCTCGGCGGCGCCATTGGCGAGGATGATCTGCGGTTCCACGTCGCCCGTGCCCGACAGAATTCGGGAGGCGCACTTTCGATTGTTGGCGAAGACCTCGACGACAGAACGATCCATAAACAATCGAAGATCGTTCCTGCCGGTCGCGAGCCCCAGTTCTTCTGCGGTAAAGTTCACGGCATCTTTCGGGCTGGCGTGACGAATAACGCGCAGGACCAAACCCGCTGCGTCGGTGCAGTGCAGTTCGGCGGCAAGCTCAATCGACGGTGACATATCGCCGGCGAGCGAATTCGTTCCCGGTTCAAATGGAATTGTTCCCATTTTATTTTCCTGTCCGCGCAATTTGACGAGGGCGGGAGCAGGAGATTGCGCGAGATCGCCGCTCTCATCGAGTTTGAGCACTCGTGGCACTGTCAGGCAGCCGTTCCAACCGAGCCCGTCCTTGAATCCGCGCAACCATCCCCACATGAGGCGGCGTCCCTCGGGATCCACCATGCAATTCGGGGCGTAAAACGTGCTGCTGGCGTCCACCAGACCCTGCTTCCGGGACGTGAACTTGTAGGTATTCAGATCAAAGTCGCCCACGAAATATTGCACTTTGCCGTGCGGCGAAACGATGAGGACGAACTTTCCGTCCAGCGGAAAGAAATTCGGGCACTCGATATTGACCACCTTCGGGTCTGGATGCGTGAAGAGAATGCCGTGATACTTCCAGGCCGCGAGGTCTTTGCTGGTGGCCTCGTAAAGCGCGACAATGGCCTGGCCTCCTTTGGCCTTGTTCAAATTGCCGCCGAGCACCATGAACGTGCGCCCCTGATGGGAGAACACAAAGGGATCGCGCCAGTCGTAAATCTTCGTGTCGCCGTGCAACATCTCTGCAAGGACCGGATTTTTCGGATGCTTTTGCCACGTGACTAAATTTCTGTCGCCAATCGCAGCCCATTGTTCTGCGAAATCGCCCGCTGACTTTCCCTTTTTAATGCTGGTATAAAAGATCAAAGGCTGGCCGGCGGCATTTGTTGTCGCACAGCCCGAAAAGACGTGCTCCTCGCCGGTTTCCAGTGAAGGCCAAAGGGCGATCGGCTGGCGCTCCCATTTTATGAGATCGCGGCTGCGCACGTGTCCCCAATGCATGTGCCCCCAACCATCGCCATAAGGGTTATGCTGGTAAAACATGTGATAGTAGCCACCGTGGAAAATCGGACCGTTCGGATCGTTGATCCAATTCGCGGGCGCCGTGATGTGAAAGACGGGCTTATTCTGATCCGCGTCCGCGCGCGGGCGCGCCTTCTCGACGCTGGCCATGGCTTTGGCGATGGCTTCGGCAGCCAGCGCGTTTGTGTTTGCTTGCGCATCGGCATGCGGCGAATAACCTACGATGCAAGCCACCGCGCAGAGATGAACGATCAGGGATTTCATAAGTCCTTGTCAGGGTTGTCGAATCAGTCGAGCGACATACGCGCCGTCAACCCCTTCGTCGAAGGGCGACAAGGCGCGTTCGTGATCCAGTTTAAATAAGGGATATTCAGAAACGAAGCGTTGAACCACCTCGCCATTTTCCTCGGGTTCGAGGCTGCACGTGCTGTAAACGAGAACGCCCCCGGGCTTTACCTGGTCGGCGACCTTTTTAAGCAGTTGCATTTGCGTGGCCGCCAATCTTTTTAATTCCGCTTGCTCAATACGCCATCGAAGGTCGACGCGCCGCCGCATCACTCCTGTGTTGGAGCAGGGGACATCGACGATGACGCGGTCGAATGGCTCAGAGAGATCCTGGTTCACGGCGGTCGTGGCGCGCGACAGGTTTACGATGCGCACCCCTAAACGGTCGCAATTCTCTCGCACCATTTCGCGGCGACGCACGTCGATGTCCTGCGCCATAATGAGGCCACGGTTCTGCATCAATTGAGCGATGTAAGTCGTTTTGCCGCCGGGGGCGGCGCATGCGTCAAGAATGGCTTCGCCCGATTTCGGGTCAAGGACGCGTACCGCCAGCAATGTACTTGGGTCCTGGATATAGAATAGTCCTTCCTGGAAAGTGCGGAGCGAAGCCAGTGGCGGATGTGATCGCAACTCGAACACCCCGTCGGGCTCCGTCCAGTCCCAATCTCGCGGCGTGAACAGCACGCCTTCGGCCTCCCATCGTTGCGCGAGCGCCTCCGCAGTCGCTTTTAAGCTGTTCAAGCGGGCGTATGTGGGCGGTGGCTTGTTGTTCCACTCGAGCAGCGCCCGGGCTTTGTCATCACCGAAGCGCGTCCGCCATCGCTCGTAAACCCACTCGGGATGAGAGTAACCGATGGCCGGTTGCTCGCGTTTCAGGGTGTCCAACCGCTGCACAGTGGCGTCGCGCTCCCGCAAATAACCGCGCAGCACGGCGTTGATGAAGCCTGATTGCGGACCGAACCCGAGTTGGCGAGCCAACTCAACTGTTTCATTAACGGCCGCGTGGTCCGGTATGCGTTCCAGCCAAAAGATCTGATACAGGCCGAGGCGAAGGAGAATTTGCAACACCTGCTTTTGTGTTCGTCCCTCAGTCTTTTGGCGGACAAGCCAGTCGATCGTGCCTTGCCAGCGGACGACTCCGAAGACCAGCTCCTGAAGCAACCGGCGGTCGGCGGATTCAAGCGTGGACCTGCTGAGCGCGGCATCGAGCAAATCCTCAATGAAACCGCCGTCTTCCGCATGCTGGCGGAGGATGCGCACGGCAATTTCTCTTGGTTTTTCCGCGTTCACCGCCTAATAATGTCAGGCGCTCAACTGCAAGCCAGAATTATAGCTATGAGAGAAGAGTTTGAGAAGTTAGTCGCTGCCGGGAAACTGCAACGGAACCACATCGAACCGTTAGTGCAGTTGACCACCAGCGGCTACTGCCTTCACCGTAGTTGGGGCTTCGGTAAAATCGCCAGCGTCGACACGGTCTTCGCGCGATTTTCGATCGATTTTCAAAACAAGCCGGGCCATACGATGGA
>Ga0137340_1000368_pt1 | contig 10131 bp, 7 predicted proteins | sample EasRivERMLT400_2_FD_102295 | JGI IMG/M metagenome (GOLD analysis project Ga0137340, IMG submission 102295) | Soil microbial communities from meander-bound floodplain in the East River, Colorado, USA - East River MetaG ERMLT400_2 | ecosystem: Environmental > Terrestrial > Soil > Floodplain ...
CGTGGATCGGCATTTAACTCCACAGGAACAAACCCTAAGAGGCGCATCACGTACAGAACTTGTGATCGCGCGGGAGCAGGTGCTAGTACGCCGCAATCTCGCCATCCTTTGCGGATTGGTTGTTGGACTCCTTATTCTGGTATTGCGTTGGAACGCTTGGGCTCAGCTTGTTCCTGTATTGATTTGGTTGTTCGCAGCCAGCCAACACGTTCACGTCAGGCTCATAGAAGGCGAGCTTCGGCGGCAAGAGCAGGAATGTGCCAGGACGAAAGGCATGACATCATGACGCAAAGAAAACATTCCGCTGAGTCCTTATCCTCCCGCAGCGCGACAAACCTGGAATGCTGCAATGATCCATCCCGCGTCCATTGGGTGAAGGCTATCTGCGCGACCAGCTTCAGCTTACCTTCCGAACCCTCATAGGAGGCCGCATTCTACAGCGCAACGCACTAGATGTCCGTGGGGTTGCCAAGCGTCTCGTTGAACCCGACGGCAGCCTTGACGAGGCGACGCACGACACCAGCGCTGACTTCATCGTTCTCGCGCAACTCGACTGTGGCCATCTCGTACTTGCCGCCCGGCTTCAGGCGCCCTTCGATCTCGCGCAGGCGCTTGCCACGCCAGAAGCCAAAGAGCACCCGATGCTCTTCAGCGCGGATGAGAAGCAGAGGCCCGTTTGACAGGTAGACCAGGTGCCCCCACTTGATGACTTCGTCCAGGTTTGCGCTGGCGGCGACTGCAGCTCGCAGTCCCTGCACAGTGACGCGCTGCCACCCGGAGAGGGCGTCGACGTAGGCATCAGGGCTTGCAGCTGGGATTGACTTTTTCATTGCGACGAACGGCACGGAGCAACTTCATGTGGCCTAACAGATAGCCTGAGCCTCATAATTGGCGCATAGTTCTGGTCATTGAGCGAGGGGTCAAGCCGATTGCGTCAACGCCCGAGGCCGCACCGCAATTCGCAACAATGATGAAGGCACCGCACCCCCTTGGCGATCCATCACCATTCCGCACAATCTCTTTCGGATTCAATCGGCCATGTCAGGTTAATGATTCCGTGGTGCTGCGAATCGGGAATGATACGAAATTGTGGACGCGCAAAGGGCGTTCCTGCGAACACGAGCGCACGCCTTCCGGTCAAGCTCTCCACAAAACTCGTGCTGGGAATGAACGCGTGATCCGATCGGAACAGCGTTACGGAGTAATCGCTTCCGATGGCAAGGTTGCCAAACGCAAATTCAACCGGTTGTCGCTGCTCGTGTGCAACTGCGCTGCACCGCTGAGCACCACCAGCGCGCCGGGGACAGGTTGGCCAGCCTCGTTAACAACCCTGCCTTTGATGAGTGGCAACGTCGGATCGACCTTCATCGCCACGCGCACCGCGATCCAGGCTGAATGTTGACTCCCGTCGGGCAGCGTGGCTTCCAACCGCCACTTACCGGGCCCCATACCTGTCGCTCGCGTGTCGAGATTCAATTGCCATTGCCCATTCCTGAATTCAAAGACATCGCGTTGGCTGCCTCGAGCTTTCGCGCGAACGCGGCGCCCAGGTGCACCTTCACTCGAGTATCTCGTGACCTCCAAAAAGCTAATCCCGTCAGACACTGAACCGCCTCCGCACGTAGCCACAAACTTGATCGGGATGGTACCGCCCAGTCGCACCGTTCGCAAGGGATCTGCGAAGCTTCCACCAGTTTCATCAGATCCTCCCAGCGGGGGGAGAAAGCCAGTGAATTTAAGCGCTGACCTCACAACGCGAAATTCGCACTTGACCTGGCTGCCGCGACTGTCTGTCGCAGTGCAACTTACCGTCGTTGCCCCCACAGGGAAGGAACTGCCCGAGGGCGGCGAACACACCACGGTTGGGGCCGGGCCCGTCTCGCTTGTAGCCGTCACACTAAAACTCACCGGCACCGCTGCCTCGGGAGCGCAATCTATTATCAGGTCCGGCGGGCAATGAATCACTGGAGGACTCGGCGGCCGGTCGATTTCGTTTAGGGTAATACAATCCGACTCGGGGCCGGAACACGGGGTGGCCACAAAACCTAAGACTGAGGGAGACCCACTCAGGAACACATTCCCGACAACCTGCCCCAGATCATTGATGCCCAACGCTTGAGTTCCAAACGCGATGGCAGTGACTCCGGGAACATCAATCTGGTAAAAGCGACCGTTCACCGTCACAAAACCGTGTCCCCCGTTGAAGTCACGAAAACTTCCAGTGAGCTGCCCGGCGTTGTTGATTGCAGACAGTTCCACAGAGCCCCCGTTTGGCCGCTTGATGATGCTGAAGGTGTTGCTCTGAAAGAGAAAACCTTCGAAACCAGTGCTCGTCAAAACCTCGCCCACGATCTGCCCCACGTCATTGACGTCATAAGGCGATGTTCCGGCGGGGCCTTGCGCATCGGGAAAACCAAAAAAGGCGTAGCTCTCCCCTTCCTTGACAAACCCCCTCGCGATCACCAAACCCGGGGCCGGAAAATATCTTCCTGCAATCTGGCCGACATTATTGATGCCGCCCAACTGTGTGGTGCTTGAAGCCGGCACATCAAAACTCGTGATGGTCTGATCACTCAGAATGAACCCATGGGACCGAAAGTCGCTCCCCTCCGTAGTAAATGTGCCGACAATCACCCCGGCGTCATTAATCCCGGTCGCAATGCTGCCGTTCAGCGGGCCGGCTCCCGGTACATCGATCGATCGAAAATCCGGGCCCTCTTTGACAAAGCCCATGTTTTTTCCCAGCCCCTGAACAATGCCAACGACGTGCCCGTGGTTGTTAATATCCGTCGCCGTCGTGATAGGCGCGCCGGGATACTGGAGAATCTCAAACCTGTAACGTTGTGCCTGAGCCGGAACCAAGGCGCACAGCGCAATGGCCACATGGATTCCTGGTAAAGGTCGCATAAGCCATCTGAATAAGGTTATTGCCTCCGAGGGCTTAGTGATTTTCATCGATTTTGCTGCTCATCTGTTCCCTAAGGACTACGCCCAATTGAATCGAACCTCAATCATCCTGAGCTCCCGCACTTATCAATACGGCTGACAGAACCGTATTCTTTCAAAAGTTCAGACGGCGGTCATCACTCTTTACAAGAGAAAAACGGAAATCCTTACAACGAGCTGTTCGCGGGGCGCTAGTGGCGTTCGTGGGTTATTTTCGGGTTGCACGGCTCTTGCCGCGATCGCCCGCGCAACCATACTATCCGTCAAATGCGACGTTCAGAAACAGGTTCAGCGGCGCAGCACGTATGAGCGATTCTGCTGATGTGGATCATCTGCGACGAAGAAAGTTTCTGGTAGAAGGCGGTCGAGCCCTGCTCAGTTTTTCTCTTCTCCCGCTCGCGGCACGAGCACAAGGAAATCAGAAACCGCCCGAATTCAAGGGGGATGCCCCTTCGGCAGTCCTGATTGCCGAGTTGGAGAGACAGATCCCACCACGAATGGAGGAAGCCAAAGTCCCGGGGCTTTCCATCGCGATCATTAAAGACGGGAAATTGTTTTGGCGTGGACCGTTTGGGGTCAAAGACAGCGCCTCCAGAGAATCGGTTGATAACGACACCTTGTTCGAAGCGGCGTCGGTGAGCAAGACGGTGTTTGCCTATGCGGTCATGAAACTGTGTGAAAGAGGCGTCATGAATCTCGATACGCCCCTGACCAAATACACCACCGAGCGGTTTCTGGAGGGTGATCCGCGGCTGGACCTCATTACTGCCCGCCATGTCCTTTCTCATACCACTGGTTTTCAAAACTGGCGGTCAAAGGAGAAACCTTTGCAGATTCGCTTCACCCCTGGTGAAAGATTTTCCTATTCCGGTGAGGGTTACTATTATCTGCAATCGGTTGTGACGCATTTGACAGGTCATGTGAACCGGGAGGTGAGCAGTCGGTATGAGGCAGGCCTGGAAGTCTTCGCGACAGACATCGATCCGTACTTGAGAGCGAACGTCTTTGAGCCGTTTGGAATGGCTGCCAGTGTTTATGTCTGGAATGACACCCTTCGAAACTATGCGGCACCGCATGATGCTGAGGGAAAGCCATCCGCCAGGAGGAAAACGAGGGCAACAACCGCCGCAAGGTACGGCGCGGCGGGCGGCCTGCATACGACGCCGACGGACTACGCGAAGTTTCTCATCGAAGTCATCAAGCCAAGAGCAAGCGATGCCTTTCGACTCAGTAAGGACAGCCTTGCGGAAATGCTCCGGTCGCACGCAAAAATCAATGACTCGATTTCTCAGGCCCTGGGCTGGCAGATACGACACACGGACAACGGCGACTTCATCATGCACAGCGGAGGTAATCCGGGGTTTGCAGCTTTTGTCGTAGCGTCGGTACAAAGGAAATCCGGCCTGGTCATTATGACGAATGGCGACAACGGACACCTGGTGATTGAGAAGCTGCTTTTGGGGGACATCCTGCATCAGTTCCTCGGCGCGAGGATGCCGTTCCCGAGATTTTGAAGGAATTGCGGATTGCGGAACACACGGTTCGCCAACTTGGCTCCGCGCGACCCAACACACGTGCGCGGCGGCCGTGTTTTCAACGGTTACTATTGGCCATTCTCGTTTGCACGAGCGTTCCGTTAGCCGTGCCTCAGTCCGCGAATTGATAACTTACGAAGGCCAGTTTTCGGCTGTCTGGCGACCAGGAGGGGACGTTGATGGTGCCCTGGCCGCCGAAGAGTTTTGCGAGGACCTCGATCTTACCCCCGCTCAAGGGCATTAGCCGGAGGGTCACGTCTTTGTTTTCCGGATGGCCTTTTATGTCTTTGTCGTAGGAGAGGAACACGAGCCACTTGCCATCGGGTGAAGGATGGGGAAACCAGTTGTTGAAGTCGTCCGAGGTGACTTGTTCCTGCTGGCTGCCATCGGTGCGCATGCGCCAGATCTGCATCGTGCCACTGCGTTCGGAGTTGAAGTAGATCCAGCGGCCATCGGCGGTGTAGTCGGGACCGTCGTCGAGTCCTTTGGCAGTGGTGAGGCGCGTTTCGTCGCCACCGGCGGCGGGAATGGTGAAGATGTCGAACTCGCCGTTGCGTTCCGCGCAGTAAGCGAGGGTCTGTGAATCGGGCGACCAGCCGTGCCAATAGGAGGGCCCCGACTTCGTGATGCGATGAGGCGCGCCGCCGGCAATCGGGAGAGTGTAAATCAATGAATGGCGTTCCTGTGAATGGTCGCTGATGACGAGGGATTTGCCATCGGGCGAAACGCCGTGATCGTTGTTACAACGTGTGGCGAAGCCGGTATCGATCACGCGGGGTTCGCCACCTTCCGGGGCCAGTTTGTAAATTCGCCCACGGCTATTGAACAAGAATCCGTCGCCTGGCCAGTTTGGCGCTTCGATGTGATTGGTGGTTGTGTAGATGGCGCGGCGATCTTTCGATGCAATCGTTACTGTCTCGAGGGTGCTGATGAGCCGTTGTGTTTTCAGGGAACTTTGGCCCGGCGTGTCCAACTGCACGTTGGAGAACACGGCGCGTTCGATGGCATTGCTGTTATGGGCACACACGCCAAGGCCGACGTAGAACGGGTCCTTCAGCGCCAGGCGGAACGAACCGCCAGCGGGGTGCAATTCGCCGCTGGCGTCCGCGATTGACATCGCGACGTAACTGCCGCGCTTCTCGATCCGGAGTCGACGCGGGGCAACGACGCTCGATTGGATTTCGTAAGTGCGGGCGCCCTGCGTCTCGCGGTATTGCAGTGAGGTCAGGCCGTCGCCGTGGAGCGCGGCATCGGCGTAGGCCGCGTCTGGATCGAGACTCTGCCGCACGAGAAGGACGGCCTTGCGATGCGGATCGCCTCCGGCGCCGAGGAAGCGGATGTCGGCTGCAAGGCTGGCGTCGCCGGAAACTTTCTTCCAAACGAAGTGAAATGCATCGTTGGTGAACCACATGTTTGCCCCGCCGCCGCTCACGGTGTAGGCGCGTTGAGCGTGGTCATGATCAGCGATGCCAGGGCGCGGAGTTACTACTCCCACGTCATGGTGGCCTTCAAAGAGGCCGAGCGTCTGGGCGTTTAGAGTGGGACAGAGCCCGGCAAGACCGAGAGCAAGGAGTCGGCGAAAATGCATGCGGCGAGTAGACCGCGCCTGTGGTCAGTCGTAAATCTGAAACGGAAAGTCATTTAACCTGCGCCTCTTTTTTCAGCAGGGCGCGTTTGCGTTCGACGCCCCAGCGGTAACCGGAAAGGTTGCCGTCAGTGCGGAGGACGCGGTGGCAGGGGATGGCGATGGCGACTGGGTTTGCAGCACAAGCACCGGCGACAGCGCGAACTGCCTTTGGCATGCCGATGCGCTCGGCAATCTCAGAGTAGGTGGCGGTCGTGCCCGCGGGAATTTTCCGCAGGGCTTGCCAGACCTTTTGCTGGAAGGCTGTGCCCTGCACGTCGAGCGGGAGGCTGAGGTCGGCGCGGGGTTGTTCAACGAAACCGACAACGCGTGAGACGAGGCGCTCGAAGTTGCGGTCGCCGCCAACGAGATTCGCGCAGGGAAAGCGGTCCTGAAGATCGCGGGTGAGTTGGGCGGGATCATCGCCCAACAGGATTGCGCAAACACCTTTGTCGGAGGACGCGACAAGGATGGAACCGAGAGAACATTCGCCGACAGCAAAACGGATCGTCGCGCCACGACCGCCGTTGCGGAACGTGGCCGGGCGCATGCCGAGCAGTGCCGAGGATTTTTCGTAGAAGCGGCTGTTGGAGTTGTAGCCCGCTTCGTAGATGGCGGTGGTGACGGTGCTGCGCCGCCCGAGGGCAGTGCGCAGGCGCTCGGCGCGATGAGCGGAAGCGTAGGCCTTTGGAGTGACGCCCATCAGCCTTTTGAAGACGCGATGGAAATGAAAGCGACTCATGCCGGCGGATCGGGCGAGGGTGCCAAGGCCGGGCATGTCGTCAGCGGCTTTAATAGTGCGGCAAGCCGTGGCGATCTTCGCGGCATACTGTTCGCGCAGCGCGACGGTATTTGGTTGGCAACGCTTGCAGGGGCGGAACCCGGCCTGCTCAGCGGCTTCGTAAGATTGGTGGAACCGGACATTCTCGCGGCGGGCGCGGCGTGCGGCGCAGGAAGGACGGCAGTAGACGCCGGTCGTTTTGACGGAGTAAAAGAAATGCCCGTCGGCATTGGGGTCGCGGTGAAGGACGGCCGCCCACCGCTGATCGTCGCTGTGATAGGGGTCGCGCGCTGACTTTGGACTGGTTCTTGATGCTGTCATCACAATGCTTTCTTTCATCAGAGAAAGCATACTGGAAAATCCCTGGTGGAAAACTCCGGTTCTTGCTCTGAAATTCGCGTAAGCGCGAAGGCGGACTATTCGATTTGCGCGACGCGGCGCGCGTGGCGATCGCCGGCGAAGGGAGTCTCGAGCCAAATGCGAACGATCTCAACGGCGAGCGCGGCAAAGACGGTGCGCTGGCCGATTGAGAGCATGTTGGCATCATTGTGTTCGCGTGCCCAGCGGGCGGTTTGTTCGTTCCAGCACAGTGCGCAGCGGATGCCTTTAACTTTGTTGGCGACGATGGCTTCGCCGTTGCCGGAGCCGCCGAGGACGATGCCGCGTTCGAAGTCATGATTGGCGACTGCGAGAGCGACGGAGCGAATAAAGAGTGGATAATCGACTGGTTCGGGGCTATGAGTGCCGAAGTCGCGGATTTTATGGCCCCATGACGCGAGCAAAGGCTTCAGCATTTCTTTGTAGTCGAAACCTGCGTGGTCGGACCCGATGGCAATGTTCATATCCGTGGCTCCCGTGAAGGCCTACGGCGCCCGGTGCGATGCTTTTCCCGGGGAGGGGAATCGTCAATTCTGATTTTGTGGAAATTTTCGGCGATATTAAGGCGTATTCAGTTGGGTCAGGGCTGGGGTGGATTACGTAAGGTGATTTGCGGAACAGCTACAGCAAATCCACGATAAGTATTGCCCCGATACAAAAATAGGGGTTTACCTGATATACTATTCGCCCCACCCTACATAGATTCATGCCACGCACTATGGAAAACCTATTACCATTGATGGAAAGCGTTTTGTCGCCTGTTGCGGGCGATCTATCGTGGTTTTGTGTTCGCGCGCGGCCGCGCGAGGAGCACATCGCGGCGGCGAGTTTGCGGCGATTGGAGGGGATGGATGTGCTGAATCCGCGCATCAAATTTCGCCGGCCGACGGCGCGCGGGCCGGTGTGGGTAACGGAGTCGATGTTTCCCGGATACGTTTTTGCGCGGTTCAATTTGCGGCAGTCGCTGGACATGGTGCGATACAGTTTTGGAGTTGCTGGTGTGGTTCATTTTGGACTGTTTTGGCCGATTGTTCCGGACGAAACGGTCGATGGGCTGCGGGCGGTTGTGGGCGAAGAGGAAGTAAGACTCGTAGAGCCGGCATTGAAGGTTGGGGACGAGGTCGAGGTGGCGACAGGGAGTTTCACGGGGTTTCATGGAGTTGTTACGCGGATTATGCCGGCGCGGGATCGCGTGGCTGTGCTTTTGGAATTTCTGGGGCGCCAAACAACGGTGGAGTTGCCGTTGGGGGGTGTCTCGCACGACGGCCCTCGCTATCAGTTGAGCGTTGCCGCGTGAGCTAAGTGCTTATGGATGTTTGAACGCTGGTGTGCCCGCGGGTCGTTTCGCGGTGTTTGGGGGTAAGCTGTCCCCTGATGGTAGAAAGCTCTGGCGCTGACGGACAGGCGCCGGTGAGAGGGTGAGGAGCCTTTTCCAAGGGGAGAAGGCGGGGTTTTGGGGCCAGGGAACGCACAGAAGCGTTGCAGGATGCTTCGCCAATTACAATTTAGGACAGTCGTTCGCAAAACGAACAAAGGCGGAGCTTTGCTCGAATTGTTCTCACGCAAAACTTCCGGAAATTCAAACGAATCAGTTATCTTTCCATGAAAATCGCTATCATTGGCCTGGGTTACGTCGGGCTGCCGCTCTCGATCCAATTCGCCCAATCGGGTGTGTCCGTGCTGGGGCTGGACATTGACCCGATGAAGATCAAGCGCCTGAATGCAGGCCAAACCTACATCAAGCACGTGGCGAGCGAGGTGATCCGGACGGAGGTCGACGGGGGCCGGTTCCAAGCCTCGGGAAACTTCGGACTGATCAGTGAGGTGGAGGCTGTGATTATCTGCGTGCCGACGCCGCTGAACAAGAACCGCGAGCCGGATATTTCGTACATTCTTGAGACGGGCAAAGCGATCGCGCCGCACCTGAGCAAGGGGACGGTGGTGATACTGGAGTCGACGAGCTATCCCGGCACGACGGACGAAGATTTAAGGCGGGTGTTGGAGGAGCATTCGAAGCTCAAGGCTGGAGTGGACTTTCATCTGGCCTTTTCGCCGGAGCGCGAGGATCCCGGCAACCCGGACAGCAAGGTGGGGCTGATTCCGAAGATTGTTGGCGGGTTGACGCCGGTTTGCGGCGAGAAGGCGGTGGCGGTGTATAGCCGGGCGATCAAGCGAATTGTCCCGGTCAAATGCTGCCGGACAGCGGAGGCGGCGAAGTTGCTGGAGAACATTTTCCGGGGCGTAAACATCGCGTTGGTGAATGAGTTGAAGATGGTTTACGACGCGATGGGCATTAACGTTTGGGAGGTCATCGAAGCGGCCAGGACGAAGCCGTTTGGGTTCATGGCGTTTTACCCCGGGCCAGGGCTGGGAGGGCACTGTATTCCGATCGACCCGTTTTATTTGACGTGGAAGGCCCGGGAATACGGCCAAAGCACACGGTTTATCGAGTTGGCGGGCGAAGTGAATACGTCGATGCCGCATTATGTGGTTCACAAGACGGTTGAAGCGCTGAACCACCACCGCAAGCCGCTCAATGGCAGTCGGGTGCTGGTGGTCGGGCTGGCTTACAAGGCGAACGTCGACGACATGAGAGAGTCGCCGGCATTTCATTTGATGGATCGATACAAGGCGGGTGGAGCGGAAGTGGCTTATTACGACCCGCACATTTCGGTGATTGGGCCGACGCGGGAGCATAGCAATTGGCAGGGGCTGAAGTCGGTTTCGTGGGACAAGGGGAGCATAGGGGTCTTTGATGTCGCGGTGATTTGCACAGCGCATGCGGGGGTGAATTACAAGGAATTGGCGGATTGGGCGCCGTGTATTGTGGATACACGCAACGCAATGAAGGACGTGAAGGGCAGGGA
>Ga0137340_1000369_pt1 | contig 10112 bp, 5 predicted proteins | sample EasRivERMLT400_2_FD_102295 | JGI IMG/M metagenome (GOLD analysis project Ga0137340, IMG submission 102295) | Soil microbial communities from meander-bound floodplain in the East River, Colorado, USA - East River MetaG ERMLT400_2 | ecosystem: Environmental > Terrestrial > Soil > Floodplain ...
AGAATTCTCCGGGCATGGAATCCCCTTACGCTCCTCCAGCGTACAAGAACCGGAAGACTGGCCTCATCGTATTCGGCATCGCCCTGATCGTGCTCGGAGCGCTGTGTCTGCTCTTCGTGCCACTCGCGGCGCTTGGGCACTTAGTGGCTGCCAAAACCACCGGCGACGCGAACTTCCGCATGGTGCTGCCAAGCCTGTTGATCTACGGCGCGCTGGGCATTTTGTTTGTGACCCTTGGGATCGGCTCGATTAAAGGCCGTCGCTGGGCGCGCGCGGTGACACTGGTGCTGAGTTGGGCCTGGTTGGTGACCGGCGTCCTCTCCATTGTCATGTTCATTTGGTTTGGGCCGGCTGTTTTCAACGCCATTGCCGAGACGCAAGGCGAGCCGTTGCCGCCCGCCGCGCGCACGATCATGATGGTCGTCGCTGTCGGTTTTATGGCGATTTTTCTCGTCCTTGTTCCGGGATTGCTGGTGCTGTTTTACGGCAGTTCGCACGTGAAAGCGACGGTCGAAGCCATGGACCCTCAGCCACGTTGGACGGATGCCTGTCCGCTGCCGGTGCTGGCAGTTTCGCTCCTGGCAGCGTTCGGAGTGCTGACGCTGCTGACGATGCCCGTCGCCTACAACGGCACAATAGCGCTGTTCGGCACGATCCTTAGCGGCTTTGCCGGCAGCATTGTGTGGCTTCTTTTGGCCGCGCTGCTGGGATACGCCGCGTGGAGCATTTATCATCTGCGCGTGGCGGGTTGGTGGATCGTGCTGAGCATGTTGGTTGTGCTGGCGATTTCCAACGTCACCACGTTTTCGCGGGTGGATTTGATGACCCTCTATCGCCACATGGGCTATCCCGAAAAGCAGCTCGAGCTCATGGAAAAGTTCAACATTTTCACCCCGCCCCAGATCGTGATGTGGAGCGTCCTGTTTATGGTGCCGGTCATCGGCTACCTGATCTTCATCAAGAAATACTTCCAGCGGGAGATACCGGCTCAGGCAACTGCGACCTGATCACGCAACCTTCGGCTTTTGCCATGACAAGCCGTGGGCTTCGGCGACTGCCTGACAGGTAAGCTGACCGTTCATGACGTTGATGCCCCCGATGAGGGCCGGTTGACGCTGGGTCGCTTCGGCGAGGCCGTGATCGGCGAGCAGCTCGATGTAGCGGTAGGTGACGTTGGTGAGCGCCTGCGTCGCGGTGCGCGCGAAGGCAGCAGGCATGTTGGCGACGCAGTAATGCGTCACACCTTCTTCCACGTAAACGGGATGTTCATGCGTTGTTGGGCGCGCGGTCTCGGCGCAGCCGCCCTGGTCAATGGCTATGTCCACGAGCACGCTGCCGGGCCGCATGCGTTGAAGCATGGAGCGCTTGATGAGCTTTGGGGCTTTCGCGCCCGGGACGAGCACCGCACCGATCAACAAATCAACCGAGGGGAGCAAATCCATGAGGTGCGCCTCGTTGGAGTAGAGGGTGTGCGCGCTATGAAGCGTGATGTCGAGAAAGCGCATGCGTTCGAGATCGACTTCGAGAATCGTAATGTCGCAGCCAAGGCCGGTGGCCATGCGCGCGGCGTTGATGCCTGATGCGCCGCCGCCGATGACGACGACGCGGCCCGGCAACACGCCCGGGACGCCGCCGAGCAAGACCCCGCTCCCGCCGCAATGCTTCGCGAGAAAGTAGCCGCCAACCAGGACGGACATACGGCCTGCGATTTCGCTCATCGGTTCGAGCAACGGCAATCGCCGATTCACTTCGACCGTCTCGTACGCCAGCGCGGTCACGCCGGACTTCATGAGCGCTTCGGTCAACGCTCGATTCGCCGCAAGGTGGAGATAGGTGAAGAGAATTTGGCCGGGCCGAAGCAACGGATATTCGGCGGGCTGCGGCTCTTTGACTTTGACGATCAGATCGGCGGATTCGAAAACGGCCTTGTGATCGTCGACCATTTTTGCGCCGGCGTCGGAGTAATCAGAATCGGGGTAGCCAGCGCCCACGCCGGCGTTTTTCTCAACGATGACCGTGTGACCGCGCTTGATGAGTTGGTAGGCGGCAGACGGCGGCAGCGCGACGCGAAATTCCTGCTGCTTAATTTCCTTTGGGACGCCGATCTTCATCGCGCGGCTAGACGGGCCGCCAATTGACGGCTTTGCGCTCCTCGGGCATGCCGACGCTGGAGATTTGGTTCACCAAATCCTTGAGCGTGACCGAAGAGGCCGCCTGGCGCTCAACATCCGAAATGCGTTCGAAGTGCGCGCACACGACGGGTCGGGATTGTTCATCGCGCGTTTCGAGTTCCTGACCGCCGCCGACACGCAATGTTTGCAGGACATCGTAACAGGTGATTGCTTCGGTTGGTCGGGCGGGGGCGAAAGTCACCTCGTTCTTGCCGCCGGTCGCTTCAAGCACGAGGCCGGCGTCGACCATTGGTTGCAGGACGCGACCGACGAGGCGGCTCGGGATGGAAAGTTCAGTTGCGATCTCAAGCACGGTCGGCGGTTTGAGTCCCTGGTCAAATCGTTGCGCGATGAGAGTCATAACACGCAACGCTACGTATTCACGGTTGCGCTGGTTCACGCTCTCCGCCTTCTTTTCCTGGAGGTAAACTCCGCGATTTTGAAATGCGTAGGCGACCTGCGCACCGAAGAGCATGATGAGCCACGAGAAATAGAGGCCGATCAGGAAAATGGGAATGATGCCCAGGGCGGTGCCGTAAATTTTGCTCATGTTCATCACTCGGCTGACGTTCATGGCATTGGCGATGTTGAGCAGGAGCCAAAGCGAGCCTCCCACCAACCCACCCATGAGCGCGGCGCGCAAGTTCACTTCGGTATTTGGAATCATTTTGTAAAGCAGCGCGAACAGGATACTTAGCAGGACGAACGCGAGGGCCTTGGGAACATATGGCAGGGCCCAAACGACCCATTTGCCGACGAGGGGCAACGTCTCTAAAGTTTCCGGACCAATCTTGAAATATTCCGCGCTGGCGAGGTAGATAACGGAGAACATGGCGATGGGGCCAAGCGTGATCATGGCCCAATATTGGAGGATGCGCCGAAACCACGTGCGCCCGCGCGTGACCCCCCAAATATCATTGAACGTGCCCTCGATAGTGCTGAAGAGAAGGATCGCGACGAAGATCAGGCCAATGAAGCCGGTCAACCCGAGTGTTGTCGAGTTGGCATTGCTGATAAGTTCGTCGATGCGGTCGATGGCTTCTTCGCGGGGAGTAAGTTTGCGTTCAGCGGCTACAACATTCGTGCCAGCGAGTGAATTCGTCCGATCGGTCGCGAGCGAGGCTGAATTGGTGACCGCGGCGGCGAGGTTTGTCTCATTCGGTCGTGCGTTTTGTTCGAGCGCCCGCAGCGTTTTTTCATCCAGCAGTTGAAGCTGCGGCACAACGGCATCGACCAACTGACCAATCAACCTTTTGGTCTCGTAAGGCCCCTTCGTCTCGCGCAAAAAGCTCGAAACAAGACCGAAGCTGACGGCCAGCAAAGGAATGAGCGCCAGCAGCGTCGTGTAGGCGAGAGCGGTCGCGCGCAGGGGGCAACGGTTGCGCCCGAAACTCTTGATGACCAGGAGCCAAAAATGCGCGAAGCGCTGCCAGCGCGATGCGAGCGCTTCCTCGTGAGTTTCAATCCCCTTTTCGGTGACGAACTCGTAGGTCGCCGTGTAAAGTTTCCTGAGTCTCGAGTAAAGCCCTCGCCCCATGTGCCAAAAACGTAGCAGCCCGCAGTCCAAACAGCAAAGCCGGAAAGGGTAGGGTCAGCGCTCCGTCGCTGACCCTACCCTGGGCACTTTGAACTTTGCACGGTAAATACTGTGATTTAAGCTCAGCGCATGGCTCGAAAAGACTCGGCGAAGGCCGGTTCGCACCGCGGCTTCAACGACATCGCCGGCTTCGTTTTCATCGGAGTGGCGTTGCTTCTGATGCTGGCGCAGTTTTCTTTCGACCCGAACGATGTGGCCAGGAACAGGGTTCCCCCAAACCCGACGGTCCACAATTGGATCGGGTCCGCCGGGGCGTATACCGCGAACGCGCTGTTTTTCATGTTCGGGGCGGCGGCATTTGCGATCCCGATTTTTTTTGTCGCTTATGGATTGTCGAATTTGGTGGAAGTGCTCGGCTACCTGCGTCGACGAAAGATCTGGGCGCTGATCCTCTTCGTCTCGCTGCTTGGGTTTTTCGACATTTACTCGAGCAAGTTCGAAACACTGCGGCAGAACATCAACGCCCATCGCGCCGGCGGGTTGATCGGCAGCACGCTCAACAAACTCATCTTCGGACATTTTGGCACACCGGGTGCCACGATCATTTTCGTCACGGCGTATCTCGTCAGCCTTGTTTTCCTGACGAATTTCCGACTGGGGGACTGGGCGCGGGCGGCCTGGATCAATTTCCGGACGAAAAAGCGGCCAGAGGAAGATGAGTGGACACCCGAAGAAAAGGCTCTGGCGAAGAAGGCGCGCGACCTCGAGAAGCAGGCGAAAAGATTGCAGGACGACGCTGAGCGCGAACGCTCCGGCCTGGGCGCCGACCTGAAACCAGTGCCGCAACCGACGGTCCGCGACTTGAGCGTGCCGCAGGCGCGCATTGGGAAAACCACTCGCCCGAAGGTCCCGGACGCCGAACCCGAAAAGGATTTAGAGGGCGAAGTAATTTCTGCGCGAGAAATTGCAGCCGCGACGACAGCCGATGTCCTTGGCAAGCCGAAGAAGGGCAAGGCGCAGGAGGCTACCCAGGAGCAAGCCAGCGAACAGGACGACGCCAAGGCGGAGCCGGTGACTGCGGACGCAGCGGCTGCGCCTCTTCCAGCGCCGATCACCGTCACTGATAACACTGCTCCGAAGGTCAAGAAGCCGTTGAAGAAAAAGCCGATCGCTGTGGCGGCGACGCCGACCATCGGCAACTACCAGTTGCCGTCGATGGACTTTCTCCAGTACCCGGACGCGAACGTGAAGCCGACGGAGTCGAAGGAGGAATTGATGGCGAACGCGCGGTTGATGCAGAGCACGCTGGCGCAGTTCGACATTGAAGTGGCGCTGGGCGACATCACCAAAGGCCCAACGATCACGCGTTACGAACTTCACCCCGCGCCAGGGGTGAAGCTGGAAAAGATCACCGCGTTGAACAACAACATCGCCGCCGCGTTGAAGGCCGAACGCATCAATATTCTCGCGCCCGTCCCCGGGAAGAGTTCCGTCGGCGTCGAAGTGCCGAACATCGTGAAGACGAAAGTGATCATGCGCGATTTGCTGGAGTCGGAAGAATGGCAGAAGACCAAGGCGCGGATTCCATTGGCGTTGGGGAAAGACGTTTACGGACATCCCATCATTGCGGATTTGGCAGACATGCCGCACCTGATGATTGCCGGGAGCACAGGCTCGGGCAAATCGGTTTGCATCAATTGCATCATCGCGTCGTTGTTGTACCGATTTCCACCGGACCAGCTTCGGTTCGTGATGATCGACCCGAAAGTCGTGGAATTGCAGCAGTACAACACGTTGCCGCACCTCGTGGTGCCGGTGGTGAACGACCCGAAGAAAGTCATCCTCGCGCTGCGCTGGGTCGTGAACGAAATGGAGAAGCGCTACCAGATTTTTGCGAAGGTCGGCGTGCGAAACATCAAGAGCTTCAACGACCGTCCGAAGAACAAACCGCTGCCCCAAAGCGAGCCCGAGCTGCCGCTGACGGTAAAGAAGGAAAAGGTGGAGGCGGGCTCGGACGGATTTGCGGTGGAACTCGACGAGGAGATCGTCGTGCCACGCGAAGACGACATCGTGATTCCCGAAAAGCTCAGCTACATCGTGGTGATCATTGACGAACTGGCGGACCTGATGCTGGTGGCGCCCGCGGACGTCGAAATGGCCATCGCCCGCATCACGCAAATGGCACGCGCGGCGGGCATTCATTGCATCGTCGCAACGCAGCGACCGAGCGTTGACGTGATTACGGGCGTGATCAAAGCCAACATCCCCGCGCGCATCGCGTTCCAGGTGGCGGCGAAGGTCGACTCGCGAACGATCCTCGACGCGATGGGGGCCGACAAGCTCCTCGGCAAAGGTGACATGCTTTACCTGCCGCCGGGGTCGGCGAAATTGATCCGCGCGCAGGGCGCGTTGATCACCGACCACGAAATCCAAAGCATCGTCGACTTTATCGCGGGCCAGGGCAAACCGAGCTACGAAGTCGAAATTCACCAGCAACTTTCCAAGCCAGCGAGCAACTTTGAAGGCGAAGAAGGGTGCGACGAGGACGAGGATTTAATCCAGCAGTGCATCGAAGTGATCCGGAGCGAGCAGAAGGCGAGTGTGTCGCTGATGCAGCGGCGGTTGCGGCTGGGTTACACGCGGGCGGCGCGCATCATGGATGAGTTGGAGAACCGCGGCATCGTGGGCCCCAGCAAAGGCGCGGAGCCGCGCGACATTCTGATCGACCTGGACGGCGGCGGAGCCGACGGAAACGCGGCTGCGCAGGCCTGATCTTCCCCTTCATTTACCCCTCAAACTGCCGATAACACTTATGTGAACGGTAATCGCAAGTCTATCGCCATACGATGGTTGGGGGGCCTGTGTGCCCTGACAATCGGCATGGCTGTGTCCGCGGCTGATACAGACGTCAAGCTGGAGACAGTCACCGCGGACGGCGAAACGTACTCCAATGTCGTGGTCTTCAGCAAAAGCGCGACGCACGTCAGCATTAGCCATTCGCGCGGCATGGCAAATATCAAAGCCGAGAGCCTCGATACAACGACCCAGCGCAAGTTGGGATTTTTGGCTGCAGAGGAACCCGCTGCGGTCACGAAGTTTCCGACACTTCGGGGCATCGCCGAAGATGCGCGTTTTCAGGAACTCCAGGAACGCTATCAGAAAAACATCGAGGACTTCATCCAGCAGCTCGACCCCACGATGGGCTACAAAATCCTGGCGCTGCTCGGAATCCTGTATCTGTTTTTCTGCTACTGCTGCTGGCAAATCTGCCGGAAGACCAGCAATCGCGCAGGGCTTTTCGTATGGTTGCCGGGCTTCCAGATGATCCCCTTGTTGCGCGCCGCTGGCATGTCGCCATGGCTCTTCCTCGCTCTGTTCCTCCCGGTGGTAAACCTGATTATCTGGATTGTTTGGTGTTTCCGAATCTGCCGTGTGCGTCAGAAGAGTCCGCTGCTCGGCATTCTGATGCTGCTGCCGGTCACCAACGTGATGGCGTTTGTCTATCTCGCGCTCTCGGGCTATGGCCCGGAAGCCGAGAGTGATTCCGATGGCGGAAGAATCAAACTCAGTTTTCAGGCCTCTTCCTACTAGGGCAGCCGCAATCCCTCCGATATTCCCGTTGACGGAGCGAACCGGATAGTTATGTTCGCGTCGTGAATTTTCGCAGCTTTCGCAGCTTTCGCAGCTTTCGCAGCTTTCGCTGGTATCGCGGGCGTCGCGACGGGTTCTACTTTACGGACCCGGCGACCTGCGACTGAGGCTGCGTACGACTCAAGAGAAGCCTTGCCGCAGGTTCATCGCCTGCGGCTTTTCATTTTATGATTGTCGTTCTCAAACCAAACATCGCCAAAAAGCAGGAACTCGCCGTGTTGAAGGAGATCCGAAAGCTCGGCTACCAGCCGCATGTCATGCGCGGCGTCGAGCGAACGGTGATCGGCGCGATTGGCGACGAACGCACGCACCAGAGCCTTGAGACACTTGTAAGCTGGCCGCAGGTCGAGAGCGTCACGCCGATTCAAAAGCGTTTCAAGCTCGTGAGCCGCGAAGCGCACCCCGGAAACTCGACGGTCAAGGTCCGTGGTAATGTCATTGGCGGAAAAAAGTTTCACGTGATGGCGGGCCCCTGCTCGGTCGAGAGCGAGAAGCAGTTGATGACGACCGCTACGGCAGTGGCGGAGGCGGGCGCAACAATTCTCCGCGGCGGGGCGTTCAAGCCGCGCACATCTCCTTACGAATTCCAGGGTCTGGGCGAAAAGGGCCTGAAGCTTCTGGACAAGGCGCGACGCGAAACGGGCCTGGCCATCGTCACGGAACTGCTTTCGGAACAGCACGCGGAGCTGGTGGCGGAATATGCCGACATTCTCCAGATCGGCACGCGCAACGCGCAGAACTTTCAGTTGCTCATCGCGGCGGCGAAGACGGGTAAGCCCGTTTTGCTCAAACGCGGGTTGTCGATGAAAATCGAGGAGTGGTTGCTGGCGGGTGAGTACGTCCTGGCGAACGAGAATTGCAACCTGATGTTTTGCGAGCGCGGGATTCGGACGTTCGAGACATACACTCGCAACACGCTCGATCTCTCGACGATTCCAATCATCAAAAAGGAGTCTCACCTGCCCATCGTAATCGACCCCAGCCAGGGAGCGGGGCGCGCGGACCTCATCGCCGTGATGTGCAGGGGCGCGGTGGCGATGGGCGCGGATGCATTGCTCATCGAAGTGCATCCGAATCCTGCCGAGGCCTGGAGCGATGGGGCGCAGCAACTCTCGGTCGACAAATTCAAGCAGTTGATGAGCGAGCTGACGCCGTTTATCGCCGCCGCGGGCCGCGAGTGAGCGATGACCGGGGGCGTGACAGTGGACCGGCGCCGTCTTGCCGCCGCGCTTGAGAAGGCCGAGGCAGAACTGCTCTCACAACGCAACGCCGCGGGGCATTGGGAGGGCGACCTCTCCAGCAGTGCTTTGTCCACCGCCACTGCTGTCACGGCGCTCGCGATCGTCGCGCGCGAGTCGAAGGGCAATTTTGCAGCGCAGATGGGGGCGGGACTGAACTGGCTTGCCGATAACGCGAATGCCGATGGTGGTTGGGGGGACACAACGATCAGCCGCAGCAACCTGAGCACGACGACGCTCTGCTGGGCAGCGTTTGGCGGAGCCGGCGCCGACGAACGATTCGCGAGCACGGTCGATTCGGCAGGAGCGTGGCTGCGCAACACCGTTGGTAGTGCGAATGTTCACGCGCTGGCGCGAGCGGTGGTCGCGCGCTACGGTAAAGATCGCACGTTCTCCGCGCCCATCCTGACGATGTGTGCGCTCTCGGGCCGCTTTGGCCCGGGGCGCGACGCCTGGGATGAAGTTATCCAACTTCCGTTTGAGTTAGCGGCATTCCCACGACGGCTTTACGCGGTGCTACGCCTTCCAGTGGTGAGTTACGCGCTTCCCGCGCTCATCGCGGTCGGGCAGGCGAAGCATCATCACGCGCCGAGCGGCAACGCCATCATCGACGGGCTTCGCGGGGCTCTCACATCGCGCACCCTGGAAATCCTGCGCAGCATCCAGCCGTCGAACGGCGGGTTTCTCGAGGCAACGCCGCTAACGAGTTTTGTGACCATGAGCCTTGCCGGCAGCGGTGAGGCGCAACATCCCGTTGCGCGTAAAGCCGTAGAGTTTCTTCTCGCGTCACAACATAGCGATGGATCGTGGCCGATTGATACTAATCTTGCGACGTGGGTGACGACATTGTCTGTGAATGCGCTGCCCAACCCTCACGGTGAAGCGATGTCTCGCGTTCGCGATTGGCTTCTCAACCAGCAATACACCCGCGAACATCTCTACACGGGGGCTGCGCCGGGCGCATGGGCCTGGACCGACTTGCCGGGCGGCGTTCCTGACGCGGACGATACGGCGGGTGCTGCGCTGGCGTTGTCGCGACTCGACGCGAACGATCCGGATGTTCGCGGTGCGGCTTTCAGCAGCCTTCAATGGCTAATTAACCTGCAAAATGCCGACGGCGGATTGCCGACATTCTGCCGGGGCTGGGGCGCGCTGCCGTTTGATCGCAGCAGCGCAGACATTACCGCGCATGGCATTCAAGGGTGGCTCGCCTGGTTGGGTGCGGCCCCGCCGCCGTTCCAGAACAGACTCCAAAACGCGATGCGGTCTGCGCTGCAGTTCCTGTCGCACCGGCAACTGCCGACAGGCGCGTGGTCACCGTTGTGGTTCGGGAACGAGCACGCACCGGAGGAGCAGAACCTCACATATGGCACAGCGCGCGTGCTTGCTGCACTGGCAAGCCTTGCAGCTGCCGAGCGCTCCGAGTGGTTTGAGCCTTACTTTGAGCGCTTGCTCCAGGACGCGCTCATGCGCGGCGCGAACTGGCTGCTTCAAGCACAACAGGGAAACGGCGCG
>Ga0137340_1000370_pt1 | contig 10110 bp, 10 predicted proteins | sample EasRivERMLT400_2_FD_102295 | JGI IMG/M metagenome (GOLD analysis project Ga0137340, IMG submission 102295) | Soil microbial communities from meander-bound floodplain in the East River, Colorado, USA - East River MetaG ERMLT400_2 | ecosystem: Environmental > Terrestrial > Soil > Floodplain ...
CCGATTCTCTGGCACATCATGAAGCTCTACGCCCATTACGGCCACACGGACTTCGTGCTGTGCCTCGGTTACAAGGGCGATGTCATCAAGGACTACATTCTGAACTACCGCTATTTGAACAGCGATCTCACCGTGCATCTCGGCCAGAAACGGGAAGTCGAGTTTCATCATCCCTCCGAGGAAGCCGCCTGGACCGTGACTTTGGCCGGCACGGGCGACGAGACGATGACGGGCGCCCGCCTGAAGCGGGTTGAGAAATACGTGAAGGGTGACCTGTTCCTGATGAGTTACGGCGATGGCGTGGGGAACGTCGACCTTGGAGCGCTCCTGGAGTTTCATCGAAAGCACGGCAAACTTGTGACCCTGACCGGCGTCCGGCCCCCGGGAAGGTTCGGCGAACTGGTGACGAAGAACGACCTCGTGACGGAGTTCAATGAAAAGCCGCAAACGACCTCGGGCATGATCAACGGCGGCTTTTTCGTTTTTTCGCGAAAATTCTTCGATTACCTCAACGACGATCCCGGTTTGATTCTCGAGCAGTCGCCGCTGCGCCGCGTCGCTGCGGACGGGCAGTTGATGTGCTTCCGACATGACGGGTTCTGGCAACCGATGGACACATTTCGCGAGTTCGAATTGCTCAACCAGCTTTGGAAAAACGGCCAGGCTCCGTGGAAGGTGTGGTGATGTTCGGCAACGCATTCCACAACAAAACCGTCTGGCTTTCCGGCCACACCGGCTTCAAGGGCGCGTGGCTCGCGCAATGGCTCACGCAACTGGGCGCCACCGTCCACGGCTTCGCGCAGCCGCCGGACACCAAACCGGCTTTGTTCGAACAACTCGCGCTGGAACGGCAGGTGCGTCACGCGACTGGAGATATCCGCGACGCGTCGGTCGTGCGCGAAGCCATCAAAGCGGCGCGGCCCGATTTCATCTTTCACCTTGCCGCGCAGTCGCTCGTGCGGCTTTCGTACGCCAAGCCGCTGGAGACGCACGCGACCAACGTCCTTGGCACGGCGCACGTCCTCGAAGCGCTGCGCGAGGTTGACTGGCCCTGCGTCGCGATCTGTGTCACCAGCGACAAATGCTACGAAAACCGCGAATGGCTTCAGGGCTATCGTGAGACCGACCCGTTGGGCGGGCACGATCCTTATAGCGCGAGCAAAGCGGCGGCGGAAATTGTCATCGGCAGTTATCGACGTTCGTTCTTTGCGAACGGAAAGGTCAAAATAGCGAGTGCACGCGCGGGCAATGTCATCGGCGGCGGCGACTGGGCGACCGACCGGATTGTGCCGGATTGCATTCGCGCATTGGGAGAGGGCAGGCCTGTTCCGGTTCGGAACAAAACGGCCACCCGACCCTGGCAGCACGTGCTTGAACCGCTCAGCGGTTACCTGTGGCTGGCGGCGGCGTTGTCGCAACCGAAATTGGTTAGACATGACCTTAACCGCTTTGATCCGACGTTTAATTTTGGCCCCAACACTTCATCGAGTCGCACCGTGGCGGAGTTGGTGCAGGAGGTCCTGCGCCATTGGCCGGGGTCGTGGAAGGATTTGAGTGATCCGAATGCCGTCCACGAAGCAGGCATGCTGCGCCTGGCAACTGACAAGGCGCACGCCTTGCTCGATTGGGCGCCGGTGTGGGATTTCGCGCGCACGGTCGAGAAAACAGTGCAATGGTACCGTGCCGTGCAGGACGGAAAGGCGCCTGCGCAGGAACTGACCGTCCAACAAATCGACGACTACGTAAACCACGCCCGCGGGTTGGCAATGCCGTGGGCCGCGAAGTGAATTAACGTGTCCGAATCGCCAGAAAAACTTAAAGCTGAAATCCTTCGCCTGACCCGCGAGTACGCAGCGCTGGCGCATCGCGCGAATTTGCCGGGCGAGGGCAAGTTGAAGCATCGCAAGCCGGCGTTCGTGCCCGGCAAGACGGTGGTCCCGTACGCAGGACGTGTCTTTTCTGAAGATGAAGTTGAGGCGGCGGTCGGTTCGGCATTGGATTTTTGGCTGACGCTTGGCAGCGAGGGCGTCGCCTTCGAAGAGGAGTTCGCGCAATTCCTCGGTGTCAAGAAGACAGTGGTCGCAAACTCCGGTTCATCAGCGAATCTCCTCGCCGTCTCTGCGCTCACGAGCCCGAAGCTCGCGGAGCGTCAGATCAAGCCCGGAGACGAGGTCATCACCGTCGCGGGTGGATTTCCGACCACGGTCGCGCCGCTCCTCCAAAACGATTTGGTGCCCGTGTTTATCGACAACGATCCGGTGACGCTGAACGCGCGCGTAGAGCAACTGGAGGATGCCTTCGTCGAGGGCAAGACGCGCGCGGTGATGATGGCCCACACGCTCGGAAATCCGTTCGACCTCGCTACTGTCACGGAATTCTGCCAGCGGCACGGCCTCTGGCTGATCGAAGATAACTGCGACGCGCTGGGCAGCCGCTATGACGGAAAACTCACCGGCACCTTCGGCGATCTTTCGACGCAGTCGTTTTATCCGCCACATCATTTAACGATGGGCGAGGGCGGCGCGGTAAATATCGTCAAGGAGATGCGACTGAAAGTGCTGGTGGAAAGTTTTCGCGACTGGGGAAGAGATTGCTGGTGCGCGAGCGGCGCCGACAACACGTGCAACAAGCGCTTTGGATGGCAGCTTGGCGACCTGCCAGCGGGCTACGATCACAAATACATTTACTCGCACCTCGGCTATAATCTTAAGCCGCTCGATTTGCAGGCGGCGATCGGTCGCAAGCAACTGCAGAAACTTCCGGGGTTTATCGAGGCCCGCGCGCGCAATTGGGAATTTCTGCGGCGGGAGTTGGCGGACCTCGAGACCGTGTTCGACTTCCAACTGCCGACACACGCCGCAAGTTGGTCGCATGACGGCTTCACGTGGGACAAATCAGGCCATCAAACGCAGGCGTCGTGGTTCGGATTCACCATGCGCGTCAAGCCGGGCGCGCCGTTCACACGCCGTGAGTTGGTATTGGCTTTGGACGCGGCGAAGATCGGCGTGCGCATGCTTTTCGGCGGGAACCTGGTGCGGCAACCGGTGTTTGCGAATCTCCGCAAGCAAAGCCCGGATGCGTTCCGCGTGGTCGGAGATCTTACGGGCGCTGACCAGATTTTGAACGAGGCAATTTTCATTGGAACGTACCCCGGCCTGACGCAGGAGATGCTCGGCTACGTGGTGGAAACGATTCGGCGGTTCGTGAAGCGGACATGAGAGATGAAAGTGTTGCCAACCGAACTCGATGGCGTGTTCGTCCTCAAACCGGATGTGTTTGAGGACGCGCGCGGGAGCTTCGTGAAAACGTTTCACGAAGGATTGTTCGAGAGTTGCGGCATTCGATTTGCGCCGAAGGAAGAGTTCTTCTCGGTGTCGCGCAAGAACGTGTTAAGAGGCATGCATTTTCAACGGCCACCCGCGGCGCATGACAAGCTGGTGTATTGCCCAGTGGGAAAAGTAATGGACGTGGTTCTGGATTTGCGCCCGACAGCCAAAGGCGCGCGCTGCATTTCACGGGAGTTGAGCGCGGAGAATCGCGAGATGCTGTTCATCCCCAGCGGCTGCGCGCACGGCTTTCTCGCGTTGGAAGATGATTCGATGATGGTTTATCAAACCAGCATCGTACATTCGCCGTCGCATGACGCGGGCGTGCTCTGGAATTCGTTCGGTTTCGATTGGCCCGTGAAGAATCCGATTTTGTCGGAACGCGACCAGAAGTTTCCCGCGCTGCGCGATTTTCAATCGCCCTTCTAACGGCCTGTGAAACTGCTGGTCATCGGCGGGTCGGGATTGATCGGTTCCCACGTGCTCAGGGCTGCGCGCCAGGCGAAGCACGATGCGGTGGGGACGTTTCGCGGCCACGCACAGCCCGGGTTGGTTCAGTTGGACTGCGCCGACAGTGCGGCCATTGCGTCGTTGCTTGAAAAGGAGAAGCCGGATGCGGTCGTTCACGCCGCGGGTTGGACATGGGTCGACGGCTGCGAAGATGATCCGCGAAAGGCCTTCGCAGAAAACGCCGATCAACCGGCAGCGATAGCGGCGCAATGCCAGCGAATCGAGCGTCGCTTCGTGTACTTCTCGTCCAGTTACGTCTTCGATGGGTCAGCCGGGCCCTACGCTGAGGATGCAACGCCGAATCCGATTAACGTTTATGGCGAATCGAAGCTACGCGCGGAACAACAGATCGTGGCTGCCCATGCCGAAGCGTTGATCGCGCGCGTGATTTGCGTCTATGGAGCGGAAGCGCAGGGGAAAAATTTTGCTTATCAAGTGCGCCGCGCGATGGAACAGGGGCAAGCGCTCAAGCTTCCGAGCGATCAGCGCGGAAACCCAACTTACGCCGGCGACATTGCGCGATGGTTGATCGCGTTGCTGGAGCGCGCTGCCAGCGGCGTTTGGCACCTTGCCGGCCCGTGGCCGGATTGCACGCGGCCAGAGTGGGCTCGCCGCCTTGTTGGTGCGTTCGAAGCCGCAGGCGTTCGGCGTCATCCCCAGTTTGCCATTGAGGAACTCCCCACGGTGGAGTTGAAGCAGCGAGCGCCACGCCCGCTTGACGGCGGCCTGCGAACTCCGAAAGTGGACGCTCTGGGGTTTAAGGCGACGGAACTTCAAGAGGTCGTCGCCGAAATTCGGTGATCACTTCGCGTCCACTTTTGGCATGCCAAATTTGAAAAGCTGCTTTACGTCCTCCCAGCGACCAGGCCTGAGGCGCAGGTTACGCAGCATCGCGAAGTCGCTGCGCTTGCGAAGCCCTTTGATTCGCCGGCGCCACTCACGAACGTGACCCAGCATTCCAAATGCGTCCGCAATCGCGGCTAAATAGGATTTGCGCACGTAACTCCAGCGCCGCACCAGGACGAGATTGACCAAAGCCTCCAGGAACAGGAGCAACACATTCGTGAGAATCAGCAGTAGCAGAATGTGCTGACTGTTTTTAAGAATCATGAGAAGGTTGTTGCGGTTGGCGAGATAGCGCTTGGTTTCGGATGTGCGCGACTCAATGATTTTCGTTTCGCCCGCGGGATTAACGCCCGCTGCCCCGCGATGATGCATGCGCGCCGCGGGAACTCTGATGAGTTTCCCGCCCGCGATCCAAATGCGCCACGAGAGGTCCGCCTCCTCGGCAAACATGAAATGGCCTTCGTCGAAGCCCTCCACCTTCTTGAAAAAATCGGTGCGCGCCCAGTAGCCGCAGCCGGCGGCCATCAAAATTTCCGTGGTCTCGCCGCGCACTTTTGCTTCCGGCGGCCAGGTTATGGAAGGGAGCCCAAATAAATCCAGGCCATCAGCGCCGAGTGTTTGAATGGTGTTATCGGCATAGTCCATGACGAGCGGCATCGCAGCGTCCGCGTTATGCTCGGTGACGACGCGGACCAATTGTTCGAGGCAGTCCTCTTCCAACCAGGTGTCATTGCTAAGCAAAAACACACTGTCGCCTTTCGCGGCAAAGGCGCCTTTGTTCATGCCGCCGGTGAAGCCGAGATCCTCCTTATTCTCGATGATCGTTGCCTGAGGGAAACCGTCCAGGAGCTTTCGGGCGAGCGGGACCGAGTCGTCGGTCGAAACATTATCGACGAAAACAATTTCAATTCGCTCCGCGATGGTTTGCCGCCGCACGGATTCGAGACACCTGGGAAGCCACTGAACACCGTTCTGGTTGGAGATGACTACAGTGACAATCGGATTGGGCATGACACGCGACAAAGTATCTCCTGAATCACGGCAATAAGGAAAGGCATTTGTGCGTTGAACGATTGATACGCTGCCGTCCTTCCAGTACAAGGTGCGTCACCTTTATGGGGCTCGATATCAATACGGTCCTGTTCCTGATCGATGCGCGCAAGCGCGGCGTCGCGTTGGGAGAGATGCTGACGCTGGGACGGCAGCAGATCAATGTCTATCCGCGAAAGATGGTCGCGGTGCTGAAGAAACATGGCCTGCCCGCGGACAGTTACCTTCGCGAAGCCGAAAATCCGTTCGCTGAACCGTGCCTCAAGGCCCTCGGTGCGAGCCGTGTGTATTCCCTGGACGCATCGGATTTCGAAGGGGCGGATTTCGTGCACAACCTGAACGAGCCTCCTCCGGCGCAGCTCACCAACCGTTTTGACACGATCTTCGACGGCGGGACGTTGGAACACGTCTTCAACTTTCCCGCCGCGATAGCCAACTGCATGTCGATGGTGAAAGCCGGCGGCCGATTCATCATGCACACGGTGGCCAACAACATGTGCGGGCACGGCTTCTACCAGTTCAGCCCGGAATTGTTGTATCGCATTTTCAGCGCTGAGAATGGATTTGAGATGGAGCGACTCGTCGTGCATCGGCTCGGCCCCTACAATCGCTGGTATGAAGTTCCTGATCCGAATGTGATTCGTTCGCGTGTGCAACTGATTAGCTTCACGCCGATTCAGATGCTTGTGCAGGCTCGAAAGGTGAAGACGGCGGAGATTTTCGCAACAACGCCGCAGCAGAGCGATTACAGCGCGCTGTGGCAGGCTTCCGGTCCACCGGCGACCCGTGTGCAGACCAGCGCGTTGCAGCGAACGCTGCCGGGTCTTGCGCGACTCATCAACGTGATCAAGTATGGGTTGCACTTTTATCATGAACAGAGCCTGCGAAATCGAACATGTTTTCGACCCGTGCGGAAGCCGTGACGTTGCTCGGAGAAAGCGGCCTAGATACGCGACGCGACCAGGGTTCCCATCGTCGGGCTGTCATCCAGGATTCTGTTCAGCCGAAAGCCCTGCCGTTCGAGTTCCTGGACGAACGCATCCCTTGTTGTGCCCCAGGAGTGCCATTCCGCAATCATCACTTTGACACGTTTTAGAAACTCGGTTTCGAGCTGGAGGAACTGCAGTTCTGATCCTTCGATGTCGAGTTTGAGGAGATCGCAGGGAAGATCGCCAAAACGTTCGCCCCAGATCCTGCCGATGCTGAGCGCAGGGACGGAAATCTTTTTCCAGTCGCCTTTGAGGTCCGGGAGGGCCTCGTTGAGCGGTTGTGAGGCCGAACAAATATTCGAGTCGTAAAGATAGAAGTCCGCCGAGGCCCCCGTTGTCCCGGCGATCCCATGGTAAACATGGACGTTGTTCAGAGCGTTTACTTCGGTGTGCCACTGCGCCTCCTTTACGACGTCGGGATTCGCATCAACCATGATGCCCTTCAACGCGCGGCCTCTCTGCTGAGCGAGCCAGCACGTAAAATATCCCACGTTGCAGCCGAGGTCGGCGAAGGAGACCAGCGGCGCCGGGACAACGTCATTAGGGTAAAGGGCTCCTTTCTCAAGCATTTCCACCGCCAGCGGAATACTTTCCAATCGCGTCGCGCGATAAATAATCCCGTTGCCCGGGAGTTCTTTGATCGTTGGACGGCGTCGCAGAAACGCATTGGCCACTTCATGCAGGCGCAGGGTTTTGATGGTGCGTCGCAACAAGGCAGAGCGCGAAAGGGATGCGACGACTTTGCGCATGTTATCGACTCACGGCAACCGGCTGCTGCGCCTTCTTGCGGTACACGAGATGAGAAGGATGAAGAAAATTGTAGCGAACGTATTGGTAAATCTTCAGGCCAACGCTGGCGTAATCCAGATCGGGGTAATTCTTCTCAACAAAAGCGCGCCATTCATGGTGCTCCCACTGCGTTTGGTGCAGCTCAATTCCTTCGTGGATGTCGGGTTCACAGGCGGTCGATGCGATGAAGTAGCCTCCGTCGGCGAGGTGCTTGCGAACGTTGCCAAATACGCCATCAAGATCGGGCGTCGCAATGTGTTCCATTACCTCCCACGCGGTGATGAGATCGAACTGCGCCGGTTGGTTGTCGATGAGGACCTGGAATGGCTTGGTGATGTCGCACGTGAAGAGATGGGTGTTGGCGAGTGCCGCCCAGTTGGCACGACGATGCTTAAGTGAGTAATCGGAGCCTTCGAGACCCGCGGCGATCCACTTCAGGTCGAGAAAATCTTTGACCATCTGGCCGCCGGAACAGCCGAGATCGAGGCAGCGCAAAGGACGCCTTTTGAGTTCGGCGCCGAGGAGTTCATCCATATGCAGGATGAACTTTTTGTTCGTGCTGTTATTCTCAGCAGTTCCTTTGGGGGCAATATGATCGGGCGACTCGAAGGCGACAGGGTGTTTCGTTTGCAAAGAAACGGTGGCGGTTGGACGCGGGCGGGAGGAGGCACGACCACGCCACCTAAAAAGCCAGATTATTTCGTAGACGAAGCGATAGATTCGAACATGGACCTCGTTCCAAACACGGCGGAACTGGCCCGTGGCCAAAAAGCGGATGGCACGCCCAACATTAGCCAGAAACAAGCCGAGTTTATTCACTTCCTTGATTTCACACGAAGCTCCGTCTGCTCACAAATACGGCAGACAACTCCCCGACCAGCAGGCCGGCGCAAAACAGGCTGCCAGGAATGATAAACGCATATGAATGCTCGTTCGCCAGAGTGGAGAATTTACGGGTGCGGCTGCAAAAATCCAGCCGAAAAGCCAGGAACGCTGGCCGTAAATCCGGTGGACAAGGAGACGGCGGTGGTTTGGAATCAACAACCACATGAGTCAATCAACGTGCGTGGTCACTGGGGCGGCGGGATTTATCGGCAGCCACCTGGTGGATCGCCTGCTGCAGCGTGGTGATCGCGTCATTGGAATCGACAATATGGTGTTGGGCCGACGCGAGAATCTCACGTCGGCGCTTGACTCAGGAAATTTCGCTCTGCACCAGTTGGACATAAATGAGTACTCGCGGTTTCTGGACTGTCTGCGAAACGAGGGTCCAATCCAAACAGTCTGGCACATGGCTGCAAACTCGGACATTGCGGCGGGCGTGAATAATCCGGAGATCGACCTGACGCGGACCTTCATGACGACTTTCAACGTGCTGAATGCAATGCACACTTTGAAGATTCCTCGATTGTGCTTCGCGTCGACGTCGGCGATTTACGGAGACATGGACAAGGTGCTCGCCGAGGATACCGGGCCGCTGTTTCCGATTTCCAGTTATGGCGCGACGAAGTTAGGGTCCGAGGCGATCATCTCGGCAGCGCTGGAGCGGTTTCTCGAATGTGCCTGGATTTTTCGTTTTCCCAACGTCGTCGGCGGGCGGGCGACGCACGGCGCGATTTTCGATTTCATTCGCAAGCTGCAAAAAACCCCCGGCGAGCTGGAAGTGCTCGGCGACGGCAGCCAGGAAAAACCGTATCTGCACGTGAGCGAGTTGCTGGACGCGATGTTGTTTCTGTTCGACCGGGTGAAGGATAAGCTCAATTATTTCAATATCTCGCCGGACGGAAGCGCGACGACGGTGCGACAGATTGCTGAAACGGTCGTCAAGGTTGTTTCGCCGGGCGCGAAGATTCGATATACGGGAGGGTCCAAGGGCTGGGTGGGGGATGTGCCGCGATTTCGCTATTCAATTGAGAAGCTAAAGGCGGCGGGTTGGGCGCCAAAAATGACGTCCAACCAGGCGGTGGAACTTGCAGTGCGCGAGAACGCGAACGGGCAGTAGGTCAGGTGCGTTTCAACGATCCCGAAAGCTCATCGAGGGCCTGGCAGAATGTTTCTTCGACCGTCGACCACGAATTGGTTTTCCGAAATGCCTCCAAATCCAGCATGCGCAAGTAGTTGTCACCGGCGCGCGCCGCGTTCACTTGTGCCTCCGTTTCGCGCGTGAAGTCAGCGACCGAAAAGCAGGGAACGTAACGGACAAAATCGGCAAACAGAGGACGATAGGTGGGCACGTCGTAAGCGACGACGGGGACTTCGCTGACCAGGGCTTCTGCGATTACCCTGGGCGATCCTTCAAAACGGCTGGGCATCAGGAACACGCGGCTTGTCTCCAACAGGCGAAATTTTTCGTCTTCCGAGACGAAGCCCGCAAATTCCACGGTCGAGCCCAAACCGAGACGATCGACGTCTGATTGCAAATCCCGCTGGAGATTTCCGATCAGCACCGCGCGAAATCCAGGGATTCGCTCCTTGAGAGTGGCGAGCGTTTGCAGAAGGTCTTCGACACCTTTTTGCCGATGCTTGCGACCAATCCAGATAACATCGAAGACCTTGGTGATGTTGCCCGATGGACGGCGCGGCTCGACTCCAAAAGAGAC
>Ga0137340_1000374_pt1 | contig 10062 bp, 14 predicted proteins | sample EasRivERMLT400_2_FD_102295 | JGI IMG/M metagenome (GOLD analysis project Ga0137340, IMG submission 102295) | Soil microbial communities from meander-bound floodplain in the East River, Colorado, USA - East River MetaG ERMLT400_2 | ecosystem: Environmental > Terrestrial > Soil > Floodplain ...
GCTGAGATTGCACCCAAGCCAGCCGCAACGCGCTTGTTGTTGACCACACTTAGTGACTGCCTGCCCTGAGAGTACAGCGCATCTTGTGTCTCCCACGTGCGCAGTCCCATGTGTACAGCAAAATTTACACCGTATGACGCTAAGTTTTCAATGATCTGTTCAGCGATGCTTTTTAGTTTTGGGTGTACGCCTACCAGATTTTTTTGACTTAATTCTATTAGTTCTCTTCCTGTCATTTTCTCGTTTAACAACCTCCATTTCTGCTTTAGTCCTACGTTTACGTTTTGGCGGTAGCACCTTACCGTCTTGCGACTTCATTATAGGTGCCTGTATATTTAAAAATTTTCTTAAAAAGTCTACCTTTTCTTTTGCCTCTGCTAAAGGAAAGCTTGAACCGCCGTACTTTACTTTGCCATTCATTGTAATCCAGTAGTCAGAACTATTAACTATTGGAACTATTGCTATTACCTTATGTTCTTGATGTCCCTCTATTTTGAACTCTAGCGTATCCCTCATTCGATTTCCTCAGATGGTTCCCTGCCGCATAGATGTCATAGACAAACGCCGCCGAATGCGCAGCAACGTCCAAGTAGCTTCTACGTCTTACATTGTAAACAACGCCCAATAGATGTAATGACGCTAACATTCCATGAACGAATACACTTAAACCTTCAAGCTCAACATTAATTGGTTTTGGTACTGTTAGAGATGTCATTGGGTAATCCTAGTTCTTTCCAACGTTTGTAAAATAGTGCAATAGCTTTTGTAGGTGTTAGTCCTGGGACCCACCCGTATCCTTTAACTACTTTTACACACTTTGTGCGCTCAACTTTAGGAGTGTCATTGAAGTAAATCACACGCTCTAGATTAAAGGCTTCCATGTCGGCAATTTTAACCAGTCTCCATAGCCTGTCTGTGTACTTAATTTTAAACTTCTTTACCATACAGTCAAACAAGCGGTCTTCATAAACCTTACACTCTGGAATAAGATTCTTAAGCGGTGACGGTATATCACGAGTGTACGCTTCAGGTAGATCGTGTACCAACCCTAGAGGCTTCGCCGCTGCCTCTTCTATAAGGTAACTGACTAACACGCTGTGCTCTAAGACAGAACAATGACGTGCACATTGATTTGCAAAGCGACCTTCTCTGGCAGTTCCTTGAACCATGTCGTGTAGCACCATAGAATCTGGGTGCGGGTTTGCTAGGTCTAAGTATTTATTGGAGAAGGTTTTAATTACAGAATCCATTTATGCCAACCTTGTAAGGGTAACCCCAGTTACTATGTTCATGATAGCAGTCCACTGTGTTTCAGTGACTTCTAGTTCACTGTGATGACAGCAACTGCCCTGTGTATGGACCACGCCACAGCTATAGATATCGAATGGATGTGGTCTATACAGACCACCACAGCCAGCACACTTAAAGATTTTTAACAATGTCTTATCTTGTTTGTTAATGTACATTCAATGTCCTTTCAATGTATGGTAGCTAGGGAGAGAATCGAACTCTCACGTCCGAAGACGCTGCGTTCTAAGCGCAGTGCGGCTACCGTTACGCCACCTAGCCATCTAAGTGCAACATCTATCTTGCACTTTTTTTATCTCTTTACAACTAATGCATTCGTAGGTTATTTCCCACATGCTGTTTAGTTCGTCTAGTAATGCAGCTTTGATACATTCCCACGTATGTTTATGTTTCATAAGAGTTGGTGGGTACGGAAGGAGTCGAACCTTCACGCCGGTTAGGGCGCTCCGTCTTAAGCGGAGTGCGGCTACCGTTACGCCACGTACCCGTTACTTTAACTTTGTTCCCTTACTTAGGTTTTCCTGACACCACAATGGTTGTAGATTTTTGTAGCTACAAGCAACCAAATGCTGCTCTTTGCTTGAGAGATCAAAGCTAGATAGTGGTTTAATATGATCTATATGCCAACCATGAACTCCGTAATTATCCCAAGACATACCGACTTTGAACTGATTTTCAAGATGAATCTTAAGATGCTTTATAGAGCATCCTAAGTCTCTTACCGCAGATCCTGCTTTTGTGTTACGCTTCAGTGCAGATCTCAGTCTTCGTCGTAAGTTTTGTGCGATTCTTAATCCTAGATTTGTTTGCCTATATCTTCTATTCTGCTCTCTAATTTTTTCTTGGTTAAGTTGTCTGAGTTCTCTTCTACGTTTGTTGATGCGTGCTATGTTTTTGCTTAGATACTTCTTTCGTCTAGCACGACAACATAACTTACAAATAGATTGATAGCCACACTTTGCATGTGGGTCTTTATGAAATTCTTTAGTATTCTTTTTTATTAAACACCTATTGCATTTTAAAATCATACATTTGTGGTAGCTTCGGAGGGATTCGAACCCCCGTTCTCCTCCATGTAAAGAAGGTGCCTTAGACCGTACTGGGCGTCACGAAGCTGTTAGTTAAAAGTCCTATTCCATTTACGTTCTTCAAGACGATCTGCAATGTCCGATGCACACTTCATACATATAGGTTTACCCTCTACAAAGATAACATCCCACATTTCTTTTTTGAGTTTACATACAACGCATTGTGGTTTCATAGTCTTGGTCCCGATGGTGAGAATCGAACTCACTACGCGCAGGTCTTCAGCCTGCCGCTCTACCAGTGAGCTACAATCGGGCTGTTTCCTCTGGTGTAGCCTCTCTATCCACAAGTTCAGGGTTGATAGCAAAGGAAGACTGCATGTCTGATTCTCCCGGTGGATGAAATATAGCCAAACCAGTTCCGCCGATTCTAGAAAACTCTGCAAAATCTCCTGCTCTCATTTTATACACTCTGCCAGGAATTAAGTCACTCGTTGTTAATCTTGGTCCTTCTTTGGGCGTACGGTTTTTGTTTACGCCCGCTAAAATCCTTCGTTCAATAAACGTTGCTTCGCTGGCCCCATAAGTATCTGGGCCTTGTGCAAGATAATCATCGATTGCTTCACTGATAGCATGCCATAACTTACTGTGTGTCGCTGACTTTTCCATGATGTGTCCTTGTGGTAGCACTGGCGGGGATCGAACCCGCATTCCGCAGGGTGAAGGCCTGTTTTCCTAGTCCGTGTTTAGAAGACAATGCCACATAGTTTTGGTTCTAGGACGAAGATTCGAACTTCGATTGAACGGTTCAGAGCCGCTTTTCCTGCCAGTTGGAAGATCCTAGAGCTGGTTCTGGAGCAAGGATTCGAACCTCGATTAAGCGGGTCAAAGCCGCCTCTACTGCCGTTATAGTACTCCAGAGTTGGTTATACCCACCTGATAAAGCCTACGGCGTACGACGACGTACCATCACCGTTATACTTAGCACAATGATGATTACCTAAACCTCCATTATCTCGCCATCCATCAACTAAATAAGGAGTTAGTAATTTAGCTTTTATTGCGGGGTCACTTAAATTACTACCCTCTGGTACTTTAATTAACTCATGCTTAAGTTCACGTTGCTTGCCTGCTACTGCTGGTCCGTAATACTCTAGTTCACAATCCTGATAAGAGGCTCCTGTTATAGCTATACCAAATGTTTCTGGAGTTAATAAAGCTTCTAGTAAAATACAACCAGATATAGCATCTTCTATTTCTATAGAAATGGCGTCTCCTAGTTTATTAGAAGACATTCTAGATATAGTAATCTTTCCTGGTAACTTTACTGCTGGTGCTAGTATGCGCATTAGTCACTGTCCCATACAGCGTCATAGGTCGCCGCCGCTTCCCAAACGTTGTGCACTAATTCATCGATTACCATTTCCTCTTCTTTGGTTAACTCACTTCTAGGCTTAAGTAACAGCTTCTTTGCTACAAATGTCTTAGCCTCGTTACGTGTACTATTCCAACTCATAGACTACCTCACTTTGCCAAAAATGTCAAGGCTTATTTTATAGGGCACTGACCGCCCTCACACCCCAAGTCATCTACTAGTTCACCAGCAGAGGTAACTTCGGATATGGGTTTGATTTTAGATGCCAGTTTGGAGTACTGTTCTTCTGTAATCTTTTCATATGGCGCTTGCTTAAACCCATGATCGTTGTGACATAAAAACGAAATGCTTTTCAAGTTAGAAATATTTTCCTCAAGCCACTTCTTTATTTCAGGAATTTCTTCCTTGCGGTAGTAAACCGTTACCGACACTGCTTGATCCGCCCACCATTTCTGTGCAAATAACAGTGTATCTAGCTGCTTCCACGTTGTAAAGTCTTCGTCAGCACATGGAATGTCGGCGGCATGTTCTACGTAAAAATCAACGACTTTAGTTCCTTGGTTGTACGTGCCATCAAACAACAACTCAGGTTCTATATGATGGCCACACTCCGCTAAGATAGGAATCAAATCGTCATTGGCGGCGAAACGTATACGTCGTATCATGTAGCGTGACCATGCTGCATGAATTCCAGGTAGTACAGGACCTGCAACAAGAGGCACAGTTCCACCAGGCTTAACTAGTGTAGTTCTGATACTCTGTGGTTGCCCTAACCTTTGAGAATAAATCTCGTTCTCTTTTTGAATAGCTTTATATACTTTGTCTAAAGTTTTTTCATTGAACAGTGGCGAGTTTAAACACCCTGAAATACCTAGACCAACACGCTGATTTTTATGGACAACGTCATTGATTTTTTCATGGTGGTATTGTTCCAAACATACACGCTTAGCATAGCGGAACATCAAACGAGAACACTCTAAAAACTCACGCTCATCCTTGAGGTTAGATAAAAAGTGCTCGACTAAGTTACAGGGCTCACCGTCTTCCAGAGTACTTTCTCCACATGGATTCAACCCAATCGCTGGATCTTTCTTTAGTTCACCCATGCGCCCATATTTCTGTGCGTTCTTACGATTGAAGATACCGAACGGTTCTCCAACCTCATACGTCTTCCAGAACAACGGATGTAAATCTTCCGTGTCATCGCACACAACAGAAAAGTTTGCACGTGAACGCTGTGTTGGTAGTATACCCAAATCCCAGCGTTTTGCCTTAAGATACTCTTTGTCCCAAGGATCGCCTAACAAGATGATAGCAGAGCGTCTAACATTACCTGAGACAACCATCTCTCCTAGAAGACACATTATATCACCCGCATCTATAGGACGTATGTGTCTACCAGCACGCTCTTGTAGTAGCTCGGTTAATTTTCTAGCGTACTCAATAAGAGGTAGTGGTCCGCTGGCTTTACCACCAAAGCCTTTGATCAACTCTCCGGCACCACGTAAACATACAGTAGAATAACTAAAAGATTTACCTGTAACAAAGAAAGACTCCAGCATTCTGTACGTGAATTCATTCCAGCCCTCACGAGAGTCTGGTATGATAAAATCAGCGTCGTTAGTATCTCTATTGACAATGCTAACATCTTTTCTAACACGCGGTAGTTTGGAAACAAACTGATGCTCAACAGACATGCCAACGCCGCCACCCAACATTAGCAAATCCTGGGCCAACACAAAGTTTTTCCAGTCACCGGCTGTAGTAAACCAGCAGTTATTGAGTGCGGCACCGCCTAGCTTAAAGTGTGCGGGTGCACCAGAAAACCACAGACCACGCCCCGCAGGTGTGGCTTTACGCTCCAGCATGAAGTAAGCTAGTCGGTCTAACTCCCCTTCTTCGATAGTCCCAGGACCGCCTACTCTATAGGCGTTGCCCCTAATAACTCTTGCGACTGTTTCTGGCCATGTTTCTAGTCGTCCAGAATCCGACCGCGCATACGTGCGCTGGTATACTACCTTAGCTAAGTTAGACCAGTCTTTCATCTCTCTCCTTGATTATCTACAGCTTGCATCATGTGTAATACTTACTGAATCTTTGTAAGTCATTACAATGTATTGATGTCCATTGATAGACATTGTTTTGTAGTAAGGTACACCGCCTAATTGTGCCTGTGTGCTTTGTGTAGTCAGCGACATATAAAAGCAAAAAATTATAGCGGCTATTGTTAATCCTAAAAAGCTAAAAAACCAAAGCTTGGCAAAGTCTATTGAACGTGTCATGGTTTCACCCACACATCTTTCACAGCTATTAAATGCTGTGGTATTAGTATACCGTGTTGTTTCATCGACGCCATAATGTGAGTCTCTAACTGTCGTTGTAAGTCTTCGTTATTAAAAGGACGATACATAAACACAACGTCGTAGTCTTTGTAGTTGCTGTATTTCAGCGCATCTTCAATGATGATTCTATCTGTAATTCCATGTGTACTTTGCAACAATGATAGTGCGGCCTCGTCAGTTTCAATACCGTAGGCATCAAAGCCTAGTGCGCGTGCTATGTGCAGCGTCAGACCAGTACCGCACCCGACATCTAAAAACTTCTTAGTGGGGGTTATGTTGAAATAATCAATGGTATTAGGTAGGCACCCCAGTTTCTCACCTAGTATTTGAAGGGTGTCATAAAACATATCCAGATCACAACCAATGTAGAACCACTTGTCTACGTTTATCTTTGCATTGGCAAAGATATGCTCTGACTGTCTCTTTGCAATTGTCTTTAATGTGCTTAGTAGTACGGCGTCTTTCATTCTGACTCCTCTTCAGCATCAACAACCACTGCTGGTTTAATAACGGTTTCATAGTGCTTGTCTAAAAGATCGATTAATTTCTGCAGCACACCACCTTCAAGTATAGCTTTACATGATTCCTTTCCTTGAAACCTTTCTCCGTTATACTCATACCATGAACCATCTTTTTTGATGATACCAGACCAGATAAGCTCATCAACTACATTGCCTAACTTATCAAAGCCATGACCGTAGGTTAATTCAACATCTGCTTCTCTGTACGGTGCCCACAGTTTATTCTTTTCTGCTTTTATGTTAACTGCGTTCTTTTCTGCCTCGCCTTGAACTTTAATTGTCTTAGTACGTGCTATTTTAAGTCTAACACTGGCCGCAAACTTTAGTGCACGACCACCAGGTGTTGTTGTTCGTGGTCCCATTCCAGGCATGCCACCAATCATGTCTCTAACTTGATTAATGAAAATTAGTGCTGTACCTTTCTGTGATGTGAGGCCGATAAGTTTTCTCAGAGCTTGACCCATCATTCTGCCCTGACGGCCTACGTGCGCCTCTCCCATTTCACCATCTAATTCTGCTTGAGGGACCAAGGCTGCTACGCTGTCAATACCAATGATAGAACATTGATAGTCTTTGATCAAATCTTCGGCTAGCGCCAAACCTTCTTCACCGGATGTTGGTTGAAAAAATAACAATCTATCAAGATCCACATTATTTTTACGCAACCAATTTGGGTCTGTAGCGTGTTCCGCATCTATTAGAACTGCTACTTCGTTAGGAAACTGTTGTTGTGCCGCTGCTAGGGCGGTGTATAACAACGTTGTTTTGCCTCCGGCCTCGGGGCCGAACCACTCTTGCACCCTACCACGCGCAATACCACCAATGCCAAATACATTCTTATCCAAAGAATAAATCCCCGTAGAGATATGTGCCATCTGCTTACGGGTTGTACTTGCCAGAGAAACTATTGGATTGTCTTTGTATTTTTTGTTGAGTTTTTCAATGATTTCGTCAATGTTAATCTTTGTTGTCGCTGTCTTCTTTGCCATTTATATTCTCTAAAGGTGCTATATAATCTGCTACTATTTTTCTTTTTTGTGTGTAGTTTTGAAACGGGTATAACTGCAGTTTTTCGAACTCAATGCCAACTTCGTAGCGGGGGTTGTGGGTCATACGGGCGAGGGTAGTCTCAACATCTGCTATGTATTCTATCACTAAAGGGAACAAAGAAACTTCTGATGTGTTGCCATAAAATGGAGCACAGCTAGCAGTGCCACTGATCTCTTTCAGTTCATGGTACATCTCTATAGTATTAGAATAAATTTTATTATAATGCACTTTGTTTTTTGACACCCTTATCTGTAGAAAGCAAAGCCACGTTTGAGCTGGGCTAGTAGTGCTTTACCTCCGTCATCCCATTTAGATATAAGTGCTAACAACTCTCTGAACTGCACCTCTGAGTACGCGCCCTTTGCGGTGTTGCACCCACGACAGCATTGTCGTAAATTACTTATGGCATTAATACCACCACGTGCTACTGCTATTGCATGGTCAACACCAAAGTTCTTTTTGTCTAACCCAATACCACAGTAATGACACACAGAAGGAACTTGCACTAACCATTCTTTAATATCTTTTGCAGACAGTTTAGTTGTGTCACCTAGCTTTTTGAACCTTTTGCTAAAGGATGCAGCCAGTGACCGAGACTTCCAAGAAAACCAATCTGCCTTTATACGGCGCTTACGCCTCTTCTTATATTTCAATCAAACTCCTTACTTCTTTTTCTTTTTCTTTATTCTGTGACCCAGTCTCTCAACTGGATCTTCGTACCTATGAGGGCCGCCCTTCATTAATTTTACTAAAGCGTATAAGTCACCGACTGTAAAGTTACACAAAGGTAAAGCTTCTAGTGCGTCTCTTAATTCTATTTCACGGTTAGTAGCGTCGTCCTCGTCTGACATGTCAACCATGTCTCGTAAATAGTGCCCCATACGTACCTCCACTTCACAAAGATAGTACCACGAAACCACAACAATGTCAAGACTTATTTTTTAAGTGTAGTTATTATGTCTGTGGCGCGGCCAGCAGTTAGCTTGTCAATGCTTTCTACGCCCTTGTAATGTAATAACCCTTTGATATAGTTCTTCTGTTCTTCTGAGGCAGGCTCTGCACGCCATTTAGCGTCACGCTTCAAGCACTTAAGCGCCCACTTGCCTAGCATTGCGCCCGCCCAATGCTCAGAGTAAACCAACGCTTCACGTAATGTAGTAAATATCTCTCTAAATGCCTTGTCTTTAACTGAACCTATTGCACAGTATTCGCCCAAAAGGTTTTCTTTAACCGCAAGGTTAGACTTCTTTACAGGAAGCGATAATCGCCACTCTTTATCACCAACTTTAGTCCATGCTAGTTTGGAATGTCTAACAACTTCTGGATCAAACTTCTCTTCTAGTAGATTAACATCTCTGATGTAGATATCTAAGTCTTTTATATTCTCTAACTTAGATAGGTCTAATCCAGGGTTCTTTTCTAGAGCAGCTTTTATCTTCTTCTCTACCTCTAGCAGAGATTCACCATCCAAGTTAAGTTTAGAGGGCAGTCCTATCAACGACGCCAGTGTAATCAGAGAATGTTTCTCTGTATTGTCAACGACATCAATGATGAGACAATCTATTTTAAGCGGAGAGATGCCTGCTTTAATTGCGTCGTGTAAATTACCTGTGTCTTCTTGTAAACGTAACCCGCGCCCGCCCTGTTGAATAAAAACTAACTGAGACTTGGTTGGGCGTGCTTGGATTACACAGCTAATGTTTGGGATGTCAACGCCTTCACCTAGTAGAAAAGCATTGGTAAGTACTTGGATTTTACCTTGACGAAACTTTGATAACTTAGACTCTCGTTGTGGGTCATCGTACCACACTGCTGCGGCATTGACTCCGTTAGCCACAAACATTTCTGCTATCTTGCGAGAGTGTGCTATGCTGGCGCAAAACACTATGGCTGGCCGTTGCTCGCCGTGTTCAGCATATCCCTTAACTATGCGCTCGTTCCTTGCAATGATGTTGACCGCCGCCTCAATTTCCTCTTGAGTAAAATCTCCAGAGTGCGGAGCAATAACATCAAGGTTGACTTCTGTGCGTATCACTTGACCACGCGGTTGTACTAGCCAGCCGTCACTGACAGCGTCGTTGATGCCATACTCAAACACTATTTGGTCAAAGACATTATCTAAGCCGACTTTGTCAGATCGAAATGGTGTCGCTGTAACACCTAACAACAGAATTTCTCCTTCTTGTTTGCGTACCTTGGACACTCCGAAGTGGTTTAACACCGCTTCGTAAGACTTAGACGTACTGTGATGTGCTTCGTCAATGACTATCGCTGAATAGTCGGCGGGATTCAGGCGTGCTATTCTATTAGAATCTGCACGACCTATAGATTGTACAGAGGCTACTACAATCTCTGCATGGTCTGCTGCGTAGCTCTCTGCCTTCTCCAAGTCAACGTTCAGGTGTGGATTAGCCCTACGTAGATGAGCCTGTGCTTGGTTA
>Ga0137340_1000375_pt1 | contig 10062 bp, 4 predicted proteins | sample EasRivERMLT400_2_FD_102295 | JGI IMG/M metagenome (GOLD analysis project Ga0137340, IMG submission 102295) | Soil microbial communities from meander-bound floodplain in the East River, Colorado, USA - East River MetaG ERMLT400_2 | ecosystem: Environmental > Terrestrial > Soil > Floodplain ...
CGTGAGGGGTCGTGGGAAGATTGGGGCGAGTTGCCGGTCAGGACCGACCAATTCACTGGTTACATGGAAGATCGCAGAGGAAATCTCTGGATCGGCACAGGCGTGGGAGAACTATGGCAGGCCGCAACCAATCGCGTCTTTCGACGGTTTAAGCTGCAGAACAGCGCGGCGGCCGAACTGGGCAAAAGCATCCTTGAAGACGCCGAGGGGAATCTTTGGATTTGTACCGGGGGGAATGGATTGATTCGGCTGAAGCCGCGCGCATTCAAGACCTACGATTCGCGAGACGGACTGACATCCGACGTGGTGCGCTCCGTTGCCCAGGACGGGCAAGGCAACATTTGGCTGGCCACCGTCAATGCCGTCGATTGGTTTCCCGCGAGCAGTCCTCATCGCGCCCTGCGTCACGCTGTATCTGGTGGACGGCTGGCGTGGAGCGTTTTGGGTGACAGCAAGGGAGCGGCCTGGGTGGGATTCTACGGCAGCGGACTATGCCGAATTCACGGGGAGAGTGTGACGTGGTTTACCGAACCGGCAGCACGGCATTCGGTGGACATCCATGTTGTCTTTGAAGATCAGGCGGGCGAGATCCACCTGGGAACACCGCGCGGGCTGTATCGGATCGATGGGAATTCACTGGCGCCGCAGAAATGCCCGGGGGATTTGCCACCGTTGGATATACGCTGCATGGCGGAAGGCAAGCCGGGCGAACTTTACCTGGGCTTAAACGGCGGCGGGTTGCTGCGCAAGACCACAAACGGATGGGATCGGTTCACGACGCGTGATGGTCTGGCGGACGATCATGTCTGGGCGCTCTACGTGGACCGGGACAAGACGTTGTGGATTGGGACACATGGCCGTGGACTGAGCCGATTCAAAAACGGACGATTTTTCAATTTCGATCACGTCGAACTGCCACGGGTGCTGACGTGCATCCTCGAAGATGACTCGGGGCATCTTTGGTTTGGGTCAAAGCAAGGACTTCTCCGCGCAGAACGCGGCGCGTTGAACGACCTGGCGGAAGGGCGAATCAACGCCATTAACATTACTCACTATGACCGAGCCGATGGCATGGGCAGCAGCCAATGCACGGCGGATCGGCAACCGACGGCGTGGAAGGCCAGTGATGGAAGACTCTGGTTCGCCACGATGGGCGGGGTCACCGTCGTCGATCCGCGTTCCCTGCCGCTGAACTCGCGGCCGCCGCCAGTGGCGATCGAACAGGTGCTGATCGATGATAAGCCGGTGCAAACCGTTTTGCCCGCCGGCGGCCGGATTAAGGTTCCGCCGGGCGGGCGGCGGTTGGAGTTTCGTTACGCCGGCCTCAGCTTTACGGCGCCATCAAAAGTTCGGTTTCAATATCGGCTGCAAGGTTTGGATGATACCTGGATCAACGCGGATGACCGGCGCGCAGCTTACTACACAAGGATTCCGCCAGGGGACTATCGTTTCCAGGTCGTCGCGGCGAACAACGACAATGTTTGGAACATGGCGGGGGCATCCGTTGCCATCGCGGTGCAGCCGTATCTCTGGCAGACAGGTTGGTTCCGCATCGTGAGCGCGCTCGTCCTGATTGGCGGCGCGGCAGGGCTTGTTCGTTATTTTTCGTTCATTCGCCTGCGGCGGCGACTGGCCGACCTGGAACGCAGCCACGCACTGGAGCGGGAGCGCGTGCGCATCTCGCGCGATCTGCACGATCACCTCGGGGCGGACCTTTCCCAACTTGCGCTGTGGAGTGAACTCGCTGCGCGAGAAACGGAGAGGCCGAGCGTCATGGCCGAACGCGTGCGCAGCGTTTCATCACTGGCCCGGGAAGTGATCCAGAACGTGGAGGAAATAGTCTGGACAGTAAATCCGCGGAACGATTCGCTGGATCGGTTCACAGAGTATGTGTGTGAATTCTCGGAACGGGTGATTACAGGCGCGGGCCTGCGGTTCCGCTGGGAAGCTCCGGAAGATATTCCTGTGGTGCCGCTGCCATCTGATCTTCGCCATAATATTTTTCTCGTGACCAAGGAGGCGCTCAACAATGTGGTCAAATACGCAACCGCGACCGAGGCGCAGCTTCAGTTGACCCTGGTGAACGGCACGTTCATCCTGACCATCTCGGACAACGGACGCGGGTTCGACGAAGCATCCTCAGGCGCGGCCAATGGTGGCGGCAACGGCCTGACGAACATGCGCGAGCGGATGGCCGATTGCGGCGGGCAACTGACCGTCGTGAGCCGGCCAGACAATGGCACCACTGTTCGGATGACCGTTCCCCTGCCCCAACGAACAAAATAAGCCTCACCCGTTTGCGGTATGGCGGCGAACGTTACATTCGGCTTAAATCGGCGAGACACGTTACTATGTCCGCTTCAGCACCCATCAAAGTCTCGATAGTCGAAGACAACGACCGCTTCCGGGAAAGCTTGTCCGTGATGCTTGACGGATGCCCGGGCTTTCGCTGCGCGGGCACGCATCGCACAGCTGAGGAGGCCCTTGCGCAGATTCCGAAGGAGGCCCCGGACGTGGTGCTAATGGATATCGAACTGCCGAAACGCAGCGGCATCGAGTGTGTGCGCGAATTGAAACGACTCCTCCCGACGGTGCCGGTGATGATGCTCACCGCGTACGACAATCCGGAGAAGATATTTGAGTCACTTCGGGCGGGCGCATGCGGGTATTTGCTCAAGCGCACGTCTCTCGCCGAGGTGCTCGAAGCAATCCAGGAGATGCACCGGGGCGGGTCACCGATGTCCACGCAGATTGCCCGGCGGGTCGTGGCATCGCTGCATCAGCCGACACCGAAGGCGCTCGCGACGGCGCTGACAGAGCGCGAGGAGCAGATTCTCGCTCGCCTGGCAAAGGGTTTCAGCAACAAGGAAATCGCCGACCTTCTCAACGTGAGCCTAGAGACGGTGCGCACGCACCTGCGCCACATCTACGAGAAGCTCCACGTTCATTCGCGAACCGAAGCCGTGGTGAAGTACCTTGATCGGTGAGCCTTCTCACCCGATCGGGTGAGAAAATCGTCATCCGCCGCAAAAAATCTGCACGCAATCACCCCTTCATGGGATTTTTCGGCGGGCGCATCTGCCCCAGGCTGTGCTCCAGCCTAGAACTCGTGCAAACGCCTTACAGATTCGCACCGCCCGGGACCACGACGAGTGCTTTTTGGAGAGTAGGTCTGCTGGGCATTGCCTTTGCGTTGGGATGGCTGCCGACGACAGGAGCCGCGCAAGGCGCGCTCACGATGGATCGTCTGGAGTACATCGGCAACATGGCGGCGATCGAGTTCACGGACACGCGACCGGGCAGTCTGAGCCGAATCTATATTCTGGAGACGTCCGGTGCGCTCAATGCGCCAATCGTCTGGAGCAATGCGCCCGGCGCGCAGATTTCCTCGCTGGGCGGTCCAAGTTGGCTGGCCACTGTTCCTTCTGTTACCGGGATGCGCTTCTTCCGCCTTCGCCTGGATACAGACAGCGACGGGGATGGACTATCCGATAGCGAAGAGGCTGTTCGCGGCACGAACCCCTCGGTTTCGGATACCGATGGCGATGGTTACGCGGATGGCCTGGAAATAACCAACGGTTCAAATCCGTTAAGCGCTGCCAGCCGGCCAACGCGCTCGGCGCAGCCTGAAGTTCAATTCGCGACGCCGACGTCCCAGATTAGCGAAGGACGCGGGAGCTATTCTGTGCCGGTAGCTTTCAACAGGCACTACGCTGGCCAACTCCACTATTCGATTTCGGTGATGAGCACGGCGACGAACGGAGCGGACTTTAGCCATCCACGAAATGGCGTCGTGCCCCTTAACGGAACAACCGCCGCCATCCCACTGGACATCGTGGATGACCTGAACGTGGAGGAAATCGAAGCGATCATTCTTCAACTGCACGAAGACGTGGCCGGCACTTATCACACCGGGGGAAACCAAACTCACGCGGTGCTGCTCATGGACAATGACGCAAACTGGAGCGGGATCGTCCGTTCGGAAGCGGGAGAAACGAGCTTTCGTCTGCGCGTATTGCGCGCGTCCGGCCAAGCGTCGGCGATGCTGATTCCCAGCCCGCAGAACAGTACGAACCACCTTGGGGGACAAATCATACCGCCGCCCGCGGCAGGCCAGGGAGGATGGAACGTGAACGGGTTGGTGTTCACAGACGAGCGGTTTGAAGGCGTCTCCGTGCCCCTGCCGGCAGGGGCTTCGAAGCTGCTGAGCCAGGTCCCTCTGCAGCGCACCCTTTCGTTCTCCTCGGTGATGCCGCCATCGGGAGTGACCAATATTTTCTATCGCTTCAAAACGAACGCGCTGGCCGGCCCTGTATTGATCGGGGGCGAACTGCTTGAGGTCGTCGAGCCTGTCCAGGCGGGTGCGTTCTTAAGATTCACGAACCAGGCGATCTTTGTCTTGTCGCGGGAGATTCCAACGATGGCCACGCTGGAGATCCCAGCAGCGTCGGCCCCAAGCCAGCAGGCGCGTCGATGAAATTCTTACGGACATCGCTTCTTGTGCTGGGCCTCAGCAGCCTTGGGATTTGCGGCCACAAAGGGAACGCTCAAGTCGCGACGGCATTTGTCGTTTACCCTGAATTCATCAACACGCTCGCGAACGTGTCGACGAATCCGCCGGCAGCCAACTCGCTGGCGATCTACAGCGGGAGTTGGGGGGGTTACAGCCCTCCTGGCTCAGGATTACCACCGACGATACCGAGCGCGACGAACGGAACTGAGGTCGTGCGCCTGGCGCATTCCGGCTTTGGCCAGACGTTTGCGCGAACCATCCCCTATCCCAATTTCGAGATAACGACGATCTCCAACGCGCAGCTCTGGTTATATCCGGCGCCCACTCTCGTAACACGGGAACAGATCGCAGGTAGCACGAACGCATTCCGTTACAAGGAACTCCTCTACAAGCCGGGCACCAACGGCCAGGTGCGCGCGGAATTCGAGAGTATCGCGACGTTCTTCGGCGATGCAGAGCGGCAACGTGCACGCAACGGCATTGAAGAGATGCGGCACGCGCTGAAGTACGCGCCGCTGCACCGGGGTTTGCGCAACGCCTTGCTGGACGCCTATTACGATTTCGTCGTTGCCGAAGCGCAGCATATCAAAAATGACCTTGCGCAAATCGCACAGTATCGGCTTGGACTGATCGCGATTCCGCCGACGGAGTTCATCATCGACAAGGAAATCGGCGGCTACACGAATGTGCTCAGGAAATACGATGGGATCCTGCGCGAATACGCAAAGCTGCTGGTGGATCCCGCGGGCATCGACGTGCGGCAGATCGATCCGAGCGCAACACCCGGAATAAACCTTGGGGCCTACATATTTCAGCGCGAGCAGCCGTTCCGCAATCAAATGGCCGTACAATTCCGTGACACGAACGGACTCCTCGTCACCGTTTCGGGGCCGGGGTTGACCAATGAAGTGGTGTTCGCAGGCTACAAAGACTTTGTCGCTCTGCTGGGGGTGCTGCGCGACTACGCTCAAAGCGCGTCGGAACTGGCGAAGTTGTATGGCATGCGCGGACGCAGTGCGACGCAGGCCGGCCAAAAGGATGATCGCACCCTGGGATTCGAACTCATCGATACGGCCAATTCGGAAGTGCAACTCAACGTCAGCTTCCTGAGGTCGCTCGTGCCGGGCGGGGTGCCACCGGACCGGGGCTCGGACGCTTCAGGAGTGCTCTCCGCCCTGGCGGGCGTGCAAACGGCCACCGCCGAACTCAGCAAGGTAGGTGGTTTCCTCGCAGGCCAGGTGAACGCACTCGGATTCGACCGGGATTTCCTGGTTTTGATCAATACGTTCGTAACAAGCGACCAGCAACACTTGTGGGATTCCTACGACGCGCTCCGCGGTTGGATCGATTTTGGGCAAACAACGAGCATACTGCGCCGCGCGCGCGACCTTTTCAACGAGGCCCAGGTAAAACATGAAACCTTCAGGGGTTATGCGGACCAGGTTTTCAATGAAATGGACGCGAACGCCGACGAGTATGCCCAGCGTTATCTGGCAATTGCGGGTTACCTTCCCGAGGAACCACCGGACTTGTTCCCTCCAGTGATACCGCCGAATCGATATCCGCCAGTGACCGCGACCACCGTTGCCAGCCATATCAACAATGCGCGGGCGGGGAGCGAGTTGAGGCAGGTATATCAAAGCATTGAACAGGCGAATGAGAAGGCTGATGACCTGGCGCAGTTCGGCGAAGCGTTGCACGTTCAACTCACCAACACGTGGCAGCGGTTCTCCAATTCGCTGACGCGCGCCAACGTGATCAGCGACGCCACGAAGGATTATCAGGGTGTCATTCGCACGGAACGCGACACCATTACCACGTGGAGTGCCAAGCAGGCGGGGATGCAGGCGGCCTATGACATGGTTGCCGACATAGCAAGCATCGCCGCGGAAACGAGCAGCCTGGATCCAGGCAAGAAACTCGGCGGCGCCCTCGCCATCACCGCGGTGGCGGCAATGGGAGCGGCAAACATTGCGATCCAGACGATCGGCGAGGAAAAGAAGGGTGAAGCCGAGAAAAACCTGGACCTTGCGGCAGCCGATTTCGAGAAGAACCTGGCGATGGCTGATACGGACCAGATCATCTTCCAGGCTGCCGAAGAGGTCCGCAATCTTGAGCGGGAGAAAGCATCCAATGTGCTCGCACGGCAAGACAACGAGTTTCTTCGCAACCAGGAACTTGGAAAGGCCGAGGGACTCCTGCGCGAACTGGAGCAGACGACCACCTTCCGCGACCAGAACAATTCGGAACTCGCCGGTCGATACTACGCCGACCCGATCCACTTTTTGCGCGCGCAGAATGCAATGATACGGGCGGACTTTGCATTTCGCGAAGCCCAGCGCTGGATCTTCTTCACGTTGCGCGCGCTGGAGTACAAATACAACAAGCCGTTCGTTTACAGTTCGGGCGGCACGACGTGGGAATTGTCGTCGCTGTTCAAGCTGCGCAACTACAGCGAACTCGAAGACCTGTTGAGCGCGATGGACCAGTACAACCTGGTGAATCTCAACACGATCAATGGCCGGACGCCGTTCACGGACAGAATCTCGCTGAAGAACGATGTGTGGGCCCGGACCACCACCAACGTCTCGGCAAGGCTGGGCGTATTCCAGTCGCGCTTGCGCGACAGCCTCAAGACCAACAGTGGCGTTTACGAAATCAAACTCAACCTGTTCCGGCTCGCCTCCGAACTGGAGAGTGGATTTCTGTTTCGCGGGGCCCAGTACGATCCGGGCAACGGGCAGCTTCAGAGCGCGGGCTTCTATCTCGACAAGATCGACTGGATCAAAATCAAGTTTGTTGACGGCACGGCCGCCTCAGAGACACCCAAAGTAGGCAATCTCAGCTACGGCGGGACCAGTTATGTGCGCCCCTTCTGCGCGAGCGCGGTGGATGAAGGGCTGGAGCGGCCGAACGAACTGCGTAGCTTCCCATTCCGTTATTTCGTGATGTTCACCGACGCGGGAGGCGCCCTGAAGGTCAATTCGTTCACCGAGCAGCAGGCGACCGCAAGAATCTCATTTTTAAATGCGCCGGGCGAACCGGGAGCAGGTTTCGAAAATGACTTCTGGCGCGAGCGTTCCGTCGCGAACACTGATCTCACGCTTACGGTCCCCGCGTCATCGCTAAACCCAAATGCCATCCAGGACATTGAGATCTATATCAAACATCGTTTTGCCATTCGCATTTCCTGTCAGCCGTAGCACCTCGCGCCACTATGAAAACAAACAAATCCTTTTGGGCAATGGTGGTTCTCTCGGCGTTCGCGAGCGGTGCGGTCGCCTCGCCTCCGTACGTCAACTACCAGGGATTGCTCAACGGCGCCAATGGCCAACCCCTGCCAACGGGCAACTATAGCATGGAGTTCAACATTTATTCCCAGGCGCAGGGAGGCACGCGAGTTTGGGGCCCGTTTGTTTTCGATGGCGGCACTGGCGCGGGGCACGGGCCGATCGTCGCGGTCGCTAACGGCCATTTTAATGTGATCATCGGCCCACTCGACACCGCCGGCAACTCGCTCGCGAGCGCGTTTGCCACTCCCAACAGCTTCATTGAGATGCGAGTCAATGGCGGCAGCCCCATCCTCCCACGGCAGCAGTTCCTCAGCACGCCCTATGCATTTGGAGTCATCGGTCCCAAATATGAACTGACGACAGATTCCCTGATCGTAAAGAGCAATAACGCAATGCTTTTCGGTGACCGTCCGCTCCCCGCAGTCAACGGGGCCGTTCGGTCACTCTCCACAAACCTCACGATTTCAGGCGCAGGCACCAATGCCAATGGTCGCAAGATCACTCTCGATGGGGACGTGCTCATCACTGGCGCAAGCGCCGCCGCGCCCTCGCTGGCCGTCGCAGGCGAAAGTGTGCTGAACGATGTTACGCTTTTCGGAACTTCGACCACGGCAACCTTCGTCCCCCCGCCCGCGACTGGAAGCCGCGCAAGTCATGTTCATTGGGGCTCAACCGGGGATTGGTACATCCGTTCAGCGACCAATTCCGGCACCGTTTTCATCCAGGACTCGGGTGGCAACGTCTCGATTGGCGGGCGGCTTGGTATTGGTACAGGCGCGAACGGCATCCCCCAGTACCCACTGCATGTACGAGCCAGTCAACTGGCTACATTGAACCTGGATGTAGGAGATCTGAGAAACTATGACGGGGGCGTTTGGCGACACACCTCGGAGCCGAATACCCCCTACTCCATCGTCGCGGACCAATTTGTTCTGGCGACGGCGTTTCAGGCCACGTCCGATCGCCGTATCAAGGAAGTCGCCGGACCTAGCGACCGCGCGAAAGATCTGGATACCGTCCGAAAACTGGCCGTCACGGACTACCACTTTGTTGAGAAGCAAACCAAGGGGGACAGGCTCCAAAAGGGGTTCATAGCGCAGGAGGTCAAAGCCGTCATGCCCGAGGCCGTCACCGCCACGGCGAGCTTCATCCCCGACATCTACGCCCGAGCAACCGCGTCCAGCCATAACAATAGCCAAAAAAGTCTGGCCATCACGCTTGCCAAAGCCCACGGCCTAAAAATCGGTGATCGCGTTCGGCTGATTTCGAACAGCACCGAACTCGACTTGCCAGTCGAAGCTATTCCCTCCGACCATGAGTTCGTGGTGGGCAATTGTGAGCGCGATCCCGGACGAGTCTTTGTTTACGGCAAGTACGTCACTGACTTTCTGAGTGTCGATTACGACCGGATCTTCACCACGGGCATCGGAGCCATCCAGGAATTAGCCAAACGCGTCGACGCGCTCGAAAGCACTCAGCGACGCCTTGCCGAAGTGCAACAGAAAGCCGAACGCGTCGACGCGCTGGAGCGCGAGGTGGCCCAGTTGAAAACCCTTCTGAAGGACGTCGCTCAGACGCACGGCGTCGCAAGACAGGTTGCCGAAATCGCGCCCGCAGGAAATTGACATCTTGCGTGTCGCACGAATATGGAAAGAAACAAATCATTTTGGTGGATAACGGTCCTGTGCGCCATCGCGTGCAACGCGCTCGCCGCGCCGCCGTACGTCAACTACCAGGGACTGCTCAATGCCGCAAACGGGCAACCCCTGCCCACGGGCAACTACAACATGGAGTTCCGAATTTACGATCAGGCGCTGGGAGGCACGGTGGTTTGGGGACCATTCTTATTCGATGGCAACAACGGCGCAGGGCACGGGCCGGCCGTCCCTGTCGCCAACGGCCATTTTAACGTGATCATCGGCCCCCTCGACACAGCGAGCAACTCGATCGCAAATGTATTTGGGACGTCTAATCGGTTTATCGAAATGCGCGTCAATGGCGGCAATCCCATTTTGCCGCGTCAGCAATTCCTTTCGACTCCTTATGCGTTTGCGGTCAGCAATTCGAAATACGAACTGACCTCCGACTCACTCACGGTTAAGAGCAACAACGTGATCGTCTTTGGTGACAGGTCCCTCCCCGCCGTCAACGGCTCTATTCAGTCCCTCTCCAGCAACCTCACCGTTTCGGGCGCGGGCACGAACGCCAATAGTCGCAAGATCACTCTCGATGGAGACGTGTTGATTGCCGGCGCAA
>Ga0137340_1000376_pt1 | contig 10025 bp, 10 predicted proteins | sample EasRivERMLT400_2_FD_102295 | JGI IMG/M metagenome (GOLD analysis project Ga0137340, IMG submission 102295) | Soil microbial communities from meander-bound floodplain in the East River, Colorado, USA - East River MetaG ERMLT400_2 | ecosystem: Environmental > Terrestrial > Soil > Floodplain ...
AAGGGATTGTTGCCTTCTGCGACGTGGACCTGGAGCCGCACGAAACGGAGATTGATTTTTCGCGCGTCGGTCTGCCGCCGTCGAAGCGGCTCGGCACCATCGGCCTTTGGGTCGGCTTGCACGGCGAAAGCTTTTTGCAGGCGGGCATGCACCATCTGGAATGCCGCTTTGACTATGACCTTTTGCGGAAGCAATTGACGCAAGAAAACGTCAAGACCATGGACCCCTTTTCGGATTTCCCATTTCTGAAACAGGCGTTCACCGAAGGCGAGCGCTGGCCGGTGCGACGCGAACGGGTGGAGCGCCTGCTCAAGCGCGAGCTCATCGATCAGGCACAGTTTGACAAGTTTGTTTCAGAAGGTGCCATCGGAAGTCACCTCGAAAACCTTCAGCGCAAAGGCGGCTTCAAGGGGTTCAACCAAAAATCCGTCAGCGTGATCATCCAGGCCACCGACCCCCGCGCCCAGGCGCATTAAAGGCCGTCCAGGTGCACGCGGCCCTTCTGCTGATTCTGCCGCGACTGCTTACTTCGGCGCTTGGTGCTTCTCTGGTGTTTGGAGTTTGGTGCTTGGGATTTCGTCACTTGCCCAATCAAGTGTTTGATTTCCGGTCGCGCCCTGCTTACGTCCCAAAAAGCCGATCTCCCGCGTCCCCAAGTCCGGGGACGATGTAACCTTTCTCGTTGAGGTGGTCATCCACCGCCGCGGTAAAGATCGGCACCTGTGGGAAAAATCGTTGCACGTACCGAATCCCCTCCGGCGCGGCGACGAGGTTCACCATCCGAATGCGTCGCGCTTTGCGTTCCGCAAGGAGGTTCAGCGCTGCGACGGAGCTTCCGCCAGTTGCCAGCATCGGATCAATCAGGATCACTTCGAAGTTGCTGAGGTTCTCCGGCAGGCTCTTGTGGTAAACGGACGCTTTTAGCGTCTGTTCGTGGCGTTTGAGGCCGATAAAACCGACGCGCGCGTTTGGGATCAGGTCAAGAATGGCGTTGAGCATTCCCAGGCCGGCGCGCAACACCGGCACGAGCACCACATCGCGGCTCAGCTTTTGCGCGGTCGTTTTCGCCAGCGGAGTGGTGACCGAAACCGAGCGCGTTTCGAGCGAACGCGTCGCTTCGTAGATCATTAGCGCCGCCACTTGCGCGAGGCTGCGCCGAAAATCCTCAGGCTCCGTGCGTTTGTCGCGCAAGCGCCCGAGATTGTATTGCACAAGCGGATGCGCGATGACGGTGACGCGGTCCACGCCTAGTGCAAATATGAGGGCGAAAGAAAATACATGTAGCCCGGCTTGACGGCCGGCGCACTGAAGCCCAGGTCGACCTTGAGGGTCGTCTTTTCCGATTTCCCGAGAATCTGGAAGAGGTTTGCGAGGCTGAACTCCGGTTGAAATTGCACGAAGTTCGCGTCCGGGATGCCGGCGAGTCTCAACGTGCGCTTCTTCGCCGTCTCCCAATTCCCAAGCTCATCCACAAATCCGTGCTTGTGAGCCTGCTCGCCGGAAAAAATTCGACCGTCCGCGTATTGTTCCCAGCCTTCAACAAGTTGCCGGCCCGGTTCCTTGCTGCCCTGGTTCATCTTGCTCGCGCGTTGGCGTCCCTCGGAGACGACCTTCTTGAATTTGTCGAAGGTCTCGTCGATGAGGTCCTGCATCATTTTGCGCTCTTCGGGCGTCGTCTCCTCCGGCTTGCGCGTCATGCTAAGCATGTCCTTGTAACGGCCACTCTTGAAGACGATCGGTTGCACACCAACCTTGTCCATGAGGTTGCGGAAATTAAAGGTGCTCATGATCACGCCAATGCTGCCAGTAATGGTCATTTCGTCGGCGACAATCCAACGACATGGTGACGCGACGTAATAGCCGCCGGAAGCCGCGATGCTGCTCATCGCCGCGATGACCGGCTTTTTGGAATCAGCCTGGAACTCGGTGATGATGTCGTAAATTTCATCCGACGCGAGCACCTCGCCTCCCGGCGAATTGATCTTCAGGATCACCGCCTTCACATCGTTCCTGTCCGCCGCCCGTTCGAATTGGTCGCGGATGTAATCGACCATCCCATAACCCGGCGTGCCGCCCATGTCGCTGGCAATAAGCCCTTCCACAGAAATGACCGCGACCTTGTGGTCCGAGTTATTGTACTCCAACACCGCCTCGTGCAGCCGCGGTCCGGCTTTGCGGGACATCGTCGCTTCGACAGGGAGCATCGAGCCAAACATCTGGCGCAGGTTCGTGAACAAGCTGACGGCCAGCAGCCCCAGCAAAACGAGCGCGACGATCTTCCAGAGATTACTGCGGCGCGGCGGCGGCAAATGACGCGGCATAATCAACGGCGGCGGGGAAGATGGGGGTGGCGGCGGAACGCCCGGTGAACCCGACGGTGGCATGTTATCATCCATACTTGACCCGCACATTACTCCGAGCGAGGCAAGGTCGCAATAGCCGAGCACATGGCTTGCGTGAATCAGGCTTTTCTGTCGAGTATGCCGCCATGACCATGGGACGATCAGTGGCCATCGGGACAACCGGCTTCACACTCGCCAGCCTCGCGGCCTACTCGGTCTGGGCCTTCGCCGGGCGTCCGCTCTACCGGTCCATAGGCGAAGCAGGGCTTTATGCCCTCTGCGCCATCGTTTTTATACTGTTTGGATCAATTCTTTTGCGTCCGCTCACACGGAAACGGCTGGCCCGGTTTTCCGCCATTTTCACGACGGCCTTTCTGGCATACGCGGCCGCGTGGTGCGCGGCGTGGTTCGGCGCCAAAGGCCGGCCCGGCGAATGGTTGGGATCACTGGCTGGAAGCATCGCCTTTTGCATTGTGCTCGCGGCGTGGTTCAACGCGTGGCGCGCTCTGTTGCTCGCCAGCATCGTTTTGTTCGTTGCCCATTCCGCCGGTTACTTCGCCGGGTCATGGAGCTATTACGCGCTGCGAAAGGAACACGCAACCGTCGCCAAACTCGCGTGGGGCTTCTTTCACGGCCTCGGCATGGGCGCCGGACTGGGGTTTGCCTTTTATCAGGTGCAAAGAGTCATCCGCAACGAAACTGCGAAAACCGAGGCCGTCCCCCAGTAATGTTATTCGCCCAGCTTTTTGATCAAAGACTCAAGCCCGCCTTCCACAGGTTCAATTTCGATTGGGGCTCCCTCACGTGAGGGCTTTGCTGGCGAGGGCGCGCTCGGTGAGACACCGGATGACTTCGCAGAGGGACGTGACGGCATCAATGGAGCAATGGGCGGCGATTGCGCGGGTTCGCTGTCGGGCTTCTCGTCTCCCGCCGGAAAGTACCAGGTCTTCTTGTTCTCAAGCCACGTTTGGTAACGGGCAAACGTCCACATCCCACTCTCCGCTCCCATCTCCATCGCGGAAATGATTTTGAAAAAGTCTCCCATGCGAATGAAATTCTTCACCGCCATGGTGTTGACCATGATCTCGCACTCGGGCACGCGAATTTTGAGGTCCGGTCGAAAGCGCAGGCGCTGGCAAATGATCGCGATGAGACAATCGGCCAGTTGCGCGCGCACGGCATTTTGCATCTCAGCCGGAAACGCGGACACCACGCGGGCCAACGCCTCCGCGCACGTCGATGAATGCATCGTCGTGAGGACGAGGTGACCCGTCTCGGACGCATTCAACGTCAGACGCATCGTTTCCGGGTCGCGCATTTCGCCGACCATCAGCACGTCGGGGTCTTCCCGCAGTGCGTCCAGCAACCCCTGCTCGTAGGAAGGAGTGTCGCGCCCGACTTCCCGCTGGCGAATGTAAGCCATGCGCGGGCGGTAGATGTACTCGATGGGGCTTTCCAGCGTAACCATGTGCCGCGCTTCGTTGACGTTGATCTCCTGGAGCAACGCCGCGACCGTCGACGACTTGCCCGACCCCGTCGGGCCGCTGACGATGATGAGACCGCTCGTGTGATTGAGAAATTTGCGCAGGTCGGGAAGGAGATTCAGTTTTTCAATCGTCGCCTGGAAAGCGGACAGCAGTCGAATCGCGAAACCAACCCCACGCGACGTTTGCAGCACATTGATCCGGCAGCGGACGCCGTGAATGGTCTTCGACGTGTCGAACGAGCGACGCTCCATGAAGACCGGCCATTGCTCGTTCCCGATGAGCTGGCGCGCGAAATCGATCAGCGGCTTCGCGGGCATCGGCTCGCCCAAAGTGCGCAGCGCCCCGCGCACCCGAATGGCCGCCGGCAGGCCGGGCTCCAGGTGCAGGTCACTGGCGTCTGCCTCCTGCGCGGTGGCAATGAGTGATTCCAAGGTCATCGTTCTTAAACTCCGTTTTGCCGGGTTCGTCTCGCGGCATCGAGTAACAATATACGTGCCAACGAGAGTTAATCGACTGGGGCAAAGGAAGGAGATTGCCGGAACCTTACGCCGCCATCGGCCGTCCAAATCCCCAACAGCACCGGCATTTTTGGGCCGAATTCCTCAAGCGCACGGTCGGGGCCAAGGACGAACAGCGCCGTGGACAACGCATCGGATTCCGTACAGGTCCGTCCAATAACGGAACAAGACGCGATGCCTTCGACCGGCCAGCCCGTTCGCGGATCGAGCAGGTGGCTGTAACGCCTGCCCTCGCGAATAAAAAAGTTCTCGTAACTCCCCGATGTTGAGAGCGCCTGATCGCGCAGTTTGATCGACCTTCGCTTGCCTCTCTTGACAGGGTCTTCGAGTTGCACGGTCCATGCCGTCTCGCCTGGCGGCGAACCAATCACTCGCAGGTCGCCCCCTGCCCTGACCATGGCGTTGCTGATTCCATGTGAACGGAGTTTTTCAATGGCGCAATCAACGGCGTAACCTTTCGCGATCGCATTGAGATCAAGCGAGACACCGTTGGTGAAGAACCGAATCGTATGTTGCCGCGGATCAAGCTCAACCAGCCGATAACCGACGTGCGTCCGCGCGGCAGCGAGCTCGTTCGACGCCGGGAAACGATGCTCTTTCCAGAGAAAACCCCAAAGCTGGATGAGCGGCCCCACCGTAGGATCAAACGCGCCCCCAGTATCGCGAGCCACGTCAAGGGCGGACAGGACTAGCGTCGCCAACTCGTCCGACACTGAGACCGCTTCGCGGTGAGCATTGGCGTTGACGCGTGACAACTCGCTGTCCGGTCGATGAATGCTGAAGACGGAATCAACGCGGCGAATCTCGTCGAAAGCCGCATTGATCGCGGGGTGCGCTTGCCCGTTCGAGGCATAAGCCGTGATGACGACGAACGTGCCCAGTAGCGGCTGGCTGCGGCGGACCGGCTCAGTCGCTGAGGACGATGGACTACGGCACGCGGTTGTCAGCAGCGGTATTGAGCAAACGATCGCGCATGTGATGATAGGTCGCCAGAACACGTTTGACTCCTTCGGTGACATGACGGCAGGAAAGGGTCGCGCCGGAGATATTATAAATGTCCCCTCCGAGTTTTAGAGGTGCGTTCGTGGTTTTGCCTTTAAATTGCCCACGCCAATCCTGCTGTCGTATCTGGCCGCCATAATGCTCGCGATACTCGAGGATTTCCACCTGGGTCACTCTTCCGTCAGGAGAAATTGCCACAACATAGTCGATGAGCTCGTGCTTGCCGATGACATGATCCAGCCAGACCGTTCCGACAACGGTGCTGTTGCTCCACGCTTTCGCGACCTTCAACTCGGAGTTCCTGACCTTGACGCCCGCCGCGGTCTCGATGGCTTTGCGGTCGGCCGAGCTTAGACGGAGCTGCACATCTTCGCAACGCGTTGCATTGGTGAAGCAAAGCCTTTTCGCTTCCATGAAGGAAAGAAACTGCTCGGCCGACGACCGGCTTGCGCCAGCCGACAGGCCGAGCAGCAACAACAGGAAGTAACACGATCGCGGCAACAGATTAAAAGTTATAGCCGACGATGAGGCGCGCTTCGACTTTTGTATGTTCCTCGAGCTCGAGCCCGTTTGCCGTGTCAGGACTGCCTGCCACCTGGGGCAGGACCGTAAGAGTCCCCCACCATTTGCCACTGCCATAGTGCACGGCTGGGCCAACGAACCACGCATTTCCGAGCTTCTCATCCCAGTCTTCATAGACGCGATGATGCCGGCCTTCGAGGCCAACCGCCCAGTGGTCCGTGAGGCGATAGGAAAGGCCGGCCGTGAATTCGATGATGAATTCGCGCTCTTCGGCGTTGTCTTCCCATTCCCATTCTTCTTCGAGCGTAACATTGAGGACGCTGACCCATCGGTCACCAAAGTTCTTTTGCAGGACCAGCTTCTGTTCCAATTCCAACTCGGTCCCGCTGTAAGTGACTTCGCCGTAACCGAGCAGACCGATCACGTCTTTATTTGGATTGAGAATCTGGTATTTCCATTCAGAGGAAACGCCCTTGAACTCGAACTCGCTGTCGTCGATCGCCAGCGCGTCGTTTTTGACCGTGGTCTCGCGAAAGTTCAGATACAGCGCGGTGGTCAGACGGTCGGTGAGGCCAAACTCCAGCTCCTCGCGAAATTCCCAGCGCGAGAAGAGGCCATCGGCCTGGTCGCGTTTGTGCGTGACCCATTGTTCGAATTCGACGCCGCCTTTGGGCAGCACGTCCGCTTCGTAAGAGTAAGTGAAAAGACGTTCGTCGGCGTAACCCGTTGCGGCGGCCAACGACGTCGCGGCAATTAACACTGCATTCTTAGTTGTATTCATTTTCCGATACTTCAGTTGTCCTGAGACTGAGTCTCAGCGCCGAAAAGTATCTTGAGACTGCGTCTCAATTGCAAGTGGTAATCAAATTTTTTTTATCCACATCCGCGCGGCGACCCAATGCGCCGTTATGATACCAGGCAACGCCGCGCCGCACACCCGGTGGATCCATATCGACGTGCTCCGCAACAGCCCTTCATCCGCGTAGTAAACCGCCAGCGACGAAATGATCAGCGCCGCGAATATCGCTTCCATGGCCAGCCCGGTGACCCAGTTGGCGCGCAACGCCCAGCCATAACGAATATGATGGGCCACAAGGTATCCAAACACAGCGCACAGGACAGGGTTCAGCGCGCCATGAATTACGCGCGCACCGTGCATCCATGTTGGCGGCGTGAGCGTCTCGCCCGAAACAGTCTGCCCGTACCAGATCGCAATCCCCGAAATAAAACTGAGCGCGAGGGAGCCAACCACAATAACGTGCGCGGCAATCGAAAGGCGGGAAGGCCGTGAACTTGCGGGCGGCAGCTCCATCATCGGCAGGTTTTCTTCCTGCAACTGCCCATCTTCTTCAACTCTTCGCAACTGGCCGTAATCTGCAGGCGCTGGCTCTTCACCGCAAAGCCGAGCTTGTGGCTGATCTCGTTCTCGATCCGATCGATCGTCTTGCTCTCGAACTCCACGATTTTGTCGCAGTCCTGGCAAATAATGTGGCTGTGATTCGGATGGTCCGCGTAGTTCGGATCGTAAAATTTGTAGTCCTTCCCGAAATCCATTTCGCGCACCAACCCGCTTTCCGTGAGCAGCGGCAGCGTCCGATAAACCGTCGCGCGCGACACCGACTTGTCCTTCGCCCTGGACCATTCCAGCAACTCCTCCGCCGTGAAATGCTTGTCCGTGTTGAAAACCGTATCGATGATCGCTTGCCGTTGCGACGTGAGGCGCAGGTTCCTGGTGTCCAGGAAATCCATGAATCTCTTCTTCGCCGCCTGCTTGCCGGTCAACGCCATACTGCAACTATATTTTTCGCGCCAAACCAAGTCAACGCATGGAAGTGGATTGGCTGCGATTGCTTCCGGTTGTAACTACTCCATCTCAGTAATCCGCACGCCTTTGACCTGCCGGCGGGCCTCGACGTGCTTGCGGATTTCATCGCGCAGCGCGGTGGGGCGGTGGACAGCCTTCAGAAGGACAGTCCGGTTCGCGTCATCCGTCGTTGTGAGCACAATGTCGCCGAGGCCGAACATGCGCAGCACGAACGGTTCGCTGAGAACGTAATCCTTAACGCGATACAGTTCGATCTCGTCGGTGCGGCGCGAAAGCACACCGCGGCGGATGCGGAGGCGCTCTGACGTGAGTTCGTAGCGCCAGAATCTAGTTTGCAGGTAACGGGCTATCGCGACGCCGAACGGTATGAGGGCAAGGGCGCCGATGACGTATGGCCATGGCGAAGCAAGGCTCTGCCGAAAGTGAATGGCTCCGAAAAGCAACACGCCCCCGAGGAGCAGGCACATCAAAAAGACGTGGAGATTCAAAAGTTGCGATGGAGTGCCCTGCCAAACCGGTTTTTCCTCTTCCATAAGCGTTTCTGCCCTTCTGCTACGTATTACGTATTCGCTCTCTGCCGCGGCAGGATACGATTTTCAGCGTAGTTTGCAATGCCGAGGCACGCTCAGCGAGCGATGAAAGCGGCACAGGAGCGCCGCACTCCACAAACCTCGCGGAATTTGCCTGGCGCCATGCTCATTCGCGGCAGCGTCTTGGAGTGCGGCGCTCCTGTGCCGCTTTGCTCCGCAACCGAGGACCAGCCATGGTTACTGAGATGCCTCACGGCGCGAAAGCGCGCAAAGCCGGGTTGCAATTCACTCCCTCGCAGCGGTAACATCGCTGCAACCCGTTATGGCGCTGCGTGTATTCTGCCTTCTTTTGTTTGGTCTCATCGTTCTCCGCCCCGTCCCTTCCCCCGCGGCCATGATCGATCGCTGGGTCGCAGCCGACCTGGACCACCTCGACGATGGCGACTTCGTCGGTTCGTGGACGAGCCGCAGCAATCGCGTCGTCGCCGGATCGCCCGGCTTCCAGCCCATTCTGCGCAAGAACGCCACGCCCGTCGGCGGCTCCGTCGTCCGCTTCAATCGCCATTGGCTCACTTCCACCGACAGCCCTGTGGGAGGCGCGTCGGCTTTTTCCATTGCCATTGTTTTCCGCGCGAGCCAGCCCGGCGCCAACGGCGCTGCCCAATGGTACGGCAAAAGCGGGATCGTCGATGCCGAACAAGGCGGCATCGTGGCGGACTGGGGCACCGTCATCGACGAGCAGGGGCGCGTCGCGTTCGGCAGCGGTGGTCCGGACATCACCACGTTCTCCCCTCTCCCAACTCTGGTGGATACGAACTACCACATCGCTGTGTTCACCTGGGGCGCAGGCGTTCAACGCGTCCACGTCGATAACCGCGTGCCGGCAACTTCCGCCGGCGTCGCAAGCGGCCCCCGCAACAGCGCCGGAATTTCCTTCGGCGGCATTCACACCGGCGAAGCGGGGACAGTCCGCAGATTTGTCGGCGATCTTGCGGAAGTGCGCTTTTACAACACCGCCCTGACGGCGACTGAAGCCACCAACGTCATGCGCGAACTCACCGACGCGCACATCAATATCAACCTCCCGCTCGTGCAATCGTTCACAGCCGGCACCAATCGAATTTATCTCGGCCAATCAGCCACGCTCTCATGGAATGTGACCACGAACGCCACAGCCGTCGTCATTGACAACGGCGTCGGTGCCGTCGCGGTGCCGAGCGGGAGCGTCACGGTAAGCCCGACGACAACCACCACCTACACGCTGCTCGCAAGCAATTCGTTCGGCGCCCGCAGCGCGACCGTGACATTAATCGTCGACCCGGGAATACCCGTCGCCTTGAGCCTCAGCACGAACACGCCACAAAACACCCCGGTGTCGTTCACCGTATCGGCCAGCGATCCCAACGGCGGCACGCTCAATTATTCCCTCGTGACCCCGCCTGCCAACGGTGCACTAAGCGGCACATTGCCCAACGTCAGCTACACCCCCGCTGCCGGTTTCTACGGCAACGATTCGTTCACGTTCAAAGTGAATGATGGAATGTTCGATTCCGCGCCCGCGACGGTCTCGATCAGAGTCATTCCGCCACCACTCCCGCCCACTGGCATCGTGCTTAGCACCACCAGCATCAACGACTCAGCACGACCGGGAGCATTTATTGCGGCGCTGAGAGCGATTGATCCCAACGAAACCGACACGCACACCTACGCGCTGGTCGCCGGCTTCGGCGATAACTCAAAATTTGTCATCAGTGGAAACCAACTGCTTGCGGGCCCATCGTTCAGCGGGGGCGCGGGAT
>Ga0137340_1000377_pt1 | contig 10020 bp, 8 predicted proteins | sample EasRivERMLT400_2_FD_102295 | JGI IMG/M metagenome (GOLD analysis project Ga0137340, IMG submission 102295) | Soil microbial communities from meander-bound floodplain in the East River, Colorado, USA - East River MetaG ERMLT400_2 | ecosystem: Environmental > Terrestrial > Soil > Floodplain ...
ACCCGCGCATTTATTTAACGACGGTGAAAAAATTCGTCGGCGACGACAACGGCCACGTCAAGGAACTCGTCAGCGTCGAAATCAAGTGGGAGAAGAACGACAAAGGCCAATTTATTCCCAAAGAAGTTCCGGGCACGGAGAAAACGCGCCCCGCTCAACTCGTCCTTCTTGCCATGGGCTTTCTCGGTCCAGAACAACCTTTGCTCGAGCAACTCGGAATCGAGCGCGACCCGCGCACGAATATCAAAGCCGACTACGGCAAATATTCCACGAGCATTAAAGGCGTGTTCGCCGCCGGCGATTGCCGTCGAGGCCAAAGCCTCGTGGTCTGGGCCTTCAACGAAGGCCGCGGCGCCGCGCGCGAGTGCGACCGCTATTTAATGGGCTACACCAACCTCCCGTAGCAGCCGACGTCAGTCGGCTCTAACTTGCGTTTGGTTGAGCCCGCCAATAATCCGGCAGCCCGGGTTTGGTCTGGATCAGGATCTCGCGAATCGCAGTTCGCTTCGCGGACGGAATGTTTTTGAAGTCGGTGTTGGAGTCGTTGCCGTTGAGGATGTCCCAAAGCCGCTTGTAAAGAACGTCCTTCAACTGCGACGGAAGCGTGTCAAACGCTTCCGAGTAGATGAGATAACTGCACGGATACTTGAAGAGCCGTGCTTGCAGGTCAAAGTCGCGCAGGGAGCGGCCCTGCCTGTCCTTCGGCCCGCGCGCGGCAAAGTTCTGTGAAAATTGAGTGTTCCCCTTCACGGGTTTGGCGAGCTTCGTCTCGTCCGTGAAGAGCGTGTAGCGCAGGAACGCGTCGACCTTGCTCTTCTGATAATTAAGATGCCCGAACTGCTCGAGCGCAATGCGCGCTTCGTAGTTCATGCGCGTGATGTAATTGTGCATGTGCGATTGGTGCTCCAACACCATCAGCGCAACGATGTCGCTCGACGCGGCGGGATACTCCTCCGCCGCGAAGAACTCGCTGAGGTCGGAAAGGTCGCCCGAGCCCTTGCCGGTTTTTTCGAGTTGGTCGTAGGCCTCGTAGCCAATCAGGTTGCCGCGATGCGACTCGCCGCTCGCGCTGCCGGTCACGTACCAACCGCCCCAGCGCTCCAGCAAAGGCGTGCGGTGCGTCACCAGTGACGTGCCGCGGGTGAGGTCGACTGTGCCGTTGTCGTCGCACGCAAACGAGCGGATGAGATGACCCGGCACACCGAGGCTCTTCGTCGAAGCGTGGCATTCAAGGCACTGGTCCGTCCGGACGAATTTCGGGATCGAGCCGCGCTGTTGCGCGACCGTGTAAAACACCGCGCCAAGCTTCGGGTCCACTGATGAGACTTCCAGCATCGGCGAGCCGTGAACATAGCCGATGTACACGTCGTCGCTGAAATAAAGCGCGCGCGGTCTCGTCGGCGAGATGCGCTCGCGTTGAAAAGATGTTTTGGAGAACACGAGCATTTGCGAGTTCGTGTCGACCTTGAGTTCGCGCAACAGCGCTGTCAGGAAGCCGTGCTCGGGATCGAACGGCAGTTTCACATCGCCTTTTTCGATGCGCTTTTGCAGGCGCGGGATCGGCCCGTCCGCTTCCGATTTGCTGTACGCAATCGTGTCTTCGTCAAAGGGAGTGATGTGGGTCGATCCTTGAAAATCGTCCGCCGTCGCCGCAACCACCGTCAAAATAATAAAAGCGCAAAACCTAAGCATAAACTTCCGAAAACCTTAGCAGAACTCAGGCGCGAGCGCTGAACATTTTTTGCAAAAAAGTGTTCAGGAATTGTGGACGCGAGTGACGCTAGGGCGCGTAAGCGCGGTAGATGCGCTGGTTGAAAGAGGACGCGTTGAAATCGATTCCCCCAAACTGGTTGATACAACCCGCCAAAGGGCGGTAATGTCGGAATTTGGATGAATGGTTCATCCAAACACAGGAAAGGAGATTACCATGGCAACGTATATCATGTTGGGCAAGTACACGACGGAGGGAATCAAGGGTGCGTCGGCTGACCGGACAAAGAAAATTCAAGACCTGATCCAGAAATGCGGCGGGACGGTGGAAGCGATGTTCGCGTTGCTGGGGGAGTATGACCTGGCCTTCCGCGTGAGTTTTCCCGGTCCGGCCGAGGCAATGAAGGCTTCTTTTGCGGTCGCTAGAGCCACCGGCATTTCACTGTCCACACATGCGGCTGTTCGCGTGGAGGAGTTCGACAAGCTGATCAGCTAGCGCGAGACACGAGGCGCGGGGGTGAAGTCAGGTTGTGTCTGGACTGGCGGGGTTGAACTTCCTGGTTCAGCTTCTGATTGGTTTTTCTATCGCGGCGCCAGTCAGGCCGATGGGTGTGCTCTGCATTCGCCGCTTGGAAAACATTACAATGTTCAGAACCGACCCTTTTCGGAACAGTCACGGCAATCGGAATTCGTCCTGCATCGTCGTCAGAGTCCACTTCATAAGAGCTTGTATGGGATCGCTCCCTTAAGTTAAGTGATGTTAAAGTCTTTAATGTGTTCTCGCGCAAACTCGACCGCAAGTTTGCTGAGTCGATCGGGACTTGCGTAGAACTCTTTATCAAGTGGTTCCAGCACGCGTTTGAAGCGGTTCGGTTTGTCTAAGTCAGCCCACTTGTCACTTGGACGATCCTGAAGGAACGTTTCTCGTTCAGCTTGTGTCCGTGGAACACTACCATCTGGAAAGACGGAACGCGCTTTTGCAAGCAGGCTATAAATGTGCAATGCCCCAATGCGTTCAAGTCCATTGAGGGCGTCCGTCGCAAAATCGCCTGAAGTATTTGTAAAATAGCCGTAAAACCCACCGTTATTCACGTTCGTATGCAACTGATACACAGCCACAAACTGACGCTCTGCTTCCGTAAGTGCGCCCACACCTCGCTCGACTGTGCGCACGATAAGAGGCAGTGCCAACCCAGTGTATGCTCCGATTTCGTCGCTGTTGCGTATTATCTCTTCCGCTTTGCTTGGCATATTGTGTCCTCGGGTTATTTGCCCATAAAGGCCTTTACGAATTCCAGTAACTCTGGCGCGTCTTCATACACTTCCTGAGCTGCCTCCCAGATTTTTTGGTGATTCGCTGTGTCCGTCCTCACTGGTCGATCCATGTTCCTGCGGGCTATCTGCTCAAGCCAGCGAGCGGTATATTTTTCATGTTCCAATTTCGTCAATGCGATCGATGGAATCTCATCGGCGTGAACCTTCAAAGTTTCCGCAAACCGCTTTTCGATTAGATGATGTTTCTCTAGACTGCTCCCCACCGGAACCAGTCTCTCTAAGATCTTCCAAGGCCACACACCATATTTGCCTGCTTCCTTAAATCCCGCCAGTGCAATTCTCTCGCTGTGTGCTTTCGCAATGGGATCAATAATCTTCGTAACCCCACCGACAATGGTCATCGTGAATTTGCCGCCGACTAGAAGCCCTGCACCGCCGACAAAGGTCGTCCCACTAACGCTTTCGTACAGTATGATCGTGACTCGGTTTCCAAGTGGCGCAACTCTCCACGCAATATTAGCTGCGAGACCCGCAGCCTTTGAAATGCTCGCCGTCAAAGAGCCTTGGCTAAAATCGACGTTACCGCTCGGATCGATCCGGTTCACCGGATCAGCATGCGCAAACAGATACTTGTGCAACGACAGCGGGTCATTTTGGCTGCCTTCATATGAATCCATCGTCCAAAACCGTCCCGTGTTCGGCTTGAGATACCTCGCGCGCTCATAGCAGAGCCCCAAATCGAAGTCCCATTGCTCGCCACCAAAGAGATATGCAGTTTGGGGAACGCCGTTCGACTCGATCAGAGTGCCGTACGCGTCGTAGGTGAAGCGATTTACTAGGATGCCTCCACTGTTTGCCAGGAATCGGGTCGAACCTAAGCCATCGTATCCGAAGAAGTTTGTGCTGACACTCGGTTGACGTTGGCTGATGAGATCGAGGCCATAGGTGTAGGCCCGTGCCAAATTCGTTACCCCGCTGATAACGGTTAGTTCCTCCAGAACTTGCGCGTAGCCGGTCAAATTGCGGTCGTCGACGAGATACAGAGTATTCGTGCTGCCGACCTTCTTGCTGATTCGATCTCCTGCAGCGTTGTAAACAATGATCACGCCGCCGTTGTTGGCGTTGGTCAAACGATTGGCGTAATCGTATTGGTAAGCAACGCTCGCCGAGGTCGTCGTATTCCCGTTGTTGTCGTAGGAGTCAATCGTGAGCCAATCATTGGTGTTGTACGCCAGGGTGTGATTCGTGATACCGGCAACTGTTGAGCTGCGATTCGTTCGATTGCCGACGATGTCGTATTTGTAGCCGATTGTTCCGATCGGCGTCACGCCAGCGATCACTTCACTGGTCAGCCGATAAAGTTGGTCGTATCCCCACGCGTTTGTCCGCCAGCCATTCAGGTTGGCAATGAGATTCGTTCGGTTTCCTTCCCCTCCCAATCGATAAGCGAAGCTGGCATTTGTGGTCGTGTTCAGTTTCCAGAAGACATTGGTTAATCGATTTCGAGCGTCGTACTGCCACAAGTTTGTGACGGAGTTTGGATATTTGAGTGCCGCCAGATTCCCGACCACGTCGTACTGATACGCCGTGTTCTTGATGCCGGTGAGTCGATGATCGACGACGTTCGTCAACCGACCCAGTGCATCATACTGGTAATCAATGCTTGTCCCACCGGGGGTCGACGATATCACGTTGGTCAGGTTTCCAGCGACATCATACTTATAATAAAGGGAACCCACAGGCCCAGTATTCGTTTTAAGCCGATCGCGATTGTCATAGACGAAGCTCCACGAACCGCTCGCATCGGTGCGATTGGTTAACCTTCCTGCGGCATCATATGCGTAAGTCTCCAGTACGGTATCCACCACCCGTGGCTCGCTCGCGCTGACGGATGCTGCGACACTGAGAGACACCACGACTGCACCGAAGAATTTCATAGCTGCCACCTTTCGTTGTTCACGCACGAGTTTCACAACCTTCGCTGGGTGTAATGCGAAGAGTCTCGGGCGTGGGCAGGCGCAGCTACAAGCGGAAGTGTTTATCTAAATCGGCCATTGCTTAGCTTTTTCGGACTTTCTTTAGCTTTTTCGGACATCCACGCCCCGGCAACATGATTTCGGGTCGTGGATCCCGTACACGCTTGAAGAACCTACAGAAGCTCGACTCTCAGTTATTGGATAACACGCGGCTTCAGCGTACGAATTTTGAGCGTGACTCACCGGGCTGAAGCGGCGGTGTTAAGGAGCGGAAAATTGAGATGCGCCCGGCGTTTCAAGTCACGGCATGATTTTGGTGAGGCGTTTGATTTCTTTTTTTACCAACTTGGTGATGCGGTATTTTGCGAAGTAAACTTCGGCCAGTTTTGCGCCGATGCGCTCGGCAACAAGACGGGCGGGAAGTTCGTTGAGGACGTGCAGGGCGAAGAGTTGGTATTGACGCGGGGTCACCCGGGTCTTGATATTCTGAAGCGCCACTTCGAGGAGGTTGCGCTCCTATTCAGCGTCCCAGGTTTCATCCAGGTTAAAATCGTTTGGGGCCGGTTGTTGCTCGATGGTCGCGGTATCAAGGGGTTGTTCGCGTGGAAGTTTTTGGCCGTCGCGCGCACGACGGCGTAAGCGGTGGGAGTGGTTACAGGCATGACACCGGGCTTGTCGCGGTGGAAAAGTAGATCAAGCCGCGCAAAAGATTGAAGCCCCCTCTGCGGGCGGTTGTGTCGGGAATCTGGATGTGGCTGAGCTCCGAGAGTCGAAGGAGGCTCAAGTCCGAGAGGCGCACAACCGCCCGGCTTCGTTCCAGGGTACGCAACCGATCGCCAGGAAAGAGGACCTGATTCGTGTAGGCTGGATCCCATGCCACCGAACCCGAGCGCGACACCACAGCCCGACCCTCGATCTCAATCAGGGTGGCATTCGCGCTTCCATTTGCTGTCCAGATCGAAAGTGGGAGCACGAGGGATCCGATTATGAACAACGCCAGCAGCCAAATGCCGCGCCAACCCGACGTAATTACGTCGTGCGACGGGCGTTGCGCGCGCAAGGGTACGACATGGCTCATGTTGTAGCTGTCGGGAGTACGCGACAGCCAACGGGGTTTTTATTGGTCTCAGCAGGATTTTGAAATGCAAAGGAATGAGGCGCGCCTGTAACAGCGATGGGTTTGGGAACCCTCACTCTGACCCTCTCCATCAGGATTGAGCGGGAACTCAGGTCGATGGCCCTCTATAAAGTCGTGTCTGTTACCACACTAGTGAGCTTCGAGCCAGTTTTTGCCTGTGCCCATCTCGACGGTGATGGGGACGTCGAGTTTGATCGCGTTTTTCATCTTGTCCTCGATCATCGGCAGGACTTCGGCGCGTTCGGACTCGTGGAGGTCGAAGACGAGTTCGTCGTGGACGGTGAGGAGCATGCGGGTGCGGAGTTTGCGGAGGTCGAGGTCGCGCTGGATGTTGACCATGGCGAGTTTGATCATGTCCGCGGCGCTGCCCTGGATGGGCGCGTTGATGGCGTTGCGTTCGGCGGCATTGCGGATGGTCGCGTTGGAGGAGGTAATGTCGCGCATGTAACGGCGGCGGCCCGTGACGGTTTCGACGTAACCGTTTTTACGCGCGAACTCGATGGTGTCGGTCATGTATTTTTTGATCGCGGGAAATTGGGCGAAGTATTCGTCCATGATCGCCGCCGCCTCCTTGCGCGGAATGGTCAGGCGCTGCGCGAGACCGAACGCCGAGATGCCGTAGGCGATGCCGTAGTTGACCATCTTGGCTTTGCGTCGCATTTCGGAGGTGACGTCGTCGAGACCGACGCGGTAGACGCGGGCGGCGGTGGCGGTGTGAATGTCGATGTCGCGCGCGAAGGCGTCGAGCATGGTAATCTCCCGGCTCAGCGCGGCGATGATGCGCAGTTCGATTTGCGAGTAGTCGGCGGAGAGCAACGTGTAGCCCTCGCCACGCGGGATGAAGGCGCGGCGAATCTCGCGGCCCTGTTCACTGCGGATCGGGATGTTCTGGACGTTCGGATTCTGGGAATTGAGGCGGCCAGTGGACGCGCCCGTCTGGTTGAAGGTCGTGTGGATGCGGCCGGTCTTTGGCCAGATCGCGTTCGGCAAAGTATCGACGTAGGTCGATTTGAGTTTCGTAAGAACGCGGTACTCGAGAAGGAGGCGGACGATTTCATGGTCGGGGGCGAGCATCGCGAGAGTTTGCTCGTCGGTCGCGTAAAGGCCGGTCTTCGTCTTTTTTGGTTTCTCGCAGATCTTCAGGATGTCGAAGAGGACTTCGCCAAGTTGTTTGTTCGAGTTGACGTTGAACTCGCGGCCGGCAAGGCGACAAATGGACTTCTCGATGTCCACGATTTGCTTGCCGATCTGGATTCCGTAATCGGAGAGCGCATTGAAATCGACTTTGATGCCTTCGTGCTCGATCTCGACGAGCACGGAAACGAGAGGAGCCTCGATTTCGTGATAGACGCGCAACTGGCCGCGCTTTTCCAGGAGCGGCTCGAGAACCGGGCGAAGCTGGAGGGCGAGATCGACGCGCTCGCAGGCGCGATCCGCGATGTGCGGATCGAGGAAGGCGCCAAGTTCGAGTTGCCCCTCAGCTTTCTCGGGCGGCGGCGTGAGCGCGTAACCGATATACGTCTCGGAGAGATGGGCAAGCGAGTGGCGCATGTCGGGCTCGACCAGCGCGTGAACGAGCGCAGTGTCGAAGAGTTTGCCTTGGGGCGTGACGCCGTGCCACTTGAGGACGGTGAAGCTGGATTTGAGATCGTGGCCGGCTTTTTCGAGGCCGGCGTTTTCGAGAAGCGGGCGAAACAACGCCAGTGTTCCGTCGGCAATCGGGACGTAGGTCGCGGAATGATGCGCGAGTGAAAAGACGAGGCCGCGAAGAGCGGCCTGCTTGAGATCGTCACCTGAAAAATCGGCGGCGAAACAAATTGATTTCTGGCTCGCGAGTTCAGCGGCGAGTTTCTGCTGCGCTTCGCGGGTCGCGGCGGTCGTGTAGGTGTGCGGGATGTCGGCGCTGATGCGGAGGGGAATTTCAGATTTGAGATTTGAAATTTCAGAGGGAGCTTCGGGAGCTGCGGTCGGCGACGGAGCGCCGACCCTACCGGCGGAATCCTCTTGCGGTCGGGGACGGCCCGCCGATGACCCTACCGGCGCGGAGGGCGGCGCGTAACCACGGCCCGCGCGGAAACTCTCGCCGAAGAGGCGTTTGCCGATCGAGTTAAATTCGAACTCGGCACAGAGTTGCTTTACGGCGTCTTCGTTGATCTGTTGGAGCGCAAATTTTTCGAGGTCGAGATCGCAGGGTGATTCGCAGTTGATCGTGGCGAGGCGTTTTGACAGGAGTGCGTTGTCGCGATGAACTTCGAGTGACTCCTTGAGTTTGCCTTTGAGTTCGCTGGTTTTCGCCAGGAGGTTTTCGACGGTGCCGTACTGGGTGATGAGTTTGGAGGCGGTCTTTTCACCGATGCCGGGGACGCCGGGGATGTTGTCGGAGGTGTCGCCCCAAAGCGCGAGGATGTCGATGACCTGTTCCGGTTTTTGAATGCCCCATTTTGCGAGCACTTCCTTGACGCCGAGGACTTCGACGGCGTCGCCCATGCGCGAGGGTTTGTAAATGAAAGTGTGTTCATCGACGAGTTGGCCGAAGTCCTTGTCCGGCGTGACCATGTAGGTGTCGAAGCCCTGCTTTTCGGCCTTGCGCGCAAGTGTGCCGATGATGTCGTCGGCTTCGTAGCCGTCGCATTCGAGCACGGGAATGTTGAAGCCCTCGATCATGCGGCGCACGTGAGGCATGGCGGCGCTGAGATCTTCGGGCATGGCTTCGCGCTGGATTTTGTAGTCGGCGAAATCCTTGTGGCGTTGGGTGGGCGCGTCGGTGTCGAAAGCGACGGCGATGTGCGTCGGTTTTTGGTTGTTGAGGATGTCGAGGAGGGTGTTGGTAAAGACGTAGAGCGCCGAGGAGTTTACGCCCTTCGACGTGTAGATCGGCTTGGCAATGAGCGCGAAGTGCGCGCGATAGACGAGCGCCATTCCGTCGAGCAAAAAGAGCTTCTTCGGCACAGTGCAATTTTAGGGGAGTTAAATGAGAGAATCCAGAATTCAGAAGAGAAATAAGGAATGCAGGAAGGGAGGAATGTTTTAACCGAAGGGGAGACCCAGCTAGGGATTAACCACGGAGACACAGAGACGCGAAGAAGGAGGGGCGAAAGTCGAGGTAACCCGCGGGGCGACCAGTGAGGTCATACGAAATACTTACCGGTTTTGATTCTCCGAGGCATTCTCGATGATCTCTCGGCTGGCGAGGGAAGCCTCCCGCGCCTTTTGGCCATGCGGATGGTAGCGCAGGTGAAGCCTCCATCGGTCAGCGCCGCGTGGTGGAGTAAGGTGGATTGTGTTTGTCTGGCCCGGAGAGAGTGTATGGGCACTAGCGGCCCCCCTCGATTGCGAGGAAGCGAAGTGCCAGCCTTGAATGGTTGGAACCTGTGTCTGAAAATAGAAGTAGTACGGTTCCATCGCGGTGTTGGCCACGCAAAACCAGGCGATCGGCTTGCCGCCGGCGGTATTGGTACGGCTAAGCAATGACAGTGCGACTGGAGTCGCGAACTCGGCAGTTATGGCGGGCGTCGCGAGGAATGTCGCGATGACAACCATCCAAAGCACCAGAAGCGTTTTCATAGTTATGTTAGTCTATTTTTTCCAAGCGCAGGGATTGATTGGTATTCTTGGTGCCGACGTAGACTCCAGGTGTGGCAATGTTGGTGAAACGCATGGCACCTGACTGCCAGACGATTAATAGCGCATCGCGAGCGATCGCCCATGGGCGGACATCGCCGTTAGCGGTGACGAACGAACCGTCAGGCCGAAGCGTTAGCAGGTGGGTATCCTTGCCTGCCTCGATCAGCCTATAGCGTCCGGGGACTTCGCTCTCGGGAAGAGTGGCAAAAGGCGAAGGCTGATCCTGGCCCGATTGGGCGATCACGGACGCGCCTGCACCGGAACGGCCCGCAGCGTCGGCGGCCTGGCGGCGCAAGG
>Ga0137340_1000379_pt1 | contig 9970 bp, 9 predicted proteins | sample EasRivERMLT400_2_FD_102295 | JGI IMG/M metagenome (GOLD analysis project Ga0137340, IMG submission 102295) | Soil microbial communities from meander-bound floodplain in the East River, Colorado, USA - East River MetaG ERMLT400_2 | ecosystem: Environmental > Terrestrial > Soil > Floodplain ...
CGGCAGTGGTTCATGAAGTCCGGGTCCTGCCTGGCTGCTCGTGCAACACGCCACGCAGGACCCGGACTTCATGAACCACTGCCGCGGGCTGATGGAGCGCGCCGTCAAAGACGGCGAAGCGTCGCCAAAAGATTACGCATTCCTCGTTGACCGCGTGCGCCTCCAGCGCGGCAAAATGCAACTCTACGGGACACAGTTTATCCGGGACTCCCAGGGCCGTTTGATTCTCCAGCCGCTGAAAGACCCCGAAGCAGTTGACGAGCGCCGCCACAAAATGGGAATGGAGCCGCTGGCCAATTACGAAGCGGAACTGCGAAAGTTTTACAATGCGAAGTGACTGCGGTCACTTCGCCCCGGGGTCGCTATTCTTCGACGATCTGGTAGAAAGCCTGGGCCTGGAAAGCCGCGCCTGTGTCGAGGTATGTTACGGTGGCGCCGGTCGCCCCGCCGGCTGGATAGCCGGTTTCAACCGGAATCCAGGGATCATTCAAAGAGAGTTTCACGTTGATGGTATAGGTTTTCCCCGCGATCGAATTCCACGTCAGCGAAAAGTTCGAGGCAATATCGAACATGGCGTTGGTCACGCGGATCGGGATGCGAAACGATTTGGCCGGCACCGGCACGGTGCTGTTGAAGCCGTTGGCGCTCAGGTAAAAATCGTCAAACAAAACCTGGTTCACTCCCTGCCCGGCGTCGAAGGAGCAGAGAAAAACGTAGATGAGGTTGGTGAGCGGCGCGCCGAGCGCGGGATCGATTCTCACGGCATCGCGATCCGCCACATAATCCGTAAACAAAGTTGTGCGGCCCACGGCGCCTTCTTCAGCGATATGAACCGAGTAATGGTCCCCGCCGTTTTGCACCCCGCCCACGACGTCGAAGGACCGGTTTTCGGCATCGATCCACACGTTGTAAACCTTGCCGGGCTCGATCGTGTCGGGCATGGGGTTATAGGCGCCCCCCACGCCGTTGCGCGCCGACACAGTAACGTTCGCGGTCCCGGCGGTGCGGTCGACGCGGACATAGGGCCCGATGTTCAAGTCAAAATCATCGTTGAAACGAATTGGTCTCTCTGTGAGGCCCACGGTAGTGCCAATCGTGCTGGCAGGGTCGGCGACGTTCACGCGGAAGAACAGCGTTGCGCTTTGACCCTCCCTTACTGTCAGAGAGGTCAAACGAATAGCAGCAAGGTCGTCGCCGCTGCTGTAACCCAGGACGTGATTCGTGCCCGTATTCACCCTCGTAAATACTCCCTCGGGGTTGAGCCAACTGCCCTGGGGCGGAAGTTCAAAGTTCTCGACCAACCGCCAGTTCGGCGCCACTCCAGTCAGAACCACGACCGATACCTGGGCCGTCAGGGACTCTGCGCCGCGTGTTGCCGTCAGCGTGTAAGTCGTGTTCTGGTTGACCGTCGTCTCGATGCTTCCCACACCAAACAGGCTGCTCCCCGTCACATCGCCGATGCCGGGACTGATCGAGAGCGTCGCGTCTTTGCTTGCGTCCCAGCGCAGCGTGACACGATCTCCCTGCGCCACCGTGCCGAAGTCCGCGGTGAAGGTTTTGATTTCCAATGGCAGCGCGGGCCCTCCAATTCTCGGAACGCCATTCGCCATTACGTCGTTGATTTCCGCCTCGCTGAGCGCTCGCTTCCACACGGCTACTTCATCGATCAAGCCAGTGATCCAATGTGACGGTGATGCGCGCAGGATGCCCCCGATAGTCGTATCGTTCACGTTCCACGCGCCCGCCGCTTTTGCGGGAATCGCCAGTGGATCGGCCACGCCATCGATGTAAATCGTGCGGCTTCCGTCGTCTTGTTGCACGAATGCAAAATGATGCCACTCGCCATTCAACGGTTGCGCGGACGTACGAATGTGGGTCACTTCGGTCCAGCCAGCCTGCCGGAAAAATACGTCCACACTATTATCGCTAGCGGCGCTGTGCGTGCCAAGGTTGAACAACGGATTGCTGTTGGTGGTGTTGCCTTCGGAGAAGAACCGCAGGTCGGTCTGCCCGGTCCCGGTGGCATTGATCCACAGCAGAATGGTGAGAGCGGGATGTTTGTTGATCGGCAGGTTGTCCCCCGCAGCGTGGACGCGGCTCAGTAATGTTTGCCTTGCATTGGCGAAGCTGAAGCAGTTGCTCGCGTAACCGACGACCAGGTCGGCGGCGGTCAGGTTGTTCAAATTCATGTCGTAGCCGCTCACTACGTCGGGCGTCTTGGTTCCTTGCACCACATCGAGTGGCCAGTGCGACACGAGATCGTTGGTCAGGCTCTGGCCTGAAACACGCTCCGTCGTCGTAGCGATCAGCAGGAGAGCAGTTGCAGTAAGTACAGACCAATTGCGGCAATGGAGAAGAAGTTGCGTCTTCATAACTTTCGGGCTTCAAGGCCGAAAGTAGGATAAAATTGTTTTCGTGCATAGAACTTTTTTACGGAGACCCGTCCGTTTGGTTGCTCAGGCTTGACAAAACGCGGTTGTAGATCCATTGTATCTACAGCATGAAGACATTGGTCCAGCGCTGGGGTAACAGTTTGGCGGTGCGCATTCCCAAAACCTTTGCCGAGGAAATCTCCGTGCGTGAAGGTGACGAAGTTGAAATGACGATCACGCGAGGCCGGTTGGTGGTCGTCCCGCGCCCGGCGCCTGAATACGATGTGAGCGACCTCATCAAAGGGATTCATCAAAACAATACGCACAAGGAAGTTGCAGTTGGAGACCGCCGCGGGCAGGAGGCCTGGTAATGCCGCGCCGTTATGTGCCGGCGCGCGGCGATGTTGTGTGGCTTCATTTCACGCCCCAGGCTGGACACGAACAGGCAGGTCGCCGACCGGCCGTCGTGCTCTCTCCGGAAAGTTACAACGACAAAACAAGTCTTGCCCTCTTCTGCCCGGTGACAAGCCAGGTCAAAGGTTATCCTTTTGAAACCCTGTTGCCGCCGGCATTGCCGGTACGCGGAGTCGTATTATGCGACCAGATCAAGAGCCTCGACTGGAGCGCCAGAAAAGCTGAGTTCATTTGTCAATTACCAGAAGATACCCTGGCGGATGTGATGGCTAAATCGCGCGCGTTGCTCAAGTGATTGAGGTTTGACGATTGGCGGACGGGGTTTCACGCTGGAGCGATGAAACGCAATTGGTTCATTTGTGGGACGGTCGTGATGGCAGTGTCGGTCTGCGCGTCATTCGTTGCGCGTGCCGCGGACGCGGAATGGAAGACGCTGCCGCTGATCAAGGACGGGAAAGTTGATCCGGCGTGGGTCCATGTGGGTTACGGCGGCTTCGTCGTTGACGACGGCGCATTGCGGACTGAGTGCGATCCCAAGGGCCTTGGACTGTTGGTCTACTCGAAGGAGCGCCTGGGCAATTGCCAGCTTCGCGTCGTGTTCAAAACGAAAGATGAGCGGGCGAACGCAGGTGTGTACGTGCGGATCGCCGATGGAATTTTGGAGCAGGCCGGCAAACCGGGCGCGGCGTTCAATCGCGACGCAAAAGGAACGCCCTCTCCCGAGTCGATGGAGAAGATGAAAGCATCGGCCGAGCAGGAAGAGGGGCCATGGTTCGCGGTGCATCGTGGTTATGAAGTGCAGATCGCTGGCGGAGGAGACGCGTTCCATCGCACGGGCTCGATCTACTCGCTGGCGCCGTCATCGGCCGCGCCGAAAAAATTCGGCGAATGGCAAACGATGCTCATCACGCTGGAGGGCAATCGCATCCTTGTCGATCTGGACGGCCAACGCGTCGCGAGTCTGGACACCGCGAGTCCGACGTTGCCGGAGCGCAAGCAATGGCACGAACCCAAACGCGAACCGAAACGTCCCGAGGCCGGCTACATCGGCCTGCAGAATCATGATCCCGGCGATGTCGTGTGGTTCAAGGAAGTGAGCGTCAAGGCGTTGAAATAACGCGGGCTTCCCGGACCCTTTCACTGCGTTTTCGATTCAGCATTGAACCGACTCACCGCAGCGCGTATTTAAGCCGCACATGGTTAAGAAAACTGCGGGCGGCAAGTCAGCCAAACCAAGGCCGACATCGGTGGTAACGGGTGGGGCGGGGTTTTTGGGGTCGCATCTGGTCGATCTACTCATCGAACGCGGGCATCGGGTGATCGCGATCGATAATTTTGTCACCGGGAGCGTTGCGAACATCGATCACCTCGGGGGCAATCCCAATTTCAAATTCATCCAGCAGGATGTGACCGAGTTCATCTTTCTGCATGAAGCGGTGGATTACGTGTGGCACTTCGCGTCACCCGCCAGTCCGATCGATTATTTGGAACTGCCGATCCAGACGTTGAAAGTGGGGTCGCTCGGAACGCACAAGGCGCTCGGGTTGGCGAAGGAGAAACGCGCGAGATTTCTGCTCGCCTCGACTTCGGAAATTTACGGCGACCCGCTGGTGCATCCGCAAACGGAGGATTACTGGGGCAACGTGAACACGATCGGCCCGCGCGGTTGTTACGACGAGGCGAAGCGTTTTGCGGAAGCGATGACGATGGCCTATTGGCGCGAGCACAAGGTCGAGACGCGCATCGTGCGCATTTTCAACACGTACGGCCCGCGCATGCGATTGAACGACGGGCGCGTGGTGCCGGCGTTTGTGAGCCAGGCGCTGAAGAACAAACCGCTGACGGTCTTCGGCGACGGCAGGCAAACGCGAAGTTTCTGCTATTGTTCTGATCTCATTGAGGGGATTTACCGGCTCATGATGAGCGAGCATTGGGAGCCGGTGAACATCGGCAACCCGCACGAAATGACGATGCTCGAGTTTGCGCGGGAAATTATTCGAGTGACCGGGTCGCGCAGCCGGATCGTGCACAAGCCGTTGCCACAGGATGATCCGAAGCAGCGTCGGCCGGATATCACGCGTGCGCGTAAATGGCTCGGATGGGAACCAAAGGTACCGCTCGCCGAAGGGTTGGAACGGACGATCCGATACTTTAAACCGAGAGTGTGAGCTGGGTATCTGGCGGCGCGCTTGAGGACAGCGCGCCCTACCCACGGGCGCGGGGAAATTCCACGCAAAGAATTTGCAGAAATTTGGAGCGGTCGTAGCGTGAAAATGACCGCGGAATTTTTTTTTGTGTTTGACCCACGGTTGTAACTCTAGTAGTCAGCACGGATTCCGCGCGGTACCCCGGGTGAATGCAAAGGCTATTGCTCACCCTGACGCCGGCGCAAAAAAGAATGCTACAGACAAAGTCATTTTTGGCCGTCGATTTCGGCGCTGCGACCATCAAGGTCGCGGAGTTCGAGATGAACGAAGCGGGCGGCCTTTTCATGCGGGATTGGGGCACCAAATCCCTCGGACAGGAAGGCGTGCAGGAAGCCACGCGGGAAAGCGCTATGTTGCGTGGCCTGCAGGAGTTACTAGCGGAAAAGCGCTTTTCGTCCAGGAACATCAACGTGTGCGCCCCGGGGTTCCACACGTTCTCAAAATTTGTAAAGTTACCGCCGGTCGACACCTCAAAAGTCACGCAAATCATCCAGTACGAGGCGCAACAAAACGTCCCGTTCCCGCTCGAGGAAGTTGTGTGGGATTACCAGATTCTGGGGGCTACTGCTACCGGCGAATTGGAAGTCCTGCTGGTTGCCATCAAGTCGGATATTGTCGAGGGACTTTTCCGCGTCGCTGACAACGCCGGATTGCGGCTCCACCTGGTGGATGTCTCGCCGGCGGCCTTGTGCAACGCGTTTCGCTACAATTATTCCGATCTCGAAGGTTGCACGATGCTCCTCGATATCGGGGCCAAGACCAGCAACCTGCTTTTCTTCGACAAGGGGAGCGTTTACTCGCGCGGCATCAACATTGGCGCGAACTCCATCACGCAGGATTTCGCGAAGGAAGCCAAGCTGCAGTTCCCCGAAGCGGAGGCAATCAAGATTCAGCAGGGGTTTGTGAGCCTGGGCGGCGCTTACGAAGAACCGGATAATCCGCACCAGGCGGCCATTTCGAAAATCGCGCGGCAGGTAATGACGCGCCTGCACATCCAGGTAAACCAGACGATCCAGTTTTATCGCGGGCAGCAGGGCGGCTCGGTGCCGGTGCGGCTCTTCCTTTCAGGCGGCGCGGCGATCATGCCTTACACGGCGCAGTTCTTCGCCGAGAAGCTGAACTTGAGCGAGGTCGAATATTTCAACCCGCTGCGCAACGTCGATCTCGACCCGCACATGAATCGCGAGGAGCTGGCGAAAGTGGCGCACTCGTTCGGCGAGGTTGTTGGATTGGGATTGCGCAACCTCGCGCATTGCCCGGTGGAGTTGAACCTGATGCCGAAGAGCATCCTTCAGCGCCAGCAACTCAATCAAAAGAAACCTTACTTTGCGGCCGCCATTTGCTCGTTGATCCTGATAGTGTTCGCATTCGGCTGGTTTTACCAGCGCGTCGCGGCGGAGAAGACCAAGGCCTTGCAGGAATTGCAGGCGAAGGTCGATCCCCTGAAGCGCGACGAGCAGGCGTTGACCAGGGTCATGCGCGATCTGACGACTGCCGAGAGTGACGTCGACCAGTACGGCGCGTGGATGGAGCAGCGCTTTTATTGGGCGACACTTCTTTCGCAGTTGCGGGAAGCGTTGATCGCGGTTGAGGACAAAACCGAAAAGGAATTCAACGCCAAGACCGGCGTGTGGATTGAGAAGCTGACGCCGATGTCGTCGACAACGAACAGCAGTTTGTCATCAGGCCTTGCGGCCAATACGCAAAGCGGGGCTCCGGCGGCGCCCTCGCCAAGGGCCGCAGGCAAGCGTGGGCGCAAAGCGTCCGCCGTCTCATTCACGAACGCCCCCGCGGCCGATGTGCTGTTGCTCACGTGCCGCGCTGTCAACATGAGCAAAATTAAACCCACAGCCAACGCGAGCATCGCTTATGCGATCGATTCAGAACTCAAGGCGCGCACTAATCTCTTCGCTACGAACGGCGTCACCCTTGGCAATATTTCGGAAGACCCATTAACTGTCACCGTCGACTTCACAGTGAAACTCAACCGGGAGGCCGCGCAGTAATATGGGCTGGGTAAAGAGAAATCTGTTTTTGGTCATCGGCGGTCTCCTGGCGATCGCATTGCTGGGCCTGGGCGGTTTCTACTTCTGGACCAACCGGCAAAAGAACAAACAAATCGAAACGCAGTTGGAGGAAAACAAGGCGGACTTGACGCGCCTGGTGAACCAGGCCCCAACCCCCAACGCGACGAACATTGCGCGCGCCAAACAGGAGGTCCAAACCGCCCGCACCGCCGTCGAGCAGGCCAAACTGTTCTTTTCGCCGATTCCTTTTCAGCCCGTCACCGGCCAGGCTTTCAAGTCGTTGCTCGACCAGACGATCTTCGACCTCCACCGAAAATCCGAGGTCGCGAGCGTTGCTCTGCCGAGCAAGGATTACGCGTTCACGTTTGCTCACCAGAAGACGCAACTACAATTTCCGGCTGAAGCATTCCCGGCCCTTCCGCAACAACTTGCTGAGATCCGCGAAATCTGCGGAATCCTTTTCGATGCCAGGGTGAATCGCTTGATCACCATTCGCCGATCTCGCTTGTATGCGGACGAACCCCTCAGCCAGGTCGACCATCACGAACTGCAACCCGAAGTGAACGAGGCTGTCGGAATGGCGATTAATCCCTACGAGGTCACCGTGCATGCCTTCACCCCGGAGTTGGCCACGGCGCTTCAGTCCTTTTACAAATCGACCAACGGCCTGGTGGTGAAATCTGTTCAGGTCGAAGTGGCGCCCACCACGGCTGACCCGAATCAGCCTCCCGGAACTCCACCTCCGGTTGCGCCCGTGCCGCCAGTGACGCGCTCGATACCGGGTGCGGCCCGTGTCGGCGCGGCCGCCGCCGCCAAGCCCCAGGAAACGATCAAGACGGTGCTGAATGAACGACTGCTGAAGATCACGATGACGATCGACGTGATGCGGACGCGGCCCGCCAGCAGTGGCAAAAAGACATAACATGGATTCGGTCAAGAAATACGGCGAGATTATAAAACAGCACTATGAGAAGGTAATTCTCATAGCGGCGTTGGTCGGACTGGGTGTCGCCGTTTTCTATCTCTATAGCGAAACCCAAAAAGAGAAGGACAAGATTTCGGAGTTTTTCCAAGACGTGGGCCGGAGAGCGGTGAAACCCGTGCCGCCGGTGGACCTCACGAATTACACCGCCGTCATCAACAAAGCTCAGAACCCGCCGCCCCTGGATCTCGGTCTCCCGCACAACGTGCTCAATCCGGTGAAGTGGAAGCAAACGGGCAATGGCGATCTATATAAGGAAATCAAGGGAACGGAGTCGGGAATCGACCTGTTGGAGGTGACGCGGCACGCGCCGTTGAACTTCAGCATTCACTTCGAACGCGTGGCCGGGTCGGGGTATTGGATCAACATTACGAATGAAGTAGTGACCGGTTTTGGACGGCGGTTGGCGCAGTTTGCGACACTAAACTCCACTAACCTGAAAGTCTTCATCCTGCGCGAAGTCAAGGGATCGCCTGAAGAACCCACCGAACTTGTCCTTGAACTCAAGGAGACGGGCGAACGCGTCAGTATTTCCAAAGACAAACCTTTTGTCCGCGCCGAAGCTTACGAAGTCGATTTGCGATACCCTGTCGAGAACAGGAACTTTCCGAAGCTGCGCGTTGGCGCGACGCTTCGTTTGGGCGGTGACGAATACAGGATTGTCGCCATCAATCGGAACGAGATCGTATTTTTGGGCGACAACGATAAAAAACATTCAAAGCCGGTGGCGCGGCAGGAGGCGGCCAGTGCCGCCCCGACGAAGTAGCGCAATCAGAAGTCGACCATGTCTGAAACCCTAAAACCAACCCATGAAAGCAAAAATATATACGCTCTGTTGCGTACTTGTCACAGGCCACGTCACGGCGTGGGCGCAAGTGACACCCGCCCAGGACGCGGTCACTGAGAGTCTGCGTCGCGAGGCCGCGAAGATCGAACTTCGGCAAAAGCTCGTCGATGCCCAGGCCGCTCAAAAGAGGGGCGACATCAATGCGGCCGCCCGCCTGTACTCGGAGTCACTTTTGCTGACCAAGCGCATTGGCACGGGCGTCGAGGCCGAATACCAACAGGTGCTTACGGGGTTGGTCCAAACGCAATTGACCCTGGCCGAGTACGCGCAGCGCCGCGGCGAATTCGACCAGGCCGACCTCCACGCCAATGTTGTCCTCAAGGAAGATCCCAAAAACTCTACCGCGCTCGTTTTCAAGGCGGAGAACGCACGCATCCGCGCTGAGATGTCCGGCTTGATGCCCAGCCAGGACACGATCGCCCGCTTGCCCGAGGCGCACAACGACCGTGTGACTGCCGCCACCCATGTCCAAAACGGAAAAGTGCTCTTCGAAGCGGGCAAGTTTGACGAAGCCGATGTGCAACTCATCCAGGCCATCAAGATTGACCCGGCCAACACAGCCGCTTACACGTATCTGAACTTGATCCGCGAGCAACGTCACAAGCAGGAAAACGCCAAGCGCGAAAGTTGGTCCAAGGAACGCCTGCTCGAAGTCGACCGCGCCTGGAATCCTCCGCTAAAGCGGGACGCCCTCCTTTCCCCTAATCCGGTCCTGGGCAGTAATACCGTTTACACCAGCAAAGGCCGCCAGGCGATTTACTCCAAGCTCGACCGCATTCGCATCGACTCGCTCACCTACGATGGCCTGCCCCTCGGTGAAGTTGTCAAGAGCCTCTCAGAAGAGGCCCGCAGGCGCGACCCCGAGCGCCGCGGCATTAATATTATTGTTAGCGCAAACGCCGATCCACCCTCCGCTCCGCCCGCGCCAATCGATCCGGCGACAGGATTGCCGGTGGCGACAGGCGCCGTCGCGGAGCCGATCGACCTTGCGACGACCACTATCCGCATTGTGCCCCCGTTAACCGACATCACGCTCGGGCAGGCGTTGGACGCCATCCAAAAGGTTTCAGATCGGCCCATCAAGTATTCGGTGGAAGACTACGCCATTGTTTTCTCACCCA
>Ga0137340_1000381_pt1 | contig 9956 bp, 8 predicted proteins | sample EasRivERMLT400_2_FD_102295 | JGI IMG/M metagenome (GOLD analysis project Ga0137340, IMG submission 102295) | Soil microbial communities from meander-bound floodplain in the East River, Colorado, USA - East River MetaG ERMLT400_2 | ecosystem: Environmental > Terrestrial > Soil > Floodplain ...
ATCGCGCCGGACACCGGCTTCCCGCATGACCTGACCGACCTGTTTGGCCTGGAGGTCCTCGAATTCGACCCGTTGCCGCCCGGTGAGGACAACCATCTCACCCACAAGGGGCTGTTTACTGCGACCCACCTGCACCCGGCGCGGTTATGGTGCGATATCATCGAGCCGAAGGGATGCCAGGTCCTGTGCACGTTCGCCAAAGATTTTTATGCCGGACGCCCCGCCGTAACGACGAACGAGTACGGGCAGGGCAGGGCGATCTACATCGGGACGATCAGCACGCAACCGTTTTATCACGACCTCGTCGTCTGGCTGCGACAACTTGTCGGATTGTTCCCATTGCTGAAGGTGCCCGACACGGTCGAAGTGAGTATGCGCCAGGCGGACGGACGCAAAATATACTTCCTCCTGAACCATCAGCACACTCCGGTGCGGATTTCCTTTTTCAAACCGATGCACGATTTTTTGACCGACAAGTCTATCACCGGCAACTTCGATCTGCCGCCGCACGGTGTGCTCGTGTTGGATGAGCGAACGTAAGTCATGCTGAAGTTCAATCCGAAATTCATCCCTGCGCGCGGTGCGCCCAGGCTTAAGGCCAAAGATCGCATCCTCGCCCAGTGGCGCGGGATCGATATCAAGCCTGAAGAGAAGGCACGCCAATTCAGCGCGAAAAACGTCGCCGACGTGATGCCGAAGGTGCTCACCGGCCTGCGCATGGACCGGCGCCGTGCCGAGGTGGAGATCGTTCGCGTCTGGAATCATCTCATCGACCCGCAAGTGACCGCGCACGCGCAACCCACCGGCATCAACAAAGGCACCCTCTTTGTAACCGTCGACAGCAATGTGTGGCTCAACGAAATCGTCCGTTACCGGCGCAAAGAAATCCTCGACCGCCTCCAGCATTCCTTCGGCAAGGAAATGATCGCGAAGATTTCCTTCCGCGTTGGTTAGGCCAGGCCCAGACGGGAAATCTCGCTGGCGTATCCTTCTCGAAACGTCGGATAAACGAGTGTGTATCCAAGTTGCTCGCGCAATTTACGGTTCGAAACCCGTTTACTGGTGACGCCACGCTTGCGGCTGGCCAGTTCGGATTCCGAAACCACAGGCGGCAAGTCGTGCTTCAGTTTCTGTGCGAGCCACGTGAAAAAATCGCGCTCGGTCACCGGCTCGTTGTCGGTCACATTGTAAACATCTCCGGCGCGCCCCGTTTCGAGAGCGGCGATAATTGCGCCCACGGCGTCCTCGCGATGGATCATATTCAACCAGCGCCCACCCTCACCGTGAATACGCGCCTCGTCCCGCAGATACTGTTGAAACAAATGGCCGCGATCGGGACCGTAAATTCCAGCGAGGCGAAGGACGATCCCGCCTCCGCCACTTAACAACAGTTCCTCCGTTTCGCGCAAAATTCGACTCGTTACGGAAACCGGTTCGGCCGGGCTTTCTTCGGTAACGATGCCCCCGTCGCTCTGCGCGTACACGCTCGTGCTGCTCGTCCAGATGTACCTCTGGAATTGCAAATGCGCGAGGAGGTTGCGCGTCCCTTCAAAGTAAACAGAACGATACTCCTCCGTGCCCCCTTTGCTCGACGAAGCCGTGTTGATCACCGCGTCGTACGTGCGAGGGATTCCTTTGAGTTCATCTCCACGTGTGATATCGCAGGCGATCGGGACGACCTCGCCGCCGAACTCGGGCGGCTTCCTGCTCAACCCAAACACGTCGTGCCCAGCCTCTGCCAGCCTCTCAGCCAGCGGTTGCCCCACGTATCCGTACCCCACGACAAGCACTCGCACGCCGCGATGCTAGACGACGCAGCTTGAAATTGGCGAGCGAAGTTGCTGTTCTTAGCGCGACCAATGCACCTGAAGCTCATCAGCCTCCTCGGCCTGTTTGCAATGATTGGGCTCGCCTGGGCCTGTTCCCTCAACCGCAAGCGCTTTCCATGGCGCACCGTCTGGACCGGCTTGGCGCTGCAAATGGTCTTTGCGCTGGCCGTGCTCAAAACAGAAGCCGGGAGCCGAAGCTTTAAATTTGCGAACGCCGCAGTGACGCGCCTGCTCGGCTTCGCCGATGAAGGGGCGAAAATGGTGTTTGGCCCGCTGGCAAACTCCGCGCTGCTGACGGACAAATGGGGAGCCGAAAACGCTTTTATCTTCGTGGTGACGGTCACGGCGACAATTATCCTTGTCTCCGCGCTCTCTTCAGTGCTCTATCACTACGGAATTCTCCAGCGGGTCGTCCGCGGGATGGCGTGGGTGATGCAACGCGCCATGCGCACCAGCGGCAGTGAGAGTCTCGCCGCCGCCGCCAACATCTTCATGGGACAAACCGAAGCGCCCCTCGTCGTCAAACCATACCTGGCCCGCATGACACGCAGCGAATTGCTCGCCTTGATGGTTCCGGGCATGGCGAGCATCGCCGGCGGAGTATTGGCCGCCTACGTCGCATTCGGCCAGCGTGCCGGACGCATCGACATGGCGGGCCACCTCATCACCGCCTCGTTCATGAGCGCGCCTGCCGCGCTGCTGATTGCAAAAGTGATGCTGCCGGAAACAGAGCAAAGTGAAACCGTGGCCGGCGCCTCCGCCAGGATCGAGCGTGAATCCACCAACGGCATCGATGCCCTCTGCCGCGGCGCCAGCGAAGGGATGACGCTCTCGATCAACGTGATGGCCATGCTGATCGCGTTTGTGGCCGTGGTGGCGCTGATCAATTTTCTGCTGGCCTATCCGCAGACAGAAGCCGGCATCGCAAATCCCGTCACTCTGCAAAACATCTTTGGTTGGATCAACGCGCCGTTCGCCTGGCTGATTGGCGTGCCATGGAAGGATTGTGCCACGGTGGGACAGGTCATGGGCGAACGCATCGTCCTCAACGAATTCATCGGCTACCTCTCGCTGAGCGAGCACGCCGCTAAACTCGATTCGCGCAGTTTCGTCCTGGCGACCTATGCGCTCTGCGGCTTCGCCAACTTCTCCAGCATCGCGATCCAGATCGGCGGCATCGGCGCGCTCGCGCCAACGCGCCGCGCCGACCTCGCCCAACTCGGCCTGCGCGCCATGGTCGGCGGCCTGCTGGCCTGTTACATGACCGCGTGTGTCGTGGGGATTCTGCTGTAATCCCTCTGAATCTTCTTTTTTCAAATGCGCTGGCTTGCTTAACTGTCCGGGGTTGTTCCCGGTATGAGCCGGCCCTTAAAACTTGCCATTTACGCGGTGTTGGCGGCGTGCCTGATTCTCTTCGGGCTGCTGGCCGCGCGCACGTACAACCGCGACCGCGAGCGGCGCTCTCAGGCTGCCGAAACAAATCTCGTCAGCGAACTGCCCACAGGCGCTCCCCAGGTCCGCGCCGATGGCGGCGGGAGTTGGGCGCTTTACGGCGCGCTCGCGCTTGGTTCGCTCGTGGTCCTCGCACTGATGTTTGCGCGGGACGTGAGCCACACCGTCGCGAACCACGTTGAGGAATTCATTTTCAATGACGACTTAAAGGGCGTGCGCGACCCCGAGTACGAGGAAGCCGAAAAGGTTTGGGCGAACGGCAAGCACCTCGAAGCAATCCAGTTGATGCGCGATTATCTGAAGAAACATCCTTCAGAGCAGTACGTCGCCATTCGCATCGCGGAGATTTACGAAAAGGACCTCGGCAATTACCTCGCCGCCGCCCTCGAGTACCAGGAAATCCTCAACAAGAAACTCCCTCCCGATCGTTGGGGGTGGGCTGCGATTCACCTGTCGAATTTGTATTCCGGAAAACTCGAAAAGCCCGATGAGGCCGAAGGGCTCTTACGCCGCATCATCAACGAGCATCCGCAAACCCCTGCCGCCAAGAAGGCCCGCGAACGGCTTGGCGAGCCCGAGCAATTGATCGTGACGGCGCAGCCCGTGGAAGTGAAACACGAAAAAGAAGAACCAAAATCAAATCTGCCTCCTGGGTTCCGCCCCAAGTAACCATGGCTTATCTCAACGACAACTATCTCAAACTCAAGTCCGGCTATCTCTTTCCTGAGATCGCACGTCGCGTCAACGCGTTTTGCCACGCAAATCCCGAGCCCGCCAAACGCCTCATTCGCTGCGGCATTGGCGACGTCACCGAACCGCTCCCGCAGGCCGTCATCAAAGCGATGCACAAAGCCGTGGACGAATGCGCGCAGCGCGAGACTTTTCGCGGCTATGGCCCCGAACAAGGATACGAATTTCTCCGCAAAGCAATCGCTCAAAGTGATTACCGCGACCGCGGACTCGATGTCGCGGATGACGAAATCTTCGTCTCCGACGGCTCCAAGTGCGACTGCGGAAATATCCTCGACATCTTCGGCCACCAAAATCGCATCGCCGTCATGGACCCCGTTTACCCGGTGTATGTGGATACAAACGTGATGGCCGGCCACACGTCCGCGCCGGACGCCTCGGGCGTGTATCCGGGAATGGTCTATTTGCCCTGCATCGCCCAAAACGGCTTCGTGGCCCAAGTGCCCACTGAGCAGGTCGATCTGATTTACCTGTGCTATCCGAACAACCCGACCGGCGCGACCGTGACCCGCGAACAACTCACGGCATGGGTTGATTACGCACTCAAGCATCGCGCGATCATTCTCTACGACGCCGCATACGAGGCTTACATCGGCGACCCCGCCATCCCGCACTCGATCTATGAAATCTCCGGCGCTCGCGAGTGCGCGATTGAGTTCCGCAGCTTCTCGAAGAACGGCGGCTTCACTGGCATCCGCTGCGCGTTCACCGTCGTGCCGAAAACCCTGAACGCTTCCACGCCGGACGGCAAATTCACGCCGCTTCACCCGCTATGGAATCGCCGCATGAGCACAAAGTTTAACGGCGTGAGCTATCCCGTGCAGCGCGGCGCGGAAGCCCTCTACACCGCGGAGGGCAGGGAGCAGGTCCGCACGCTGATCCAGCATTACATGGGCAACGCGCAAGTCTTGCGCAAAGGCGCGAAGGCCGCCGGCCTCAACGTCTATGGTGGCGTGAATGCGCCCTACATTTGGGTGCAAACTCCTTCCGGCGTAAATAGCTGGCAAGCCTTTGATCGCATCCTCAACGAGGCGAACGTCGTCATCACGCCCGGCAGCGGCTTCGGCAGCAAAGGCGAGGGTTACTTCCGCATTTCGGCCTTCAACAGCCGTTCTAATGCCGAGGAAGTCGCCCGCCGTTTGCAGGCGCTGAAGTGGTGAACGCGATCCTGCTCACGGCTGCCGCCCTCATTCTCGCGAGATGGATTGCTGAACTCTGGCTCGACCGACTCAACCGGCGGCACGTCCTCGCCCACGCAGACCGGGTGCCGCCTGCCTTTGAGCACACGATCGATCGACCCACTTATGACAAGTCCGTTCGCTACACACTTGCGAAGAATTCATTGAGCCAGGTCGAAGGGGGTTATAACACAGCAGTTCTTCTGATTGCCCTCGCCAGTGGCGTCCTTCCGCTTGCGCTTCGAGAAACCACCGCTGCGTTCGGTCATTCAGCCTGGGCCATGGCGGGCTTCCTTTTCGCAGTCGGACTGGGCTTTTCGATACTCGGATTGCCACTCGCTTGGCACGAACAGTTCCGGCTCGAGGAACGTTTTGGATTCAACACCACCACGCAAAAACTCTGGTGGATCGATCGCGTCAAAGGCTTGCTCCTCGCCATGCTCCTCGGTTACCCACTCCTCGTCCTGATTCTGAAACTCGTCGAGTGGACGGGCCCATGGTGGTGGCTCTGGGCATGGGGTTCCCTGCTCGGTTTTCAGTTGCTCATGATGGTGCTCGCCCCCGTCGTCATCATGCCGCTGTTCAACAAATTCACTCCGCTTCCCGATGGAGGCCTGCGTCAACGATTACTCGCCCTGGGCCGCAAGACCGCCTTTCCCGCGCGCAGCATTCAAGTCATGGACGGAAGCAAACGTTCGCGCCACTCGAACGCATTCTTCACCGGATTCGGTCGCTTCCGCAAAATCGTTTTATACGACACCCTCATCGCACAATTGATCGAATCGGAGCTGGAGGCCGTCCTCGCGCACGAGATCGGCCATTATAAGAAGCGACACATTGTGAAGATGCTCGCGTGGTCGGCCATCGCGTCGCTCGCCGGGTTCTACGCGTTGTCCCTCTTGATGCAACAGCACTGGTTCTCTCGCGCGTTCGGGTTTGAACCCGCGCAACCCGTCGCGTCGCTCCTTCTCTTTGCGTTACTCTCGGGCGCGGTGACCTTCTGGCTGTCGCCGTTGGCGAACCTCTGGTCGCGACGATACGAGTATGAAGCCGACGCTTATGCCGCGCAGATCACCGGCGTAGTTGACTCATTGACGGGAGCCCTGCGCAAACTGAACGAGAAGAACCTGAGCAATCTCACTCCCCACCCGCTCTTCAGCGCGTTCTACTATTCGCATCCGACCCTGCTGGAACGAGAAACCGCCCTCGCAAAGCTGAGGCTGAAGTCGGCGGAACTGGCCGCGGCTACGTGACTTCGCGGATGCAGTTTGCCTGCCCAAACTCGTTGGGCTTCCGCCAACTGCACGTCTCATCGTCCCGCCACTCCCCGTCTACTTTGAAGCGATATTCGTGCGTGCCGGGATCCAGCGGCACGGTCGCTTTCCACGTGCCGTCTTTGTTTTTCTTAAGGGCGATCGGTTGTTGCTCCCACCCCGTGAAATCGCCCACCAGGAGCACATTCCCGGCGCTTGGCGCGAAGTAAGTGAAAGATTCCTTCTTTTTTGAGTCTGCGGACCCGTTCTTTTTTACCGCTGCTGTTGTTTTCGCCATACTACTTCCTTTCCAGGACAATTGCTGTTTGTCCGGTGCTAAAGGATGCGGCAGCCGGCAAAGCCGTCAAGAGCGAAACGCCAAAAAATCAAGAAATGGGAAACTCGCCTACTTTTCTACAGTAATACGCTGCTTCTCGAGGATCGTCCCCTCGCTGAAATACAACTCGGCCAGCGCTTTGTTGTAGTCGGCGAGGGCGCGGATCTCCTGGGACCGCGCGGTCGTCAAATCGTTCTGCAGAGACAAAACGTTGAAACTCGTGCTCTTCCCGTTCTCCAGCTTCTTGACCTCAGCGTCGTAAGCCGCTTCAGCAGCAAGGCGCGCCTCCCGCGTCGCCGTGACACGCTGAAAATTCCCCTGCGCATTTCCGACCGCATCCTCTACCTGCACAAGGATGTTCTGATGAAGCTGCTTCACCTGAAGCCCCAGCCGGTCGCGCAGTGCCGTCGCCTGGCCATAACTTCCCCGGGCGCCCCGATTCCCGAGCGGCACACTCAGCACTGCGCCCACGGACCAGCGCGGTAAAAGATCCTCTCGAACCTGATTAAGCGCCGGGCTGAAATTGCTGTCGACGCCCTGGCGGCCGTAACTACCCACAAGGTCCAATCGCGGAAACAACTGGTTGTACGCAAGTCGCACCTGGAGCCCCTGACGTTCGAGTTCCTCCTTCATCTCGTTGAAATCTGGACGAAACGTCAGCGCCGAAACCCAGCTTCCCGACAAATTGTACGATTGCGGAACAGCAACGAGATTGTCAGTCGGCACCAGCCGTGCCCCTTGCCACTGCTCGTAGTTGTCCGTGATGCGATTGATCAAAAGGTTTTCCTGTGTGCCCAGTAGCTGCAACGCAAGGATCAGGTCTGCCCGCGCCGTCGCCGATTGCGCTTCCGCCTGCTTTTCATCCAGCGGCGCCAATGTGCCGACCTCCACCCGCTTTCGATTCTCAGACGCCAGCCGTTGCGCCAACTCCAGCGCCTTCTCCTTCACAACCACATTCTCGCGCGCAAAGACAAGTTCGTAGTAATCGAGCATCACGTCGCGCACCACCGTGTGGATCCGCGTGCGCAGCGCCATCTCGGATATCCGAACGTCCGCGCGGGTCAGTTTGATTTGCGTGCGCCCAACATCCGTCCAAAGATTGCGCAACAACGGCTGTGTCACACGAATCCCGGTATCGAGCGTGTATTGTCCCGGGCGTGTCCTTGTTGTTCTGGTAATCAACTCACCAAGGGCGTTCGTTCCGATTATCCTCACATCGAGGTTTTCCCGTGTAAAATAGTTCAGGTCTCCACCGACGTCATAGGTCATGCCCCAGGGAAGCGTTCCAACAATTCCGCTGGAAAGAAGATGAGTTGAGCGATCGCCGGGAGGTTCGGGTAGTCCCGTGTTGGGGTCCACTGCCCCGCTCGGCTCCGCTGACGTCGAATACTGCGCCAGCGTCTCAAACACCGGCTCGTAATATGCGTTAGCTCCCAGCAGCGCCGCGCGCGCGCCGCGCACATCGACCTTTGCCATCTGCAAATCAAGATTCTTCTCCAGCGCCATGCGAATGCTCTCTTCAAGGGAAAGCGATCGCGCATTCGTGGCGCTCAGGGAAGATTGTGCTCCAGCCGTGCCGCAAAATGACACGGCAAGCATCAGCGAAAAAACAGTGGCACGCATTGGGGGCGCAGATTGCGACATTTTCACGAATTCGTCAAATGGTCGTCACAGACAAGACCCGCCAAACCCTCACAGGTTGCAAACCATTTGATGTCGCGCAGGTTTCCAACCTGTCGTATCGCCGACTTCCAGTCGGCAACCCGTACATTTTGTTCGCCATCGTCCAAACTCCATGCCGTTTCCTCCTGATTACTGGTTACTCCTCCGGATTTACTGATTACTAACCGCATTTCACCCCTTGACCTTTCCTCATTACAAGGCACACTACCCGGCTCGACTTTTGAGGATATGCAGCACATTCGGAACATAGCGATTATTGCACACGTTGATCATGGCAAGACGACTTTGGTCGATTGTTTATTGAAACAATCCGGCACTTTTCGCGCCAACCAGGCCATCGCCAGCGAAGAGCGCATCATGGATTCCATGGACCTTGAACGGGAAAAAGGCATCACTATTCGCGCCAAGAACGCTGCCTTCAAATACAAGAATTACCACGTCAACATCGTCGACACCCCCGGCCACGCCGATTTCGGCGGCGAAGTCGAGCGTATCATGAACATGATCGACGGCGTGCTCCTGGTGGTCGATGCCGCCGACGGTCCCCAGGCCCAGACACGCTTCGTCCTCCGCAAGGCCCTCGAAGCCGGCGCCAAGCCCATCGTCGTCATCAACAAGATCGATCGCGATAACGCCAATCCCAAAAAGGTGCTCGACGAGGTTTTTGAATTGTTCATCTCGCTCAACGCCACCGACGAGCAACTCGATTTCCCCTTCGTGTATTGCAGCGCCAAGGGCGGTTACGCCAAAATGGAACTCAGCCACGTCTCCGGCACCATGGAACCGCTCTTTGACGCGATCACGAAACACATTCCACCGCCACGCGCCAAAGCCGGCGTGGGCTTTCAGATCCTCGTCGCGAACCTCGACTACAACGATTACGTCGGTCGTATCGCCTTCGGCAAAATCGTGGAAGGCAAAGTCAAAATCGGCGAGGCCGCTTGCTGTTTGCACGGTGATGGCAGGGTCACCCCCGGCAAGATCACGAATATCTATCACTTCGAAGGGCTCAAGCGCATCGAAATCCAGGAAGCCCACGCGGGCGACATCGTCGGTATCGCCGGCTTCGAAGACGTCTTCATCAGTGAAACCATTGCGGACAAACCGGAGCGCGGCGCGCTCACGTACATCCCCACCGATCCGCCCACCATCCAAATGCAGTTCGCGGTCAACGACAGTCCGCTCGCCGGCCAGGATGGCAAACTCGTCACCGCCCGTCACATTCGCGAACGCCTGATCAAGGAAACGCGCACCAACGTCGCCCTCCGCGTGGCGGACACCGATGCGCCAAACATCTTCAACGTGAGCGGCCGCGGCGAAATGCAAATCGCCATCCTCGTCGAGCAAATGCGCCGCGAAGGCTACGAAGTCCTCGTCTCCCGTCCGGAAGTCATCTATCGCAAAGACAAGGACGGCAACCTCCTCGAACCGATCGAGAAGCTGTTTCTGGAAATTCCCAAGGAAGACATGGGCG